>Ga0068856_100001028_pt1 | contig 29696 bp, 21 predicted proteins | sample KBSCornC62_FD_66595 | JGI IMG/M metagenome (GOLD analysis project Ga0068856, IMG submission 66595) | Corn rhizosphere microbial communities from Kellogg Biological Station, Michigan, USA - KBS Corn C6-2 | ecosystem: Host-associated > Plants > Roots > Rhizosphere > Soil ... | reverse complement strand
CCTCCGGGTGGAGTGGGACCGCTCCACTGGCACAGCGAGGTAGGAATTTTCTGATAGTCGGCAAGAACGCGCATGTCCTCTGGGACGTGAGGCGAGACGATCTCCAACGTGGCAGAATGTGCGTCCCACGCGATCGGCTGCGTCCAAAAGCCGTTCTGCGTCACACCGTCGGCGGGCCCCTGGCCTATCTGGACGTCGTCCAGTCCTGCCTGCCGCATCATCTCCGCAACATTCTTTGCGGTCTGCTGAAATCTGGCAAAGTCAAAATAGCGGTCGGTTGCCCAGATTGCTTCCATGTTCGTAAAGGCTTCCGTCGAGTTGACGTTGGCCAGCAGCAGCTTCAGCAGGTCAGTGACAGGACTTGGGCCCGAGGGGCTGGGGTCGTGTCCCGAGATCGAGTGTTCGGCGGTGGCGAGGGCGGCTGGCGTTGGCGCAGGAAAGGAAGTAGGAGGCGCGTACGAATCGGCGGCATGCCGGCTGGTGCCGGTCTGTCCCCAAACCAGGCTGACACTTATTAGCAGGAACAGAGCGAGTCGCTTTTCAGGCTGGATCTTCATGAGCCGCATTATCGGGATGATCTCCCTTCAATGCAACTTCATCTTTAAATTCCATATTTAAAATCACGCCGCGAGCAACACAACTGCAAACACAGACATCGAGGATGATGCCAACAATCGCGAGAGAACGCATTACACCCGAATGTCGCCGGATCGAAGCTCGAAACTCCGTAAAGCATTTCTGAGAGTACATGCACCGATGCCGCTGCGAGTCCCAAACCGGTACGCAGCCCATAGCGCAGATGCGGAGTTCCTGAAGCAGGAAGCGCAATGCGATGTTTGGCCGCTAGCTCCCATGATGGACGCCCCCCGTTGCGCTCCGCCGGATGCGCCGCTTATATGGAAACGTGTTTCCTAGATGTAGGATTTGCGGTATTGATTAGCAGACCGCGTAAGGACATGCTTCGACACAGCCAAGGGATTCGTCTCCTATGGCCCAAGGCGCGGGCTGACTACTCTGCCCAGTCGGCCCGCTCCGCAATCCCGCCACATAGTGACCGCCAGCGCTCCGGTTTTTGATAAAGCTCAGCGTGGCTTGATCACGGAGAACCCTAGAGCGAAGGTATGTTAACTCGCACTACGGTGCATAAATGTCCGCTGCGCCAGATAAAAGCAATGTCGTGGCTGAAATGCATCGCATCCATGAGGCCATAGTTAGGTTTAGAGAAGAACAGCGGGACGCTATGGCCGTACGTGGGCATGAGCAAAGAAACACCAAAGCCTACGATGCGAGAGCGAAGAAGATCGCAGCACTGATTGATTAAAAGTGTGGAAAATCGCAACAAGTGCTTAATTTCTCAACAAAATTTCCAAAATCAAATATTTTTAGTGCGCGTAAAGTTACCAACTGCGTGGCCTTACGACCCATTTGTCTTAAAGATTTGACCCGCCCCCCACCCTCAATTAACCTTCTGTGGCGGGTTGAGTGCGCGGCATAACAACTCCACGTAGCCGCGTAGTTCGCGCGTGACCTCACTCAACTCCTCGGCTAATGCCCGGTACTCTGTTAAACATTGTGCCAAGTCTGCAGGGGTGGAGGCGGTGCGCTCCTGTGTTTTGGGGTGTTTTCATAATTTTCGTCGTAACGTGCTAGTTATAACTCTGAATAAGCAATCAGGATTTTCCTGTAGTCGCACACCAAGCGAGGAAAATTGCCTGAACGTTTGGCACCCTACGCGCATCTACCCTTCGGAAGCGAGGGGGTATGCTCAACTTTCCAGTCAGCCCGGATCTCATCCACCGCCTCACCTCCGAGATTGACCAATTAAGCGGACAGCAAATCGAAGCTTTGCGCATGGCCACGTTCGGCGGGATGACTGATGACGAGGCATCGGAGTTCCAATCACGGCGAAAGAGGATCGGGGAATTGATACAGGAGCTTGAGGCGCTTACCTCGCAAAAGAAGGCCGCATGACCAAGAAAAAGAAACTCCGGGGCACTGTCGAAAAGATCATTACACCCCTGAACCCGAACGAACCAGACAAAGCGCAAATCAACATCAAAGAAGCCGATCATCTTTATCAGGAAATTCGAATCGAAAACGCTTTACAGGACGAAACGGGCGAGAAGGTGTCATTAAAACCCGGAGCGGAGATTGACGTTGTGTTAGAAGCGGACTCCAGCGCCACCATGACGAAACCAGATGTGACCGGCGTCACTGACAACAAGTCCAAAGCCCGCCCATAATGGCCTTCCTTAGTTCTCCCCCACTTGCAATAAAAAGGCCCCGACGCACGTTTCGGGGCTTTCTCCTTGCAGGGCTTACCGATTTAGGTAGAAACATGCAGCCCATCCGAGCCCGGTTACGCCACTATCGTGCGATTTATAATCCTTGCGTTATAAGATAGAGTTCTTGTCAGGTCGTTCTGAAAGTCGAGCGGCATTGGAAGCGGGACCTCTTCGGGGGAGGAGGGGCCCGCTTCTTCTCAGCCCAAGTGTCCACATCGTCCAGTGTGTCCACCCAGTTTCCGTACTATCCACTCTATTAAATATAAGTCCCCACGTAAACCCAAGCGCGGCCCGGCTACGACTGAGTGGGTGTTTTAGGTGTGGTGCTGCCGAATTGAGTGAGCCGGTACGCTCGACGTTCGAGGAAGACATTCAAGTCTTCGAGTAGTTTTATGAGTCTCGCGGGGTCATGCTCTTGCTGCACTGCGAGACACAGACGCTCTAACTCTGCGCGGTCTTCGGGTGTCATCGAGTTCGCCCCTGGGATGGCGAAGCCTGAGAATACGCCTTCACAAACCCGTTTTGTCAACCCCGACTAGAATGTGTTTTGATCGCGGTAACGACTGACTGTCGTAAGCCATTACCTGCTGCAACATTCCTAGAGGCTGACTTCGGGCCCGTCCGGCTCTCGGTGGTTCAACTTCCGGTTTGCCTGTTATCCGGGAGTAACCCACTACTCTCCTTGTGAATGAATCCAGGTTGGGATAACAAGCGCACACGATTCGCAATATAATGTGCTGCCGCGCAAACCGTATGATCAGTCGATTCAGAGGGGCCGCTTCAAAATCTGCCCGCATCGGGATGCTCGGGCTGTTCTTCTTGTGTGTACTGCTTGTTTCCGCATTCATTCATCACCATTCCGATCGCGAAGTGCACTTCGCCCGCGATATCCGACCCATCCTGAATCAAAACTGCATGCCGTGCCACGGAGGCGTGCGCCAAAAAAATGGCGTCTCATTCCTGTTTCGCGAAGAGGCACTGGGTACGGGGAAGTCGGGTAAAAGAACGATCGTTCCGGGAAAGCCGGACGAGTCGGAATTGATTGCGCGCATTACCTCGCCGGACCTCGAAGTCCGAATGCCGTACCACGCGGCCCCTTTGCCGCAGCAACAGGTTGACCTTCTGCGTCGGTGGATTAAGCAAGGGGCGAAATGGGAGGACCATTGGGCATTTGTTCCTCCGAAGCCTCAAGCTCTGCCTGCGATTAGGCACAGCGAATGGCCCCGTCAGCCGCTTGATCGATTTGTGCTCGTGCGTCTCGACAAAGAAGGGCTGTCGCCATCTGCTGAGGCCGACAAGGCTGCCTTGTTGCGCCGCGTTTCGCTCGACCTCGCTGGCCTTCCACCCACGCCAGAAGAGCAGGCCTCCTTCCTGGCCGACGCGTCTCCTAAAGCTTACGAAAAGCAGGTGGACCGTTTATTGAGCTCGCCGCGCTATGGCGAGCGTTGGGCTTCGATGTGGCTCGACTTAGCTCGCTACGCTGACACCAAAGGTTATGAGAAGGATGAGGAGCGCCCCGGAGTCTGGCCTTACCGAGACTGGGTGATTGATGCCTTCAACCGGAATGTACCCTATGACCGATTCGTCATCACTCAACTGGCCGGCGATTTACTTCCGAACGCTACCTTTGAAGATCGAATTGCAACGTCCTTTCATCGCCAAACACCCGTTAACGATGAAGGGGGAACCGATGACGAAGAATTCCGCACGGTGGCGGTCATGGATCGGTCGGCGACGACCTGGTCGGTGTTGAACGGCCTCACCATGAACTGCGTGCAATGTCATTCGCATCCGTATGACCCCATTCGCCACGTGGAATATTACAAATCGCTTGCTTTCTTCAACACCACGCAAGATGCCGATCTTGCCGAAGACATACCCGTCTTGCGAGTCCCGAAAGACAAGGCTCGATACCCCGAAGCTGCACGGTTACAGGAAGAACTCGCGAACTTGGAATCCGCACTTCTATCTCGGGGCAGATCGCTGGAACAGCAGTCGCAATGGTCGCCCGCTCACATAACGTCTGCGACGGCGAGTGCTTCGTTGGCATTGCGATGGGAGGCTTCGCAGTTCGAACGCCAGTTGACTGACGTGAACCGAAAACATCTTACTGCGAAAAAGGAGAAAGATCTCCGCAAGTACCTGCAAGATTCCGCTGCTGAGGACCGGAAGAGAGCTCAGGCCGAAGCCGGCAAGATTACGCACCTGCCGGTCTCGGATGGAGATCTGAAGGCCAACACCGACGTCTCGGGAAAGCAAGCTTTCGAGTTGACCGCAACGGCGGATTCGCCGCTAGTGTCTGCGTTGCGCATTGAGGTGAATCCGGCAAATAGGGAGACTGCGCGGCATACTCCGGAACTCGGATTCATTGTGGATCGAATCGACGCTTGGGTTGCGGAAAACGGAAGGGAAGAGAAAATCGCATTCCGATTCCTTATTCCAGATTCTGAATCGAGTCTGGAAAACTCGGTAAGCGCCGCAATCGAATCGCAGCGAGAACTGACCGAGGATCCCGGAGCCAACGGGTTCCAGACAGTACCAAACCTGTTCCACAACCGATGGATCGTGGGCGTGCTCGCCCAACCGATCAAACTCAGTCGTGGGAGTCAAATCAAAGTACGGCTGACTCAGACCCAACCAATCGACGACAAGCCTGCTTTGGTGCGACACGCACATCTCTCCATCAGTGGAGATGAATCCTGGCAAAAGCTCGTCAATGACGATGATTGGAGCAAGAAACTCGCACAACTCACAAAGTTAACGCACCAGTTGAAAAAGATTCCCACAGTTCCACTTCCGATCATGGCGGAGGAGCCCGATTACGATCAGAGAGCCACTCTGGAATTCGAGCGCGGCAACTTTCTCACGAAGATCGGCCTTCCACTCGTTCCCGACGTGCCGGGAATTTTCCCGCACTTGCCCGAAGGGGCGCCGCGGAATCGCCTGACCCTTGCGAAATGGTTCTTTGCTCCGGCACAACCGTTGACCGCGCGTACGGCGGTAAATCGCTACTGGGAACAGTTATTTGGCACTGGACTTGTCGAAACGCTCGAAAATTTCGGCAGTGTTGGCGAGGAGCCCAGCCATCCAGAACTGCTCGATTGGCTTGCGCTCCATTTCGAGAACGATCTGCACTGGGACATGAAGGCACTGTTGCGCGAACTAGTGACCAGTGCTACCTATCGCCAGAGTGCAAAGGCAAGCCCAATTCTGGTTGAAAGGGATCCTCGAAATCGTCTGTTGGCTCGAGGTCCGCAGCAGAGGCTCACCGCCGAGATGGTCCGGGATCAGGCGTTATTGGCGAGCGGTTTGTTGTCGGAAAAAATGGGTGGCCCGCCTGTAATGCCGCCACAACCAGAAGGCGTTTGGAATAGCGTCTACAACGACACCAAATGGAAAGATGGAACCGGCCCTGACCGTTACCGGCGCGCCATTTACACCTACATAAAAAGAACGAGTGGCTATCCCAGCTTTCTCATTTTCGATGCGTCGGATCATGATACGAGCTTGGCCAGGCGCATTCCGACCAACACGCCCTTGCAGGCGCTGGTGACGCTCAACGATCCGGTGTATCAGGAGGCTGCTGAAGCTATGGCACAACGCATGATGGCTGAGCAGCGAAGCATTGATGCCCAAATCCGGTACGGAGCGCGGTTGGTCCTGTCGCGTGATCCGACTAATCCGGAGCTGACGGCACTGCGCGCACTGTATCAAAAGGCTGCTGCAATCCCGAGTTTGCAACCGGTCTCCGCGAACGTAAACGGCAGCTCCCGGGAATTAACCGCCATGACTGCTGTGGCGAGCGTTCTCATCAATCTTGACGAATCTTTGACTAGGTAATTCCTTATGTCTCACTCCAAAGCGCGTTCGCGAACTCTGACGGAACTGGAAATCAGATCAGGATCGGCGGGCGAAGTTGCGTTCGAATTCCTGCAAGCGCGAACCCGGCGGCATTTCCTGCGCAGCCTGGGCGGAGGTCTGGGGACTCTCTTCCTTGGAACGATGGCGTCAAAGTTTGCGCCCTCTGTGAAGGCAGCGGGCGCGGACACCACCGCGCTCGACTTCAGTCGGGATGCCAGCACTCCGCTTTCCGAGCTCCCACCGCAATTTCCAGCGAAGGTGCGTCGCGTCATTTATCTGCACATGGCGGGCGCCCCCAGCCAGTTGGAACTGTTTGAGCATAAGCCAGAATTGAAGAAACTCGATGGGCAGGACTGTCCGGCTTCGTTCCTTGCCGGAAAAAGATTCGCGTTCATCAGCGGCGTGCCGAAACTGCTTGCATCGCAGTATGCATTTCATCAGGCTGGACAAAGTGGACAATGGATCTCGGACCGTCTGCCGCATCTTGATAAATGTGTGGACGATATCTGTTTCATCAAATCCATGCGGACAGACCAGTTCAATCATGCTCCGGCGCAGTTACTCGTACAGACAGGGAATCCGCGTCTCGGATATCCATCGTTCGGATCTTGGGTGGTTTATGGTCTCGGCACGGAGAATCAGAATTTACCCGGCTTCATTGTGCTGCTTTCTGGCGGCAAGACGCCCGATGGCGGGAAACAACTGTGGAGTTCGGGATTTCTTCCCAGCGTTTATCAGGGAGTGCAATGCCGGTCCCACGGCGAACCCGTGCTCTATCTCGACAATCCACCCGGGGTAAGCCGCTCTCTGCGCCGCAGTATGCTCGACACTATCGGTGAGATCGATCAACAAACTTATGCGACCTTCGGTAATCCCGAGACGGTGACGCGAATCGCCCAATACGAGATGGCGTTTCGCATGCAAATGGACGCAACCGATGCGATGGACATTCGCAAAGAGCCTGCCTCTGTCCATGCAAGATATGGGTCGAAACCGGGCGAGGCCACTTTCGCCAACAACTGCCTAGTAGCTCGGCGTCTGGCAGAGCGAGGAGTTCGCTTTATTCAGCTTTATCACTGGGGATGGGACTCGCACGGCGCCGATGCTAAAGAAGCTCTCAACCTGGGCTTCAACGATCGTTGCCGTGAAGTCGATCAGCCCACTGCTGCGTTACTTTCCGACCTCAAGTCGCGCGGTTTGCTGGAAGACACGCTGGTGGTGTGGGGTGGAGAATTCGGCCGCACTCCGATGCGAGAGAATCGAGGCGGGCAAGAAATGAAGTATGTGGGTCGCGATCATAATCCCGGCGCGTTCACAATATGGCTGGCTGGCGGCGGAGTAAAAGCCGGCATCAGCCATGGGGAGACCGATGAGATGGGATACGAGATCGTTAAGGATCCGGTTGAGATTCGTGATCTGCACGCGACGATGCTCTATCTGCTCGGATTCGATCATCACAAGCTGAACTTCAGGTTTCAGGGCTTGGAACAAAAATTGACGAGCGTGAAGCCGGCGCGAGTTGTAGCCGAGATTCTGGCATGAATCTTCCGAACCAAGCTTCCCGCCAAGGTAGTGACGTTTCCGCGACAGCACCGAACCGCGAGGGGATGCTGAACCAATTTCGTTCCGCGTTCGTAATGCTGGGTTGCATGCTGGTGGTGATTTTGTTGGTCGTACTTCTTCCTCCCGACGGAAATGAGCGCGCGGATTGGCTGCAATTCATCGGACGATTTCATCCCCTAGTAGTTCACTTTCCGATCGCGCTGTTTTTGCTCGTCCCTATCCTGGAACTCGTCGGCCGCCGCGATCGATTTGCCTATTTGCGGCTTTCGGTAAATTTCGTTCTTGGGCTTGCAACGCTCGGAGCAACCGCAGCCCTTATCTTGGGATGGTGCCTAGCACGCAGTGGAGGCTATTCCGGCAGGCTCATCACCCAACACATGTGGGGCGGTGTTGTACTTTCGATCATCTGTTGGGTCTGTTGGCTTATGCGAACGCGGCAGCGCGAACTCGGCACGGCCTACGCAGTCGTGCTGGCACTGGGAGTGGCACTCGTCACTTGGACCGGCTACCGGGGCGCTCAACTGTCGCTCGGGCCGAATCACCTTACCGAGCACATGCCACCCGTGCTGCGTACTTTGCTGAGAGTGGAGCCGGGCCGCGCGACAGCAGTGACTGCTGATCCGAACACGTTTTACGGAGCGCGAATTCAACCCATTCTCAGTGCACGCTGCATCACCTGCCACGGAGAAGACAAGCACAAGGGGAGTCTTCGTCTCGACAGTTACCGAGCTCTCATGCGGGGCGGAAAAGATGGACCGATCATTCAGGCCGAGAACACGCAAGCGAGCGAACTGTTTCGTCGTATAACTTTGCCTGCCAGTCACGACGACTTCATGCCCAAAGGCAAGCAGCCCTTATCCGCGGAGCAAATGAAGTTGATTGAGTTGTGGATCGCCGCCGGTGCGTCGGAAACGCTTGCCGTGAACGCCGTCAAGAATGCGCCATCGGGTTCCGCTATGGCAGCCGAGATGACATTTCACGAGGTCGATCCCACCACGGTTACCAAGTTGCGGTCCCCAATTGCGGCGCTGGTCTCACAGCTGCAAGAGCAATTCCCCAATATTTTGGATTATGACTCCCGAAGTTCGGCTGACTTGCGACTGAATGGATCGATTCTCGGAAGCAGGTTTCGTGATGGTGACCTCGAAGCCTTCGCGCCGATCGCCGAACAGATCGTTGTTGCCGATCTCTCCCGCACGGCCATTACCGACCATTCTGCGGCAATCATGGCCAGGATGAAACGGTTGCGCGTCCTGCGACTCATGGACACGCACCTTACTGACGCCACGCTCTTGCGTCTGGACAGCCTGAATCAACTAGAGTCGCTGGATGTATATGGCACCCCGATTACACCAACCGTGTTGCCGGCAATCGCAAAACTGCCGAGGCTGTCACACTTTTACGCGGGTCAGACAGGCATCCAACCGGGCAAGTCCGTGCCTGAGGACCTCGTCGGCAAACTTGTTTTCTGATGATTGACGCCCACGCGGCGCCCCTCACCGCCACCGGCATACGGCCGGTCCTTAAGTCTTCCGCAAAAGCGTCAGTCGACCGATCGGCAGCCACTCAGCGACCAGAATGTCGCCATTGTGCAGAAAAATGGCATCATGCGGCGTAATAAATTTTCCCGGCGTGAATTGTGTTCGCGACTGGCTCCGTCGAGATCCGACATCGCCATTTTCCGTCTTGCCGTCTCCCAGTTGCACCACTACCTTGTGCTCACGATCAAGTATGCACACTTGGCTATCCAGATCGGGACACACCATCCACTCGCCCCGTGTATGGAAGTTGCAGGGCATGCGCATGTGTTCCTCATCTTTGATCGTCTTCAGGTGGGTGCCATCAAGTGTGAAGGTTTGGATTCGCCTGTTTCCGCGGTCAGCAACGGTTAAAACAGGCGTTTCTCCGCGGGGATCGACCCAGAGACCGTGAGGAGTCTGAAACTGTCCGTCTTCTTCGCCCGGCTTACCGAGTTCGCCAAGGAATTTTCCGTCGAGAGAATAACGCATTATGTGGCTCGAGCCGTAACCGTCGCCCACGTAGAAATCACCGTTTGGAGCGAACGCAACATTGGTCGGCACGAAGTCAATCGGGCGCTCGCCATAGCTTGAGTTCTCGCGTGGGTACCCGTGGACCCAGATTTCCTCTCCGGTAAGCATCGTCTTTACCACCCGGCAGCGATTGATGTCGCAATGGTAGAGGAACTCTGCGTTGTCCTCGCGCCGCATCTTCAGTCCGTGTGCCCCTCCACGAAAACCCTCACCGAATGCGCGAATGAACCGGCTTTTCTGATCAAAAACAACGATCGCCTCGCCGCGCATGCTGGACTTGTGGACGGTATGCCCGACGTAGATGTTCCCTTGTTCATCCTGGCAAAGCCCGTGTGTATCGCCCCATACGAGCCCATCCGGTGGAACCAGCCAGTCATGAATGCATTCGTACGTATGCGCTCCCGAACCTAATACTGGAAGTCGGGCGCCCGATTTGTCAGAAGTGTGAAGAGAGAACCTTGACGGAAAGGCTGTTCCGAAGGCGGCGGCTGAGCACGTTGTCAGGAAGGTTCTGCGAGTTTGTTTGTTCACGGCCGGACCCAATGGCAAATTCAGCCCGCCACGAAGATACCACCGCCCAAACTCGGATGCCACGGAATAGGGTTTCCAGACTACGTCATGTCCGCGAGGAGCCAATTCGCTGATGGCCGGCAATTAGGAAGTTGACTTTCTGGTCGCGCGTGATCCAGGAGTTTCTTAGACCATTCACCACAAGCCAATGCTCGGATTCCTCACGGATGGACGCGGATGATCGTTTTTCCCTTGATCCGTTCAGTCCGGTTGAAGGCGGCAACCGCATCATCGAGGGCAGCCATGTTGCCGATGTTTGTCCGCAGCCGACCAACCCGGACCCGCTGGACGACCTCACTCAATTGGGCGCGATCAGGCACGACGACGAAGTCGATAGTCAGGCCGCCAGAGGGCCGCGCTTCGGTCGGGCCGGTGACGGTCACCAGCGTTCCTCCGGCGCGAATCAGGCCCGCAGACCGCTTCCCGATGTCGCCGCCAATGACATCGAAAACCACATCCACCCCGCCGACATCTTCCAGGGCATCATTATCGAGGTCGACGAACTCCTGTGCGCCGAAGTCGAGTGCTGTCTGACGGCCGTCAGCGCGACCGGTGCCGATGACGTACGCGCCGGCTTCACGTGCGAGCTGGCTCGCCATCGAACCGACTACGCCGGTCGCACCGTGCACGAGGACGCTCTGCCCCGCACGAAGGCGGCCGTGCTCGAAGAGCCCCTGCCACGCGGTCAGGCCCGGCATCACGAGGGCCGCGCCGACCGTGAAGTCAACGTCGCCCGGCAGCGGTGTGAGGTTGCGTGCCTCGACGGCCACATACTCCGCCAGCGTGCCGTCGCGATACCAGTCGGTGAGGCCGAACACCCGCTGTCCAATCGACAACCCCGTCGTGCCGTAGCCGAGAGCGGTGACCACACCGGCCAGTTCGTGTCCGGGGATTGAAGGCGTCCGGTCACGGCCGACGCGATCGGTCCAGGTCGAGGGCCACGTCAGCTCGTCCCCGGTGAATCCCGACGCATGAATCTGAACGACCACGTCGTTTATCGCCGCCTGCGGCTCCGGCCGCTCCACCAGCTTTACCCCGGCCGTTCCCGCAGCCTGCTCCGTCACCACGATCGCCTTCATCGGTCACCTTCCTCTGTCGAGTACTTGCCTGCAAGTAGCCGCTCCATCCTTTGTGCCGAGCCATGTCAGTTCATAGGAACTTTCTCGTCGGTAATTGTCTCTTTACTGGAAAGTGTAGGCTATATTCTCAACTGCTTACCTGCACTTTTCTTCAGCTAGAACTCAATCGGCTGACCGGGGCTGGCCCCGTCGCAGATTCCACAATCCGCGCACCGCGAGGATGAAGGTGACGCCCCCAAGCCCGCCGAGCGCCCAGAGTGTCCATACGAAGAAGAAGCCGCCGCTGGACTTGGCGATCTCGCCGTAATGAACCCCCCTCATGTGGATCACGGGCATGGCCGCCGCGAACAACCCGACGAGCAGCATGACGACGTGCCCCGATCGCCGTTCGGCGAGCACGAGTGTCCCGTATAGAAAGAGCGTGAGAACGAGCAGCGCGATGTTCGAGGGTTGGGCCTTCGATATCCCACGGACGATATCGTCCGTCACGTGAAGTGTCAGCAAGAGGATCGAGAGCAGAGACGTGACGACCAACATAACGTTTGGCTTCATTGGATATTCTCCTCGTGAGATTTGTGCTTGTGCCTTTCCAGTGATGAACTCGGCCAACTCTGTGAGGCTCGCAGCATAACGCACAGCCCGTCAGCTGCAACGTTGCGCCGCCCCAGCACCTGGGGGGGATGGAGGATCCAGCAAACGCTGATTCGATCGTCAGTTTACGCGTAGCGAGGCGGGACTTCTCCGCACGATCGTCAAGGCCTGACTTATGGCCGCTGTCGCTCGAGGAAGGGCCCCAGCGAACGCAAACGTTCGCCGGTACTTGTGTTCGGAAGCCATTTCAAGCCATTCCTCTATTCTGCTGAAGATCGCTTCCAAGATCGTTGTCGGCGATTCGAAAGTTGGCAAAAACGGGGCTGTGGGTAGTGCAAGCCAGCCGTCCGATCCGGCTAGGAGACTTTCCCATGCACTTCCTAGCGTGCCAGTTGCGTGCAGGATTCTACTCGGCGAACTGGGCAAAGTCAGGCGGTCAGTAAAAAGCGATTCTCAGAAATGGGGCGTTCTCCTGCGGCGTGTGCGCCACCTTTGTGCTGAACGCAGGAGATCATCAGCGATGAGGACCAGCGTGAACCGGGGTAGAGGCTCATAGCAAGTGAACGGCGCCATCTTCCTGGCTACGATTTCGTGGCGGCGTTTTGCGATTTCCACGAAGCAATTACCAAAGCATCGAGCCGGTCCTGACGGCCTTTGATCCAGGGGCTGTAGCTTCGCTCCGTCGTTTTGACCGATTCATGTCCTAAAAGCTTGCTCACTTCCTCCAGCGGAATGCCAGATTTCAGCCATTCCACGGCCGCTGTGTCTCGCAGTTGATGCGGGTGACCAGTGAGGAAGCCAGCCGCCCGGAACAGTGTACGGAGCTCATGCTGCCAATTTGTGACAGCGCTTTGCTCTTTGCCGTTTCCAGTGGACCAAAAGAAAAATTGCGGATGACCATTGAGCACGGCCAACAATTCGTTGGCAACTTCGGGGGGAATAGGAACAGTCACGTGCGTGCCTGTCTTCTGCCGTGCTGTGGTGACACGGTGGATTTTCTTCTGTGAGTCCCACTGCAATTCTAACCGGCGGAGTGTTCATCAATTGCACCAAGGCCCGCACTCTTTTTGCTTTGCTGTCGTCAAACGTTCCGGGAATGGTGTCCAAGATGTGCTCGTATTCTTTCGGAGCAAAGGGAAGGGTTGGCGGTTCGTCCGCCTGGCCTCAATTGTTGCTGTTCGTTTTCGGGAGTGGTGGGCTTTCCTTCAAACTGGGATTCCAGCTTGCGCCTTTGTTCCTCAGCTACGGCCCAGGAGCGTGTGGCCGCCTTGCGTCTGAATTGCTTATTTCTGCCGGGGTGTTTTGGGTCTGGGGCAGTCCAACGGAGGTGCTTGCGGCAGTTGCATTTCCTGTAAAACTCTTCGTTGTAATACTTGCAATCTGCGCTGTGCCTTACAAAGATCGTGATACTCGGAGCCGTGCTCATCGCGGCCCCCTCTCCGAACGCCACGGATAGAGTTGTCACAAATTTAACTCAAAAATCAAGCGGGCATTAAGAAACCCGCAATTTATGCGGGTTTTAACTTGGAGGCGCGGGTCGGAATCGAACCGACGCATAAAGGTTTTGCAGACCTCTCCCTTACCACTTGGGTACCGCGCCCCTGCTCAATTCACCAGCGTTCCGGATCGAAAGATGTCGCGGAGGCCGAGCAATTTGGGACAAAATCTGGAGCGGGAGACGGGATTTGAACCCGCGACTTCGACCTTGGCAAGGTCGCACTCTACCACTGAGTTACTCCCGCCCGACAGGCACATTGTATCATTTTCGGCTTTGGATTCTCAGCGGGGACAGCGCAGCAATCACAGTGCGCCGGTGCTATTCCTGCCGCAGCGCATTCATCGGCTCAACCCGCGCCGCCCGAAGTGCAGGTAAGTAAGTCGCGGAAAGCGCAACCAGGAATATCACTGCTGGAACCACGAAATAAAGTCGCGGTTCTCGCACATGCAGGTCGAAAAATATCGCATCGAAAAGCCGCGGCAGAGGAAGCGACGCGGCGAACCCGATCGCGCCGCCAATGGCAGACATCTTCATTCCTTGTCGCAGAATCATTCGTAGAATGTCGCGATTTCTGGCTCCCACTGCCAGACGTATGCCGATCTCATGCGTGCGCTGGGCGACGGTAAAAGCCATCAGGCCGTAAATGCCAATTGCGGCCAGCAACAGCGCCAGTATGGCAAAGGCCGCCAGAACTCTGGAGAAAAATGTGTCGCCTCCATTCTGCCGATCCAGAACCGCTGTCATGCTCATCAGATTCGAGAGTGGTAACTCGTTGTCAATTTGCGCTACGGCGGACCGTAGAGCGTAGCCCAGAGTGGCAGGATCCGACCGGGTCTGCACGAGCACGGAAAAACCGCTCACCGGCCGCTGCAGGAAAGATTCGTAGACTTCCGGAGCATCCGTGGAGGTCTGAGAAAAAGGTTTCACGTTATCCACAACACCGACGATTTGGCCCCAATCGGACGGGCCGCCATTCACTTCCAGGCGCAGTTGCTTGCCTAAGGGGTCTCCCCTGTTTAAGAATGTCTCCGCAAATTTTTGGTTCACCAGAATGACTCGGGGAGTGCTTCGTGTATCGGTTTCCGTAAACACTCGCCCGCGCAGCAGTGCGATTCCTGCAGTTTGGAAGTAGTTCGCCGATACGACGAAATCATAGGAAGACAGGGCTTGATTGGATGCAGGCTCCGGCTGCCCTTGGATGTGGAGGGGCACTCTGGCAGCGCCCGAAGCCGGCAGATCAGAACTGACGGCCGCAGAGATGGACCCAGGAACGTTCTGCAATTTGGAAACAAGGTCGTGTACGAAAGCAATGCGATGCTCAGAATCCTTGTAGCGTGCATTGTCGAGGGTTATACCAGCAGTCAGCAAATGCTGCGACTGGAATCCAAGATTCTGATGCGCTATGCGAAAAATGCCGACAAACAAGAGCCCGGTCCCGGTGAGGAGGCAGAGGGCCAATGCAATTTCTCCAGTGACCATGACACTTCTCAGGCGAGCATGCGAACGCCCCGCTGAAACGGTCCGGCCTTCGTCCTTCAGACTTGCCGTTACATCAACTCGCGATGCGCGCAGCGAAGGCGCCAGGCTGCACAAAATCGCGCAGACGACGGAGATGCTCATCGAGAAAAGCAGAACGTTTGTGTCGAGGTGTAATTCCAGTGCGGCAATTGCCAGATTCGCGCTCAGGCTGTCCCGAACCAGGCCAATTCCCCAGTGGGACAACAGAACGCCGATCCCTCCCCCGAGCATGGCGATGATGAGTGATTCGGTAAGCAACTGCCGGATTATCCGCAGCCGTCCTGCTCCCATCGAACTGCGAATCGCCAGTTCTTTGCGGCGGGAAGCGGCTCGTGCCAGCAATAACCCTGACACGTTTGCGCATGCAATCAGCAGGACGAAACCAACGGTGGTCATGATGACCGCCAGCCCAGTGCGTATGCCAAAGCTGTAGACCAGGAAATCCGGCAGGGTTCGCACCGTTGCACCCCAGCCCTTTTCAGTTTCCGGAAAAGCGTTTTGCGCGCGCTGAGCAAGCGTGGCAAACTCAGCCCTGGACTGGCCGATGGTTACGCCGGGCTTCATGCGCGCGAACAAGTAAAGAGAGCGGTCCCGATGGGCGGCTGCACTCTGGTCTGCCGGACTCAATGAAAGCGGTAGCCAAAGTTCTGACGCGTATCCCAGCAGGCGAAAACTGGCCGGCATTACGCCGATGACGCTGTAGTTCTCTCGATTGATGCGAACATTGCGCCCGATGATGGAAGCATCCGACGCAAAACGTTGTTTCCATAGTTGATGACTGAGAATCACAACGTGGTCCTGCCCGGTCTGATCTTCTCCGGCGCTGAAGGTGCGCCCTCGTTCCACTGCTGCACCAAGCACTTGGAAAAAATTCGCGGAGACGGCTGCAGCACGAACCGACTGCGACTCACGCTGCGAAGTCAGACTTGCCGTTCTGAAGACATCCGCAGCGGCCATTTCGGAAAAGACATGATTCGATTCGCGCCAGGCAAGGAAATTCGGCGCAGAGACCTGATTTGCGTCCGCCTGAAATCCCGAAGCAGGATCGATCGAAGTCACTACCGCGACACGATCGGGGTCAACGCCGGGTGGCCGCCGCAATAGAATCGCACTCACCATGCTGAACATGGTCGCGTTTATCGCGATTCCAAGGGCCAAAGTCAGAACTGCGATTGCGGTAAATCCCGGACTCTCTCTCAACTGGCGCAGCCCGTACCGCAGGTCTTGAAGAATCGTGTCCATGAACCAGCCCCCCTGATTTTTGCAAGCTGTGCTTCGGTTGGAGCGAAACAGACAGCGGTGGGCTGGCAAGTACAAGTCCAAATACGTCTTAAACGTTTGATTGAGAATAAAGCAGAACGAATGTCAGACGTTGCCGGGGTGTGATGTTTCTCGTCCGATCATGGATTTGGCTGCCCGGGAATGGACAGTGAAACTACGCCGTTTCGACTTCGATCTTCTTGGCCGCGCGGTCCAGTTTGACAATGCGGAAGCTTCGAACCTGGCCAGCGCGAACGGGTTCAGTTTTTGAGGCTGGGCCTGAGCCGCTTTTCCAACGCGCCTGAAGCATGGAAGTCAGTGACGACAAATCTGCTGCTACCGGGGTTGGAGCCTCACTAACAGTGGGGACAGACGCTGGAGCGCGGCAAGTTGCATGAATGCCGTCTCCGAGTTCCACGTGGCCTTGCGCCCCAGATCCATCGATCAGCCGCCCCGTTACTACATCACCTTCGTTATGCTCGGCAATGTACTCGTCCAAGCCGGTGGGCACCAGCTGTTTAAGGCTCAGTTTCATTTGCCGCTTTTCCGTGTCGACGCCGATCACCAGAACCTTGACAACTTGCCCTACCCGAAGAACATCAGCGGGATGATTGATCCGCTTTTCGGTACTGAGTTCGCTGACGTGGATCAAGCCCTCGACTCCCTCGGAGACCTGCATGAAGGCCCCAAATTTCGTCAGGCTCGTGACGGGCCCCTCGACCGCGGATCCGATTGGGAAGCGCTGCGGAACCTCGACCCACGGATCTCCGAGTGCCTGCTTCAGTCCAAGCGAAAGCCGACGCTGGGCTGCATCGACTGCCAGGATTACAACCTCGACTGTCTCTCCTTGTTTTACGACATCGCTGGCTTTCCGAATCTTGCCCTTTGACCAGGACATTTCGGAAATATGAATCAGTCCTTCCACACCAGGTTCGAGTTCGACAAAGGCGCCGAACTCTGCCAGGCGAGTCACTGTTCCGCGCACTCGATCTCCAGCTTTATATTTATCGCCGACTTGGTCCCAGGGATGCGGCTGCAACTGCTTCATCCCGACAGAAATTCGCTTTTTCTCTCCCTCGTTGGCCAGTTTGAGCACTTTCACTTCAACCTGCTGGCCCACGGAGAGCACATCCGCAGGCTTGCTGACCCGTGCCCACGAGATCTCGCCTACGTGCAGCAGGGCATCCACGCCACCGATATCCACAAATGCGCCATAGTCTGTCAAACTGCGGACGGTTCCGACCGTCGTGTCGCCTTCCTTGATTTGACCATATAGTCGATTCTTGGCGGCCCGCTCTTCTTCTTCGGCAAGCGCGCGACGGTCCACCACCACGTCCTCGTCTGCAACGTCGAGTTTGATGATTCGGCAGCGGATCTCCTGACCAACCAGGTTCTCCATCTCAGCGGCCTCTCGCGCACCGCTGCGCGAAGCGGGCATGAAGGCGCGGACGCCGACGTCCACGCTGAACCCGCCTTTGACTATGGCCGTGACCGTCCCCAAGACTGCGGATTTCTCGGCGAACGCTTTTTCCAGCGCGGTCCAGTCCATCGGACGCTCAACCTTGAAACGGGAAAGCTCGTAATAGCCATCGAGATCGCGTCCTTTGACTGTGACCAAAGCCTTATCCCCGGGCTTGACCACCTCGCCCTGCAGAGCCGTCAGGGGTAGAATTCCCTCCGATTTGAAACCGATGTCGAAAAATACAGCCTCCGCGGTCACGGCAATGACTGTGCCCTCAAGTTGCCTGCGATCCTCGGTCTTATGCGAGTGGCTCTTCTGGAATTGCGACAGGATCTCGCCGAATGATTCAAGGGTTCCCGTGTCTGGAGTTTCGGTGCCTTTAGATTTGGATGGGACTGGATCGGCCATGAATTAAGGAAGCCTTTTTTGAGAGTGTATTCAGAATAACATCGCGGGACAGGAACACGGGGAGCGGTGAATCCATCGCATAGCTTGCTACTTGTGCGTCCACTGGGGATCGTCTTCGGGATTTACAATCTGCCCGTCTCGCATGTGAATGATGCGATCGCCGACGCTGGCCGCCTCAGGATTATGGGTGATCATCAGAACGGTCTGCCCCAATTCCTGATTCGAGCGGCGCAACATTCCAAGTACGACTTCAGAATTCTTGGAGTCCAGATTCCCCGTAGGTTCGTCCGCCAATACGACCGCAGGCTTGTTGACCAGCGCCCGCGCCAGAGCCACGCGCTGCTGCTCTCCTCCTGACAACTCCGACGGGCGATGGCGCAACCTTTGTGTCAGACCGAGAAGATCCGTGATGCGGTTGAAGAAGGCCGGATCACGACCACCATTTCCGGCAATTTCTTGCGCAATGAGGATGTTCGATCGGGCGTCGAGGGTCGGAAGCAGATTGAATTTTTGGAAGACGAATCCGATCTTGCGCTTGCGCATGCGGGTCCGCTCGGCGTCAGAGAGTGTCGCCAGGTCGTCACCATCCAGCACCACGCTTCCGCCATCTGCGCGAGTCAGGCCGCCCAGTAAGTAAAACAATGTGGATTTGCCGCTCCCTGAAGGGCCGACGACGCTGACGAACTCGCCCTTCTGCACGTTGAAAGAAATTCCGCGCAGCGCCTGGACCTCGATTTTACCGACGTGGTAAGTCTTGCGAAGATCTTTTGCTTCGATGAATGCTGGCGCCATCTGACAAGAATCTTACACGAACGAGCGCGCAATCGGCGGTTGCGCCCAAGCATGGCCTTGCCTGAGTAGGAGGGAGTTTCAGGCGACACCCACGTGATGAGCCATGGCGGAAGTTCGATGCTGCAGACGCTTAGGCCCGCGTTTGCGCACCAGCAAAAGGCGAACACGTTCCAGCAGGTCAACCGGCGCGTACATCCCCTTGGTGAGGAATACATCCGCCATGGAATCGTGCTCGTAAATCCGAACCTTGCTGGAAATGAGAATGGTGGGAGTCTGTGGTGATAGTTCTTTGATCCTGGCGATCAGTTGAGGTCCGTCCAGTCCGGGCATGGCCATGTCCGCGATGACGAGATCGATACCGCCTTTCGCGAAGCGTGCCCAGGCGTCTTCTCCGTGAACAAAGTTGGCCACTCGGTATCCGCGCGTCTCCAGCATGATTTTACGGTGGGAAAGGGATTGCTCGTTATCGTCCACACAGAGGATGGTGCGTTTTGGTTTCATCGGCCTTTATCATCCGTTGGGGGGACGGGACACGGCGCGTCGCAAAACCAACAGAAGTTTTTCTCAATATGAAGAGTGAGAGCGAGAGAAATGCTAACGAGAAGGCAGCACTCTGTAAAGTGCCGCCGATGCTAATGCAACTTTCTGGCTATTGCTTTTCTGGACAGCGAATTCATTCCAATGTTTTCGGCGTTGCGAGCAACATGCGTCAGAGGAAAACTTCAGCGCGGATAACTTCGATTGCATTGCCTCCCACGCGAACGTTAACTACGCGGTTATCTCGCCTCGACGCGCGCACAAAAATTCTGCTGGGCCGATGCATCTCAATGCCCTGCTCGATGCGGACGCGGTGATCCGGTTCAGCTACTCCGTGTGCCACCATCCACGCCGCGGCGCATCCCGCGGCCGAACCGGTTGCGGGATCCTCCCCGTTGTAGAACAGCATTCGGGCGTGCAAGCGAGCTGCCGAATCGACGGTCTCGCGGGTGACGAAGTAAAGGAACTTCCCGCCAGTCTTCTCCAAATATTCCTCGGCTCGCTGCAAATCCACTCTCAATCGCTGGATCAAGGCGAGTGACTTCAACGGAGTGATGGTGAACGGCATACCAGTGGAGATGGTCTCGATGGGCAGCGATGAATCGAAATCGTCGATGCTCAACCCTACCGCTCGTGCTACGGCTTCGCGGTCATGCTGGATCCCGAATACGGGGTCGACTTGCGTCATCTCGGCGAAGGTGGGCTGGCCCGGCGGATCTTCGAACTCAACCGGCACTTTTCCGACGTTCAAATCAAGCACAATGGTTTTGTTTCTGCTCCCGGCCCTTAACGCAAATGCAGTGCCCAGAGTCGGATGACCGGCAAACGGCAACTCCTCCTGAACGGTAAAAATCCGAACTCGCACTCCCCGCTCTCGCTCTGTCGCAGCATCACGGGGAAATATGAAGGTGGTCTCAGACAGATTCATTTCTTTGGCCAGCGCCTGCATCTCCGGATCAGTGAGGCCGCGCGCGTCGGAAAATACTGCCAGTGAATTGCCTTCCAGCGGAGTTGACGAAAACACATCCCACTGCGTCATGGTAAGCGTTCGTGGTTCTTGTGCCATCGGAAGCCCTCAAGTATTGCGGCTATAGCGTAGCCGTCAGGGATGATGCTAAGCGTCTGTGCGATGCATAAAATCGTTGGAGTGAAGCGGCTCTCAAGGCTTGGTAAGGTTTGACAGCCGCTAAAGCCCGGCCTATCCTAAGCGATATGTTTTTCCTATCCACGGTCAGCAACATGTGTTGTTGTCGCCTGACGCCGGCGTGTGGGTAGGGATTCAGCGAAATTCTTCCCACCCACCCGGCGCCAGCGGGTGGGTTTCACGTTTCATCCGCAAACGCGTGCTGGGGGCCGGATCGGGCCGACTTTCGGAATCCTACAGACGAAATCAAGAAGGAGAATATTCATGACGACCGCGACAGCAAGCGAAACTTACAGCGTTCCCAGAATCAACGATACTGCACCGGATTTCACCGCCGAAACCACTCAGGGATCAATTCATTTTCACGACTGGATCGGTGATGGATGGGCGGTGCTATTTTCACATCCCAAGGACTTCACGCCGGTGTGCACGACCGAACTTGGCTACATGGCCAAGCTGCAGCCGGAATTTGCCAAGCGCAACGTCAAGATCCTTGGCCTGAGCGTGGACCCGGTCTCCAGCCATCAGAAATGGGAGAAGGACATTGAAGAGACGCAAGGAGCAGCGGTGAACTATCCCATGATCGGCGATCCTCAGCTGAAAGTCGCCAAACTTTACGGCATGTTGCCCGGAGATGTCGGCGAAACCTGCGAAGGCCGCACTCCAGCCGACAATGCCACGGTACGCACCGTGTTCGTGATCGGGCCCGACAAGAAGATCAAGCTGCAACTGAGCTATCCCATGACTACAGGGCGCAATTTCGACGAGATCCTGCGCGTCATCGACTCCATGCAGTTAACCGCGAAACACAAAGTCGCCACGCCGGTAAATTGGAAGCCGGGTGACGATGTCATCATTACGGGCGCAGTCTCAAACGAAGAAGCGCAGCAGAAGTTCCCTGGCTTTAAGACGGTGAAGCCGTATCTGCGTACCACGGCCCAGCCGAAGTAACGTTGGTAAACAACCTGCCACGGATTCGTGGATCTCCACCGATGAGATTTTGGAGGTTCCGTCAGTCCGTGGCATTTACTTGTGCCGCGGAAGCGCATGCGGTCCGGTGATCGTCCCGGTCTTCAAAACCGGCGGGTGGCGGGCAATCCCGTCATTGATGGGTTCGACTCCCATTCGCTTCCGCCATTATTTCTCAATGATCTACGAGGAATTCGTCTTCGTATCAACTTGAGACCTGCGTTGCGGAACTTAGCGACCGTGATAAAAACGTGATAAAAATTCCGTTTACACGTGACACGCGCTGGTTTAGCTGACCACAGCTTAGGACCTGGTCCTTTAGTTGATCGACCTTGACGCCGGTTTTTGCGCTTTTCGGGCAGCATTCATCGCCTCAATAAGAGCCTTGGTATTTTCATCGACGGGAAGGACGTACGTTGGCAAGATTTGGGTGCTAGCATGGCCTAAAAGCTGCGCGAGCGTCAGGCTGGTCGCATGGCATACGTTCGCACGGCTGGCAAACGTCGCCCGGAGATCGTACACACGTCGGTCCGATAAGCCCGCTTTCCGAGCAGCCGTTCGCCACGCAGTCTTGTAATCCGAAAAGTGAGCCGATGCTTTGTGGGGACTGGGAAACACAAAGGGCGACCTCGTTCCTACAAATTCGTGCCAGCGAGATAGTGCCTCACGGCAGTGGCTTGTCAGCCATACAGTTCGTAATCCAGCAGCACTCTTCGAATCAACAACACGAATGTAGGCAGGCTCAGATTCCAACGATACCTCCGACCAACGAAGAGGGAGGGCCTCTTTCTTCACGCGCAATCCCGTATCCGCGAGCAAGGTGATTAGCATTCGGAGGAGCGGGGGAGCGAATTGCTTTATTCGGTCCTCTTCTTCGTATGTAAGCGGTCTTGCCTGACGGCGATCACGCTTTTCATTCAATTTCCCTATGTCCACGCATGGATTGTGCGAGATTAACCGCATCTTCTTCGCACGAGAAAGGCACGAAGAGAGAGTCGCTACATCCCGATTGATGGTTGCCTTCCCGATCCCCTCCTGGAGTCGGGCCTGTTGGAAAGTAAATACGGATTCGGGGCTTATTTCAGACAATCGCATTCTTTCACCAAAATGTTTTAGGAGATTGTTTATGCTCGACTGATATCGCGATTTCGTTAGGGCATGGGCGACGGACTCCAGAAAATCTTTTGTCCAGGGTCCAAAGCGTGGAGACTTAGACCTCGGTAGACTCCAACGGTCCTCAAAAACTTGCGCGGTGCGGACCGCGAGCAGTTTTTCAGCGATCTTCTTGTTTGCTGAACCAGAGCTCTCGCGTTGCTGGCGGCCATTTCGCGTGTAGCTGATCCACCAGATCCTCGCGTCCGTCCTGCGATACAAGCCCAAGGTTCAAGCCTCCAGTCTGCCCAATTTAAAGCCCAAGCGCTGAGGTGAGGTTGCCGCCTTTGCTGCCCGGATATCCATCCATTTCATGTGTCTAGGGCTCTTTCCTTGAACTCGGCCGACAGAGGGTGTGTGCAGTGAAAACCGAAATGCCATATTTCAGAGCAAGCGCTCTAAACGGTGCTCTAGTCCTGGCTCGCTCTCTGCGAAGCTTCTGCCTGTCGTCTGCTGTAAGTATCCGAAGTGGCGGACGGCCAATACGCTTTCCTGCACGACGGGCCTGGGCGATCCCAGCGCGCACTCTTTCTCCCATTCGAAGCCTCTCCTGCTTCGCCATGGTAGCCAGCAACGAAATCACTACGTCTTTAAAGGTGCCGCAGGAATCTAGATACGGTTCAGTGAAGCTCTTATAGCCCACCTGGTAAGAAGTTAGCCGTTCCAGGTATTGCAAAGTGGCGAGTGTTCCTTCGCGCGTTAGGCGATCAAGCGCCCAAAAAAGCAGGATATCGAACTTTCGCTGTGAAGCATGGAGGAGCATTTCTTGAAAATTGGCCCGCGTAGAGACAGAGCCCGTCTCGCGGTCAATGTACTCAGGAGTGACTATCTTCCAGCGAGAAGCCCATGGCTGCCGTCAACACTTTCGCTTTGTCCTGTTCAACGATGGCTTGCACCAGCATGTTGGTGAAGTTCTCCGTGCTGCGCTCCATTCTCAGTTGCCACAGCTGCCGTTGCGCCACCATTCCGTGATAGATGTAGTCGTGCCCGCCAGTGCTCGGATTCCACCAATTCGGAACTTTGCAAATCTTCACAAGTTCTGTGGCAAGCTCCTCGATCCCGGCGTGGGGTTTGTTTATCCTTTTGAATGAATCGGCGACTTTCTCCATTACTGCTATCGAATGGCCGTCTTCTGCCGATCCGATCAAGATTCGCCGCGCAGTCCTGAAGCGAGATTCCGGCTCTTTGAACGTATCCAGATACATGAGCCAGTAGATGGCATCCTCCATTCGCCGCAGGCGAATCGACTTCACCATGGCAGAAAGTGCCTGCGAGAAGGTTGGGTGCGTTTTGGGAACAAACGGTCTTGGCGCACCGTAAATGCCGAGTGCATTGAGATGCTTGCAGGAATGATCTGTAACGAACTGCGAGCAGCTGCACGTTCGGTTGCCAAGAGAAATCCTGTACCAGCTCTCGCCACTGAAAGACTTGAGAAGAATTGCGGTGTTTGCCTGATCCCTGCCCGATCCCGCTGATTTCGCCGTTGTGTCCATAGTTTTGAGTCCTATTTGTTTAGACTCTGTGGAAACATTTGAAGTTTCTGGAGGGACAAACGGAAGAACAAATATTTTTTGCAAGAAGGTCCGGATCGTGCTGAAGCACAGACGCCATTTAGGCGATCCGTTGTAAGAGATGAGCAATCATCCTTGCTTGCTATGGGACAACGTATTTAGCTTGTTGATCATGATGGTTAGGAGTAGGGTGGCGAAAAAGAACCGATGAAGGTGTAATGAGGTGAGTATTACGTGGGAAGTCCAATTCGGTGCTGAAGTCCACTTAAGCTATCGAACGAGTTTCGTCGTCCCTTGCTGCGTAGTGAGCCATTCCTCTGCCTCGGCAGCTTCACGAAATACACGAATAGCTCGAAAATTCTCTTCCGCAAAAACAGCAAACATTCGCATCATCCCGAACATGCCATCTCGATTCGCAACGATGGCACAGATTCCAAATTCCACCCTTGCCCGAACGGTGGCTAGAATCGAATTGACGATTCTGAGTTGATTGCTTTCAGGCAGCGACTTCGCCTCACGGACATCGAGTAGCACGTCCAGATGCCCAGCACAATCTGGATCATCTGCCAGCTCTCGGAAGTGGTCAACAACATCTTCTAAAGTACCGGACCGCTACAGGTTGTGCGAATCAGCTTTCTGGTGTTATCGATGATGTAAGTTACAGGCACTCTGAAGACTCCGAAGAGAATCATGACCCCGTATGGTTTTGAGTACCCCAGCCAATCGGTTTTTGTAACATGGGCATCCCCGTAATCTGGCTGCCCCCGTAGCGGGTGGTCTTCTTTCTGACCTGCAATTGTCGCTTCTGTGTGTGTGCCTCGAAGTCAAGAAAAAGAATGAACTCGCACGACTGGAGACCGGGGCCACGCCTCCCCCCGGGTGGTCCCGGTTGCTAATGAGCCGCTGATTTGCCCAACGGCCTGCTTCTTCCGAAGTGTTGCGGCACATCATTCCGGCCCGCCGCCATGAGAACACATCGCTTCAGTGTGCGATGTCAGGCGTTTGTCAAAAAATTGCGGAACCGGCTGTAGCTATTTTTTGGGCCGCATCAGAGCTGCTCATCGCCATAGCGCTGACTGCTTGATCGTCACGATTCAGCAAATCGAGGCGGAGTACCCATATTCAGTACGTACATATAGACCCAATCGTCGCCATAGAGCCATTTATGTATGCGCGATACGACTCTGAGTTCGCTAGATCAGGGTCATAAAACGTCCACGCTCCAAGTCGAGTCGGGTTCAATGCTGTGTTCCACTTCGCACACATCCCTTGACCCCAGCTCGCAGCATCGCTCGCACCCCAGTAGCCGGTGATGATCGTTTGGTACGGAGCGTAGGTTTTGTAGTACGTCTGGACTTGTGCCGTGCTGTACAGTTCCGTGTTGACCCAGTAGGCACGTTTGAGCTGTGTCAGCACATAGTTCTGAAGTTGTTTCACTTCAGGCAGCGCAGAATAAGGCGTATCCAGCCAAGTGATGTAGGAAGCCTGCAGGTTACACCCGCTCGATGCGTCGTTCGTTGGCAAAGACTGCCAGAAGTTCTTCAGACGGCTGTAGCCGGGGGAAAAATCTTTCCAGCCATACCAGACGGCGAACCGACGATGGTAGGTGCCGGATGTGCAAGAGCCGCTGAGAGTCTGGACGAACTTCATCAGTTTCAGCATCTCCCCATAAGCCACGGCATTCGTCGTCCCCGAGGCGAGTTGGCATCCCGAGGGAGCGCCACTTTTGTACAAATAGCAGTATTCCGCTCCGAACTGCCATTTGGGGAACACAACCACTTCCAATTGAACGCCGTGTCCCGCAGCCGACTTATACATGAGCTTGATGTTGTTCCAATACGCTGTCGTGTCTCCCAAAGGCAAAATCATCATGACTCCCTGATACTTGCCCATGGAATGAACAGCAGAGAACGTGGAGTCAATTGCACTCTGGAAGTTGCTGAAGTTCCACAGTTCCCAGAAACGCTGATCCGTAGCACAAGCATCAGGATTGGATTGGCAGGGACTGGGAGCATAGCTGCGCCAGTTCGGGGTGACTTGAGGATTCGGCAATGTGAATACGTTCCATGCGGTTGAAGGCCCCGTAGCAGCCATTGCTGCAACGCAAGTGAAGATGGTCGACACAAGCACAAGCAGACGAACCGATAGAGTTCGCATAGATTCCCCTTTGGGAACCGCGCCTGCTGCGGTGGCAATCTAGCTAGTCACTAGGACAGAAACGCGGTGATTGAACTGGGACTTGCGGGAACGTAGTGCCGCAATCAAGCACATGCTGTGATTGCAATCACATGCTCTATGAAAAAGGAACATATACCTGCATTGGCAAAATGAGTATGGAGCCAGTCTGAAGCGATGTGAATTAAGCTGAAGAACGCCGCATAACCGTCAGGGGTTCCACGTTCCTTGCAGTTGATTGCGCGAATTGGCAAATCGCTATTGCGGCAGCCCCACTTTCCGTACCAACTCGGCAAAGCGTGGATCGGAATGCAAAGGATCAAGTGAGAAGTCTGTTTTCAGGCCCAGCAGATAGGTATCGCGTTCCTGATAAGCGGTATTGAGCCACTGGAAAGCCTGATCGTTGTCTCCCAAGTCGGCGTATAGGTCAGCAATTTGGCACGCAGACGAATAGCCAGTCTTGCGTTGAGCTTTAGAAATCTCAATGCCCTTGGTGAGAGCGACCTTCCATCCCCCTGAGCGGAATCCTTGCTCCATAGCGGAAGCGAAAACGGAAATGTTTCGGTCACCGGAAAGTTGGCCGTAGACCTTCAATTCCTCAATGACCTGAGGGTACATGCGTTTTCCCCAATAAGCACCCATTAGACAACCGTGCGTCTCGGCAAACGTCGGGTCTGCATTTGCCGCTTTCTTGCACACTGCAATGGCTTCGTCATATCGTCCTGCTAGAACGTAAATGGCTCCGGTGTTCGCGCTAATGATTGGTGACATTGGATCGAGTTGGTGAGCACGATTGATTTCAGCAAGTGCTTCCTCCTCTCTGCCCCCAATCATCGCAATATCCTGTGCGTACCACGAATGTGTTGTGGCGTCATTGGGATCAAGTTGTAAAGCCTTCTTGTACTCGGTCTCTCCTCCGACAAAATCCCAATCGTACTCCATCTCATTGCTTCCCAGAACGGCGTGCGGACGAGCCAATGAAGGGTCTAGCTCCAGCGCCCTTCGGGCAGCGGCGTTCCCCTTTGGGTAGTTTTCGCTGGGAGCGCCACCGTATACAGGCAATGCGCTGTAAGAATCTGCCAGACCCGCATAAGCCAAAGCATAGGCTGGGTCTTTGGCAATAGCTTGATTGAAATAGGAAATTGCCGTTTTAACATCCACAGCCGTCCGTTTGTTCCAGTAGTAACGACCCTTCAAATACAATTCATAGGCGTCTGGATTTTGCGTGCCCTGTTTCGTGACCTGCTGCCGTTCAGAACTGTTCATTCCGGAGCGCAACCTCGCTGCAATGTCTCCCGCGATCTGCTGCTGTAACGAGATGATATCCGCGCTCTTTGTGCTGTAGTGCTGTCCCCAAATCTCGGTGTTGTCTCGAATATCGGTCAGTTCCGCACTCACCTCTAGGGTTTCTCCATGTGGCGTCACCCGTCCGGTTATTAGCGCAGAAACTCGCAGCTCACTGCTAGCCTTTTGCACATCCACATCTTTCCCCGTGTAGCGAAAGACAGAGTTGCGCGATTTCACCTTGAGTTGTGGCACATGCGTCAGATTTGCGATCAAAGATTCCGTGATACCGTCGCTCAAGTAGTCCGAATTAGCATCTCCACTTACGTTCGTAAACGGGAGCACGGCAAGGGAGTTGATCTGTGATCCTCTGCCAGACCGCAGGAACCAAGTAGCAACTGCTGCCAAACCGATGACCGTGACACACGCCGCTGCGACGAGCCAGAGCTTGCGACGTTTGGGCCTCTGGTGAGGTGATGCTTGAACGGAGGAAATTCTGGTGGTCTCCGTATCGCGTTTCAGCCGTTGCAGATCAGTGCGAATGTCGGAGGCGTGTTGATACCGAAGAGTCCTGTCCTTTTCCAGCGTCTTATTAATAATCTCTTCCAGCTTGGGGGCAAGATCAGGATTCAAGCGTACAGGAGAGACAGGCGGGCGTTCCAAAATTGCATTGAAAATAACTCCCGAACTTTCTCCGCGAAATGGCAACGTTCCCGTGGCCATCTCATAAAGAACGGCACCGAACGAAAATAAGTCAGTTCGTGCATCCAACTCTTTTGCTCGCACTTGCTCGGGCGACATATAGGCGACTGTGCCTAGCGCACTGCCGGGACTCGTCAGATGTTCCTCGGACTCGATGGTCGGGGCGCTCATGGCAACGCTGTCCTGCTTTAAAGAGACCTTCGCTAATCCGAAATCGAGAATCTTTGCCTGTCCTCGATTCGTAACAAAGATGTTTGCTGGTTTGATGTCTCGGTGGATGATGCCCTTCGAGTGTGCCGCATCGAGCGCGTCGGAAATCTGGATTCCTAGATCGAGCACCGTTTCAATTTCCAGCGGCTTGCCCTTAATGAGCTGACGAAGAGTCTGTCCCTCCAGCAGTTCCATAGCGATGAAGGCTCTTCCATCGACATCATCGATTTCATGGATCGTGCAGATGTTCGGGTGGTTTAGAGAGGAAGCCGCCTTGGCCTCCCGGCGAAAACGTTCTAACGCCTGCGGGTCGTTTGCAAGTTCTTCAGGAAGGAACTTCAGGGCAACATGGCGACCAAGTTTGAGGTCTTCAGCCTCGTACACAACACCCATTCCGCCGCCGCCGATTTTTCGGAGAATGCGGTAATGAGAAATTGTCTGGCCCACGGGTTGGGAGGGAGTGGCCATTGGGGGGAATGTTAGGACGAAGCTGAGGGACGGTCAACTGCTCGCCGCACAGACAATTCCCGAGGAGATTGCAGCTGATTGCACCGATTGACAAATTGTCGTCCTGTGCATCAGCCGTCGCCATGAGGCACTTGCTTTCACGGTGCCCAATCCGGAGTCATTCCCGCAGCCCGACCCGATGCAGCAGGTCGGCATAGCGGGGATCGGAGCGGATGTTGTCCAGCATAGGTTCCACTTTTAGCCATGTCATTCCGGGTGATCGCTCCTGATATGCTTTTTCCAGCCATTCAAACGCGGCGGATCGATCCCCGAGGCCCGCGTGCAAAATAAACGCAGCCGCAAGTAGCATCGTAGGTTGCGCTCGGTGGGGCAGTAGCAGCCTAGATGCTTTCAACGCTCTCTGGGGCACGAATGCCCTTTGGGGTAGCAGCGTAACCAATCAGACTCAGTCCCTCTCAGTGGACGTAAATGGAGAGAACTGAGGTCTCGTCGAGGATGTTGCAATTAGCGCGATTTGATTGCAATTGACAAACGGTCTCCTTGTGGGACTGCTTGCGGCTCTCTGTCCTTGAATGTGGAGGAATACTGCAAGGGGAGACAAACAAT
>Ga0068856_100001022_pt1 | contig 29775 bp, 24 predicted proteins | sample KBSCornC62_FD_66595 | JGI IMG/M metagenome (GOLD analysis project Ga0068856, IMG submission 66595) | Corn rhizosphere microbial communities from Kellogg Biological Station, Michigan, USA - KBS Corn C6-2 | ecosystem: Host-associated > Plants > Roots > Rhizosphere > Soil ... | reverse complement strand
GCGCCGCCGCTAGCCCGCTGCGTGATCAGCGCATAGCCGCTGAAATAAGCGAGTTGCAGCCTGGCGCGTGTCACAAATCCGATATCGGATGGCAAGCCTCTCGCCCCTCCATGCGCCGAATCCAAGGCCCCGCGCCCGGCATTGTCATTACCCTTTGTTGACATTTCTTTGCAAAGGTCGGCCGGAGCCGGATTGTAAACAATTCCCTTTTGACGGGCTTTTAGATGACCATGGCGGCCGCGATCGAAAGCCGGACGGCGGAAGCGGCGGCGCGGTCGAAACCGGGCCGCATCGCCGGCATCGAGCTGATCGGCGATCTCGGCCAGGCCGAACCGGTCTGGCGCACGCTCGAACACGAGAGCCATTTCTCCACCGGCTATCAGCGGTTCGATTTCCTCAGCGCCTGGCAATCGCAGACAGGCCAGCGCGAAAACCTTTCGCCGTTCATTGTCGTCGCCCGCGACAGCGAACACCGGCCGCTGCTGTTGCTGCCGCTGACGCTCGGCCATGAACACGGCGTGCGCGTGGCGCGATTCATGGGCGGCAAGCACGCGACTTTCAATATGGCGCTGTGGGACGGCGAATTCGCCGGCCACGCCACCGCAGCCGATCTCGACGCGCTGGTGGCGGCGATCCGCGCGCAAGCCGCCGCCGACGTGCTGGCGCTGCACCAGCAGCCGCTGCGCTGGCGCGAGCTTCAAAATCCGATGGCGATGCTGCCGCACCAGGCGTCCGTCAACGATTGCCCGCTGATGCTGATGGCGCCCGGCGCGGAGCCCGCGGCGCTGATCAGCAATTCAATGCGCGGGCGGCTGCGGAGCAAGGAGAAAAAACTGAAGGCGCTGCCCGGCTATCGCTATCACGTGGCCGCTGCCGAGGCCGAGATCAGACGGCTGCTCGACGCGTTCTTCCGGATAAAGCCGCTGCGGATGGCCGAACAGAAGCTGCCCAACGTGTTCGCCGAACCCGGCGTCGAGGATTTTATCCGTGAGGCCTGCCTGGCGCGGCTCCCCGGCGGCGGTCACGCGATCGACATCCATGCGCTGGAATGCGACGCCGAGGTGATCGCGATCTTCGCCGGCGTCGCCGACGGCCACCGCTTCTCGATGATGTTCAACACCTACACGATGTCGGAGACCGCGAAACACAGCCCGGGGCTGATCCTGATGCGCGACATCGTCGATCATTATGCCGGTCTCGGCTATTCCGCGCTCGACCTCGGCATCGGCTCGGACGATTACAAGCGGCTGTTCTGCAAGAGCGACGAGCCGATCTTCGACAGTTTTGTCGCGCTGACCGCACGCGGAAAACTCGCCGCCGCCGCGATGTCCGGCGTCAACCGCGCCAAGCACGTGGTAAAGCACAATCCGGCGCTGCTGCAGATGGCGCAGAAGCTGCGCGGCGCGTTTCGTTAAGCGGGCGATCCCGGTTCAGGCCGCCACGACGACCCGTGAGCCGGGATCGACGGCGTCCGACGGCAGCGACGGCGGGCTCAGCATGGCGACGTCGGTGAAGCCGACCCCCCTCAACTGATCGCACATCAATTCGCGCGCGTCCGCGGCCATCGATGCGTCGGGCACGACAACGGCGCGCGCCTGCGAGCTCAAAAGCTCGGCCGGCAGGTCGGTGGCCAGCCCGGCATCGAGCAGCACGTGGTCATAGACCCGCAGCAGCGCATCGATCGCCAGCATCAGCCGCGGCGACTGCAGCAGTGTGCGGTCCGAGCCCGGACGGCCGGCGCTGACCAGATGGGCGCGCGACAGTCGGTCGCGGGTGATCACCTGCGAGAACGAAGCCTCGCCCAGCATCAGCTCGGCAAGCCCCGGCGCCGCCGGATCGACCGAGATCGCGGCCATCGTCGGCGAGGTGGTGGAAAGATCCACCACCACGACGCGCGCCTCGCGCGCCAGCAGCCGCGCCAGTGTCAGCGCGGTCAACGTGATGCTCTCGCCCGGGGCGGTGCCGAGGATCGTGACCTTGCGGGCCGCTTCTCCGGCGCCGCGCAGATCTTCGGCGAGCTGTTCGATTTCGGTGAGACCGGCCGCAGGCGCGGCCTGCGAGGCGACGGTTTCGACGGGATAGACTTCCGCAGGTATGGCTCCGCTGTCGGCGGGAACAAGATCGGGCGCGGCGATGTCGGGCGAAGTCATGGTGACTGGCGCGCGGATCGCCGGACGTACCGACGCCACCATCGGCTCCGCGCGCGGCGTCATCAGCCGCGGCGCGGTCATACGCAACAGTTCGCCGGTCACGATGGTGCCGGTGCTGAGCAGCAGGGTCGCCAGCGTCGCGATCAGCACGATCGGCAACTTCTTCGGATAGGCCGGCGCGTTGGAAACGCTGGCGCGGGAAATGATGCGGCCGTCGGCGGGCGCGGCGTCGATGTTCTCGCGGGTATTGGCCTCGCGGTATTTCGCCAGATAGGATTCCAGGAGATCGCGCTGCGCCTTGGCTTCACGCTCCAGCGCCCGCAGCTCGACGTCCTGGCCATTGGTCGACGTCGCCTGTTTCTTCAACTGGTCGAGACTGGCGCTCAGGCCGTCGACCCGGCCGGCGGCGATACGCGCGTCGTTTTCAAGCGAACGCGACACCTTGCTGGCCTCGTCGCGGATCTGGGTGTCGAGCACCGCGAGCTGCGCCTTCAATTCCTTGATGCGCGGATGGTTGTCGAGCAGTGTCGAGGACTGTTCGGCGAGTTGCGCGCGCAGCGTGACGCGCTGCTCGGACAGCCGGCGGATCAGCTCGGAATTGAGCACATCGGACGCCTCGATCGGCTTGCCGCTCTGCAGCATCTCGCGGATCAGCCTCGCCTTCGATTCCGCGTCGGACTTCAGCGCGCGGGCGTTGTTCAACTGCGTGTTCAGTTCGCCCATCTGCTGGTTGGACAGCGTGGTGTTGTTGGTGCCGACGAACAGGCTGGATTTGGAACGGAAATCCTCGACGCGGGATTCGGCGGCCGCGACCTTCTTGCGCAGATTGTCGATTTCGCCGGACAGCCACTGGCTGGCGGCCTTGGCCTGCTGCTGCCGCGCATTCTGCTGCATCACCAGATAGCCGTCGGCGATCGAGTTGGCGACGCGGGCGGCCAAATCAGGGTCCTGCGACTGGAATTCGATCACGACGACGCGCGATTTATCGACCGCATAGGCGGTGAAACGGTCGTAATAGGCGTCGAGCACGCGCTCTTCCGGCGTCAGCGAGAACGGGTCGCGGCCGATCCCGAACAGCGCCAGCAGCGATTTCACCGGCGACAGGCCGCGCAGCACGGGATCGAATTCCGGCAACTCGGCGAGCTTGTTCTGGTTGACGATCTGGCGCGCCAGGTCGCGCGACAGCAACAACTGAACCTGGCTGGTGACGGCTTCCGGGTCGAGCGCGTTGCGCTCCTCGGTGCGCTCGCCGTTCGGGCGCAGGAACACGTTTTCGCGGCCGTCGATCAGGATGCGGGCTTCGGACTTGTAGCGCGGTGTGACGAAGTTCACGGCGGCAATCGAGATTCCGAGCGCCAGCAATGTCGGAACGATGATCCAGCGCCTTTTGCGCATCAGCGCCTGGCCGATGGCCCGCAGGTCGAGATCGTCCGACGTCGAAGCGGCCCCCGAATTGACGGGAGGCGCATAGGCGGCCGGCACGGGCGTTGTCACGTCACGCTCGACCGTCGGCGACTGCTCGACGGCGATGCCCTTGCCGGCACGCCAGAACGCTAAACGCATCGCAAACTCCCGAGAGACGCTACGACTCCACTGAACGCTGCCGGCGATTACACTCCATTAAGGTTGCCGCTGGGTTAATCGGGCGGCCTTGGCGGCGGCGAAGGCGGCGGTTACCCTCGGCGTCATGCTTTGTTAACCATGACGGCCCTTAATCGGAATCGACGATCGGCCGTTCTCGACCCCTGCTCGACCCTTCTCGTCCCTTGGCCAAGTTGCGGCGCTTGGCCCTCGCCCTATGTGCTTGATATGAGTGTCGAAAACATGCGCGCTTGGGGAACCCGGTTCTGACATGGCGGATGCTCCAGACCAGCCGCTGCGGATACTGCACGCCGTGCGCGCGCCGGTTGGCGGCATTTTTCGCCATATTCTCGACGTCGCCAACGGCCAGGCCGACCGCGGCCACCATGTCGGCCTGATCGCCGACAGCCTGACCGGCGGCGAACGCGCCACGGCGGCCTTGGCGGAAATCGCACCGCGTCTAAAACTTGGCGTGCACCGGATCGCCATCCACCGCGAGCCGCATCCGGCCGACGCCTTGGTATTGGGGCGGATGGCGCGGCTGATCAAGCGGCTCAACCCCGACGTGCTGCATGGCCATGGCGCCAAGGCCGGCGCCTTCGTGCGGATGAAGGGCCCCTCCGAAAAGACCATCCGCGTCTACACGCCGCATGGCGGCTCGCTGCATTACCCGCCGAATACCATCAAGGGCGCGCTGTACAGCCGGCTCGAGCGTGCGTTGATGAACCGCACCGACCTGTTCCTGTTCGAAAGCGCGTTCGCGCGCGGCACCTATCTGCGCATGATCGGCACGCCGAAAGGCCTGGTGCGCTGCGTCTTCAACGGCGTCACCGCCGACGAGTTCGATCCCGTCGCCAGGGCGGAAGACGCCACCGACATCGTCTATGTCGGCGAATTCCGCCACATCAAGGGCGCCGACCTCCTAATCGATGCGGTGGCGCGGCTGCGCGCGGACGGCCGGCCGCTGACGCTGACGCTCGCCGGCGACGGCGAGGAGACCGAGGCGATCAAGGCGCAGATCGCGCGGCTCGGGCTTGGCGAAGCGGTGCGCCTGATCGGCCACGTCAAGGCGCGCTACGGCTTTTCCAAGGGCTCGCTGCTGGTGGTGCCGTCGCGCGGGGATTCGATGCCCTATGTGGTGATCGAGGCGGCCGCCGCCGGAATCCCCATGGTGGCGGCGAATGTCGGCGGCATCCCCGAGATTTTCGGGCCCCATGCCGATGCGCTGTTCGCGCCCGGCATCGCGGCTGCGATGGCGGACGCGATCGAGGGCGCGCTGGAGGATCCGGCCGCCGCGCTGGCGCGCGCCAGGGAATTGCGCGAGCGGATATTCCTGCATTTTTCCCAAAAGGCGATGGTCGAGGGCGTGCTGGCCGGCTACCGCGACGCATTTGCCAATCGTTAACCGTCATTTACCAACGTAACTGTTTCTTCCGAATTCTCCTCTAAGCCGTGAAGCGGGGCATTACGCCTTGCCGCGCGCATCCCCAGATGCAACCGCAAGAACAGGCTTAGTGAAGTGGAACCGATCAACGCACGCTCGATGCTGGACGCCGCGACCGCGGCCGCCGCAACCGCTGCGACCGGCGAGCCGCCGCGCATCGAACGCCGCCGCCGGCTGTCGCAGGCGGCGCTTGCCGTCACCAACCAGAAAGTCCGCCCGGCCTATTCGCCCGTGGTGATCGCCGGCGCGGTCCGACTGGCCGATTTTGTCCTCCTGAGCATCGTCGGCGTCGGGCTGTATTTCGCCTATGTGGTGCACCTCAAGGGTTTTAGCTGGGAATATATCGCCTCGATCTTCGGCGTGAGCGTCACCGCGGTGATCTGCTTCCAGGCCTCCGACATCTATGAAGTGCAGGTGTTCCGCGGCCAGCTCCGGCAGATGACGCGGATGATCTCGGCCTGGGCGTTCGTGTTCCTGCTGTTCATCGGCGCCTCGTTCTTTGCCAAACTCGGCGGCGAAGTGTCGCGGCTGTGGTTGTCGGCGTTCTTCTTCGTTGGCCTTGCCGGCCTGATCGCCGAGCGGCTGGTGCTGCGCGCGATGGTGCGCGGCTGGGCGCGCGAGGGCCGGCTCGACCGCCGCACCATCATCGTCGGCGCCGACCAGAGCGGCGAAAGACTGGTCGAGGCGCTGCGGGTCGAGGCCGATACCGACATCGACATCCTCGGCGTGTTCGACGACCGCAATGACGGACGCGCGCTCGACACCTGCGCCGGCGCCGCCAAACTCGGCAAGGTCGACGACATCATCGAATTCGCCCGTCGCACCCGCGTCGACCTCGTGCTGTTCGCGCTGCCGATCTCGGCGGAAACAAGAATCCTGGACATGCTGAAGAAGCTGTGGGTGCTGCCGGTCGACATTCGCCTGTCGGCCCACACCAACAAGCTGCGCTTCCGTCCGCGCGCCTATTCCTATCTCGGCAAGGTGCCGACGCTCGACGTGTTCGAGGCGCCGATCACCGACTGGGATCTGGTGATGAAATGGCTGTTCGACCACCTGGTCGGCGCGCTGGCGCTATTGGCCTTGTCGCCGGTGATGGCGCTGGTCGCGCTCGCGGTCAAACTCGACAGCCCCGGTCCGGTGCTGTTCCGGCAAAAGCGCTTCGGTTTCAACAACGAGCGCATCGACGTCTTCAAGTTCCGCTCGCTCTATCACCACCAGGCCGATCCCACCGCTTCCAAGGTCGTGACCAAGAACGATCCCCGCGTCACCCGGGTCGGACGCTTCATCCGCAAGACCAGTCTCGATGAGCTGCCGCAGCTGTTCAACGTGGTGTTCAAGAGCAACCTCTCGCTGGTGGGGCCGCGGCCGCACGCGGTGCAGGGCAAGGTGCAGACGCAATTGTTCGACGAAGCGGTCGACGGCTATTTCGCCCGCCATCGCGTCAAGCCCGGCATCACCGGCTGGGCGCAGATCAACGGCTGGCGCGGCGAAATCGACAACGAGGAAAAGATCCAGAAGCGCGTCGAGTTCGACCTCTATTACATCGAGAACTGGTCGGTGCTGTTCGATCTCTACATTCTTCTCAAGACGCCGATGGCCTTGATCGCGAAGAACGAGAACGCCTACTAAGCGTTCCCAAGTGTTGCGTTTGGTGCGTTAGCGTAGGCGTTCGAGTGTGTGATGGCGTATGCGGCGACAGCCGAAAATTCACTGCCGCAAGTCCCGGCCGCGCCCGGCGTGCTCGCGCTTCAGCGCGCGCTGGTGTGGCTGGTCGGCGCCTCCGGCGCGATCGTCTTCATCGAACCCAGCCCCTACGAGCTGTCGACGCTGATCGCCACCGTGATCTTCTTCGCCACCGGCCTGAGGCTGCGGCTGGCGTTCATGCCGATCTTCCTGCTGCTGATCCTGCTCAACGTCGGCTATTCGATCGGCGCGATCCCGTTTCTCGACCAATCGCTTGTTGCCAACTGGATCGCGACCTCCTGGTACATGGCGGTTACCGTGATGTTCTTTGCCATGGTGCTGTCCGACGACACCGCGGCACGGCTCGACATGCTGCGGCGGGGCCTCGTGGTCGGCGCGATGATCGCCTCGCTGGCGGCGATCGCCGGCTATTTTCATCTCGTTCCCGGCGGCGACGACCTCTTGACCCTCTATGATCGCGCGCGCGGCACCTTCAAGGATCCCAACGTGCTCGGCGCGTTCCTGATCCTGCCGTCGCTATTCGTGCTGCAAAGCGTGGTTTCCGACCGTTTCGGCAAGGCGTTCCGCAACGCGCTGGCGTTCGGCATCATGGCGCTGGCCATCCTGCTGGCGTTTTCGCGCGCCGCCTGGGGCGGGCTGATCCTGACGTCCGCGTTCATGCTGGCGCTGATGGTGGTGACGAGCCCGTCGCCGGCGCAGCGCTCGCGCATCGTGGTGATGGCGATTGCCGCCGTGATCGTCGTGGCCGTGCTGCTGGCGGTGCTGCTGTCGTTCGATTCCATCCGCGACATGTTCCAGCAGCGCGCCAGTTTCGATCAGAGCTATGACGAGGGCCGTTTTGGCCGGTTCGGCCGCCACATCCTCGGCGCCCAGATGGCGCTCGATCTGCCGTTCGGCATCGGGCCGCTGCAGTTCCACAATTACTTTCCCGAAGATACCCACAACTCCTACCTCAACGCCTTCATGTCGGGCGGCTGGATTTCAGGCGTCTGCTATCCGGCGCTGGTGTTCATCACCGTGATCACCGGGTTCCGCTACGTCTTCGTGCGGGTGCCCTGGCAGCGCAGCTATCTCGCGATCTTCTCGGCCTTCCTCGGCACGGTCGGCGAAGCCTTCATTATCGACATCGACCACTGGCGGCATTTCTGGATGATGCTGGGCGCGATGTGGGGCATGTTCGCCGCCGCGCAGCCCTACAAGGCTGCGGTCAAACCAGATCGCACGTCGGTGCAGGCTGCCTAGATCGCGTACTACTTCGTGGCCACGTTCACGCCCTTGAGGCCCTTCGCCTCGATCGCCTTCTGTACCGCACCGCTTTGTTTTGCTTCGTCAACGATTGTCGCCAGCAGCGCCTGAGCCGCTGGGGAGCGGCCTTTCGGCAGCGCCGCTGCCACGAGAACCGTACCGAAAGCGCCCGGCACGATTTTGGCGCCAGGCAAGGCTTCGGCGGCCGGATATCCGACGCCGGAGTCCGCGCCAAAGACAGCCGCCTTGCCTGAACGCAGCAACTCGACGCATCGGCTGCAATGGTCGGGCTGAGAGGGATACGGACGATCTCGGCGGCTTTGATCTCCCGCGTCAGCACGCGATCGGAGGGGGCGCCGCGGATCGTGCCAATCTTCACCCCGGCGCTGTCAACGGAGGCGACATCGGGAAACTCCGTTCCTGGCGCGGCAACGTAGACGAGGCTGATCGCCCAAAGGTTCGCCGTGGAGTCCGCCTTGTCGGTGGGCGCAAGGACGCGCGGGCCGATCGCCATGTCCCATTCATTCTTTCCAAAACTTTCGAGATAAGCGTCGGGGTTCGGATACATCACCGGTTCGACAGCCGCGCCCAGCTTCTGTCCAACGAACCCCGCAACGGGCTCCGCCACGCCTCCGAGCACCGTGATTGCCGATCATAGCGACGCGCAGCTTTCCGCCTGGCGCGATCTCCGAGGCGGGCGACGCCTGCCCGAATGCCACACCAGAAAGGCCGCCCAGCAATGCGATTGATAGAAGAAGCCGTCTCATGTGCGCCTCTCTGCTCCGAAAGGAACGTGTACGCCTGCGCCGTCACGTCTCGACCTGAAACGAAAGGCCGGCGTGATCGACTAGCCGCTTGATCAACTTGTGCTGCATCGCTGCGCCCGGCGTCCAGATTCCCGTTGGCACGTCGGGCGTATCGCGCAGCAGGCAGACCGCGCATTCGGAGATCATCTTCGAGGTCGAGCCGTAGCCGGGATCGCGGTCGCCCTTGACCGAGGCGCGCACGTGACGGCCATCCGGCGCAATCGCGACATAGAGCAGGTCGTACATCCCGTTGTCGCGCTCTTCCTTCGAGGGCCCCTCGCCCGGCTTGGGTGGCGCCGTGGACGCCATCCGGTTGTTGGCCGCGACGATACGCTTCGCCTCCGCTTCGCCCTCCTCGCCGGGACCCGTCATCTGCATCTCGTCGTAGACAAAATCCTGTCCGTACGGGAAACCGAGCAGCATGTTGGAGCGGTGCACGTTGCGCGTGTTGATGTTGGCCATGAAGAACGGCGTCAGCCACGTCTTCAGATCCTCGTCATAGACGGGCTTGTTGCCCGGCGGCTGTTTTGGCCCGGAAAATCCTGGCGTCAGCGCGAAAGGATCGCGCAGCAGCGCAAACAGGTCCTGATCTTTCGCGGCCGCCTCAAAAATCGCCCGGCCGCTCGCCGCCGTGCCGCCCGAGAATGTGCCGCGCATCTGGCGCACCCGGCCTTTTACCCGTGACGCCGGTGCGCCGAACACGCGTTTTGCCTCTTCCTGCACGAAGAACGCGCCGAGCTCGAAAGGAATCGAGTCGTAGCCGCAGGAGAACATGATCCGCGCGCCAGAGCGTTTTGCGCCGTCGAGATGCGCATCGATCATCCGTCGCATCCACGGCACTTCGCCGCAAAGATCGAAATAGTCGGTGCCGGATGCGACGCAGGCTGCAATCAGTTCGTTGCCGTACAACAGATAGGGCCCGACCGTGGTGATCACGGAACGGGTCTGGTCGACCATGGATTTTAGCGTGGCGGGATCGGCGGCGTCGGCCACGATCAAGGGCGTGTCCGCCGGCGCGCCGATCGCATCGCGCACCGATTTGAGTTTTTCCAGGCTGCGCCCCGCCATCGCCCATTTCAGGTTCTTGTCGTTCCTGTAATGCTCGCCGAGATATTCGGCGACGAGCTGCCCGGTAAAACCGGTCGCGCCATAAACAACGATGTCGAATTTCGACGAAGGCATATTTTATTCCCTCACGATTCCTCGTCATTGCGAGCGAAGCGAAGCAATCCAGCGCCGCACACGCGGCCCTGGATTGCTTCGTCGCTGCGCTCCTCGCAATGACGGTTTAGAGCCAATTTCGCAACAGTTACTTCTTCGCGTAGGACACGCCCATGCCGGCGCGGACGTCGTTCTGGATGCCGTAGGGCGCGATCGGATAGCGCAGGCCGTTCTTGGCGAGTTGCTTCATGCCGACCACGGCTTTTGCCAGATGCGCGGGCTGGATCGCCATCAGCATCTCCTCGTCCGGCACGCCGCCATAGCGGCGCTCGGCGAAGCACGGCAACGACAGCGAGGGCTCGCCGGTCTTCAGCGCCCGTCCCCAGGAATCCGCGCAGGCGGTTTCGCCAACCACGCCCCATTCGAACTTCTTGTAGCCGGTATATTGCAGCCCGTTGATCAGGATGATCATCTGCCCCGGCGTTGCATAGACAAGGCAAATGTCCGGCGGGTTGAGCCGGCCGCTCGACAAGGGGCTGACCGCGAGCGCCTGGTATTGCCCGAACGGAACCACATCCAGCGCTTCCTGGCGCTTGCGCGCGTCTTCCGCGGTGCCGTGCCAGACCCCGACATAGGATTGCCCCTCGAGCCATTTCTCGTCCTGCGGCGCCAGTCCGATCACCGCGCGGCACTGCGCGCCGACCAGATCTTCCGAGGTGATGCCGACCGTCCAGCCGAGCCGCGAGGCCATGCTGACGATCTGGTCGGTGGTATGGACCGCGGTCGGCCGCCGGATCTTGGGGATCGCGGTCATGTCCTCGACCCGGGCAAACATTTTCATGCCGATCACGGTGGTCTTGAGCCGCAGCAGCGCGTTCAGGTCGGCCACGAGGCCGGCCAGATCGATCTGTTCCGGCGGTGTTTGCAGTTGCATGGCGGTGGCTCCCGATCGGTGCGGCGATTTGACTGGCCGGTGTCGCAATCCCAGCCCGATTGCGTCACGGTTGCGACGGTTTGTCCAGCAAATCCCGATGGTTGGTGGGGCCACTTGACGGGGCCATATAGGATGGCCGAGGTCACGTTCACGCATGTCGCTGTCCAGCCCGTTCATCCGTCGGCCTGTCGCTACCACGCTGCTGACGTTCGGGCTGGTCGCCGCGGGCGCGATTGCGTTTTTCAAGCTGCCGGTGTCGCCGCTGCCGGACGTCGATATTCCCACCATCTCGGTGCAGGCGACCCTGCCGGGCGCGAGCCCGGCTGACGTCGCGACCACGGTCGCGGGCCCGCTGGAGCGGCATCTGGGCCAGATCGCCGATGTCAGCGAAATGACGTCGTTGAGCGCGCTCGGCTCGGCGCGGATCAATCTGCAATTTTCCATCGGCCGCGACATCAACGGCGCGGCGCGCGACGTCCAGGCCGCGATCAACGCCGCGCGCGCCGACCTGCCGAGCTCGCTGCGAAGCAACCCGACCTACCGCAAGTTCAATCCGGCCTCGGCGCCGGTCCTGATCTACACCCTGACGTCGGACACCCTGCCCCCGTCGCAACTCTACGACGCGGCTTCAACGGTGCTGGCGCAAAAGCTGTCGCAGGTCGAAGGCGTCGGCGAAGTCGCCGTGAGCGGCGGCTCGCTGCCCGCCGTTCGCGTCGAACTGTCGCCGCAGTCGCTCTACAAATACGGCATCGGCCTCGAAGACGTCCGCGCCGCGCTCGCCAGCGCCAATGCGCACAGCCCGAAGGGCGGCATCGACGTTGGCGGCCAGCGCTACCAGCTCTATTCCAACGATCAGGCCGCCAAGGCCGCGGACTACAAGCCGCTGGTGGTGGCCTATCGCAACGGCGCGGCGGTGCGCCTCACCGACGTCGGAGAGGTGATCGATTCCGTGGAGAATCTGCGCGCGCTCGGCCTCTCCAACGGCAAGCGCGCGGTGACGATGGTGGTGTACCGGCAGCCGGGCGCCAACATCATCAGCATGGTCGATCGTGTGAAGGGGCTGATGCCAAATCTGCTGGCGTCGATCTCGCCTGCGATCGACCTCGATCTCGCGATCGACCGCTCGACCACGATCAAGACCTCGCTGCTGGACGTCGAGATCACGCTGGTGATCGCCGTGATCCTGGTGATCCTGGTGGTGTTCGCGTTCCTGCGCAGCGCGCGGGCGACGCTGGTGCCTGTCGTGACGGTATCGGTGTCGCTGGTCGCGACCTTCGCGGTGATGTACCTGCTCGGCTACAGCCTCAACATCTTCTCGCTGATGGCGCTCACGGTGGCGACCGGATTCGTGGTCGACGATACGATCGTCGTTTTGGAAAACATTTCCCGTCATCTCGATGCCGGCATGCCGCGCATGGAGGCCGCGCTGCTGGGGTCGAAGGAGGTCGGCTTCACGGTGCTGTCGATGAGCGTGTCGCTGATCGCGGTGTTCGTCCCGATCCTGTTGATGGGCGGGCTGGTCGGCCGGCTGTTCCGCGAATTCTCCATGACGATTGCGGTCGCCATCGTGATCTCGCTGGTGGTCTCGCTGACCACGACGCCAATGATGTGCGCCATCCTGCTGCGCTCGGAGCACGGGCGGCAGCACGGCTGGATCTATCGCACCAGCGAGCGGATATTCGACGCCTGGCTCGGCTTCTATCGGCGCACGCTTGCGGTGGCGCTGCGTCATCCGGCGCTGGTGATGCTGGTATTGGCGACCGTGCTCGGTCTCAACTTCTTCCTCTATGCCGCCGTTCCCAAGGGTTTTGTGCCGCAGCAGGACACGGGGTTGCTGATCGGCTCGATCCAGGCCGACCAGAGCATCTCGTTTCAACTGATGCAGAAGAAGCTGACGCAACTCGTCGAGATCGTCCGGAAGAATCCGGCGGTCAATATCGCCGTCGGCTACACCGGCGGCTGCATCGGCCCCGGCGGCGGCTCGACCAATACCGGCACGGTATTCGCGTCGTTGAAACCGCTTGGCGAGCGCGGCGTGACCGCCGATCAGGTGATCGACCAGTTGCGGGGCGAACTCAAGGCCGTACCGGGCGCCACGCTGTTCCTGCAATCGGTCGGCGACCTCGGCGCCGGCGGACGCTCCGGCAATGCGCAATACCAGTACACGCTACAGGGGCAGACTTTCGAGGAACTGGACGAATGGACGCCGAAGATCGTGGCCGCGCTTCAGGGCACGGCCACGCTCACCGATGTCAGCAGCGATCAGCAGGACAAGGGGCTGCAGGCCGGCGTCGTCATCGACCGCGATACCGCCTCGCGGCTTGGGATCACGGTCGGGCAGATCGACAACACGCTGTACGACGCGTTCGGCCAGCGCCAGGTTTCGACCATCTTTGTCGCGCGCAACCAGTACCACGTCATCATGGAAGTGGCGCCGGAATACTGGCAGGACCCGCAGACCCTGAAGGACGTCTATGTCAGCACCATCGGCGGCGCGGCTTCTGGCTCGCAGCTTACCAACGCGGTCGCCGGAACGGTCGCGACCTCGACAAATGCCGCGACAGTCAATTCGGTCGCGGCCAGCGCGGTGCGCAATCAGGCGACCAACTCGATCGGCGCCACCGGCAAGGCGCCCGCCTCGACCGGCACGGCGGTCTCGACCAGCCGGGAGACGATGATTCCGCTGTCGAGCGTCGCCGGCTTCGGCCAGGACCGCACCTCGCTGGTCGTCAACCACCAGGACGGCCTGGTCGCCAACACGATCTCGTTCAACCTGCCGCAGGGCGTCTCGCTGAGCAAGGCGGTCACCGCGATCGAGACGACCATGGGCCGGATCGGCGTGCCCAAGACCATTCGCGGCTCGTTCGCGGGCGCCGCCAAGATTTTTCAGGAATCGCTCGCCAGCGAACCGTTCCTGGTGATCGCGGCGTTCGCGACCATCTACATCTCGCTCGGCATGCTCTACGAGAGCTATGTGCATCCACTGACCATCCTGTCCACCCTGCCCTCGGCCGGCGTCGGCGCGGTGCTGGCGTTGATGCTGTTTCACACCCAATTCGACATTATCGGCATGATCGGGGTGATCCTCTTGATCGGCATCGTGAAGAAGAACGCGATCATGATGATCGATTTCGCGCTCGATGCCGAACGACTGCGCGGCCTGTCGCCGGCGGAGGCGATCTACGAAGCCTGCCTGCTGCGGTTCCGGCCGATCATGATGACCACCATGGCCTCGTTGCTCGGCGCGGTGCCGCTGATCGTCGGAATGGGCGAAGGCAGCGAATTCCGCCAGCCGCTCGGCATCACCATCATCGGCGGACTGGTGCTGAGCCAGATCCTCACGCTCTACACCACGCCGGTGGTCTATCTCTATCTCGACCGCTTCAGGCACTGGAGCATGCGGCGGCGGCACAAACCCGCACCGGAAATGGGGACCTGACTAACCCGGCCCCGGGAACGGTTGATCGATCTTGCCGGTCAGCCAATACGCCAGAAGCCCGATCCATTCGCGCAAGCCGATGTCGGTGCGCGCCAGCCCGTTGCCGGCGGTGACGGAAAACGCCCGGAGATCGGACGGTCCGGCAACCCGCCAATCTACGGGGCAGGCCTCGACCGGAAATTGCGCTTTACGAAACAGGCCGATTGAGCGCGGCATGTGAAACGCCGAGGTCACCAGCAGCCAGCGTTCGCCGCTTTTCGGCGCAGCGAGCGCTTTCGAGAACTTTGCATTCTCCTCGGTGTTGCGCGAGCTTCGCTCCATCAGGAGCCGCGCCTTGTCGACGCCGAGGCTCTCGAACAGCGCGACGGCATAATCCGCTTCCCGCGCGTCGTTACCGATCAGATTGGCGCTGCCGCCGGAAAAGATCACGCGGGCATCGGGAAAGCGGCGCGCCAGCGCGGCGGCAGCCAGGATGCGGTCAGCGGCGGTGCGAACCACCGCACCGCCATGCGCTTCCGAGAGATCGGCATCGATCGATCCGCCGAGCACGATAATGCCGTCGGGCGCGCCGTGGGTGACATCGCACGGCGGAAAACGCTGCTCCAGCGGATACAGCAACCAGTGACCGAGCGGCGAAAAGCCCGCGACCGCCAATAGCAAAATCGAAAGCAACATCAGCCGGCGCCCGGCGCGTGCGTATCGCGTGGCCAGCAAGATCGCGCCGAGCAGGCCGAGCGTGATCAGCAAATTGGTCGGCAGCAGCAAATAGCCGACGGTCTTGGAGAGAAAAAAGAACAATGCGCGATCCCCTGATAACCGCTAGCGTCATACGCGGGCTTGCCCGCCATATCCATCAGTGTTCGACAAAACAAGTACCGGGATCGCAGCATGACGCATCACCATTTGCATTCCAGCCCTGAAACCTGCCATTGGGGTTTTTTCGAAGCCAGGCTGAAACCGGTCCTCACCATCGCCAGCGGCGACGAGGTGACCATCGACACCATCAGCGGCGGCCCGGACGCGGTGCCGGATCGCACGCGCTTTCACGTCCCGCCCGAAATGGACGAGGTTCACGCCAAAAGCGAGCGGATGCTGCCCGGCCATATCCTGACCGGGCCGGTCGCGGTCGAGGGCGCCGAACCCGGCGACGTGCTCGAGGTCGAAATTCTGGACGTCCAGTTGCGGCAGGACTGGGGCTGGAACCTGATCCGCCCGCTGGCCGGCACCCTGCCCGACGATTTCCACGAGACCCGGCTGTTGAACATCCCGCTTGACCGCGAGCGTATGGTCGGGCGGATGCCGTGGGGGCTCGATTTGCCCCTGGCGCCGTTTTTCGGAGTGATGGGCGTGGCGCCGCCGCCGGCCTGGGGCCGCATCACCTCGCTGATCCCGCGCGCGATGGGCGGCAACCTCGACAACAAGGAACTGGGCGCGGGCGCAAAGCTCTATCTGCCGGTGTTCGTACCGGGCGCGCTGTTTTCCTGCGGCGACGGCCACGGCGTGCAGGGCGACGGCGAGGTCTGCGTCACCGCGATCGAGACCGCCTTGCGCGGCCGTTTTCGTCTCACGCTGCGCAAGGATTTACGACTGGATTATCCCCGCGCCGAGACGCCGACGCACTACATGACGATGGCGATGGATCCCGACCTCGACCAATGCGTGGTGCGGGCGCTGCGCGACATGATCGTGCTGCTCGGCGAGAAGCGCAATCTGTCCCGCGAGGACGCCTATACGCTGTGCAGCCTGGCCGCCGATCTGCGGGTGACGCAGACCGTCAACGGCTGCAAGGGCATTCACTGCATGATCCTGAAGTCGATGGTGCATGGCTGAGGGGTTAGCTTAACCGCCAGCCGACCTCCGCGGCGAAGCTCTGGAAGAAATCGGCGTCATAGGCGCGTTCAGGCGTTTGCCGGACGCGCTCGTCGAGGCGATGGGCGTCGTCGCCGACCAGGATGCGCCAGCGCTCGGACTTGACGCCCTCGAGGATGATTTTGGCGGCGGCGGCAGCCGTCATCGGCGCGTCCTCGCGGAACGCCCGCGCCCGCTCGATCGCCATGTTCTGAATGTCCTCGTCCGACATCTCGGCGATATCCATGCCGGCCGCCTTCATGCGCTGACGGGCCTGCGCGAGGTCGTCGGCGTTGAGCTTCTCGCTGCCGGTCTGCAGCTTGCGCGAATTCGACACGATCGAGGTGCCGATATGGCCGGGCATCACCACCGAGCATTTGATATGGGGCGCGTTCAGCCGCAAATCGGTGATCAGCGCCTCGGTAAATCCCTTCACGGCGAATTTGGCGGCGGCGTAGGCGGTGTGCGGCATGGCGGGCCCGAGCGAAGCCCAGAACCCGTTGAGGCTGGAGGTATTGACGATGTGGCCCTCGTCCGCCTTCAGCAACATCGGCAGGAAGGTGCGAACGCCGAAATAAACCCCGCCCCAGCAGATGTTGAAGGTCCGTTCCCACTGCTCCCTGTTGGTGAACAGGCTGCCACCGCCGCCGATGCCGGCGTTGTTGAACAGCAGATGGATTTTATCGGTCGACTGCTGCTCGCTCATCTCGTCGCGAAACCGCCTGAGCTGGTCTTCGATCGAGACGTCGGCGACATGGGTGGTCACGCGCAGGCCCTGCGGCAACCGCTCGACCTCGCATAGCCGCCTGGTCTCCGCCATCGCTTCGGCCGAGACGTCGCACATCGCGACATTGCAGCCTTCGGCAACGAGCTGGCGCGCCAGCTCGCGGCCCATTCCGGTGCCACCCCCGGTGATCACGGCAGTCTTTCCGGCAAAATCCTTCATGGGGACGGCAACCTCTTTGTTGGGGCAATGCGCAGGCGGTCCCGGCGCGTGCCCGATGACGAGCAAACGTCATCATTCGCAGAAACGGCGGCCGGGCAAGGCTGATGACGTCATTAATTGCCTGACCATTTCCACCCGGCTTCGGATAGCGGCTCCATGTCCGGTTTGTAACCCAGAAACCTCGAGCCGGCGGCGCGGCTGGCGGCGACCGAGCTGTCTTCAAAAGCTGCAGAACAGACACGGACAAAGGAGCGTGTCATGAAATCGAAATCATTAATTGCAGGAAGTCTAATCGTTGCATCCCTCGCACCGACCGGCAACGCCGGCACCCGCGAGCCCGCCGCTATGTCGCGCCCCGCGCCGGCCGCGTCCTACGCCGCGCCCGGCCTGCCCGGCGGGCTCAACGTCGGGCAGATCATCCAGTCGATGAACGACACCAACGCGATGAACGTATCGATGACGGTGGCGGAGCAACAGAACGATGCCGCAAACGCGGCGACATTGCAGACTGAGATCAACGCCAACCACTGACGTGGACGGTGCGAACTCGATGCCTCGGGTTCGCACCGTTCCAGCCGCTATCGTTACTTGACAAGCATCAGGGCTGATTGAAAGCTCGCGATAACGGCCCATTCGAGCGCCGCCCGGAGGAACTGCAATGGCCCAAGTCGTGGTGATGTACAAGACGCCGAAGGATACCGCCGCTTTCGACAAGCATTATTCCGAGATTCACATTCCGCTCGCCAAGAAGATTCCCGGCCTGCGGAAATATGAGATCAGCAAGGGCCCCGTCGCGACGCCGGCCGGCCCGTCCGGCTTCTGCCTGATCGCAACGTTGCATTTCGACGATCTGGCGGCGGTCAAAGCCGGCTTCGGCAGCCCCGAGGGCAAGGCGGCAGGCGCGGATGTCGGGAAATTCGCCACCGGTGGCGCCGACATGATCATGTTCGACAACAAGGAGGTCTGATCCGGCGCGCCATGCGCGGGAGCGGTCCCGCACCGGAGGAGAAACAGCGGCCGGACGTCGCGGCCGACGGCCGTCAGTCGGACGAGCCGGTATTGGCGGGTTTCGGCGCGGCGGCCTTTGCAGCCGATTTGGTCGCCGGCTTGGCGGCTGTCTTCACGGCCGGCTTGGCATCGGACTTGGGAGTTTCGACGCTGCGTGCATTGCCCCAGGGGTCGACGGGAGCCTTGTCAGGAATGTTCTTGAGCGAGTCCTGATAAGCCCTTGCGGCCGCCTTTTCCTGGTTGATTTCGCCCTGCGACTTCTCTTTGGCCTTCTCGCCATATCTCGGGACGTGATCGTCTACCTGCTGAGCGTAGGCTGTCCCCGCAAGCGACGCGATGATCAATGCTGCGCAGAAAACTCTCATCCCTGGCCTCCCTTGGATCGGCTTACATAGCACCGGCGGCCGTGCCACGCCAAGTCAGACATCAGGTCAAGACGCCAGGCCAACACGGCCTGCGCGGCGCCGGTCCGCAGCTCAATCCGCGCGGTCGACAAAGCTCACCGCCGGCAGCGGAACCACGAACTTGCCGCCGTCGGCAAAATACCGCGGATGTTTCGCCCTGATCGGATCGACATAGCGCCACGCGAACACCACCACGAAGGCCGGCTTGCGCTCGTAGAGGGCCGTGGGCGGCAGGATCGGGATGTCGTAACCGGGGCCGGCCATGACGTTGCCCTTGCGCGGATCGTCATCGACCAGGAAATCGATTTTGCCCTCGAGGCCGAATTGCGGCAGCAGCGTCGTGGTGCCGACCGAAATGCCGTAACCCGCCACCTGCTGTCCCCGCGCGTGGGCGGCATCCGCCAGCGCCACCAATTCGCTACGGATCGCGGCGATCTTGCCGGCATAAGCGGCGTAGTATGGCGGCTGGTCGACGCCGAGGCGGTCTTCCTCCGCGATGAAGCGCGCGACTTCGGGTGACGGCTTGCGCGGACCGCCGGCGAGTTGCACCGTGACGCGGATCGAGCCGCCCTTGGTCCAGATGTGCTGGACGTCGATCAATTCCATTCCGAGCCGTGCGAAGAAGCGCTGCAGCGGCTTGATGTTAAAATACGACAGATGCTCGTGATAGACGGTATCGAGCAGGTTCTTCTCGGTGACGTCGACGCCGTATTGCGTCTCGAACACGAACAGGCCGTCGGGCGCCAGCACGTTGCGGATGCCTGATACCAGCGAGTCGAGATTGTCGACATTGGCGATCATGTTGTTTGCGATCACCACGCTCGCGGCGCCGCGGGTTTTGCGGATGTCGGCGCCGACCGCATCGGTGAAGAAGTCGGCGATGGTCTCGATGCCGTTGGCGGTCGCGCGTTTGGCGATATCGACCGCGGGATCGACGCCGAGCACCTTCATGCCGCGCTCCCTGAAGAAGCCGAGCAGCGATCCGTCATTGCTGCCGAGTTCGACGATCAGTGAATTCGGCGCCACCGCATAACGCTTGATGACGTCGTCGGCATACGTGACAAAATGCTCGCGCAGGCCGAGCGAGATCGAGGTGGTGTAGACGTAATGGCGATACTGGATCTCGGGATTGCCGACGTGAAGAATCTGCAGATGGCCGCAGTCCCCGCACAAATATAGTTCCAGCGGCACCGCGGTGCGGAACACCGGATCGTCGATGCCGGCGTCGGGCACCTGGAAATTCGGCGTGCCGATCGGCATGCCCGCCATCGGCACCACCAGTTCCTGTCGATCGGAGTGGCAGAGGCGGCAGGTGTCGCGCTTGTAGAACAGGTTTTTCATGACGGGCCCCGAAGATCTCGAACGCTACGATACGGCGCGTTTACGGCTGCGCAAACAATGGCTCATGGACTGCTCGGCATCTCGCTGGTCGGGGCCAGCCCGTCGTCCAGCGACGGACCGCTGGCATCTTCGGCCATCGAAACCGCCTGCGCGGCGGAGAACTTGCCGCGCTCGGGGCTGACGAGCCAGACCATGCCGCCGGCAATGCCGATGATCACGCTGATCACGCCCATCAACAGCGAGATGGCAAGCGCCTTTGCGGGGCTTACGTCGGCCAGCGCCAGACAAGCCACCATGGCGCCCTCGCGGACCCCCCAACCGCTGATCGAGATCGGAACTGCGGTCAGCAGGATGACCGGCGGGAAAAAAATCAGCGCGTCGAGCATCGAAAGATTGGCCTGCAAACCAGTCGCCAGCACGAAACAGGATGCTGTCGTCATCAGATGGATAAAGATCGCGGATCCGAACAGAAGTCCACGCTGCCCGAACTGCAGCAGCAGGAATCTGATCAGAACGCCGAACCGGACGAAACTGGAGATCGGGCCGAGCGCAATGATGCGCGCCGGCCAACGGTCGAGCGTCAGCAGGAATATCGTGCCGGCGACGCCCGCCGCGGCAAGGCCGCCGATCGCCAGTTCCGCCGCGGAATTGTGCACGCGCATGACCAGAAAAGGCAGTCCCGCGACCATCAGCGCGACGAGACCGAGCAGCGCGGTAAAGCGGTCGGCCATCACGCCCTTGACCGCCTGCGACCATTGCACGCCGCGGCGGCGCAGCAGCCAGATCCGGACCACGTCGCCGCCGGCGGATGACGGCAGCACCTGGTTGAACCACAGGCTGATCATCAGGATGCGCATTCCCGCCAGCCACTCGATCGACACACCGAGCGAGCGCATGATCAGCATCCAGCGGCCATTGAGGATGACGGTCTGCAAGACGACCAGCACCAGAGCCAGCAGGAACGTCCAGGGATTGACCGTGAACAGATTGGCCCGCAGCTGATCGAGGTCGAGCCGGCGCACCAGATAGACCAGCACGCCGACCGAAAGCAGAAGCTTCGCCGCAAAAAAAGTCGCCTGCCTGGCACGCAACGGCATCGGATTAACAGCCCTACGACGCCGGATATTCGGCGCGGCCGATGATGAGGTCGATCACCGCCATCATCCAGAACTGATGCGCGGTCTCCACGATGTTGTAGCTGCGGCTGTCGGCCCAGTAATTGATGTCGCCGAGCTGGCGCAGCGGATTGTCGGCATTCATGCCCGACAACGTGACCACGGCGAGCCCGATCTCACGTGCTTTCGCCACCGCATTGATGATGTTTTTCGAGCGGCCCGACGAACTGATCGCGACCAGGCAATCCTCGGCGCGCGCGCTCATCCGCACCGCATGCGCCATCCACTGCTCGAACCCGTAATCGTTGGCGAGGCAGGTGATCAGGCTCGCGTCGTTGAAGCACAGCGCGGGAACCGCGGCGTTCTTCGACAGATCGATGGTCAAATGAGAAGCAATGCCGGCCGAGCCGCCATTGCCGATGAAGATGACCCGGCCGCCCCGCTCCCGGGTCTGCAACCAGGCCGCGCGCGTCGCCACAATCTGCGCGAACAATGCGTCATCCGTCGTGATGACACGGTGCAGGCGCCCCATGTAATCGTCGAGGAACGCCTTTTGATCGCGATCGACAGAATTGAGGTCGGAAGACATTTTGAGGTCCGAAGACTTGAGGTTCGAAGACTTGAGGTTCGAAGACTTGGCCTGAGAGCTCGTCCGCAGCGTTGCCGTGTGATAAAGAGATTGCCCGGGAATTGCAAAGGCTTAAGGCCTGCTCCGCAAGTTGCCCGCCGGCGGCCATTGCTTCCCTTCCGGAATTCACCGGAACAGATTGGTAACGCTTGCAGAATCCTCTGTCGGCTGGTAGTCCGCCCCTGCAAAATTCTGGTTTGACGGGGCCTGTTCGGCCGCCGCTTCGCAACGGACATGTCCGGTCATGAGATGCGTCGTTACCGGCGGCGCCGGTTTCATCGGAAGTCACCTTGTCGATCGCCTGCTCGGCGATGGTCATGACGTGGTCGTCCTCGACAATTTTGCGATCGGCCGTCCCGAGAACCTCACGCAGCATTCCCAGTCGCCGCACTTCAGGCTGGTCCAGGCCGACGTCACCGATCCGGCGGCGATCCGGCCGCTGTTCGACGGCATCGACTGGGTGTTTCACCTGGCAGCGCTGGCCGACATCGTTCCCTCGATCGAGCAGCCGATCCCTTATCATCGCTCCAATGTCGACGGCACCGTCAATGTGCTGGAAGCCGCCCGGCATGCCAACGTCAAACGCTTCGTCTACGCGGCGTCGTCGTCCTGCTACGGCATTCCCGACATCTATCCGACGCCCGAGAGCGCCGAAACGCGTCCGATGTACCCGTATGCCCTTACCAAATATCTGGGCGAACAATGCGTGATGCACTGGAGCAAGGTCTACAAGCTGCCGGCGGTCTCGTTGCGGCTGTTCAACGTATTCGGCCCGCGTCATCGCACCACCGGCACCTATGGCGCCGTATTCGGGGTTTTCCTCGCGCAAAAGCTTGCCGGCAAACCGTTCACGGTGGTCGGCGATGGCGAGCAGACCCGCGATTTCACCTTTGTCAGCGACGTCGCCGACGCCTTCGTTACCACGGCGAAATCCGATATATCGGGCGAGATATTCAATGTCGGATCGGACAATACCTATAGCGTCAACCGGCTGATCGAACTGCTCGGCGGCAACAAGGTCCACATTCCCAAGCGCCCGGGCGAACCCGACTGCACCCATGCCGACATCTCGAAGATCAAGCGAGCGCTGCGCTGGAACCCGAAGGTCCGGTTCGAGGACGGCGTGGCGGTCATGCTGAAATCGATCGATCAATGGGGCGACGCGCCGATCTGGACCGTGGACAGGATTGCCGATGCGACCAAGGACTGGTTCAGATATCTGGGTGACGACGAGAAGTCCGCGGCCAGTCCGGCGCGGAAAGTATCCCGCTGAGCGGCTTATTTTGGGTACCTGAGATGACCAAGCTTGCAGCGAGCAACCCGCCCCCGCCTGCGCCGCTCCCGGCGCATGCGAAGATCAAGACGATCGAGCAACTCGGCGAGGTCGCGCGGGCCGCGCAATCGCAGGGCCGGACCGTTGCGCTGTGCCATGGCGTGTTCGACCTCGTGCATCTCGGCCACATCAGGCACATCCAGGCGGCGCGCAACGAAGGCGACGTCGTGATGGTGACGATCACCGCGGATCGCTATGTCAACAAGGGGCCCGGCCGGCCGATCTTTCCCGAGAACATGCGGGCCGAAATGCTGGCCTCGCTCGCCAATGTCGACTGGGTCGGCATCAACCACACCTCCAGCGCCGAGCCCATCCTGGATACGGTTCGTCCCGACATCTACGTCAAGGGCTCGGACTACGAAAACCCCGACGACGATATCACCGGCAAGATCAGATCGGAGCGAGACGTCGTAGAACGCCACGGTGGACGCATCGTGTTCACCCGCGACGTGACCTTCAGCTCGTCGTCGCTGGTCAACCGCTACTTCGACATCTACGACCCTCCGCTGCGCGACTACCTGCAACAGGTCCGCGAAAGCGGCGGCGCCGAGCGGCTGCTCAAGCTGATCGACAGCGTGCAGGACATGCATGTCGTGCTGGTCGGCGATACCATCATCGACGAATACCAGTATGTTTCGGCGCTCGGAAAACCTTCCAAGGAAAACATCGTCGCCACGCTGTTCAAGAGCCGCGAGGAGTTCGCCGGCGGCGTGCTCGCCGCGGCCAACCACGTCGCGAGCTTCTGCAAGTCGGTCGAGATCGTTACCGTGCTTGGCGGCGACGATTACCCGAAGGAATTCATCGAAGCGCATCTGCGCCCGAACGTGAAGCTGACGCCGATCCGCGTCTTCGGACGTCCGACCACCCGCAAGCTGCGCTATGTCGAACTCGGCTATCTGCACAAGCTGTTCGAGGTCTACACCATGAACGACACGCCGTTCGGGGAAGCCGAACGCGCGGAAATCGATCGCGTCACCGGGGATCGCGTGCGTGGCGCCGACGTCGTCATCGCGACCGATTTCGGCCACGGCATGATCGCCTCGAGCACGATCGAGACGCTGACCGCCAATTCAAAATTCCTCGCCGTCAACGCCCAGAGCAATGGCGGTAATTTCGGCTACAATCTGATCACGAAATATCCGAGGGCCGACTACATTTCGATTGACGCGCCCGAAGCCCGGCTCGCCACCAGCGACAAATTCAGCGACATCGCCGCCGTAATCGAGAAGCAACTGCATGGCAGGGTGAATTGTGACAACATCATCGTCACCCACGGTTCGTTCGGCTGCTATCCGTTCTCGGTGAAGGCCGGCGTCTCGCGGGTTCCAGCCTTCACGAAAACCGTCGTCGATACGGTCGGCGCGGGCGATGCGTTCCTGACCATCACGGCGCCATTGGTGGCCGCCGGCGGCGACATCCGCGACGTCGCCTTCGTTGGTAACGCGGCCGGCGCGATCAAGGTCGGCATCGTCGGCCATCGCAATTCGGTCGAAAAGGTGCCGCTGGTGAAATTCATTACCGCGCTGCTGAAATAACCGCACCAACCGGTCTGAAGGAAATACAGAGATGAGCGACCAGCAGTGGAATGTGATGGTGACCGGCGGCGCCGGTTACGTCGGCAGCGTGTTGATCCCCAAATTGCTCGCCGCCGGCCACAAGGTCACGGTGCTCGATCTCTTCATGTACGGCCCGGTGTTCGATGCAATCCGGACCAACCCCGATCTGCGCCTGGTCAAAGGCGACATCCGCGATCCCGCGGCAGTCGACGAGGCCTTGCGCGGCAACAATGCGGTGATCCACCTCGCCTGCATCTCCAACGACCCGTCGTTCGAACTGGATCCCACCCTCGGCAAATCGATCAATTACGACTGTTTCCGTCCGCTGGTGCGCGCTTCGAAGAAGGCCGGCATCAAGCGATTCATCTATGCTTCCTCCTCGAGCGTCTACGGCGTCAAGAACGAGCCCGAAGTCACCGAGGAACTGTCCTGCGAGCCGCTGACCGATTATTCCAAATTCAAGGCGATGTGCGAGGTCGACCTCGCCGAGGAAGCCGCCTCCGGTTTTGTCACTTGCACCGTGCGCCCGGCTACGGTTTGCGGCTATGCGCCGCGGCAGCGACTCGATGTCGTCGTCAACATCCTGACCAACCTCGCCGTCAACACCGGCCGCATCCGGGTGTTCGGCGGCTCGCAGCGGCGGCCCAATCTGCACATCGACGACATGGCGGATGCCTATTTGTTCCTGCTGCAGCAGGAAGACCGCAAGATCGACGGCAAGTTCTACAACATCGGTTATGAAAACCACTCGCTGATGAAGATCGCCGACATCGTCAAATCCGTCGTCGGCGGCGACATCGGCGTCGTCGTCGAGCCGACCGACGATCTGCGCTCCTACCATGTCTCCTCGGAAAAGATCCGCAGGGAACTCGGTTTTGCGCCGAAGCGGACGATCGAGCAGGCGGTGTCGGGACTGGTCGACGCATTCAAGACCGGCCGCCTGCCCGACTCGCTCAACGATCCCCGCTATTTCAATATCAAGATGATGCAGAACCTCAGCCTGAAGTGAGCGGCGTGCGGATCGGGATCGATTTCGACAACACCATCATCTGCTACGACGAGGTGTTTTCTGCCGTAGCCCAGCAGCGCGGGCTGATCCGCGACGGATGGCTGGCGGCAAAAAGCGAGATCCGGGACCACCTTCGCTCACAACCCGGCGGTGAAGTCGCCTGGCAGGGCTTGCAGGGCTGGGTGTATGGCAAGGGCATCCGCGACGCGACGATCTTTTCCGGGGTGCGCGATTTCCTCGCGGCATGCCGGCTGGCCAACGCCTCGGTTTGCATTGTGAGCCACAAGACCAAATTCGGCCATCAGGACCCGGACCGCACCGATCTGCGCGAAGCCGCGCGCGGCTGGATGCGGAGCGCCGGACTGCTCGATGCACCGGATTCGGCGTTCACGGCCGACAATGTTCATTTCGAAGGCACCCTTGCCGCCAAGGTCGACCGGCTGGCGCGACTCGAACTCGATATCTTCATCGACGATCTCGTCGATGTTTTCGAGCAGCCGCACTTCCCCCAACAAACAAGGCCGATCCTGTTCGGCAGCGCCGACACCCGCTTCAAGTCCTGCGCGACCTGGGTCGACGTGAAGAACGAGGTCTTCCCGGCATGAGCGCGGCGGAGTTCGGCACCGAGCGCGCGATCGAAACCGGTAGCCGCCTCGCCGGCCACCAGGTGCGCGCGGCCACGCCGGCCCGGGCCGGCGGCAACAACCGGGTGTTCTGCCTCGATATGGGCGATGGATCGCGGCTCGCGCTCAAATACTATCCCTCGCAGACCATCGATCGCCGCGACCGTTTGGGCCAGGAATACGACGCGCTGTCGTTTCTGGCGCAACATGGTGTCGGCTTGACACCGCGACCGATCGCTCACGATCGCGACGAGAATTGCGCGCTATATGAATGGTTCGACGGCGAGGCCGCCGCGCTGCGGCCGCGGCCTGACGACGTCGATCAATTGGCGGACTTCCTGATCGAACTGCAGAAGCTGCGCGACGCCGCCGGTGCGCGGAGCTTGCGTAACGCCTCGGCCGGGATTTTTTCACCGGCGGAAGCCATCGCACAATGCGAACAGCGTTTGACCCGGCTGCTGGAGCAGGCCTCCGGCGATTCAGACCTGCGCGCCTTCCTCGACCTTCAGCTCACTCCGAGTGTCGCGCTCGCCCGCCGGCGTGTTGAAGAGCGGTATGCCGTGCTCGGCCTTGATCCGGCGAGCCCGCTTGCCGCCGCCTGTCGCGCCCTGAGCCCGTCGGATTTCGGCCTGCATAACGCGATGCGAGGTGCGGACGGACGATTGCGCTTCATCGATTTCGAGTATTTCGGCTGGGACGACCCGGTCAAACTGGTGTCCGATACCGCGCGGCATCCGGGCAGCAGTTTTCCCGAAGACCGCGCAAAACGGCTGATCGAGCGCCTTTCGCGCGAATTTCAGGCCGACGACCCGGCGTTTGCGATCCGCCGGGACATGCTATATCCCGTTTTTGGGCTGATCTGGTGCCTGATCATCCTGAACGATTTTCTGCCGGAAAACCGCTCCCGGCGCGTCCTGACCGGACGGGGTGGCGAATTGGGGGCCATTCTGGCCGGCCAGCTCGACAAGGCTCGGCGGCTCCATCAAGCGATTTGCCAAAGTGATCCAGACCTCGCCCCACGCTGAAGCCGCCCAGACCCGCACGCTCGACGAGCGCAGCCTTTATTTGCGGCGGCTGGTGCTTGGCGCCGTGCGGTCTGCCGGGCGCGGCCATGTCGGCCCGGCGCTCTCGCTGATCGAGATCGTCCGGGTGCTCTACGACGACATCCTGCGGATCGACCCCAAAAACCCGGGCGACCCCGAGCGCGACCGCGCGATCCTGAGCAAGGGCCACGGCTGTCTCGCGCTCTATGCGTTGCTGGCCGATCGCGGCTTCTTTCCGCTGTCGGAACTCGACGGTTTCTGCGGCCCCAACAGCATCCTCGGCGGCCATCCGGAATATGGCATGGTTCCGGGGGTCGAGGCGTCGACCGGCGCACTCGGACATGGATTGTCGATCGGCGTGGGCCTGGCGCTCGCCGCGCGCATGCGCGGCCGCGCCTATCGGACATTCGTGCTGCTCGGCGACGGCGAGATCAATGAGGGCTCTGTCTGGGAAGCCGCGATGGGCGCCGCCAAGCACGGGCTGGACAACCTGGTGGCATTGATCGACTACAACAAGCTGCAGAGCTACGGGCCGACCGATTATGTGCTGCCACTGGAGCCGCTGGCGGATAAATGGCGCAGTTTTGGCTTTGTCGTCGAGGAACTCAACGGCCATGATGTCGGTGCGCTGCGCGGTGCGCTCGGCAAAATCCCGGCGACGCTCGGCCGCCCCACGGCGATCATCTGTCACACCGTCAAGGGCAAGGGCCTGCCGGTTGCGGAATCCAACGCCGACTGGCATCACAAGAACAAGTTGACCGAACCCGAACTGGACGCGATTCGCGTTGCGGTCGGCGATTTCTGATCGGCAGCATCGATGCGCAATACCGCGATGAACATGGTGCACAAGCTCGCCGCGCGCGACGAGCGGGTGCTGTATATCGGTTCCGATCCCGGCGCCGGCACGCTGCGGGCGATGAGCAAGGAATTTCCTTCCCGCCATCTGATCGAGGGCATTTCCGAGGCGCATATCATCGGGATGTCGGCAGGGCTCGCGATGGAAGGCTATGTGCCCTACGTCAACACCATCGCGACCTTCCTGACCCGCCGCTGCTATGAGCAGGTCGCGGTCGATTTGTGTTTGCATAACCTGCCCGTGCGTCTCATCGCCAATGGCGGCGGCCTCGTGTATGCGCCACTCGGCCCTACGCACCAGGCAATCGAAGATATCGCGATCATGCGCGCGTTGCCGAACATGACGGTGGTCTGCCCGGCCGACGCCGACGAAACCACCCGGCTGATGGAGCAGACACTCGACTGGCCCGGCCCGATCTATATCCGCCTCGCCAAGGGCGGCGATGCGATCGTCTCCAAGGCCGAACATGGATTCAAGATCGGCAAGGCGATCCTGATGCGCGCGCCCGGCGAGGTGCTGATGGTGACCACCGGCATTATGCTGCAGCGGGCGTTGGCCGCAGCGGACCTGTTGGCATCGCAGGGCATCAGCGCCGGCATCCTGCATATGCACACGGTAAAACCGCTCGACATCGAGGCGGTGCTGGCGGCGATCCGCGGCGTCGGGCTTCTGGTGTCGCTCGAGGAACACGTGCCGACCGGCGGCCTCGGCAGCGCCATCGCCGAGGGCCTGATCGACCGGCTCGGCCACGGCCTGCCCGCGATGCTGCGGCTGTCGCTGCCGGACGCCTTCATGCACAATTACGGTTCACAGGACAGCTTGATGAAGAAGCACGACCTTGCCCCCGCGGGCATTGCGGCTTCAATCCAGCGCGCCGTCGCCGCTTCCGGCGTGTCTACCCCGCAACTTCATTCGACACAGGCCCGATGACCGCCACTTACGACGTCCGATATTCCTATCTGCTCGAGCAGTTCTCCGATCCCGCCCCGATCCTGGCCGAGATCGGACGGTTGGTCGCGACCGGCGATTTTACATTGGGCAAACCGGTCGCCGAGTTCGAAAAACGTTTTGCCGAGCTGATCGGGACCAAATACGCCATCGGCGTCGGCTCCGGCACCGATGCGCTGAAACTGCCGCTCAAGGCGCTCGGCATCGGTCATGGCGACGAGGTCATCACCGCCGCCAACACCTTTATTGCCACCGTCGGCGCGATCGCTGAGACCGGCGCAACACCAGTGTTCGTCGACTGCGACGATTCATTCTGCATGAATGTCGATCAGGTCGAGGCTGCCATCACGCCGAAGACCAAGGCGATCATGCCGGTGCAGTTGACCGGCGAGGTCACCGACATGATCAGACTGATAAAGATCGCGGAAAAGCACAAGCTTCCCGTGGTCGAGGACGCCTGCCAGGGCATCCTGTCGGAATTTGCGGGAAAACGCTCCGGCACCTACGGCGTCGCGGCCGGCTTCTCGCTGCACCCGCTGAAAAACCTCAACGTCTGGGGCGATGCCGGCGTGGTCGTCACCAATGACGACGCCATGAACGAGAGGCTGCGACTGATCCGAAATCACGGCATGAAGAACCGCGACGAGATATCG
>Ga0068856_100001020_pt1 | contig 29795 bp, 40 predicted proteins | sample KBSCornC62_FD_66595 | JGI IMG/M metagenome (GOLD analysis project Ga0068856, IMG submission 66595) | Corn rhizosphere microbial communities from Kellogg Biological Station, Michigan, USA - KBS Corn C6-2 | ecosystem: Host-associated > Plants > Roots > Rhizosphere > Soil ... | reverse complement strand
CGAACAGGTCGGCAGGTTGACGGTGAGCGTGGCCAGGGTACCGGCCGGCGTCAGAAAGGCGCTGTCGGCGGTGTCGGCAATGGTCACCGTGCCGCCCGTGGTCGGCGTCGATATCGCGTAACCGATATCGGCGAAACCGATGTTCGAGAACAACAGGCCCTTGGCGGTTTGGCCGGCCGTGCATATCCCTTGGCCGCCCATCTGGAAGCACATCTTGATGTTATAGGCCCCGCCGATGGTCAGTGTCCCGGAGCCACCATTATAGTTGATGACGTTGTTATAGTTGCCAGCGCCGGGAAACGGTGAATTGGCCGCTACGATGGCGGACGCGCCAAGGTCGATGCCGCCCCAGGCTTGCAGCTTTTGGTTGGCGACCGTGACGCTGCTACCGAACGATACCGGGTCGGAAAGTGTCCGGCTCAGGCTTTGAGCGGTTACGACCGACGTGCGCGAGGCCCCAAGCAACGCGTTCAGAAGAGAAGGCGTCGTCGCGATTTTCTGCGCGATCAAGGTGTCAGCCGTGCCGGAAATATGCGTACTGTCCGTCGAGGTCCAGGCCGCGCCGGTTGAATGGGCGGCGGCGGTCGTGCCGGCATAGCCCCGCGTACATGTCGCGATGTGGGTGCTATCGCTGGTCGTCAGAACCATGATCGCTTCGCTATCGACCATGAACACATGATTCGCCCCCGGACCATTGCCCAAGGTGTTGGTGGTTGCGATCACACAGGTCGAGGTGCTGCTTATCGCGCCGTTCAACGTTCCGCGCGAATCGATGGCGCGAAGGGTGTACGGCACCCAGGGGTAGCCGTTGGAATGCTCCCAGGCGTCGACCGTATTGTCGGCATTATACTGCGTTTGCAGATAGCCGATCGTGTCGAAATAGTGCGCGCCGAAGGTGCTGGATAGGGTTGAATTCAAGGATGTGACCGTTGTCGGATTCGTACCATCGCCAGGGCCGGCCGGGATGCCCATGAACAGATAGCCGGGTCCGGTGATCGCCGCCGCCATGGCTTGATTATCGCTCAAGACGGTCGACGGTTGGCCGCTGTTATTCCGGCCAGAAAAGATGATTTGCGAATGGGCAAGACCGGCGGCGGCCTGATCGGACACAAAGACCGAATTGGCGGCGCAGGTCTGCGGCGCGGCAAACAGGCGCGACACGACCGCGGCATTGTCGGCGGTAAAGGTCGCCGACATGCTGCCGGATGCCGAGCTGAGGAAGACAAACCCATGCACACCGCACACCGTGCCATAGGTGTAGGAAATGCCGCCGCCAGGGCCGGCCCCAAAGCGGTAGTCGGGGTCCTGTGAGGTCGAATAGCCGGCAGGCGCGACGCCATTGATTGCAGTGATTGCCGCGCCGTTATAGACCAGTTGGTTGGCACTAAACGTCAACTGAATCGGCAGGCCGCCCTGACGCATGGCGATCTGCGTGCTTTTCTGGCCTGAAAACCCGTAGTTATTGACTTGCACCCCGAGCTGCTGTTGCAGCGCATTGGCCAGGGTTACGCCGGAATAGTCCTGGCCACCGGCCGCCAGGCTGTCACCGATATCGTCGATCGCCGCCGCTGCGGCCGTGGTGGTCTTGAAGACCGGCGGTGAACTTGGTCCAGCGCTCACATACGGCGCGGCCAAGAGGCCGATCAGCGCGAAAACGCCGATCAGCAGGCGAGAAATGGCTTTTCCCATGACTTACCACTCCCGCGCGTAGTAGGGCGTGCCGGTCAGCCCGCAATAGATCGACAAGCCGTAGCCGGTGACATGGGCGGGGCTGAAATACTGGCCGGGATAGATGGCCAGCGAATTCTGATCAGCCGTGGCGACCGTGGTGCCAAGCGAGCCCTTGGACCGGATGTAGCAGGTATCGCTCTGCGACTGGTTCTGGAACTCCCAGCCCAGCCGCGCCGAATTGGCCGGCATCAGGTCTTGCGCCGTGCCGCCTGCCGCGATCGTGCCCGACCGATTGACCGCGCCGTCCGTGAGGATTACCCCGGCGACCTGATAGCAGGGTGAGCCGAGGCGACCGTTGCACTGCGCCTGAGTCGGCACGCTGTTGACCTGCGGCGCGACGGCGTTCGGCACCGTCTGCGCCATGGCGGCCGAAGCCATGACCAGAGCGCACAGCGCAAGCGCCGCCCCCAGGTAGCGTTTGAAGTTCATGGAAATCTCCTTTTGGACAAAGAAAAAGCCGCCCGAAGGCGGCCTGTTTGGCGGATGGATTCGAGAGCCGGAGGCTAGTGTTCGTCAGCGATCAGGAAGTGGTCGCCGGCCGGAGCCGCAGCCGCGTAGAAGGTGACGCGGCCACGGAAATGGATGGACCGGAAGATAGCCGAATCGTCCGGCGGGCTATCGGCAGGCGCTGTCCCGAGGATGCGGAGCGATGCGTTCACCGGAGCCTGCCCCGGATCGGCGCTACCGTCATCAAGGACGGCGACTACAAGGCCGCCCGTGTGGTTGATCGAAACCAGTTCGCTACGCGCGTCATTGGCGTTCACGGTGCAGATCGGCACGTAACCGTTGAACGGCCCGGCGGCGAAGTTCGCGCCGACGTGCGGAATGTTCGTCAGGTTGGCGGCGTGCGATACGCCGCGCGAGCCGTCCAGGGCGACGACCGGCCACATGTCGGTGTCCTGCGTACCGTCAACGGATTTCGTCCGCATGGCGCGGCCGGTCAGGGTCGCGTCGGTGGCGGCAATATTGGTCAGGCCTGCGGCCATGGTCTTGTGTCCTTTCGGGTTAGAGGATGAGGGCAGCCATGCCGAAGGCCAGGTTCAGCGGATTGCTGTAAGCCAGCATCGGCACGGCTATGGCGGCGGCAAGGGCGGAGGCGGGCTTGATCGTGAAGTTGGCCTCCATCTTCTTGTTGGGGTCGAGATCGCCCGGCGTGAATTCGGTCATGATGCCGGGGAAGGTCCACGCCCCGCCGTTCGGCAGGATGATGCGGTAATTGCGCGCGCGCTGCACCGCATATGCCGTCTTGAGGGCGGCTTCATCCGCTCCGCCGGGGAAATAGTTCAGCACACCACCCACGGCGTCGAAATCGCGCAAGCCGCCGGCATATTGCTTGAACTGGCCGGCGGCCATGAGCGTGGTCGACTCCATCTGATCGCGCTTGACCTTAAGCCCCTTGATGGAGGTCAGTTCGGCGATGGGGGTGAAGGTTTCCGGGGTGTTGCCGTCGCCGATGGCGAAGGCCGAACCGTAGCCGGTGGCGGCTTTCGTCGCCGTCATGCCACGCCCCCGAGAACCGCGGCGCAGGCCCGATAGATGGCCGAAGCCTCTTCGGTCTTGCCGTGCCAGCTATGCACGATGACCAGATGCGCCGCGCGCCCGAGGGCCGGAGCGATGGCCGCCCTTCCGGCCTCATCCGCCACAAGGAACGCCGCCTGTGCGCCCTCCATTCCGCCAACGATGGCGTCGACCGGCGAAGGCCGTTGCCGCGCGGCGTCCCATGCGGCGGCAACCTCTTCGGCCAAGCCCTGGCGCAGCGATACGAACAGATCGCTAAGCTCAGTCCTGACGCCAAAAATGGTGAGATTTTCGAGGGATAACATCACGCCTCCTAGCGCATGGAGCCGATGGACAGCAGGTTGCCCGTGCTGACATCGACCGAACTGTGCGAATTCAAGATAACCTCGACCGTGACGCTGCCGGCCGTACAGTGCAACACGCCCGATGGTGTCAAAACATCCACGAAGGCGGTGCCGTTTTTGGTAAAGACCGTCGTGCCGTTAATGTTCAGCTTGACAGTCCAGTTGCGAGTGCCGCCGGTGAAATCCACGCCAAGGCAGGCCTGAGCCCATACATCGCCGTCGTGCGGCAGAGTCCATGTGTCGCTCAGAACCGTGACATCGCTGCCGGTCATGTTGACCGTGCCAATCAGGCTGACGAAGGACATCTTGGTCGCGCTGTCATTGTCGATATCCGGCGCGCCGACCGTGTTCTTGGTGGCCAAGCCGCCTTGCCCGGCGATCGCCGCGGCGGTGTTAACCGCCGTGATGTCCGCGCTGTTGATCCAGTTCGACCCGTCCCAACTGTAGACCGCCAGGGTGTTGCCCGAGCCGTCCAGCCGCACCCATATGTCATTCGCCACGGGCGAGGCCGGCGCGCTGTTCGACCGGTAGACGTTCGAAAACGTCGCATTGTCCTGCGGCTTGCCTGTGCCGGTCACCTGCGTCGACCACAGCGCGGCGCTGAGCGTGGCAAGCGCGCCCTGGCCGGTGATCGCCGCCGCCGTGTTTATGGCGGTGATGTCCGCGCCCTTGATCCAGGCGGAGCCGTTCCAGGCGTAAACCGCCAGGGGCGAGCCGCTGCCATCAACCTCGACCCATATGTCGTTCACGCCGGGCGATACCGGCGCGGTCGTCTGGCGATAGACGATAACCTTGTTGGCGTAGTCGTCCGGCTTTCCCGTGCCGGTGACCTGTGTGGCCCATGTGACGGCGCTGAGCGTGGCAAGCGCACCCTGCCCGACAATGGACGCCGCCACGCCATACCCGCCGCCTGTGGTGGCCGGGCCGATGATCCGGCGCGGCCCGGTGATGCCGTAGATGGAGACGTAGCTCACCGCGATATCATAGTCTGTGGCCCCGGCCAGGCCGCCGACCGTGATCGACGCCGTGCCGGCGGGCGAAGAGCCCCACATGCTCCAGTCCGTGGTGCCGTGAATACGGTACTCGACCACGACATCGGCGCAAAAGGCATAGTCGCTATTGTCACCGGTCACCGTGACGCACGGCACGGATGCGCCGCCGCCGGTCAAGGCCCCGCCGGCCGCCGACCACTGCGTAGCGCCCGGCTGCGGCACCGTGGCGAAGTCGGGTTGCGTCAGGCCGGGCGTTGGCGGCGGGTTCGCCGTCTGGCCAAGCGCGAAGGCATGTTTCGCGTCGGTTTCCGACTGCAGCGTCAGGGTGACGATACCGGTTTTGATGTCCGGCCCGGCGCGTGAAGCGACTAGCACCTTTTGATTGTTCAACCCGGCCTCCGGCAGATTGACCGTCAGGCAATCGCCCGGCTTGAACCCCATCCACTTGGGCCGCAATTGCAGTTGCAGCGGGCCGAATTCGCGGCTGTTGACCACATCATAGGCGGCGATCTGCGCCACCTGTGCGGCGTCCTGCACCATGTCATAGATGATGGACTGTTGCCGCAGGCCGCCGTCGAACGTCTGATAGGCGGTGGCCGTCACCGGCCTGGCCGCGACCTGTGTCCAGTTATTGGCCTCGGAGCGGTAGGTCGGCACAATGGCATTGATGCGCCCCTTGCGCGACTTCATCGCCCCCAGGCTCATGCCGCCGGCCAGATCGTCAACGCCGATCGTGGCCAGGGACGTGCGCGGCGTCGACACCATGCAGGCCAGCCGCGCCGATGACTGAATCGGCTCTCCGCCGCCGGCCTTGAGCAGGGCTTTCAGCACCTGCCACTTGCTGTCTGCGGTCGTGACCTGGCCGCCGCACTTCCAGCCGTTGGCATCGGCGACGTTCGCACCCTCGACAAAGCCGGCTGGATCGATGAAGGCCAGCGGCACGCCGCAGCCGGCGACCCGCTTGCCGTTGTGCAGCCAACCCAAGGCCCAGGTCAGGCCGCAGATGAACGGGTTCTCCGTCCATACCCACGTCGTTTGATCGCCCGCCCGGCAGGCGCCGGAACCGCCGGGATAGGTCGAGTCGAGGCGCGGGTCGTAACCCTTCACACCCTTGATCACCCACAGCGGGGCCGGCTGGCCGCTGGAATAGACGGTTGTGTCATATTCCATGTCCAGCCAGGCGGCGCAGTAGCCCGACAACTTGTGCGCCGACGTCCACGCCGCCAACGGGGAATCGGTCGCCGGTTCTGCCGGCTGCGGCAAGGCCGCCGATGGCAGGTCGCCCAATTGTTGGGTCTGCCACATGCGATGATAATAGGGGTTCGCCGGGTCCGTGACATGGCCATAGGCATCGAACGCCGTGACCACCTGGCCCGCCTTGAAGCCTTCGATCGCCTCATAAGGCCCGGCACCACCCAAAATCACAATCTGGTTGAGGTGCTTATTCTTCGGCCCCGCCGGATATTGCAGGATCAGGTTTCCGCCGACCGCCGTGCGCCCGAACACGATGGGAATGCCGGCGGCGGTATCCGCCTTGAATTGCAATTGCGTGCCGGAGGATTTCAGCTTCGGCGGCTTCGATAGTTCGGCCGTGGCCCATGTCGTGAACAGGAACTTCGCCACAGCCATGGAGGCGGCGGCGTTCAGCCCAACGGTCGCGCCGACTGCGGTAACACCGGCCGTCACGGTGGCCGAAACGACCGTTATGGCGTTCGCTACCCAGGCGGCGGCGGCGATGGCTACTTGCGGCATTTCGGGGCCTCGACCGGTACGCGCCAGGCCGCCACGAACGCCTTGGGGTGCATCACGCCCGCCCGGCCTTCCATGAAGCCGAACACCCGCCCGTGCGATAGCTGCACGGTCAGGGCCGGCCAGTCGCCATCGGACGGCAGGCCGATCAGATCGCCGACAAGGGCGAAGGCCGGCGGGATACGCTGAAAGCGCGCGTCAAGCGCATCCTCAAGCCGATCGAATCCGGCGCGCTTCAAGGCCCGCACCGCGCCCAATTCATTGCGGTACTCTCCGGCCTTCATCAGGGCCACACGGTGGCCCAAGCGCCGGACGTGCAGCGCGGCCATGCGCACGCAGTCGCAGCGGCCCCATTCGAAGGCCTTACCGTCCAGTTGCGCGACGGTGGCTTCGGCAGCCGCCGCCCGCGTGATGAGGTGGCTCATGCCGCGCGCGCGATCGTCAGAGTGGGCAGCGTGCCGTTGACGCCCCACGGCATTTGCAGGGTAACGTCGGTCACGTACTCAAAGCCGAGTTCGCCCGGCCATACGCTTTCATGAAAAGCATCCGACAGGATCGCGCCTTCATCGGCCGCGAAGAAGTAGTCGAAGGCCGAAGCGGCGGCGATATTGACGCCCGACCGCGCCCCGTCAACGACATTGGTCACCGTATCGACCATGCCGTTGAACACATCGTAAGGCTCCCCCACTACGGCCATGGTCGAGAGGTCCGCCGCGCCACACCAGAAGGTCACAGGCACGCCCTGGGCCGCCGGATCGGCCAGGGTGACCGCCGCCGATGCATTAGCCTGTTGCAGCATCATCTTGAGCGACGGCGCGGTGTCGCCGGTCTGATCGGTCACCACATCGGTCGAGGCCAGGCAGCCCCAATCCGGGTCGAGGCCGACAAAGGTCTTGCCGTCAAAGCTCAGCGTGCCGGGCGCATCCAGCAGGCGGACATTGCCGGCCGGATGCTGGATTTCCAGCGCGAAGAAGATCGACGCCACCTGTTGCGACAGGGCGGCATTCAGCGTCGAATCGAGCGGCATCTATTGCGACTCCATAAGGGTGAAGGTGAGCCCGATGGTTTGGGCGACGTTGATGGTCCACGTGTTGGCCGCGCCACCGACAAAACCCTCAATGACCGGTTGGGCGATTTCGATCACGTCAAGGTCGGCCGTGGCGATGCGCAGCGCCGGCACGACCGTCACGGTGACAACGCCGTCGCCATCTGCCTCGGCATCGGCGGCGGCCATGTGCAGGTAGCGCTTGCCGGCGTGGATGATGCTGAAAACCTGGCCTTCCTTGATCGTGTAGCCTGCAGTCAGCCCGCGCACGGCCAGGGACGTGCCCGAAGACGTGCCGTTGCAGACCGGCGCGCCGGGCGTACCCACACCGGCCGGCGGTTGCGGATAGTTCAGCGTCGCGGTCGTGGCGAAGGCCTGCAACAGGCGCGACACCCACTTTTGCGCATCATCGTCGCGCTTCATCGGGGGAAGTGTGACCTGAAAAGCGAAGCGGTCACCCAACCGGTTCAGGCGCTGCACCGCCTGGCTGAGCGGCGACACCAGATCGTTGCCAGCCCGCACCAGTGACGGCACCAGCGGCGCCGGGCCGGGCGAAGTCGGAAGCGCTACGCTCACGGGATTTGCCGGCTTTGGTAATCGGCGATCGTCGATTGCGCCATTTGCGAGCCGCCGGCCGCGCCTTCGATCGCCGCATGTTGCACCATGGGGGCCGCCGCCTGGCGTACCTTGATGTCAAAGTACGGTGTAGTGTCGACCTCGACCTTGACCACGCCGAATCCCTCCTGCCGCGTCGATAGGGCCGACAGGATGCTTTCGTGCGAGGACACCGACACGCCGCGCGGCAGGTTGACCAGTTCCGGGCCGCGCTCACCGACCCAGGACAGGCCGCCCGGCCAACTTTCGGTCCCGTTGGCATTGTGGCCAGCCGCCGCGACCGCCGCATTGATCAGGCCGGAAATGCCGCCGCCCTTGCTGTTCTGCGCCGCCTGCCACACGCTTTTGATGACAAGCACCACCTGTTCCCAATGATCGATGATTTCGATCAGAAGGCGCTTCCAGTCGACCCGGCCGCGCTCAATGATGTCATCCAGCGCCTGTTTGCCGATATCCTTGATTTCGGTGAAGGCGTCGCGCCAGGCCCTGGCCGCTTCCTCCGCCGCCGTCTTCCATTCCGGCGGCAGTTCGAACGGCTTGATTTCCGGCACGCCGGACTTGCCGAGGTCGATCTTTTTGATCGGCCCGATCTTGTCGGCCTCGTTGCGCTTGTCGATGGCGACCGCCATCGCCTCAGACCATTGTTTCAAGGTGATGATGTTAAGCTTTAGGGCCTCATCAAGTTCAGCCACTCGCTTACGATATTCTTCCGTCGCTAGCTCATCGGGGGTCGACACGCCTTTGAGGACGGCCGCAGCCGCCTTTGCATGTGCCTCAGACATATCGGCGAGATAAGCCTTCTGATCTATCAGACCATCTTTCAGCGCAGCGTCTAACGTCCTAACTTCGGCAGTCAGCTTCGCGAATACGGTTTCCGCTGGCGGCACTATGGCTTCTTGAACCGCCTTAAGGTCCGCCTTCAACTTCGTCATGGCGGGGTCAGTTTTGGGAGCGGATCGCCTTATTTCTTCCGCGGCCTTTTTGTGCACCTCGGCAACATCTTGCGCATAGGTCTTTTGGTCGATCAGGTGTTTCGCAAGGGCGGCATTTAAGGTGTCAATCTGCGCCTTCATCGCCGTAAAGATGGTTTCCGAGCGAGGCCGGATCGCGTCCTGAACGGCGGTTAGTTGACGCTGCAAAAGCTCAAGCGCGACCTGATCAGGCGTGGCCTTTGAGTCGGTGCCAGTTTCTTCCGGCTTTCCGTTAACCTTGGCGTTGAATTCTACAAAACCCTTAAGCATATAGTTTTGCAGGTCGTCGCCGCTTAGTCCTTTCTTCGCGCCTTCGCCCCAAAGCTTGAAGTATTCGGATATTCCGCCTTTACCGGCGGTCGCCAGAAGAAGTTTTGTGCCGGCTATCGAGTTGTCAAGGTGGTGAGTGAAGTCCGCCATTGCCTGCGAAGCGCCAACCACAACAGGGGACAAGTCGGCAAATGCCTTCTTCAAGTTTATGTCGATTTGTGCGCTGGCGCGCTCGACCTTTTCGTTCATTTCCGACAGGGTCTTATTTGTCTCATTATCAAGGACAATGCCGAGGGCGCTAGCCTCCTCCCTTAACTTTGCGACACCTTCGCTCCCGCGTGCAAGCACTGGCAAAAGGGGTTCTATGCCCAGCTTGTCGGCCATATGCACACGCTCAGCCTGAGAACCAAGGTCCTTTAGCCGGTCAGCCAGAACGGGGATGAGTTGCGACGCGTCTTGCATGTGCGCGACCGCCTCGCGAGTAATGCCAAGGTCTTCAAACACCTTTTTAAGCTTGGCATCCCCGACCCCAGATTGATAGGCACCCAAGGCCCCGTTGAGGTTTTGTAGTGACTGCCGCACGGCGTCTAAGCCGACTCCGGTCGCCTTTCCGGCAAATTGCATTTGTTGGAGGTATTCGGTCGTGACGCCTATACGGTCAGCCGCCTTTTGCAGGTCATTTGCCCACTCCATGGACTTGTGGGCTTGTTCCATTCCTTCCGAGAACGCACCCAGGGCCGCCGCAGCGACAAGACCAGCAACGCCGAACGCTGACATCGCTTTGCCAAGAACCGGCACCTCCGATGCCATTTCCGCAATCTTCTCGTCAAAGTCTTCCTTCATCACCTCAAGCGAACGCTCGAAGCCCAACGCCATTTCTTCGCCGATTGCTTCGATCTGCGCCGCCACGCCCTTCATCTTCGCCGGCACGGCCTTAAGGCCAGTTTCGAAGTTGGTGCTATCCAGGCCAAGAATGGCGTGAAGGGCACCGATGACGGCGTTTGACATTAAACGGCTCCGTTTTCCGAGGATGAAGGCGGCGGGGTGTACTCACCCCATCCGGTGGCGGCGATGGTTTTGGCGGTAGCTTCCATCCTGGCCGGGTCGTCGCGTTGCCCGGTCGGGCGGAATATGTCGTCAAAGTCCGGTACCTTGGCGAAGCCGGTCAGACGGGCGGTGAGCCAGGCCTGATAGTTGGCGCGGCGGCTTTCCTCTTCACGAGCGCGCTCACGACCGCGTACGAAGATGGAAAAGGTTTTAGGCGTTTGCCGCCAGAAGGCGTCGAGGTCGCCGCCAAGCTCGACCCACAAGGCCCATTTATCGGCCCAAACCCACCTTAGTTGGTTTGGGCCTTCTTGGGGTTTACGTCACCGCCGGTCGAGAACGCCGCGCCTGCTAAGGCCCGTCCGATATGGCGAACGGTGGCGGCAAGGCCCACGTCCTGAATGAGTGCGCCGGCAGCGGCAATGTCCGGCAACGGCTGACCGGACTCATCCGTGCAGCCGTCGAAGAACAGTTGTCGGACGAACAGCGGCGATCCTAGCTTTTTTGAATCGATCGTGCCGTTCAGCAGATCAAGGCCGACCTCCTCCATTTCGCACAACTTGTTGAAGTCGTAGCGAAGCGTAAAGGTCCGCCCGTCGCTGGCGACGAGGGTTTCCCCGGTTTCATTTTCACGCATTTTGGCGCTCCTTTGTGTGCTGGCCTTAGGCGATGGCCGGGCCGCCGGACGGCTTGATAGTGACCGAAGCCTCCATCTTCTTGTTGGGGTCGAGATCGCCCGGCGCGTATTCGGTCATCACGCCGGAAAAGCTCCACGTCCCGCCGCCCGGAAAGGTGATCTGGTAGGGCTTGTTGGCCTGCGTACCGAAGGCCGCCAGCAAGGCCGTTTCGGCCGCGCCACCCGGCACGTAGTTGATGGCGGCGGTCAGGGCGGCGAAGTCTTTCATCCCGCCGATGAATTCCTTATAGCCGCCGGGGCTCAGCAGGTGCGTCGCCTCGATCTGATCGCGGCTTTGCTTCAAGCCCTTCAAGGCGGTGACTTCGGCCACCACGGTATAGACGGGCGGAGTCGCACCGTTGCCGATGCCGAGGGTCGCGCCGTAGCCGGTTTGCGCGGCGGTTGCAGTCATAGTGTGTCTCCCTTTGCGAGGTCACGAAACCATCAAGTCGATGGCGATGAGGAAAAGTGGGTCGGGCTGGCTGGCTTCGGTCAGGTCCCGGCCGCCGACGATCTGGATTTGACGGATGGAATTGTACGGCGCGCCAGGCGCCGGCACGGCCTTGACCGCCGCCTTGACGGCTTCGGCCAGGTCATCCGCTTCGCTGTAGGACGCGCCGAAGCAATTGACCTGAATGCGCATCGGGTCGAAGCCCGAGGCCCCCAACAGGTGGTAATCGGGCGTGTCACTGATCAGGTGCAGGACAATGCGCGGCGTCGGGTCGTCCTGAACGCTGATCCCCCATGCGCAGCGGTCGGCGATCCGTCCGCCTATGCCAGCGTCGGCCAGCAGCAACGACCGCAAATCATCCTTGACCGTCATGCCGGCACCTTCTGCGCCGCCGCGATCAACCGCGCCTGTTTGCGGGCCGCGCGCTGCGCCGCCTTGTCAAGCTGATCGGCCAGGGCGACCTTGAGATTATCGAACACCTGCGCCTTGGTGCCGTCGAAGGCCGGGCGCATGAAAGGGTGCGGCGGCGTGGTGCCGTGGCCGAACTCGACCAATGACGGATAGGGCAGCGGGCCGGGGCCGACGAAAATCTGCACCTTGTAAATTGCCGGTTCGGAATCGTCCTTGGCGGCGGCACGGGCGGCGATGAGCGCGGCCTGCGCCTTAGCCTTGCTGCCGCCCTTGCGCAGCACCTCGGAATACTCCGCCGCCCCCGCCGCCTGTTTGCCGGCCAGGCGCGGAGAGGCGTCGATACTGTCAGCCATGACGCCGGACTTGCGCGGCGCGGCACCCTTGGCCGCCGTAACCATCGGCGCGGCGGCCACGATCAGGGCGCGCTTGACGATGTTCTTTGCCGTGGCCGTGGACATCGACAGTTCGGCGATAGCGGCGTTGAAATCCTCAAAGCCCTGAACTTCGCAACGCTTCACGGCGTGCGGCCTTCGACATAGATATCGATATCTTCGCGAAAGCCACGTTCCTGCACCGCGTTGACATTGTAATCCACGCCGCCGATGCGCAGCCGATCGGTGGCCACGATCGCCGCCGCCGTGGCCGAATAGCGCACCGTGAACAGGGTCTGGTTTGTCGCGGCCAGTTGTTCCGAGGTCAGGCCTTCGCGGCGGTTCAGCCAGTTTCGCGCCGCCCATAGCGTCGCGATCTTGACCGGCGCCGCAGTCTGGCCGCCCTTGGCGTCGCGCGTGGTGTCCGTGCGCCGCCAGATTTCGACCCGCCGGTCATACTGTGCCGCCGGCAGCATCAGAGCGTGTCCCGCACGAAGCGCGACAGCAGCCGGCGCAGCGCCGGATTTGCGACGATCGGTTGCCGCGTATAGGCTTCGCGCGACCGGTACAGATCGGCCACCATTTGCAAAATGGCCGCCCGGATGCGCGCCGGCACATCGGCCCCCGCATCGCCAAAGCCGGCGGTAAAGGCCACGGTGACCGCGCGCGACTGGCACTGCGTCGCCGGCCACACCGTGCCGGCCTTCGGCTCAAGATAGGTATCCATCTTGACACCGCCCAAGTTGTTGACGGTGTAGAGCGCCGGGTCGAGCGTCTGCGCATTGCCGGCCGTATCGATATAGCCGACCGAATCCACCGATACGACCGGCCCGAGGGGGATAACCAGCGGTTGGCGGCAATGCGGGAACCTTACGTTTAAACTCAGTTCCCACGCCTGGCTCAGGAGGCATTGGCGCAGGTCGCCCTCATCACCGTCTAGCTGTTCGGTGCAGGCGTCCAGATAGGTTTGGATCAGCGCGTCATCATCCGCGTAATCCACGCGCAAATGCGCCTTCGCCTGATCCAGCGTCACAACGTCGCCGGCCGGCGCTTGTGTCAGGCGAAGGGCATAAGGCAGCATGGCGGCTTACTTTGCCGGTTTGGCGGTGTCGTCGCCCGCCGCGCCGCCGGTCAAGGTGTCGGTTTCCTCGACCTCCGGCTCCGGCTCGATATAGGACGGCGTGACATCATCGCCGACCGGTTCGGCATCGCCGCCCTTGATCAGCGAATTGGCGTCGGCATCATTGATGCGGACGATCTGGCCGGCGGTGAACTTGCGGTCGTAGGGCCGCGTCAGAATGCGGATGGTTTTCATGGAAATCTCCAGAGATTGAAAGAAAATGGACCGCCGGGCGGGATAAGCCCGGCGGTCCGGCTCAGCCCTCGACCTCCCCGTCGAGCGCTTAGGCGGTTAGGTGGCGGATTGCTGCAACAGGGCCGTGGCGTTGACGTCGCCCAGGTTGCCGCCGGAGCGCAGCATACCCAGGAAGCCCACTTGCCCCTTGGTGGTGAAGGCCGAGTCCGTGAAGCGGAACAGCATCATCGAGAGGATATCGCGGATGATGTATTCCTTGATATCGCCGAACAGGATGGTCTTGGCGTTCGCCGCCGGGGTCGCCATCATGTTGTTGGTGGCGATGCCGTAGCCGTTCAGCGTGTCCTTGAAGCCGCCGGCATAGCCGTCCATATAGCCCGGAACGAAGATCGGGCGGCCGTTGCCGTCCTTGATCTTCTTGATGTTGCGGATGGTGGTGTCGTGCGCCATGTACAGGCAATTGCCTTCTTCGCGATAGGCGGCGTCGACGCTGTGTTCCAGATCGATGATATCATCATAGATGACGGTCGAGGTCTGACCGGTGGCGCAGACCTTGCCGACGCTGGAAGCGGTGACGACGCCCATCGGTTCGCCCGAGCCCGAGCCGAGGCCGACCGTGAACTTGCGGTTCGTACCGCGGCCCAGGCGCTTGGCGATGCGGTTACCGACGAAGGCCTGAATATCGACCGCCGAGTCCTGCAACAGTTGGAACGGTACGGCGACGGTCTTGGAGCTGAACATATAGGTCTGGATGGTGACCACACCGAAGGACACATCGGCCCCGCTGGCCTGCGAATTCTGCGTGAGGATTTCGCCTTCTTCCGACGTGCCGTCCGAGGTCGGCCAGTTCATGTCTTCGCCGGACGATTGCGGCATGACGGTCGCGTACTTCCGCATGTTGGCATAGGCCTTGAGGCGGTCGATGACATAGGTGGCGACCGTGGTCGGCACGGTGTAGCCACCATCGGCGCCGGTCGTGGTGTCCATGGTGTTGCGGAACTGTTGCTGTTCCTCCGGCGTCATCCGCTCGAAACCCTTGCGCAGGAAGTTGGCGAACGCGATCATGCCAGGGTTCTTTTCGTCCTTGCCGCGCTTTTCCGAGCGTTCGACAACGGCGGCGGTTTCGGCCTGTTCGGCCGTCAGGGCGTTGGCGGTCGTGATGCGCGAAATCTGATCATCGATGTTCTGGATTTCGTCCATCAGGGCGTCGTAGACCGGGCCGTCGACGGCCTTGTTCCAGACCTTTTTGTTGGCCAGGTCCGTGGCGTCCTTGGCCTTGGCCGCGCGCTGTTCGCGAAGGGCTTGAATGCTCATGTGGTCGTTAGCCCCTCCTTAGGGCATAAAAAACCGCCCGGTATGGGCGGTGATGGGTGCCAATTGGCGTCCTGGCGTCGTCAGGCGACGTTCAAGAGTCGGGTTTGGTGGATGCGCAGGCGGCGGTCGCGCTCATCCTCGGATTCGGTTTCTTCGGCTTGGCCGGCCGGCTGCGCCTTCAGATCGCGGCGCAGGTTTTCGATGGCGGCAACGATGGCCGACGTGTCGATGGTCAGGTTCAGCGTTTCAGTCTTGTTCGCCACCTTTTCGCTGCCGTAGGCGCTAAGGTCCCACCGCGGCTGATCCGCGTTCGACGCGCCCTTGTCCTTGCCGGCGGCGATTTCATCGGCCAGGCCGAAGCTGACCGCTTCGGCGGCGCTGAACCACGTGTCGCCGGCATTCAGCAGCTTCATGATTTCGTCGCTCGACTTGCCGGACTTTCCGGCGAACAGGTTGGCCAGGTTCAGGTCGATCTTGTCCAACAGCGCGATCAGATCGCGGAAATCATCGGCATTGCCGTACATGCCGGTAATGGCCTTGTGAATCATCATCATCGACGCTTCGCCGGACATCACCACCTTGTCGCAGGCGACCGCCACGTCGGCGGCGGCGGAGGCCGCATAGCCGTCGACATAGGCCGTCACTTCGCCGTCATAGGCCTTGATGGCGTTCAGCATGGCGATGCCGCCGAAGGCGTCGCCGCCCGGCGAATTGATATGCAGCGCCACCGGGCCGGACATGCCGGCCAGGGTCTTGACGAAGGTTTCGGCCGACACGCCGCCCCACCACGCGGCGTCGGCATCGGCGGCGACGATGATGTCATAGATGTAGATGATATTGCCGTCCGCGCCGCTGTCGACCCGGTAGAAGCCGCGGCCTTTGTTGGCTGTCAGCAGGTTAAGCAGCTTGTGACGCATCGGTCGTATCCTCTTTTGCGGTTTGGGTACCAGGCGCGGCCGGCGGGTTCGGCGCCAGTTCGCCAATCTTGTTCATGCTGAGCTTGGCGCGCACTTCGTCCGTGGTCATGAACGGCTTTTCGCCCGCCCTGCCCAGGCCGATGCGGAAGGCCGTGAACTGCGCCACCATATCGGCGCGCTCAAGCTCATAGGTATCGAACTCCATCACCTTGGCCGCCGTGCGGAAGCACTTGCGGTTGCCCTCGACCTGAATCTTGTGAATGTGCTGGCGCAGGGCGTAGCGCACGAACGCCGTCCCCATGGCCTCGATACCGGAGCCCCAAGAGGTCGTTTTCTCGTTGTGGCCGATCATGAACGGCGGCACGCCATAGATGCGGGCGATTTCCTCAATCTCGAAATTCCGTGTCAGGATGAGTTGCGTATCTTCCGGGTTCATCGTGATCGAATGGAACTTCAAGCCGTTGGTCAGCACCATGGGCTTGTGCGCGTTCTTGCCGCCGTTGCGTTCGGCGGCCATTTCGCGCATCCGCTCAACGACTGCAGGTTCAAGCGGCTGATCGGTTTCCAAGGTGTAGTCGGGGCGCGCATGGTTCTTGAAGAACCGCGCCGCGTAGTCTTGGGTCGCCATGGCCACGGTGCCGGCGTTGCGCAGCGAAAACCGCAGCGGAGACAGGCCGCGAAGGCCGTCGAAGCCGAGGCCCGGAATGTGCAACATATCATCTTGGTCAAGGATGATCGTGCCGGACTCGAGCGCCAACGGATCAGGGGCCACGCTGTACACCAAGCGGTCGGTCTGCCACTGATAAAGCACCGTGACGCGGTTGGGATGCAGCGGACGGATGCCCTTGATGATGCCGTTGCGATCGCGGATGATTTGAGCAAAGGCGTCGCCAAGCAATAGCAGCGACGTCATCAGGAATTCCCACCCGATGGCCGCCGACCACCGCGGCGTCATCTCTTCGTTGAGAATCCACCACAATGGATCATCGAAGATCTGATTTCGTTCACCATCGGCCAGTTTACGGCCGAAAATGTTCACCGAAATGGCGGCAATCGCCCCCGAAATCAGGTTGACGCACGCGTAGATGGCCGCGACCGTCAGGGCCTGCTTTTCGTTGTACAGGCCGCCGTTCTCTTGCCAGATGCCATGAACGAAGTCGTCCCACGACTCGCCCGAACCGAGCAGCGCGCCCCAACCGGCGTCGTTCTTCACCGGTTCGGGGCGCGGCGCGTCAAGCGGGGCATTCCAGGGGTCGAAGGCGGTCACAGAATGTAAAGCTCCGGTGTTTTCGATTGGGGCGGCTTTTCAGCCAGGGCCATGGCGAGGCCGGTGACAGCACCGGCGATACCGTCGATGCGTTCGGCTGATTTCGCCTTGTTCGGTTTGATATTGCCGGCGGCGTCCTGATCGATCGCCACGTTCGATGCGCACCACCTCAAGACGGGGTGCGCACCGTGTTCCGCTTTCTGCGAAATGACGAAAGCCTCAAGTTCCTTGCACGGCCCGGAGAGGGTCAGGAACCCTTGCCGAACCTCGACCGCGTTCAGGCCTTCGCCGTTCAACTGGATCATCAGTTGCATGGCGTTGAACGGGTCGCAGCCGACGCCCCTGATTTCATAGGTCCGCGCGTCTTCAAGGATTTGCGCCTTGATGAAGTCGTAGTCGATGACATTGCCGGGCGTGGCGAACAGGGCGCCGGCCTTGAGCCACCGGTCATAGGGCACGCGGTCGGTTTTGACGCGTTCCTCTATGCGATCCTTCGGCACGAAGAATCGCGGCACAAACGCCCAACGGTCAAGACCTGGCTGCGGCGGGAAGGTCAGAACTTCGGCCGTGAGGTCGATTTTCTGCGATAGGTCGAGGCCGGCGTAGCAATATTTGCCGCGCAGGCGTTCGGCCAGGGCCTTCCAGTCGTCCGCGCCCTTGCAGGCATCCCACAGGTGCATGGGAAGCCAGCGCACCGCCTGTTCCGTCCATATGTTCAGGTGGTACCGCTTGAAGTCGTTTTCCAAGCGCGGGCTAGCCATGGCCTTGGCGCATTCTGCGGCCAGGTAGGACTCCTTGACGCTGATCCCGAAGTTCGGGTTCGCCTTGCGCCACACGTCCGGCGACGTCCAGTCGTCCTCAGCATCGGCGGCGAAGATCACGATAAGCGTTTCTTCGTCTTCGATCGTGCCGTCTATGACCTTTTGGCAATAGTCCCAAAGCTCATAGCCGTAGCCGAGCTTCTGCCCGGCGGTCGAAATCAGGAACTCAATCGGCTGGCGCCGGGACACGGACGACTGGTGAACGAAGGTGTACAGATCGCCCGAGGGCCATTCGTGCACTTCGTCCCCGATCAGGCCGGACATGTTCAGACCGTGCTTGCCCTTCGACGCGCCGGTCAGGGGCTTGAACGACCCGTTCGTCGCCGGGCAGTAGATGGACGTTTTCCAGATTTCCAGCAGCGCGGACAGGGCCGGCGATGCCGCCGCCATCTGTGACGCGATGTTGAACACAAGCGATGCCTGCGCCTTGTCCTTGGCGATGGCGTAGACTTCCGCACCGGGCTCAGCGTCCCCGAGCAAGGCCAGGTGCGAAATCCCGGCGGCCAGTTCGGTCTTGCCGTTCTTGCGGGGCAGCCAGACAATGCACTTGCGGTACCGCCGCGTGCCGTCCGCCCGCTTCCACCCGAACAGGGGGCGGATAATCCGGTCGGCTTCCCACGGCTCAAGGTGGAAGGGCTTGCCGGCCCATTCCCCCTTGGTGAAAGTCAGGTACGCGGGGAAGAAGGCGACTGCCGCTTCGGCCGCCGCCTCATCGTACCAATAGTCGGCCATCTCAATTCAGGCGGTTTGCCCCGTTGAGCAACCCCAAGGGAGACGCCGCCGGAGCCGGCGCGGGTTCGCTGCCGGCCTGCATTCGGTCGACCAGATCGCCGCCGACTCCCGCGCCGCCGCCGCTGGCGCGCATCGCAAAGATGCGCTGGCGTTCCGCCGGGTTCAGGCCGAAGTTGGCTTCGGCCCGCTCAAGCGTCTTGTCGAGCGCCTGCATCATGTTCCACTCCGGCCGGGTGCGAACCACGGTGCCGGATTCGGTCGTGATACTGTACGACCGGCCTTGCTGTTCCACCACAACCTTACAGGCCAGCCACTCCGCGAAGGCTTCGCAGTACCGCCCGAACGTCTGCGCATAGTCCTGAGACATCAGGTTCTTCAGCGCCAGGTTCGGCACAAGGGTCTGCCAGATTTTCAGCGCGCCGTTGCTCAGCCAGGGCGGCGGCTGGATGCCTGCCGGGGCCGCCGCGCCGCCGTTAGTCTCCGGGTCCTTGCCGATGCGGCGGCGGCCTGAATTGCCCTTGGCAATCTTGACTGCTGCCGGTTCCGGTTTCGGGCCACGGGGGGCCATGACATCACCTCGGAGGAAAAAAACTTCTGAAAACTTGCGCGCGCTTTTTTTTGTAGGTGGACCGGTCTTTTGGCCGCGCCGCCCTAGACTTTTGACACCCCCCTGCCTGCACGGTCGATGGTTAGAGGGCCACGAACCGCCGCCCGGCCGCCTCCGCCCGTTGCTTGTCACGGTCGTGGTGAGGCTTGCAGAGCGACTGCAGCTTGCCATTCCAGAACAGGTCGAGGTCGCCCGCGTGCGGCTCGACATGGTCTGCCACCGTGGCCGGCACGGCCAACCCTTGCGCCTCGCACATGCAGCACAGCGGCTCAGCCGCCAACTGTTCGGCCCGGCGGGTCTGCCAGCGCTTGAGCCCGTACCATGCGCGCCATGGGTGAGCCTGCCGGCGCGCTAAGTCATCCCGTTTAGCCCGCTCCGGCTTGGCAACAGCGCCAAGCACGGGCGGTTTTAACGGCATGGTCAAAGCCCCAAAAGCGAAAGCCCGACACGGTTACAACGCCGTGTCGGGCTTTCAGTTGACAGGTTGGAAACACAAGAGCCTCACCCGGCGGGCATAACTCTGGTGGTGTTGTTTTGTTGAGTTTCCGCCCCCAGGTTCAAGCTATTTTTCGCCTGTTTAGCGCTTCGTCCTGGCGATAATCCCAATCATCATAGAAAACCTGCAACCTATTCAATGCTTTAACGAGGAATAACTTTCCTGTGAATTTGTGCATTTTTTCATCAGGCGACACCGCCCCAGCCACAAAGTGCCCGATATCGGCGCAGGACACGTCGAACGCCAGATAGCCGAGCGCCGCGACCGCCTCATCGTGGCTCAGCGATCCGCAGGCCTTGGACAACAGGTCGATGGCCACACACCAGCGCTCCGGCTCAGCTTCCATCTTGCCGCCGCCGACCAGTGCCGCATTCCAATTCGCGGTCAGGTGACCAATGCGCGCCTTCTCGAAGTCATGGGCGAACCGCATGGCCGCCTGCATCTGGCCGTCATCCAGACCCAGGCGGCGCAGGCGATAGCCCAGGCCCTTGGCGCGAACCGCCTTCACCAGCCCCTTGCCTTCATTGCCCTCAAGATCAACGATCGACACGTCGGCCCGGCGCACACGTTCCAGCGATGGCGGGATGACGCGGATCACGGTTTCATCGCCGCAGCGGAAGGCCTTGGCCATGAGGTCGAGCGCCGCCACCTTGGCCGAATACCGCGTTTCCATGCCCTCGGAATCCGCCGCCGCCTTGGCGGCCAGCACCCGAGTCCGAGAGCGCGCCCGCGCTACCACGGCATCCAAATCGAAATCACCTGCAGTCGTTGTCATCCTACCCGCTCCATACGCTTGATAAAATCCCCCAAGGTCGGCCTGGCCGGCCGCACCGTTTCCGGCTGCGACGCCGCCTTGTATTGCGTCGCCATGTCTTCCAGCTTGCGCGCCTCTGCCTCATGCTCAGCGGCCAGGCTCTGCGCCTGTTGCCACTCCGCCGGCATGTCCCACGACCCGAAACCCTTGGGTGCCTTAAGCGGCATCGGCCCGGCGGCTGCGCGCAGTTCGGAGGCCAGGATGCGCAGGTACCGCGCCTTGTCCCGCAGCCCCAATTGCCGGTATTCCTCCGGGCTCAGTTCCCGCCACGGATCGCCCTTCGGCCCGCGATTGGTTGGCCGCAGGCCGTCGATGATGGTTTTCAGTTCGTGCGGCAGCGGGAACTTGCTGGCCTTGCGTTCGAACTGCCAAATCTGGCAGGCCCTGCGCACTTCGCCCGGCGTGGCCCCTTCGATCGCCGCGGCGTACTGTTGCAGGAACTTGCGCATCGGCTCGCCTTCCAGCCGGTCTTTCTGCGCATAGACCAGATACAGCCCCTCAAGCATCTGCCCGATGGTTTCACTCATTCCGACCTCCCGCCAAATACGTCATCGAAAATCGCGCTGTTGTCTTCGGCGCGCTGCGTCGCGAAGGTCTTGAACGCCGCCGGCCTGGCCACGGCGTCAGGCAGTTCGATAACCCGCGTGCGCACCGCATGGGCTTCGGCCACAGCCGTGGTGAAATAGGCCCATGACATCACCCGCCGCTTGACCAGCATCGGCTTGATGGTCGGCACCACGTCGAGGGCGTAGGAAAATCCGTTCATCTTCCACGCCAAGACTTCACGGACGGTTTGCAGCGGCCACGCCTGCCGGCTCAGATCGATATCCCCGGCCACATCGGCGATAAGCGTTTCTATGAGCGCGCCGTTCTCCGGCCAGTCGTCTTCGTGCGCGCGCGTATCAACAACACTCTTCTCTTTCTCTTTCTCTTCTCTGGCCCCATCAACCTGTTGATTTTCCTCAATTGTGGGGCTTAGAAGTCGCGACTTCTCCTCGACTTCTTCTGACTTTACCGCGACTTCGCCCGACTTTGCCCTGACTTCTTCGCCCTTGACGGCGGTGTGTTCGCGCTCAAAAGCGTCATCGGTCAGGTACCATTTGCCCCCGATCCGCACCCGGTGGATGCGGCCCTTTTCGATCAGGCTGCGGATGATCGGGTTGACCTTCTGCGCCGCGCAGCCGAACCACGCGACGATCTGTTGCCGGTCGCCGGTGTTATCGTCCGGCAGGGGCCGCCATGTCAGGTACATCAGGTCGATGAGGATGTTATAGGCGCCGCGCTCTTCCAGGCTCAGCCCCCACATGCCGCGCAGCGCCTTGTCAGGGTCGCGGCGATAGAAGTTTTCGCGCTTGCGGACTCGAGTCATGCGGCACCTTCGAACAAGTCAATTTGCCGGCTAAGGGCGAATTCTTCCGGGTCCGTCCATTGATCGGCCATGGCATCGGCAACGCCGGCAAATGACCGGCTGCGCTCTTTCCAGCGATCTGCGCCGGGCGGCGCGCGGTGAACCCGCGACCATGCGCGATGCTCATCGGTTCCAGGCATTGGCGGCGAAAGCCTGCGGGTCGGGCGCAGCGGCGGCAGGCCGTCCAGATAGAGGCCAAGCGCCTTGAACTGCGGCTCACCGAACCACCACGGCTGAATGATCTGTGCCGGCGGCCGATAGTTGACGATCCGCTGCCGGGCGTGCCGGTGCATGATCGGGTTTTCGACGCACTTGCGCGGGATTGGCGCGTTCCAGCAGGCGGAAAACAGCGCGGCGGCGTCTTCGAGTTCGCGCCACATGTCGTCCAGGGTCCGCCCCGGCGGGGCTTTGTGCAGCCATCGGATGCCGGAATTGCAAAGCCGCGTGCACGGCGGGTGCAACAGCGCCAGCAAATCCCAACCGTCGTGAAGGTGGTCGCGGATATCGCCAATGATGTGGTGATTGCTGCCGTCTTCCGATGGCAGGAAGTCGCACGACCACGCGTCATGCCCCCTGGCCGCAAACGCGCGGCGCGTGACGCCCGAATACTCGCAGCCGATAAGCACCCTCATGCCGCACCCCGGAAGTATTCGCGCCACTCGACCCAAACGCGCTTCACCCAAAAGCCCCACGGTCGGCGCAGCTTGCCGCGCCTCACAAGGGTGATGATTTTGCGGTTCACGCGGAGCAAACGAAGTGCACCGGAGCCGGGATTGAACGACCAGCGGCACGCGCCAAGAACCCTGTGCGCGTACTCAGCCTTGCGGAAATGCCAGCGATACCGACTGACGACGTTAACGGTCGTTTCGCCGGTTTCCGGGTCGAAGACGTGTTCCGCATAATCGACAAGCGGAAAGGTCCAAAAATCGCGCGGATGATCGTGGCAATTTTCGTCGCTGTCCGGCCGATGAAAGACATGGATGGCGAACGCGCCGAACACGTAGCGCGTAAGATACGGGTCGGCGGCAGGGCCGATGACTTCCCGGCAGATCAGTTTGCGAGGCCACCTCATGCCGCACCGCCCCACAAGCTGCCTTGTGTCTCCGGCGGCATAGGCAACGGCTCATCGAACAGATAGGCCGCATCATAGGCCTTTTCGATCCGGGCGCAGGCGACGTCGAACCACTGCTTTTCCAGTTCGATGCCGATGAACTTGCGCCGCAGCCTGGCCGCGGCGACTCCCGTGGTGCCCGATCCCATGAACGGATCAAGCGCCGTCTGCCCGCGCTGCGTCGAATTGCCGATATACTGCGCCATAAGCTCGACCGGCTTTTCGGTCGGGTGCTTCGACTCGTCGCGCTGGAACAGCGAAAAGATGTTCTTCGATCCGGGGTCGTTGATCGTGAACGCCTCACCCTTGCGCATAAACAGGGTGAACTCGGTGATGTTCTGGTACCATCGATTCGGCAGCGCCGACCGCTTGTCCCACACAAGTACCGTGTGGAGTTTAAACCCATCCTCCGAAATCAGCCGCCCATCCGGGCCGTAGCGGTCGCCCGCATGGACGGCGGCGGAATGCGCGTCGAACAGGCTGCGGCCATTGCTCATGAAATAGGCCTGGCGGTCGTTCGCCAGCACGTCGAACGCCATAGGCATCCAGTCGGCCCATTCGATGTTGCAGGTGACGATATCGCCATTATTGGCGTATTCGTTCATCCACCCGCCGCGCGACCGCTTGCGGCCCGCGCCGGCGTCGATGCGCTCACGCTGCGCCGCTCCGCCCTGCGTCACCTTGTACGGCGCGTCGCTGCACAGCAGGTCGACCGAGCCCGGCTCAAGCGTCGGCAGGATTTCCAGCGCGTCACCACGAAACAGCCTGCAGTCGCCGATGGTCACGATTTCGAAGGTCACGTCGTCACCTTCTTTCGCCGGCTGCGGTCGAGGTCCGGGCGCTGATCGATCGGCGCGACCGCCGGGTTCAGGCGCAAATGGTCAAAAAGGGCCTGACGATCCTCCCGTCGCTCATCGGACACCGGCATGTGCAGCCGGTAATGCGTGACGACCGATCGCTCAAAAAGCTGTACGGCCGACCGAAGCCAATAAACGTCCTGCGACAGGCTGCCGTCGTGCCTGACCTTGAACCCGTCCTTACTGGTACCGACAGTCGGCCGCCCGGCGATCAGGCCGTAAAACTCATCGCCATCGGACATACGCAGGTCAAACGCCTGGCCGGGCTTCGCCGGTACCGGCACGCCGCGCTTTTTCCGGCGCCAGCCCGGCGCGCTTTCGGGCGATGGCGACCCATCCTTCCCCGGCATGGCTTTCCGCTTGAACGGCCACCACATCACGCACCCCCCCCCATCAAGGCCAGGGCCGCGCGGCATTCGCCGGCCATCTTTTCCGACTCCTGCGCCAGGGTCAGAAGCCGTTCGCTTTGCGCCATAAACTTGGCCTCAAGCGCTTTCAGCTTGGCCGGGGCCTCGAACTTGGCGGCGCTCACGTCTTCGCCGAACACCAGCCCGCGCACCTCCGCCACCCAGGCGCGCGGCACGTTCAGGTGTCGGGCCAACTTGTCGTCGCTGCCGTCCGCGTTGTAGCACCCGCGTTTCAGGTCATAGGCGGCCTCAAGCGCGTCGAGGATGCGGCGGCGATCTTCGCGCGTCAGTTCGCGCGGCGGTTCGGCGCGCGCCGGTTGGGCGGTGGCAGGCATGGCTTTGGGCTCCATGGGTTTAAGGACGGAAGGCGGCAACGCGGTCGCCGTCTTGGCGGCGGCGCGCGGTACCCCGGCGATGCGGCAATAGGCGGCGCGCTTCTGATCGGGGCGGATGGCGGGCTTAACCGGCTTGGCCAGGCAGGCCGGACACCGGCACCGCTTGGCGTCGAGGCCGTGCAGATAACCCTTGTCCGCCAGGAAGCGCGCCATCACCTCAGGCGGCACATAGGGAAACGTGCGTTCCCCTTTGCAGGCCGGGCACTTGACCAGCGTATGCGGCCGAAACTGCCCTTCGATCTGCACGGACGTTTTGCGGATATGATCGGGCGCTTTCATGCCGCCCTGCCCCAGCGCGGCCGGAAGTCAAAGCCGGTGCTGAACTTCATGGGCGAAAGATCAGGCTCGACCGCCAGGCAGCGCAGCGCTGCGCTGTGGCCGCCGCAGTAGCTGGCGAACCCGCCGCAGCCGCCCCGCGCGACCTTTTCCGTCCGCGCCCCGCAATACACGGCATCCTCGCCGGCATAGCCGATGATCAGCCGGCACATGGCCGCGCCAAGCGCCATGATCGACACCCCGGCCGAAGCCGAAACCTGCGGCTCATACGGATCATCCAGCCTGGCCTTGAAGATAACGCCGCGCGCCGAATACAACTTGCCGGACTTCGACGGCGCGTTCAGCGGATCGGTGCGCGCCCCGGCCGTGACGCCATAATCCGGCATCGCCGCCGCCGCGACCATCGGGCCGCAGTGACGCGGCTTGGGCTTCGGCCGCGCGCCTGTTGCGCGGGTTGGCCACTTGTGCCTATGGCGCAGCTTTTCCACGATTTCCGGGGTCAGCCGCCGCCCGCCGTCCAACTGGCCGTCGTAAGTGCTGGCGATGGCCCGCCCCGAGACTCCGGCCTTCCACGCGCTTTCCAGCGTCGCCAGGGCTTGCGGAGTCCATTGATTGGGGTGCAGCCGCTTTTCAGTGGCTCCGCCGATATCGTTACGCATGATGCCCGTCCCACAATTCCCGCCGCGGGAATTCCGTTAATATGTTTCCACAGTTTTCTTTTGTTGGGTGTCTTGACTCGCCAGTTTTTGCCGTTTCGGCAAAACCGACCCATTGCCGTCGAGGGGGGTATCAATGCGTTCTGCATCGCTTGCGGCCTTTGCCGCATGTTGGCGTTCAAGCGCCTCAAGAGCGGCAACCGCCCGGCCAAGACGGCGAATGCCGACGTCCTTGCCGGCGCGCAGGTTCTTCAGACGCGCCCCGTCGTCAAAAAGCTTATTGCTTACGGTGCTAAGCGAGATGCCCGCCGTTTTGGCGAACGTTTCGCAACGGGTCAGAAATGCGTCGAGGTCAACCATGCGCAAATCGTGCGGTAAATTTACCGCACTGTCAACGGTAAATGTTCCGTTGGCTTTTGCCGCATGGATTAGGTAAATTTACCTCATGACACTTGCGGAACAATTTGAACTGCTAGTCGGCAAAACCGGCCGAAGCGTGCGCGAAATCGAGCAATCGGCCGGCGTGCCGGTTGATACGCTGCGCAACATCTTGCGCGGGGTGTCGAATGATCCGGGCGTGGCGAAGGTTCACAAGTTGGCGCGCGCCCTCGGCACCACGCTTGACGGCATTTTCGGCGACCAGGGCGGCCCCGAAGAAGCGGTCGAGCTTCCCATTCTGTTCAACACAGGCGGCGGCCCGTTCCTGCCGACCGAGCGCTACGCCCAAACCGTTCTTGGCGAATTCCCGGCCGTACCTATTCGCAACGTGCCGATTTCCGAGCAATGGTATGAGAACCTGATAGGCGAATCGGTAAACCGCCGCATCCCGTCCGGCTCGCTTATGCATGTCGTCAGTAGCCGGGCGACGTCGTACTATCACAACAATATCGTCATTGTTGAACGCTCACGGTTCGGGGGCTCTTTACTTGAGCGCACGGCGAAAGTGATCAAGTTCGCCAACACAGGACATGAACTCTGGCCGGATTCGACCGACCCGGAATGGCAAGAACCAATCGTCTTGAACGATAATCTCAAAGATGAGACTATGACCGCGGAGATTGTTGGCGTAGTAAAACAGGCTATTATCCGGCTTTCGTGAAACCGGGCTTGGGGGTGACCAATGTTGAAATCGAACGCGCGCGGCTTGGCGATGCTCATTGCCGCCGGCCACTGCATTTTCTCCACTTCCGCTCTTGCCGCGCACCCAAAAGGCCCGGATAGCGCCTTCTGGCGTAGCGCACGCGAAAGCATCGACCACAAGCTCACCGACTACACCACAGCCCGATTCTCCGACGTAAAGCTTGCGCAGAACGATGAGGGCTATTTTCTCTGCGGTGAAGTGAACGCGAAAGACGCGGATGGCAACTTCGGCGGTTGGATCAAGTTTTCTACCTTCGGAGACGCCAGCAAGATGACGACCGTCCTTGCCACCGAGGACACGACCGGCCCCGCCATCGTCTTGAAGGGCGCTTGCGCATGGCCTGACACCAAATTCCTACCGGGCGAATATTCTTCAAAATTAACGTTCCGCCCCGCCGCGCGGTAAATTTACCGCGCCGCCACTTGACGCGGTAAATTTACCGCGTAGTATCCCCTCGTCTTCAATCCAGACTTGGGGCTTCTCCATGAAATCGACTCCTTCCCTTCACGCCCGGCTGCGCGCCGAGGCCCGCGCCAATGCCGCCAACCCGGCCGTCACGGTCGTTTGCCGCAAGGCCTATGCGCCGTTCACCTTGGGGGCCACCTACACCGGCCGCCCGTGCAAGGCTTCGGACGGTCGCGACGCCTATAGCATTCAGGTCAACGGCGTCCCGCACGTCGTCGGCGCGCGGTGCTTCGAACCCGCCGCCGCCGTCTGATCGGCGCGCGCCATGCCCGAACCCTACATTCCCCCGTTCGCCGACTGCCGTGAAGCCTATGCGCGCACGCCCGGCAGCGCCTCCGCCCGCCGGCCGCGCCGGTCGGGCCTCGGTGAAGCCGCCCTCACGGCGGTCGCCTTGATCACCGTCACCCTGACCGGCTTTGCCGCCATCGGCTTTTGCCTGGCCTTGGGCTGGTTTGCCGGCGGCGCGGTCATCGCCGCCCTGGCGCACGTCCCCACCGACCTCAACTGACCGCGCACAGCAAAAGGAGCCCGCGCACCATGACGCCTTTTACCTCAATCCTCATGCAAGCCCGCAAGGGCGAGGTCAACGACCACCTGAGCAACGAACTGGCCGAATTGATCAAGGCCATCGACGCCACCGGTAAGCCCGGTGAAATCACGCTCAAGCTCAAGGTCACCCCCGAAAAGGGCGGCGGAAATCAGAAGGATTTCGACTTTGACGTTTCGGTCAAGGTGCCGCGCCCCTCACTCCCCAAGGCCGTCTTCTATTCGAACGAAGAGGGCGACCTGTTCCGCACGGACCCTTCGCAACGCGAAATGTTCGAAGACGTCACCGGCAAAAGCGCCGGCCGCGCCTAACCCCCACCACCCAACCCGGACCAAACAGGAGATTCCATGTCCGATTTAGAACTAACCACGGGCACCGTCGAGGCGATTGCCGAACTCACCCGCGCCAGGCTCGAAGAGTTCGACCTGCCGACCGGTCGCAAAGTTATGGTCAACAACGAAGGCACGATCGTTGAGATCGCGCCGGCCACCAAGGACGACTTCGGCATCGCCTTGGGCGTGCCGCGCCGCATCAAGCGCGTCATCACGCTTCAAGACGCCGCCAGCCTGACCGCATATATCGTCCGGTTCAAGGGTGCCGGCGCAACCATCTTCGCCGATATCGACAACGACCGCATTGTTGCCGTGCTTGACTACCACGTCGACAGCACCGTGACGGCCAACGTCGAACACGTCGCCATCCTGAAACTGCCGCGTTCCGAGGAATGGAAGACGTGGGCAGCGATGCACGACAAGATGGTGGACCAGCTTGATTTCGCCCGGTTCATCGAAGAAAACGGCGTCGATATCGAGGCGCCCGACGCGGCCGACATCCTCGAATGCTGCAAGGATTTGTTCGCCGTCCGCAACGCCGACTTCCGTAACGTCGTGCGCACCAACACGGACGCGCTCAAGTTCGAATACAGCGAGTCCGAGGACATCAAGTCCAACAGTTCGGTCGAAGTCCCCAAGCAATTCGTCCTGCGCCTGCCGGTCTATTTCGGCGGCGAAAGCACCGAACTCCGCGCCAATCTGCGATGGCGGGCGGCGAAGGGCGAAGCGCTCAAGCTTGGCGTATTCCTGAGCCGCTTCGAATACGTCCGCCAGGCCGTGTTTAAGGGCGTGGTCGACCAGATTTCGTCCGGCGCCAGCGTCGACGCCTTCTACGGCAGCGCCGGCAACTTCTCGTAACCCATCACAGGCGGCCGGATGCCTCGAAGCCCCGGCCGCCTTTTCCATAACCAAAATCAGGAAACACGGCACCGATGACCAGCGAACAAAGCCAACTGCACGAAGCCATCAAGGCCAAGGGCCGGGAACTGGCCTCGCTCATCGGCCGCATCGAAGCCACGTCTCCGGCGGTCGCGCGCTACGTCGAACTCGCGGAAACCGGTGTTGAAGAAACCATCATGTGGGCCGGCAAGGCCTTAACCGCTTAGGAGCACTTAATCATGAACGCGATTACTCCGCTTTCCGCCTTCCACGGCGACGCGGCCATCAAGGCCAAATACATCAACCGGGTCGAGGCACACGCCGCCGCCGACAACCTTATCCGGGGAACCGGTTGGGATTGCGGCAAGGGCTGCGCCGTTGGCTGCACGCTCGAAGCCTACGATCACGGGCGGTACCCGATCGAACTTGGCATTCCCGAGTGGCTGGCGCGTGTCGAGGACACGCTTTTTGAGGGCATGAGCCTCGACCAGTCGCGGACGTGGCCGCGCGATTTCCTGGCCGCCATCAACGTTGGCGCGGACCTCGAAAAGGCGAGAGCGCCGTTCATGCTGGTTATCCTGCGGAAGAACCTAGAAACGCTGGACAGCTTGGTCGTTGACGCGGTTCACACGGAGGTGGTCGCCTCCATAAAGCAGTCGCGTGACGCGGTGCAAACCTGCGTCGAACTCTTTTCCCGCCAAGACCTTTATTCCGATGACTGGGAGTCGGCGGCGCGGTCGGCGCGGTCGGCGGCGGAGTCGGCGGCGCGGTCGGCGCGGTCGGCGGCGGAGTCGGCGGCGCGGTCGGCGCGGTCGGCGGCGGAGTCGGCGGCGCGGTCGGCGCGGTCGGC
>Ga0068856_100001019_pt1 | contig 29854 bp, 9 predicted proteins | sample KBSCornC62_FD_66595 | JGI IMG/M metagenome (GOLD analysis project Ga0068856, IMG submission 66595) | Corn rhizosphere microbial communities from Kellogg Biological Station, Michigan, USA - KBS Corn C6-2 | ecosystem: Host-associated > Plants > Roots > Rhizosphere > Soil ... | reverse complement strand
TGCTGCAACTTGGATGGGACGCTCAGGGACTGCCTGCGTCATACAGCCTCGTCGCTGATAAGACGGTGCAAGCGACCACCGCGCTCGATAATCTTCAGGATGGTGCGTCCATTTCAGAAGTTATTGCGGTGATCGAAAAGGCGGGCGCTGTCTACAACGCCATGAAGGCGCTGAATGAAGCACCAGCAGGAATTGATGCGTCTGTCTTCCTGCCTGAATTGGCCCATCGCCTGTTCGAGTACTTGTTGGGACGGCAACTCTTTGCTGAAGCGCCCGGTGTATATGCGCTCCTGGAGGCACTGGGAATAATCAGTCTCGAAGATCACCCGGCGACGAGCGAGCGGCCAGGCTTTGCGCGCTTTCGCTTTGATTGGGACCAGATTCCCGCAACTCTGTCCGATTCGTCGTTGATCCCCGAACGTGTTTATGGTTGGGGCACTCCGCATCTCAACTTTCCGAAGATTGCCGAGTTAGTCACTGAAGTCATTCTTGGGCTCGGACTGTCGGCATCGCTCGATCGAATCTCGCAGGAGCAAGCCGCGGCGCTCCAGGAGCAGGCAACTGGTCCACCCGAGGCCACTGCCGCGATTGGAATGACGATCGCGTTGTTCGATGTGCCTCTGCCAACCGGCGACGCAGGGTTGGTGGGCTTGCTCTTCACCGAGTTGCCCGCGGAGGGAACTGCCTTGCCTGGCATGGTGTTGTTGCCGCTGGTTCCGGATCACATCGCGGAACATGTCGAGCTGGGTTTAGGGTGGACCTTTTCACTGCGCGCCGGAACCGACCTGACTTCGAAGTTCGGCGTGGTCCTGCGTCCCGAAGGAGTTTCAGTGCGTTATCCGGGCGCGCCCGGCCAGACGTTGCCGAGTGCCGGCTTCGGCCTCGCCTTACGGTATGACACAGACACTCCGCTCGTTCTGCTTGGTCATCAAGAGCAGACGCGTCTCGAGCTTGGTTCGGCCGAGCTGACCGGAGCCATCGACGTCAAAGCCGGCGAGCTGGAATTAACAGCCGGAGCAAACGTGACCGGCCTGGCCTTGGTGATCGAGCCGAGCGGAACCGACTCTTTCTTGACTTCGATTCTTGGTAACAAGCCGCTGCGTATCGACATGGGAGTGACGCTGAGCTGGTCCAGCCGTGCTGGCCTCAGCTTCATAGTCGAAGGCGGGTTCGGAATCACCGTATTCCCGAATGTGAAACTCGGAATACTGCGCTTCGATCGAGTCGACCTCGGCGTCCAGGTTGCAAGTGGACCACCGCCGGCGCTGCGAATCGAGGCCGCCACGTCGTTCTCCGGATCGCTTGGCCCGATCGACTTCAGCGTGGACCAACTCGGTGTTCAGTTGCCGGTCTTATTTAAAGACGGCAACGCCGGTCCCTTCGATATCAGCTTAGGTCTCAAAGGACCCAAAGGCGTTGGTCTGGCTGTCGATGCGTCAGTAGTGGTCGGCGGGGGCTTTCTTGAATTCAATTCGGAGAAGGGCGAGTACGCCGGAATAATCCAACTAAAAATTGCCGAGAAGATCGCGGTCACCGGGATTGCGTTGCTGAGCACCAAACTGCCCGGCGGAATCAGCGGTTTTTCGTTGGTAGTCATTATCTTCGTAGAAGGCTTCACTCCGATCCAACTCGGCTTCGGATTTACCCTGACTGCGATCGGCGGTCTGCTCGCAATCAATCGCACGTTCGACGAAGAAGTGCTGCGCTCAGGACTGAAGAACCACACGCTGGACAGCGTGATGTTTCCCAAAGATCCGATCCGCAACGCGCCGCAAATCCTGAGCAACCTGAACAAAGTTTTCCCGCCCGCAAAGGATCACTATCTTTTTGGACCGATGGTCCAACTCGCGTGGGGTACGCCCCCACTGATTACCGCGAACGTGGGACTGATTTTTGAGTTTGGCACGCGCACTCGTTTGCTGATCCTGGGCCAGGTATCGGCCGCGCTTCCGAAGCCCGAGAACGATTTGATCCGTTTGCAGATGGATTCGGTCGGGCTCATCGATTTCGATCAGGGCACTGCTTCACTCGACGCGACTCTGCACGACTCGCGACTGCTGCACAAGTACACGTTGACCGGCGACATGGCGATGCGGATGCAGTGGAAATCTTCGCCGAACTTCGCGCTCGCCGTCGGCGGCTTCCATCCTGCTTTCAAGCCGCCGGCGAACTTTCCCAAACTGGACCGCATCGCGATCAATCTTTGTTCGGGCGACAATCCGCGTTTACGTTGTGAAGCCTACTTCGCACTGACCTCCAATACGGTCCAGTTTGGTGCGCGCGCAGAGTTATACGCGGCTGCGCACGGTTTCAGTATTCAGGGCGAAACTAGATTCGATGTGTTGATTCAGTTCGACCCGTTCCAATTCATCGCTGAGTTCTCGGCGCAGATACAGCTCAAGCACGGTTCTACAAACCTGTTCAAGGTTCGCGTTGAAGGAGCGCTGAGCGGGCCGCGTCCACTGCACCTGAAAGCAAAGGCCACGTTTGAAATCTTTTGGTGGGACATTTCGATCCGGGTGGACAAGACGTTGGTCGAAGGCGAAGCCCCGCCTTTGCCAGAGCCGATCGACGTGATGCCCAGGTTGAAAGAGGCTTTGAGAAACCGAGGGAACTGGAAAGCTCAACTGCCTGACCGTCTGGAAGAAGTGGTCACCCTCCGAGCGAATGTGGGGAATGCAACCGACGTCCTGCTGCATCCGCTCGGCTCGCTGCTGGTCCAACAAAACACGGTTCCTTTGAATCTCGAGATCTCAAAATTTGGTCCGTCAGTGCCGGCCGGTGCGCGGAAATTCAGGATCATCACTCCGAATCAAGCGTCGCTGGAACCCGTTAAAGATTTCTTTGCTCCCGCGCAATTCATCGAGATGAGCGACAACGAAAAACTTTCTCGTCCCTCTTTTGAGTCGATGGAAGCCGGTGTCGTTATTACTTCGCACGCTTTTCTTTTCACGACTAAAGCTGCCGATCTGCTCGAAGTCGAAGCCATTGAATTCGAGACTAAAATCATGGATCCCGTAACGAATACACCGGTCTCCAGTGATCCAGTGGATCAGAGCGGGAAACCAGTTTTCTATAAATTGGATTTTGGTTTGATGTTTACCCAGGCCCGGTTCGGGGCCGCCAGCAGAAGCAAGACTCGCCGCACTGGCGAAGCCAAATATCGAACGACAATCGGCAAGTACAAGATCGTGAAAGAGGGTTGGAACTTCGTTGGTGTCGAAGATCTGGCAGTCAGCACGGTCCCCGGTATTGGATCAGGCCAGACGGCGTCCTATTCAGAAGCCAGGGAAGCACTGCGCACAATGAAGGACCAGGATCCGGTAAAAGCCAGTAGCTTGAGGATCATGCGTCGATCGGATCTGGTCGGGAGTTGAGGGTCAACAGCTTATGAGTGTCCCTGCAAATTATGTGTTCCTCCCGTGGGTGCGCCAGGGCGCCGCCGCCGGCATTCAAGTCGCGGATATGACTGCGGGCCAGCCCGGCGTTGTTTCGGTTTCAGTCAAGCTTCAGGTGAATGACGATCTCGATCAGATCGATCAAGCTGTGAGACTGTACGGCCCCGGCGATGTGATAGGCATCGATCCGCGACAAGTGGTTCGCACAGATCCACGCCACCTGTCCGTCGATTTTGAACCAAACTATTTTCCCGCGATTGAGTTCGATCATCCTGATTTCCCCTGGCTCTTCACTCCTGCCAAGGCCGACGACAAGAACCGGTTGCGTCCGTGGCTTTGCCTCGTTGTCATTCGCAAACAAGACGGAGTAACGGTGAGCCAACAATCCGGCGCGCCATTGCCCGTGTTGGAAATTACAGAACCGGCGCGACCGGAGAATGAGTTGCCGGATCTGTCGGAATCGTGGGCTTGGGCCCACGCGCAGGTTGCCAACGCTAAGCCGGAGCAAGGTTCGTTGACTCAATCGTTGAGTACTCCGGCGCTTAACGTCTCGCGCTTGCTGTGTCCGCGCCGGCTTGATCAGCTGACGGAGTATTGGGCCTGCGTCGTGCCGACGTTCGAGCTGGGACGAAAGAGCGGGCTTGGTTTGCCGATTCAGCGTGACGAGCATCACAACGAGGAAGCGAATTTAGAACCGGCGTGGCTCATCAAGAAAGATCCGCCAACTCAACCCGCAACCCCGTTGAGGTTGCCGGTCTATTACAGTTGGGAGTTTCGAACGGGATTGGGCGGAGATTTCGAAGCGCTCGCGGGCAAACTCAAAGCGCGCATAATTCCAAAAACGGTTGGTAAGAAACAAGTCGACATCAGTCACGCGTTCGGCGGTCAGCCTCCGGTGATTCATCCGGAAGGAGCAACACTGGAGCTTCAGGGAGCATTGCGAGTTGTCAAAAGTGGACCAGCGGGCTGGCCCACTGAGGATCGTTTAGCGTTTCAAACCGCCCTCCAGACGATCCTGAATACAGCCTGGAAGCAATCATCCACGGAATCCAACGGCGCCGACCACGATCCGATTCTTGGTCCACCGATCTACGGTAGTTGGCAAGCGGCTCGACACACGGTGAATGTCGATCCCGCAACCGCACCGTTCTTTAACTGGCTCGACGAATTGAACCTCGATCCGCGTCACCGCGCGGTTGCGTCGCTCGGCACTACAGTGATCCAAACTCAACAAGAGCAACTCATGGCTTCGGCGTGGGAGCAGATTGGCGACATCAAACGGATCAATCAACTGCGACGACAGGCGCAGCTTGGCCTGCAAGTCAATACCGTCTATCACACCAAGCATTTCAATCGTTTCTCCGCTGAGGCAGTTGTAAGGTTACTAGCGCCGGCACAATATCGCGTGGTGGTTGCGCCTACGACAACCCTCGAGAAAAGATCACTTTTTTCCAGCAGAATTTCACGATCAGCGATCCCGCCGACGGCAGTCTCGGCGCCATTGCGTCGCTTGACGAGCGAGCGCGGCCAGATCAGCGTTCGTTTCCAGGCAAAAAATGCGGCGCCGATCAATATTCTGAAGACACTGAACAACGTTGTTTCGATGGTTCCTCCGGAGATCAAAAGGGCCGGGTGGATTTTGCTTGACGACGTGACAGAGCAGGCGACTATTCAACCGGGCCTGAAGTCGGCTATTACCTTCAGAGAGATTTTCAACACGCTTGACTCCGGCCCACAACTCGGCAGATTTCAAATCACCGATGAAGCCGGCACGTCGACGCCGCTCGTGGCGCTCTTGCCGATCATCACTGGTGTGTCACCGTTGGGAATGCCAGACAGCGCCGACGCCGCGGCTTTCCGGGCCGCTGCCAAAGAGCATTTCGACTACGTTGTAAATAAAGCCCTTCTTTCCTTCTTGACGGCGCCGGCTCCGCCGTTGGACCTTAGCCAAACCAAGCGAGCGCTGCTGCAGAGTATCAAGCCTCAAACTACAATCGCCGCCCGGCTCCTCCTTTCACAGACTTTGGACGACGGTTCCGGAGAATCCTTCGATCCGCTGGAACCGATCGTCGATGCACCTGTCTTTCCACAGCCGATGTATGAGGCGCTACGCGATGTCTCGCAGGACTTTCTCTTTCCGGGTTTGGAGGACGTTCCGGCAAACAGCGTTACCGTGCTGGAAACGAATCCGGAATTCGTCGAGTCCTTCATGGTCGGACTAAACGCCGAAATGAGTCATGAGCTGTTGTGGCGTGATTACCCGACGGATCAGCGCGGCACGTACTTTGGGCAATTCTGGGACACGTCCGTGAATACCGGACAGCCCGACATCGATCACATCAGTCAGTGGAACAACAACCACCTCGGAGATAACACTCCGCGGGCCAGCGGCAAATTGGTGCTGCTCATTCGCGGCGACTTATTACGCCGTTACCCGAATTCAGTGATCTATGCCGTGCCGGCATTCAAGAATGCTCAGGGAAAACTGGATTTCTTACGCCAGTCTCAGAACGAGTTGCATCCGCTCTTTCGCGGCACTTTGAAACCCGACGTCACCTTTCTCGGCTTCAATCTAACGGACGCACAAGCACTGGGAGATCCGCCAAATGATCCCAACGGTTACTTCTTTGTTATTCAGCAACAACCAACCGAGCCTCGCTTTGGAATGGACGAAGCGGACTACGGACCTCCCGAGCCGCCGGCATTGGTAACCTGGAACGACCTGAGTTGGCGACACCTTGCCCAAACTGAACAGGAGTTGAAGAAACTGTCGTACGCCTCGGTGACAACTGTGTTGCCGGACATCAACAAAGCGAAGTGGGGCGTGAATTCCAACTCAGCCCATCACGCATACATCACGGTGCAACGCCCTGTACGGATCGCCATTCACGCGCAACCGTTACTGAGACACGCATGAGTATTCCGAATCCAGAAATTCCAAACGTCCTAGGATCCCCGGAACTCAAAAACAAGCTGGTGGCCGGCGCGCCCCGGCCAGTGGTTTTGTTTCCCGTGCGCCTCGAGACAAGGTTCTTTCCGCAAACAGATGGCACTACGGAGTTGCGTGTTCGCGTTTATCCCGACACCATTCACATCGATTCACACGAACCGGAGTTGACGGACGACGAGGTGCTGTGGGGACGGCAGTACTGGGAACAGACGTGGCGCGCGGCGACTGACAAAGAACGGCGGCGCGCCGCGTGGCGGCAGTTAGCCGATCGTTTTGACGCTCCGCGCGCGTCATGGATCGCTCGTGCTCTCGAACCCGAAAATGGCGGCGAACGTCCCAAAGATCCTGTTAGCGAGAATGAATCCTTACCAATCCCAATCCGCTTTCCCACACCGGCGACAACGGCTGAAACGTGGAACCGCGCACCCGTTACTTATGTGCTGCCGAGTTTTTGGACTTTGCTTGGCTATAAAAACGGGCAACTCGTTGTTAAGGAGACCGGCAAAGTGCTCCCCGACAAATTATCGACCGGTCCCAATCCTTCGCCCTCGTCGATCCTTGATGAACTCGGACTCGATGCCGATTTGAAGTGGATGGTGCACTTCGATGCCGCGGAAGAAATCGGAATGGGCATCCGCGTGAAGTTGAAGAAGGAAATCGCCGCCGCAGGGTTCGACTTCCTGTTGGTTGTGGGTATCAAGGATGCAACCGGAGCGCCGGATGAATGGTCCAGGCGCCTGGCGGATCTCTTCAATGCTCATCACTATACCGATGGCCTGAGCTTTGTGCGTCCCGGCACGCCATCGAACAATACTGTCGGTGCGCCCTCCGGCTTCAGCTCAAAGGATCCGGGTCACGAGATCACCTACCTCGCTGAGAACCCGGAAATTGAATTTCAAACTGGTGACCGATCGAATACAGACTTCCTCACCACCGCGTTTGGACTGGAGAATGCCGGACAGGTTTTTGCCAGGATTCCAAATGGCGCGGACAAGGATCAACTAGACGCGCAAGAGATGAATCGAGCTCTTTGGGAAGCTACGTGGGGATACTTCCTTTTGCAGATGCTCAGCCTGGGCGCGGAAGGTAGTCGGCTCACCGATGACGACATCGAATGGGTTCGGAATCACTTCATCAAGTTTGTGCGTGCGAATGGTCCCTTACCCTCTATTCGTGTCGGTAAGCAACCCTACGGCATTCTTCCAGTTACTTCGCTCAATGCGTGGAAGCCCCAGGCAGACCAATCTCCTCGCGAAGTGGTCTTGCAGAATGTGCTGCAGAAGCTACGCGATCTCTGGAGGCGTCACACGGAAAAGATTCCTCGTCTCGGGCGCACCCCCGACACTACTCAAGAAAAAGGCATCGACAAAGACGTTGCTGAGGTACTGAGCATGGATGCCTTGTCTTCTACCTTCTCGATCCGCAACTTGATGGGACGGCAGTATCTGGAACATCTATGGGTGTTCCTCGGCAATAATTTTTTCCTGCACTTTCCGATGTCATGGCAACCACAACCGCGCACGGCTTTCACCTTACAGCAGTTTCAGAATTGGTTTGCCAAGCAGGAAGAGTTGACCACGAAAGCCCTGCAGTCGTTTGGCGTGACGTGGCGACCGAGACTATCTCGTGGCGTATTTGCGGGGCTAAACGCCGAGCTGCGAGGCGCACTCGTGCAAACTACTCCGGGTGAAACTTTGTCGCCTAACTACATCACTTCGTTGCTTGAGGCCACCGACGTGCGGGCTATTGCTCTCTCAGGTAACACGACTGAGCAGGACGCACTTCTTCACCTGCTGTTGCGTCATTCAATGCTCTGGGAGTACGGCGCTGCTGCCGGCCGTTTGCTGATTGCGCATGGTGCGATGCACCCGGAGTTACGGCGCGAACCGGAGCTTGTCGGCTTTGGCAAAGGACAGATGGGAATTCCTGTGTGGGAGCAGCTCGCAAGCAAAATCAAACCTTCGCCAGAATCGGAACCAATCGAAGTAGGGAAGTTTCTGTTTAATACCGGACCTCTAAGTAATCCCGAGTTCGCTAAGGACCCGAACCTGATCCGTGTGGAGGAGTTTCGCGTTGGTCTGCAGCATTTGAGTGCGCTGAAGGTTGATGAGCTGGAGCAGTTGATGATCGGCACGCTCGATGTCTGCTCGCACCGGCTCGATGCCTGGATCACTTCGTTGGCGGCGAAAAGACTGGCTGACATGCAACCTCCTAATCTGCCGGCTACACAAACTAACACCGTGTTGTTCGGCGGCTACGGCTGGGTAATGAATCTGAATCCAGCGAACGCGCCAGCTCAGGTCGCAGCGCCGCCCGATGAACCAGACCCCATCTTTGAAGTGGCGGACAATCCCGGATTTATTCACACGCCGTCACTCGCGCAAGCAGCGACGGTTGCCATTCTGCGCAGCGGTCACCTGACGCACGCCGGCGCGTCAAATCCAAAAGATTTGCTGGCAATCGATTTGTCTTCCGAACGCGTGCGGCTGGCGATGTGGCTGCTTGATGGCGTGCGCCAGGGACAACTACTGGGCGCGTTGTTGGGCTATCGCTTTGAGCGCCGCTTGCATGAAATCGGCAAGCCTCAATTCATTTCCACTCTTCGCGAGCTTGCCCCACTCGTAGCGCGAAAACTAGTGGAACCAGGTCCAGCACCGAACACACCCATCGAAACAATCGATGCGAATAACGTTGTCGATGGACTCACTTTGCTGCAACGCTGGCAGCAAGGTAAAGGCACGAACCCGCCGGCATGGAACTCGAGCACGATTCCTTTTGGCCAGGCTGTCGGTACGCAACCTACCAAGTTGCCTCCGGCCGATCCGCACAACGCTGACTTCCTGGCGCTTCAGGCTCAATTCGTGCTTCTCGAGGATGCAGTCGATGCCGTTAGTGATGCACTCATGGCGGAGAGTGTCTATCACGTTGTGCAGGGCAATCCGTTGCGAGCGACCAGTACAGTTGACTCGATCGCCGGTGGTGAAACGCCTCCTCCCGAACTCGAAGTCGTCCGCACACCACGTACTGGCATTGCCCTGACGCACAGGCTTATCACTCTGTTCAGCGGCGCTCCGGCGTTTCCGGACGACTGGAATGAAAGCTCCCTTCGCGCGCAAGCCGAGCCGCAGCTCAATGCCTGGGCCGCGAAACTTTTACCTGCGCCTGCCAAAGTTCACTGCGTCGTCGAGCGCCTTGATCCCGAGACGAAACAAGTGCTCGAGTCCAAGAATTTTCTACTCAACGAATTGTTGCTCGCACCGCTCGATTTCATTTATGCGATCGCCGGCGGACAAGACGGACAGCAAGCAGAGATCGAACAGCGAATCCTGTACGCGATGATGCGCCAGCAGGACGGCTTCGCACCTGGATCCATGCTACGCATTAATCCGACTCGCAGATCGGAGTGGGCAGTAGACGACTTCGGTTACGGCGAGTTCAGCGAGTTGTTGCGAAGAGTGCGGAAGCTGTTTAGCAGCGTACGAGGAATCGACGACAACGATCTCAACCTGCCGGAGCGCAGCGTCAGTTTCAGCGTGCAGGTTCCGGACTTGAAAGAGCGCGCTAAAAACGCAGTAGCGGCATTGAGAAAAGTCAAGGATGATTTTGAGGCCGCCCTTGTCGCGCCAGCCGAAGAGAAGCTCGAAACCTGGCGAGAATTGATCGTGCGTGCGGCGGGGTTTGGAGTGGCTGGTGCGGTGCCACTTTCGGCTGGTGGTGACTGGCCAGCCGATCGTGAGGTGTTGTTCGTGCAGGCGACGTCAATCAAGAAGGAAGTCAGCCAACGAGTCGATCAGTTAACAGCGCTGGAGACTGGATTCCTCGGCGAGACAGATGAAGCGCAAGTCGCTTACGAATTGGCTCGCCTGCGTCTCGTGTTTGGCAAAATGTTTGTTATCCTGCCGCGCTTCACGGCGGCAAATGCCAACGAGCTGGATAACGCGCTGAAAAACAGTTTGCAAGTGCAGGGTGGCGATCCGTTTGCCGCAGTCACGTGGTTTCAGCGGATGGCCCGAGTACGCGATGGTGTTAGCAAGCTCAATGCGACCTTGAGCTATGCGGAAGCACTCAATACTGGCGAGCGACTCGAACTACGTGTCGCGCAACTTCCTTTCAGTGATACTGATCGATGGGTCGCCTTACCGCTCAAGGACCAAAAGAGCATACCGGCTGGAAAGCTTTCACTCGTGGTCCAATCTGCTGCCGGGTTGGACGTACACGAGTCGCTGGCGGGAATACTCGTCGATGAGTGGGTCGAAGTAGTGCCGAACCCAACCGAAGTTACAGGTATTGCGTTGCAGTACGATCAACCTAATGCCGCGCCGCCGCAGACGATCCTGATCGCAGTGCCACCCGATACACAAGAGCCATGGACCACCGGCTCGTTGCAACAAGTATTATTGGAGACGCTTGATCTGGCCAGGATTCGCGCTATCGATCGGGATGCGCTGGACGAAGTCGGGCACTATCTGCCCGCGATGTACTTTGCCTGCAACACCGCCGGCGACACCATTTCGACTGACTTTACCAAGGTCAAGTAGAGCAAGCTTATGCCGTCAATCACCAGTTGGATGCGGCTCGAGCCGCGCAGTCGCAATGCCAAAATGAACACCAGCTTGCAGGCCCGAGTTTACGATCCGCTGTGGCTGCTGGCGCGACAATGGCAATTTGGTGAGTTTCAAGGTGAGGACAACGGCTCGCCTGTGTTGGCTCGATGGCGTGGCGAAGCGGCGCCATTGAACCGTTATTACGCTGGCGCCATCGCACCTAATACGGTAACCGCGGCCCCGCAATTTGATGCCGCACGCTTACCATTAGAAACGCTGGTTGAACGAGAACACATCTTGCCGGCAAACGAAGCGTTTGCACCGGCAAAACTCAGGTTGGCTGCCGAAGCGGGACAACATTTCCTCAGAATGTTGGCCCAGCTGCACGAACAGGGGACGGTGACACAGGACTATCGCGCCGCGTTCATTCGCCAATATTCCTTTAGCGCGTTGACCCCGGAACAGCGTGCGACGCTCGACGGCGACAGCCTCAGCTATTTCGAGTTGATGGCAGTGAGAGTTCCGGACGGTCGGCGGCTGCGCAAAGACTTTCGCTCGACGAGTCAGGGACAAGTTTTCATTTCGCCCGCCTTGCAGATTGCCGGTGCTGATATCGCAGACGTCAGAGAAGCGGCACGCGTTTGGTTGGAGTGGTTCGAAACGTTCTTTAACGAACCTGACAAGGAAAATCCAACGTGGTTACCGGAGCGATTGGAATATGCCTTTTCCGTGGGAGCGCGTTTCGACGACAGTAACCGCGTGCTGACAGCGCCCGAATATTTTGAAGGACGTCTCGACTGGTACGGGTTCGATGCGAATGCTGAAGTGATGATTGGGAAAGCGACAGACGATCCGCCCAGCAAACCTGTGTGCACCGCCATTCCGGCTCCGGTTAGTTTTCGCGGCATGCCGGCGCCGCGCTTCTGGCAGTTTGAAGATGCGCAAGTGGATTTTGGTTCGGTGGAAGCAGGGCCAACCGATCTGTTGCGCATGCTGTTGGTCGAGTTTGCGCTCACTTACGGTAACGATTGGTTTGTCATTCCGGTTGAATTGCAAGTTGGTTCTCTCTATCGGACACGTTCGTTAGTTATTACCGACACGTTCGGTGTCCGCACCCTCATCAAACCTTCGAGCGAGTTGGGAGAGCCGCACGCATCCTGGCGCATGTTTCAGCATTCAAATACGCGTAGCAGCGGACTGAAGCCTGAGCCGAACCTCTTCCTTCTCACGCCGTCACTGATAGCGAGTCTTGAAAGCCAGCCCCTTGAAGAAGTGCTCTTCCTTCGCGATGAGATGGCGAACATGGCGTGGGGGATTGAGCGGACAATCGAGAGTGCGAGCGAACAAGCGTTCAATAGATTTGAGGAGCAGCGTATTCCGCCGTCGCCCACGCCACCGCCGGCTAAAGATCAAAAATTGATCTATAGAGTGGAGACGGAAGTTCCAAACAACTGGGTTCCGTTACTGCCGGTGAGGAGCAGTGAAGGTTTACGTTTGCAGCGCGCTAAAGTGCAAAAGCTCGATGGCTCTGCGCAATTTGTGGCGGCGCAAGGACACATTCTCAATCCGGACGCATCTGGATCGCAGAGCTTGCGAATTTTTGCGGAAGAGATCCCGCGCGAAGGAATACGCGTAACGCGTCATTATCAATTTGCTCGCTGGCACGACGGCACATCTCATCTCTGGATTGGACGTCGCAAGGGTGTTGGGAGCGGCGAGGGCTCAAGTGGGTTGAGGTTCGATACACTGGAGTCTTAAATTGGCCCAGACATCTACCGCGGATTTTCGTTAAAAGAATCGTATTGATCACTTCACTAACTCTTCTCCAATAGGCTTCTTCATCTCCTCAATCAGAGATATTGCGGTCGAAAAGAGGCGTGGACATTGATATCGATTGATCCAAGAGGTCCAAGGATGAATTGGCAGGAGGAATGACTTCCGACCGCGACATGTTGTTTTATTGGGCTTATGCGCTAGGTTCGTTTGGTGCGGGCGGTTCTCTGTTCTTCATAACCCCAAGGTCGGCGGTTCGATCCCGGCCCCGCTACCAACGTTCCGTCGTCACGCCAGGGGAAAACGCTGGAGGTGAACCGAAATTGAGATGTCCGACTTCAACTTCAGCAATTCAATTTCCTTCCTCCTACGCATACGACGACTGTTTGGGAAGCGAGGATCCTGAAGATCATCTAGATAAGCGATTCTGAGTATTGGGAAACCGTCAATAGAGCTTGTAAAAAAATCCCTATTAAATCAGTGCCTGGTATTCGGAACTAATCCATGCTTGCAGCCTCCCGAATGAGGCGCAGCGTCGACCCTTACGAATTAACAAAGTAGTAAATCTTGCTATTGACAGAAGTGCGTTTCCGAAATAGAGTTGCGCCCGCTTCTTAATAATCTCTGTTGCAAAGAGCAAGCACTTCAGGAACGGTCATTAATCCGACCATTCGATGCGGAACCTCGACCAGCGTCAAACGAAAATCACGAACTAAAAACCGAATTCCGTTTTTAACCGCCTCGTTGCGTTAAAAGCATGAATCCACAAGACCTAAGAGATGAACTCGCCTTACTTCGGGTGACTCCTCCTGACAACTCGCTTCGTTGCTGTTTGTATCTTCAGCGCATCAGCGATGCCCACGATTTTTTCCATAAAAAATTAGCTCAACCTGTTAATGCAGGAGGACTGGGCGGTGGGTATGATTTCGTAAAATCGGCGCTGCAAGACCCAGAATTGCTAAATCAGTTTTGTGCTGATTTGGATTATTTCCTTGCTCCTGCCGTGTCTCATCACGTCCGCCAGAATGGGGGTCCTTATCAAACCTTCGAGGCCTATTACAGTCATTTTTTTCTGAATGCGAATTACGATGTCAATGTTTCTACCTTCTTTCGAACATACCAGGTTACTGCCAACATTCTGGACAAGATGGCTAGTAACTTTCGCAAGAATGTCAAAGAAGCTTGTGAGCGCATCCTCAACGACAGACTTGCGATTACGACTGTATTTTTGCCTCCAACAACCGCCACTTTAAGGAGTCTGTCTAAGATTAAGTCTACAGGGAGTGATTTCCACAAGGGCGGCAAGCAAGTCTTATTGTTGACGTTTTCTGTTCAGAACAGAGTAAGGGCAGGCGACACCGTTAACGTCGAAGACTCTTCACTGCGGTTAGTCTACAAACCCAGTGACCTGGAGGCGGATTGCCTGATCGCGGGAAACAGCGGGGTGGTGAATTCTTACTACAATAGCCAGAATGTCAACTTCAACTGTATCAGCCTCTTTGAGGAATTGAATATCGCGATTGACGACGCAAAAGGGGCGAATCCCAACCTGTGGCTCGAACACTTACCCACATATAAGATTCTTCCTATCGCTTATACCTCCAACCAGGCTGCAGGCCTACCAGTCAATGTACGTCGTGCTTATGGATACATAGAGTTCCTACAACATGAACACAAGCCCGGCAGTAGCGTCCTGGGTTATTACCCTTGGGGCACTAGTGACTTCAAAATATTTAGTGGCGATGATGAAACGGCAATCTGCAGCAGATTTTACAAAATCATTGGCCAATTGAGCGCAATTGCAGCCACCTTTTCCATGACTGACCTTCACTCGGGTAATGTCATTGTCAAAAACCACACTCCATATCTTATTGATTTGGAAATATCGCTCACCATACCCATCAACACGATCGCGGAGACGGTACTCTATAGCGACCCTAATTTTGGAGGTGTTATAGGCCGGAGAAATTCACCCGAGGCGTTTTATCACGAACTGCCGGGGGTCCTTCCACTAGAGATTAGGAGGCAATACGTCCCGGATCCAGACAACATGCCACAGAACCGGATGTATCGAGTGTCTGACGAAAGCTTGATTCAACCGGCAGATTACGCCAGGGAAATATGCCGGAGTTTGCACGACATGATCGACGTAATTAGTTCTGCGTATGTTAACGGACATCTGGCTGCTTGGATCGGCCGCGTCTCCAATGTGCTCGTGCGGTCGCTGCCGTTTGGTACTGACGAGTTGAGGAATATTCTCACCAGGGTTGCGAGTGCCGATAATTGCCTAAACGCGGGCTGGCTCGACACGGATGTACTCCAGCAGAGATCGGCAGCCTTCGATACCTGGAACGCTAATCATGCTTCCGATCCGACATTTCTGGCGATGCAGGACGCTTTCGTACTTACTGATTTTCAGAATGCAGATATCCCGGTTTTTTATACTCGAATTGGTGAGACAAATATTGTCGATTCCAACGGCGCTGTTATTACATGTCCGGCCGCTATCGATCGGCTCGACAATACGAATCAGCGAGTCAACACTCCATTTACGTTACCGCCTCCGGCCCCAAATAACCGCACTACTTACTACCCGAGTTCGCCATTCACAAACTTTGTGGTGAACACGCAGTTGCAGGCACTGAATTTAGCTGCAAGTAAGACTATACGAATCAATCAGTTGGTTGGCGATCTTCTGAACGAATTTGGAATGGCCAATGCACCTACAGACGTCAATACCATTTTAGCCTGAAGTCCACTCTCGATGTCTGCCATTTCTGACATTACTGATACCCTCAATAAATCCACGCGAGGCGGTGACAATTCGCTCACGCTCAAGAGCACAACATTCAGTAATAAACAGGCAGCACTGTTTTTTAAGAATGCTCTCTCGGGCAAAGATCTCACTATCGGGAAAGCGCAAATCGAACCGAATGGCGATGCCTCCGTCACAGTGCGTGGTCCAGGTAGCATGCTCGGTTTTGACAATTTGACGCTGGCGCTGACATTTCGCACGGACCCGGATGATAAAGCGGTCGTCGACACTTTACTCACAGGAACATTTGATGCCGCTAAGCCACCGATCAAACCGCCATTAATCACATGGATTTCGCTGTCAGGACTAATCCTGAGATTAGACATGTCGTCGGAGTTCGGCATTTTGAAAACTGCCATCTCCGGCAACATAAACATCGGTAGCAATGGAGCTGTGTTGCCGATCGTTATAGAGCGTAATGGCGCATCGCAATGGAGTATTCGGGCAGCTAAAGACGCCGCCCCCAGTTCCAAGGTTGCGGTCGAGGACCTCGTGGAACTCGTTGGTGGCGAACAACTAACCTCCTTCATTCCGCAGCCACTCAAAGATGTACTCCAGGGCATTTCCGTTATTGGCATCGGATGCCAGTTCGACACGCAGGCCAAAACCGTTTCGTATTTTTCGGTCGGTGTGAGTTTAGACAATGGCTGGGACATTAACGAAAAAGTCGGTTTGATGCCGGGATTGAGCATGAGTCTGGTGCTGCTCAATCCTGTCGGTCCGACTCCTAAGACAGTTATCGGTATGCTCCGGGCAACAGCTCGCGTCGGCACTCAGAAGATTCCCGTTTTCTTACAAGGAACCGCTGGAGCGAGCACGTTGTGGAGCATCGGCGTGTTTCCGGAAGACAAGATCACACTTCCTGGCTTATCACATATCCTTGAGCTCGCCGGTGGAGAAGACTTTACCAAGACTCTGCCAGAGGGATTAACCAAGATCCCCGACATTTTACTCGGCCGCTTCATCATCAATTTCGATCCGTCAAAGAAGACAATCAACGAAATTTCTTTCGCCATCGGCACAGCCGGCTCGTGGGAGGTTATCGCCGGTTATCTAACGATCCAGAACATCACTCTGGACATGGAGATCCTGGACATCCTCGATCCCGTCAAGCGCGGTATGCAGGGCACGATGAGCGCTGCATTTCTTATTGGACAAACTTCAGTACAGTTCAGCCTCAATAAACCTACTACCGCCGATCCATGGACCATCAGCGGCTGGCTGGCGGCGGGCAGCTCGATCAACATCACCGACATTGCCGCGAAGCTATTCACCGGAAAACGTGTACCGAACGGGGTGCCACAAATCGTTTTCGACGAATTGTCCATAACGGTGACACCGTCGACCAAGTACTTGAAATTTGAAGCGGGTTCAAAAACACCTTGGAACCTCACCACTGGTTTCGCACTCAATTATTTTAATCTCGACTTTGCCTACGACGGCCAAAAGGAAAAGTCGCCGTTCAGTGGTGAAATCAAAACGCAGATTCAAATTGGTAAGGAACTGCTGATCTCACTGCAAGCAGATCTGAATGCTCCAAACACCAACGGGTGGACTTTCATCGCTGACGTCGAAACAAAGGACAAGAATATCAACCTGGGCCAAATGGCGCAGGACATCGTTACCACATTCCATGTGGAGAATCCTCTCCCCGTTCCAGAGTTCGTTTCGGCTTGGGTACTGCGAAAACTCCATGTTGAGTTTAATACTGACAGCAAAAACTTCGACTTCACACTCAACCTGGCCAACAGTGATGCTCCGGGACTCGAACTAGACTTCGGCTTACATCTCAAGAACGGTGACAACACATTCTCCATGGAGTTCGACGGCACAGCGATCTACAACACGCCCACGCCGCCAGCGAAAAACATGGAGGTCGATCTCAAGATCAAGGTAGAAACCCAAGAGGTTGCACCGAAGAAGACGGTCACTTTTCTTGGAACCTACAAAACGGACAAGTCTCCACCTACCCTGGCCGACCTGCTTGCAGCAATCAGTGATCACTTCCACACCAACGCTAACTTACCCGGCGAGCTCAAACTGGATGCGGAAGTGGACGGCTTCGCTGTCTTCATAAAAAAAGTCGATGACGATCCCATACTGGGTGAATTGGCCGGTGCGTTCCAAATCACAATTGATCAAACCAAACTCGATGTATATCTCGCTTACTCCAATGAAGTGACTTCTGATGCGGCGTACAAAAATCGCATTTTCGTCGACGACGGAAAACCAGCTTACGTGCTCGGCGCCTCTTTGGGGGGAGTGATTGATCTATCCAGTCTGCCCGTGGTGGGAAAGGTACCTGGTCTTAGCGATTGGGCCATAGACAAACTTGGCTTCTTCTACACGAATGCGAAATTACCGAATAAGGACGACAAGGCTTACTTCGAGGTGCCGCAAGTATCAGAGTCTAAGGACATCAAAAAACCGCTCGCGCCTACGCCGGCTCAAGCGGTCGTAAGCAAGACTGGTTTCAACTTGATTGCGATCTTCGGCAAGAAGGGCATCGACTCTCAGTCACCGATTACGCCTCTCGGTAATATGAACATACCGGTTGGCACCGGCACACCACCCCCCAAGCAGTCGCCCTCGTTTGCGACCCAACCAGTAAAACCTGATTCGCCAGCCCACTGGATCGATATCAACAAAACGATCGGTCCAGTGAGTCTTAAAAAGATCGGACTGAACTACAGTAAGGGAGAAGCAACGCTCGGATTTTCTGCCAGTTTTGCAGTGACTGCTTTTGTGCTTGAGGTTGACGGGCTAACGATCACTTTTCCTCTACCACTCGGCAGTCAAGAGAAAGGAGATATTGTCAGTTTCGATCTCGAGGGTCTGTCGCTCGACATTAAGAAAGGTGATCTGGAGATCGGGGGCGGCTTTCTAAAAGTTGTTGATGACAACGTTCTGAACTACTTCGGCACGGTGATCGTGAAGGCGGGAGCGTTTGGATTTACGGCTATCGGAGGGTATTCGCCAGATCAGGAAGTTACACCGAAAACTCCACCCGGTGCGCAACCGGTTAAGATTCCCGCCTCCTTTTTCATTTTCGCCAACATCAGTATACCGTTGGGTGGGCCACCATGTTTCTTCGTGACTGGTTTCGCTGGGGGCTTCGGAATCAATCGCAATCTGCTGCTACCTACCATCGAGGAATTACCCAGCTATCCGCTCCTTCCGCACAACGCAAAGAGTCTTCCCGTCGGCGGCACTCCAAAGGAGGCCCTCACCAGCGTACTGCCTGCGTTGGCTCATATTTTTAAGGACGAGCCCGGCGAGTACTGGATTGCGGTAGGCGTGCAGTTCAAGACCTTCGAGATGATCGAATCGTTCGCCCTGGTCACTGTGGCGTTCGGAGTCGATTTCCAAATCGCCCTTTTGGGCCAGTGCGCCATGACGCTGCCGCCCGAAGACGACGCAGCGCCGTTGGCGTATATAGAAATCGACATCATTGCATCTCTTAATCCGGCCATAGGTCAGTTTGCGCTCGATGGACGTCTCAACCCTGCGTCGTTTGTGTTTGAAGGTCTATGTCACATTTCCGGTGGGTTTGCTTTCTATTTTTGGTTTGGCAAAAGCGAGCATCGGGGCGACTTTGTAGTCTCGATCGGTGGCTATCATCCCGCATTCGACAAGGATCAATATAAGCATTACCCGACGGTTCCCCGATTATCGATGAGTTTTGGAATCGGTCCGCTACAGATGGGAGGAGAAGCTTATTTTGCGCTCACCCCATCGATGTTGATGGCCGGTTTACGAGTTTATGCCACTTGGGAGTCGGGACCACTCAAGGCGTGGTTCGACGCGGGCTTTGACTTTTTGTTGGGCTGGGCACCTTTCCACTACGAAGCAGATGCTTTCGTTCACATCGGTATTTCGCTGGATCTGAAACTGTTTGTGATCTCGCTGCACATTGGCGTGGATCTGGCCATCTGGGGACCAGACTTCGGTGGGCTCGCCACGATCGATTTGGACATCATCACATTCACCATTCACTTCGGCTCGGCGCGTGCGACTCCGCCACCCGTTGGCTGGAATACGTTCCAGGAGAAATTCCTTCCCGCGGATGAGAAAGCGAAGCCCTCGCCGATGTTCCACAGCGCGAGTAGGTTTGCGCTTGATGCGGAACCACTGGCACCCACTAGCAAGATCAGCGCAAGCGTGACGAAGGGTCTCGTACCGGAAAAGAGTGGAGATTCGGAGTCGCCAAGTACCAAGGAGTTCAGTTGGGTAGTTGAGCCGAATTATTTTGTAATCGCCGTCAGCAGTTCGATCCCGTCCAACGAAGCGTCTTTCAACGCAGCGAAGATTTCAAACAACACAGATGATTACGGACAAGACAGCAGCGTACCCTACCTGAAGAAACCATCGAAAGTTTTCTCGGATCAGAATAAGCAAATCTGGAATTCTGATCTCAGTATCGGGCCGATGAAGAAGAAGGGTATCCACTCGTACCTGACTGTCACGGTCACGAAAGAAGACAAGAATGCAAATACGAACGACAGCGCATTCACATTAGAGCCAAGTCTTCTGGACGTGCCGCAGAGCTTGTGGGGCGAGTATCAGGACAGTTCCACCACCAATCCGAATCCACCGGACAACAAACAATTGGTGGAGTCAGCTTTGGTCGGTCTCTTACTGAGCCCGATTCCGCGTCATCCCGGCGTCGTAAGCAACATCTTGTTAGAGGCACTGATATTCCAGCATGACCATCAGACGGTGTTTTTCTATTCAGTGCCAGCAGTCGATAGTAGTTTTAGCGTAAGCACACCTCCAACCAATGACGCCACCAAGTTGAACATAGTCATCAATCCACAAAACCCTGAACCTTCACTTAAGAGTCCGATAATGAACTCGAATTACATATTGGCAGCGCTTGGAGATCCCTGGGTGTCGAGCAAAAGAAACCCGATCATTGACGCGCTGCACAATGAATTCGCGACATACTCGGCCTCTGAAGTAAACGTGTCTATTCTGGCGAAAGATAAGGCGCTGACGGATTGGCCGGCAGTGTCGTTGTTAGGCGCTTAACAGGTCTCAAAGAACGCGAAATGGCACCGAACGGAAATAACGCAAACTTCTTCCTCTCTGAGCACGTGACCTTCATCCAGCATCATTTGCCTGGCCTCGATGCTGGATCCTATGACCTATTGATACAGCAAAAACGGGCCGACGATAAGGGCACTAAAATCGGTGAAGACTTATCCAGGAAATACAAATTTGCCGTCAAAGGCGATCGGTTCGCGATGAGTGTACCGTCGGATATTTACGCTGTCTTCCCACCCAATAATGCTGCAGGCGAATTCAAAACCGTGTTGCCGCACGTTGTCTTCACGAAGAAAACCTATCCCTGGATACGCTATCCGAACAATGAGGAGCCAACAGCCGGTCTGAAACCCGGTGAGACAGTAGACAAAGAAGTGCCGACGTGGCTGACCATTTTGCTCTTCGACGAAGATGATGGATTGTCGCCTGACCCTCAGTTGATGACAACCAACGATCTGTTTCCGGCTCAGTTAGGTCCAAATCTTGTTTCTTATTTTGCCGACGATAACGATAAGAATTTGAATTACGGAGAACAGCGCACTGATCCTGTCCGCGTACTCGACATTCCACTTACGTTGTTTTGGAAATTGGCGCCCTCGCTCAACGATTTGAATTACATGGCCCATGCACGTCAGGTCAGTTTGCTGCCCAAAACAACAATGCAAGGCATTTCCGACATTGGTGAACCGTTGGGTGATTTCTCGATCGTTTTCGGAAACCGCCTGCCTCAAGCTGGCAAACGTTCCTACGCGTTTCTTGTGTCGCTTGAAGGCTTGGAAAATTATCTGCCAGATAACGATGGCAATCCGAAACCCGCTGTAGCAGGCAACGCCAACAAGTCTCTTCGTCTGGCCGTGTTGAAAAATTGGCAATTCGACTCACTCATTGATAGCCCCGCGGCATTCGTCAATGCAGTACAGCGTTTAAATAACCGCAAGTTAGACGATCCTGCGCCCGCAAGTCTTACTACTTTGCAATTGCCACATTATTCGGGACCGAATGAAATTGTTCGACGTGCGCTGCAAATGGGCTACGCTCCACTTAACCACAACCTGCGTACCGGCGAGAAAACCGTCTCCTGGTACAGAGGACCACTGGTTCCCTATCAGATCAACAAATCACGGATCTCACTTCCCCTGGGCTCGCCGGATCAAGCCACAATCTTTGACCCGACTACCGGAATGTTTGATGTGTCTTATGCCATTGCCTGGACTCTGGGTCGTCAGCTCGCACTCCAGGACGCAGGTTTTTCAACGGCCCTTTACGAATGGAAGAAAGGCGTCGACCTCGAAGTAATTCGGAATATTGAAAACAATCTGCTCAAGGAAAAATTCGGAAGCTTATTACAGCTGGTACCCAGGGCGTTTATGTTGGAAGCAACCGCAACGCAAAAGCCTAATGTACGCAAAGCCTTCCGCCGCACAACGCTTGAACTGTTGCTGAAGAGCGATAGAGGAGACGATTGATGTTGTCTCGAAAAAGTTTGGTGATGGCGATCACCACGACTCTAAACGACCAGTCGACCATGAAGGCAATGCTCGAGGGTCAAATCAGTTTGCCTGACAACCTTGAGAAATGGCTGTCTCGACTGAAACTCTTGCACGGCGTGCCCTTCAATTATCTGGTGCCCGACGAACGAATGTTGCCGCCGGAATCCATTCGCTTTTTTTATGTGGACATGAACTGGGTGGATGCATTGATCGATGGCGCCTACAGCATCGGACGTAATCTTGCGGTGAAGCCTTCCGGCAAGAAAACCCTCGCCCAAGTGAAAGACGCGGTAACTCATGAACTCGTGCGTCCTGACGTGAATCGTTCCGCGGCATCCATCCGTTCAGACGCATTAGGCCAACCTCCAATCGACATGGATTTTTCGCAGGTCATTTCTGGTTTTTTGCTTCGCTCCGAAATTGTGCAGCACTACCCAGGTCTCGGTGTGAATGCTTATCTCGATGGTCAGGCACCTGATCAAACCCAGACTCCAACTCTGATGCCCATTTTGCGTTTCGAGCGTCTCGGTCCGGCCAGCGATACGCTTTTGTGTCTTCTTGTAGGTGATGTGTACCGCGTCGATCTACACGAGGCACCGGAACAGTTGCACTACGGCTTCGACGATTATGCGACGGATTCGAATGGGAAGGTTTCTGCTCACAAAGGCGTTAAGTTTTTTTGCAAGACACCCAAACCGGAGTACAAGGTCGAGTTCACCGGCAAAGAGCAGTCAGTCGACGTCGCTAATTTCTTTAGAAAGCAGGCGTCGCGCACAGTCAAGATGGCGGATTTAGTCGGCAACATGCAGACCGTGCTTAAACAAGACGCCTTCAACTCAGCGGAGTTCGGCTTTGAGATGACGGAAGGCGTAGGGATGGTCCAATTCATTAAGACCGCAACCAAGCCATAAGACGCGACATGAACGCTATCGTTCCCCTTAACATAACCGCTCTGCGCGTTAATTATAACGACAACAGTAATGTCGTTACCCAGTTCGCCGGCCAAACGGCTGATTTTGGAAACATGCCGTATGGACAACAAACGAGCAACGCCAGCACAGGAGACCAGGTATTCCGTAGTCTCGTCGAACCAAAACCTAAACAACCGCTCGGGCGTGGCATACATTTACATTGGGAGTTGCCTGATTATTTTCGGCAGGGTGTTCAATCAAATGACGGCGGCACGATTGAGTTTCCGCACGTACCTAATCGCTGGCTGATAGTTCGCCATTTCAGTTACTGGGATGCATTGAAAAAGCAGTACAAACCCGCAGAGAGTAAATGCTGGGTCTTGGAGAGCGACTATCTCTCGGACGATCTCGGAAAAGATGATCCACCTCGCCCACGCATTACGGTCCCTCTTCCTCTCAATCCGGAATTCAATGAACCACCATTTAAATACATGGGCCGGGTGCAGGAATATAAGGACTGGGATCCAAACAGCAGTGATGGTGATTACCTATCTAAATACTTAGACCAGGACAACAATCCTTTTTATCTCACTTCGGTCGGGTTTGTCGGGCCGGCTTTTTCGGCGTACTACCCGGAATGCTGCAGCGTTTTCGGGTTTTGTGATCATTTCGCTGATAAAGACGATGTGTTTCAAGCTATTCGGACTGCCGATAAAGACCTTAAGTTCAAAGTGGGTTACCAGGTAATTGGATGGATCCAGGATTCAACAAAGGATCCGCTCCAATCCGCACCGGGTTATCAGAAAACGCCTAAGACGTTTGCGCAGGTAATTCAAGAGGAATACAACAAGACGGTACAACAATACAAAGACCAACAGGTCGACCTCGCGGATCTACCTACCCCTGAAGACGTATTCAACCAGTTGGCCGCGCGCCTCTACAAATGGAGTTTTCCGAAAAACAGTTTCACTCTTGTCCAAGATGACACCGACAAGACCTTGAAATCCGTGGACGCACCGGCTCGCACTCTATGTGCCGGCATAATGCAGGAAATTGTTTGGGACATGGGCGGCGTTTCCGCAACGGCCTTTCTGAGTAACTCCACGGGCGGAGCCATGTGGAGCGATGACGAAGCGAAAATTGGAGTGGGCAATACGCCTACTGAAGCTTTGTCGGCTCTGCTAAAAATGGATTCGCAACAGACGGACAATCCAAGAGACCTGACCAACCTCGAATACTTGCTTGACGCATTGCAGCTTGGCTTGCTTCGCGATTTGGAACAACTGGAGGATCCGGTTATCAACCTCGATGAGGCATTACACAATCGAGGATTTTCTCGCCAATCGGGCGGCAGATTGTGGATTGTCAAAAGCAAACAACAAGAAGACATCGTTCAGGCTGCCTCTGCTGCTTCTGAGGTAACGCTGCCGCTCGATCTCGCGGAGAAACTTCACAACCTCAACCAGGCAGAAAAAGACTACGATCAAGGCAGAGCCGAACTCGACGCGCGGCGGCGCCAACTGTTCATGGACTGGTACCGCTACTTGAACACGCTGAACAACACCGATTCCTTTTACCTCAACGATTTGCCTAACTTCATCTACAAATCGGGCGACTGTGAAGTGAAGACTGTCGTTGATGCCGGCACAAGAATCGGTATTCTGATGTATGACCGGGATAAGCAATCCGGAAGAGTCATCGCCCCGCTCCAACCAGATTCCACCAACTCCCTCGCTGCCGCAGTCTGGACGAACTACGATCAAGTAAGTAAGGCCCTTAAGGCATCTGACAAATTTTCGAACTTCGAATTGCAAACCATTCCCGCGCCAAACTTCTGGACACCAACAGAACCCGTGGTGCTCATTGAGGGTAAGCAGGTTGAACAGGCGCGTCGCAATGGATCCGGACCACTAACTAACTTACGAACCTCGACACAGACCATTACCAGCATTAAGGTCGGCGAGTTTTCGATAACTGGTGATGCGCTCAGCGGTCTGCCGGCACTGCGCGCAGATCAGCCGCTTTTGAGCGATGTTCGCCAATTGCTTCTCGAGGCGTACTTTCTCATACCGGCCCTTGCAACATTTCCCGCATCAGCGCTCGCAGCTCAAGGTGGTCAAAATAATCCAGCTGTTTCTACGCCGGATGCATTCATTCAAGCTTTGCAAACCGTGCAGGGTGATTGGAAGACGGGATTGTTTTTTGCTGTTCGTGATGCAACACCGGTAATGAATCCGACTGCGACAACCAGTCAACCCATGGCGCTATCAGTGACTTTTACCAATGCAGCCGCAACGGCATGGGCACCGGATGCCGTTGCCTGGAATGCGCAACAACATTATCCGGAACTAAAGGACAGCCGGCTTGATCCATTTATTCCAGTTTTTCTTACGTGGAAAGCTACATTCGATCCATTGAGAAAGGATGTGACACCGCAGCTTGATCCCACTTGCAAGTCAGCGAGTGGTAGCGGTTCAGGTAACTTCCAGGCGCCCTCGACTTACAGCGCGACTAATTTCAAGCAGTACTTTCAACTCGATGGCGAGGCAATTGAGACTTCTTATCAGCCGGGCGAAAAATTCACCACCGCAAATCCCGTCACCTATTCCGATGCGGCGGTTCTTTCGCGAAAAGCGACGATTAGTCTAATCGACCAAATCAATAAATATATAAACGATAACCGAACCGACACAGACACAAATAAGCGGTTAGAGACACTGAAAGACTCTTATGGTCACCGCCGGATGCTTGCGCAGTCGCTTAGTGGGATTAACATGCAGCAGTTGCTGCGGAAAACAATTCCCAAAACACCCGTCGAAAACCTGAACGCTCCGCCAGATCCGGACGGGCCACCAACCGACCTGGTTACTACGGCCATTCAAAATGCGGTACGCGACGCTACAAAGGGTGGGGATAATTGGTACGACTATGGCTTTAACGCAGAGCAGCCAATCTTCGACGACGACCGGGCGACTGGCAATTTTGGACCGCTCCGCGCAGGCTTTTTAGAGATCATGAATTTGCGTTTTGTGGACGTGTTCGGACAGATCATGAACTTGTCCACAGCACAGGTCCAATCCGATAACGCGTTACAGCTTTATCCTTCCACGCGCCTTATGCCTGCGGGTACGCACGACTCCAGCAAACTATTTAATTTATTTCTACCGCCGCGTCTGCTCACGCCTTCTCGGTTATGGTTCCGATGGCTTTCAGCCACTCACAATCCTGGCATGAGCGACTTCGTCGAGATGAACGCGCATCCGTCTACATCTCCTATATGCGGCTGGGTAATGCCAAATCATCTCGACAACAGTTTGATGTTTTATAACGACGATGGCGCGCCAATCGGTTCATTCGGGCTGGAGCACGATGCACTAACCTACCGCACTCGTCCGGGCAACAGTCTTAATCAGAAGGATCTTCTGTTTGCAGACATCGGACCACCGGGTAATCCCACGCCCGGCATCAACATCCATACTGCAAACTTGATGTGGTTCATTCAGTCTAAAAGCGCGGTGCAAATCAAGGTGGATCAGGGCACTGTAGACATCATTACTGACAACAACAGTATTCAAAAGGGCGGCCTCTTTTTAAAAGACCTTATGGATACGATCGAATCTTCGGATCAATTTATTCATACAGCTAATTACAAACAAGCGGGCGGTTTGGCAGTGCTCGTGGGAAGGCCTCTAGCTATCACGCGAGCTATCCTATCGCTTGAGACCAAAGGCAATGTGCTGCCTCTCCATCAGGGCGATACAAGTACGTGCGATCCTTTCCACCGCGACGTCGCCAATAAACGGTACGACTACAAAGATCGAGAGCAATTCAGTAGCAACAATATCGCAGACCTACAAATTCCACTTCGGCTGGGCAATTTGTCGTATGTCGACGATGGTCTGGTTGGATTTCTTTTGGAACAAAGCAGTGGGCAATTTCTCGACAACAATTTCTATTCAGCTGCGGCGCCGGACGGCCACACTAATGATGTGGTAAAACCAGCGCCAGACACAATCCAGGTTAAACCCAACTCCTCACCGCTGAACATCACGATGCTGATGGATCCACGCTGCGACATCCACGCTACGACGGGGTTGTTGCCTGTGGAGGAATTGTCGATTCCACCCGATCAATACGCTGAAACCCAACGCAATCTGGCTATTACTTTCTTCGTGCACCCTGTGCTCAAGGAACAGTCAGGCTTATTAATACCTCTACCTGAAGAGCCGGGATACGACTGGTCGTGGATCCAACTGGACACGCCCGAAACGCTCTCAGTCACGCCTCCACTCAAGACTCAGGCCGCTACCGAAAGCGCACACGCCTCCTACACTCCACAAACAGTTCTTGAGGGTTGGCTGGGTTTAACTGCGAGGCCAAATTTGAAAAAGGGGTCGTAGCAATGTCAAAAGCAGTTATAAATCAAGCCACTCCCTGCGCCAATACAGTTTGCGTAACGGTGCTGAACGACTCGGACAAGCAACCGACTCTATATATAGATGACACAGCAACCCTCGCCGTGACACTCATAAATGCTACAGGGTCGCCTATCCAGTTGCCTGGATGCACCTTGGGGATTGTTTTCAATGCCCTCAACGTCGACGGAACAGCATGCAAAATCGAGCTACAAAACTGGGCTTTCTCCAGTTCAAAATATTCTCTGAGTCTGAAGTTCAGCGGAACTGAAGGTTCGTGGGGGCAAGGTGAGGGGAACGCACTACAGTTCAAAATCAGCGGGGTGAAGAGCGCGCAGACGCAGCCGGTCCCAAACGGCAATCTACAAATCACCTTCGGCGGCATTAAAGGCGACAACGTTCCCGGCATGCTTAAGATCCCGCTTGGCCTAATCAATAAACCCGTAAAAGGCAACGCTAAGCTTTGTGACTTTATTAAACTCAGCCTTGATAATGCCGGCATCGTTTACGTTTCACCACAAACCAAAGACGTCCTCGAAAACACACTTTTCCTGAACATAGTCAATACTGGAACAGATGTTCTTTTTTCCGGTTCTTCTGCACATCGTGGGTCACCGAAGATTTCCGTTTCCTTTGTTTATGGTTCGACACCAGGTTCCCTGGCTCCGGATGCTGATAAGCAAGCGCCTCAAACCGGTTCGGCCTGGAAAATCAACGGTGGCGTAAAGATTAGTCAGGGAAATGATTGGGCAGCCCCTGCTAATGCGGGTAAGGATCAAGATCCAGTGTGGGTATTTGAGCCCTCGCCCACAAATAAGTCGCTGATAGGCGTGAAAGATGCGGCGGCTATAAAGTTGTCGTTCGGTCCAATCGTCTCACAAACGCAACCAGGAACGACGGTAATGACCGTTCATTTCACAGGGTTTGCGAAAAGTGATAATCAGAAATACGACGATGAAATCTTTACTCTTATTATTGATAAGCAAACTGCGCCCGCTTCAAGGGGAGTCATTAATCTTGGCGCTCTCAATCCATCGGGGGATCCAAATCTGGTGTGGAAAGTCCGAGACCCCAAAAAACCGTCATTGATCACTCTGAGTTGGAACCTCTGGTTTGTGGACCATATCCAGATCTATTTGCCCAATTCGGCAAATATGCAACCTTACGTAAAAACGTACGGAAGCGCGCAGCCTCTCGTCTCAGATTCTGCGCAACTGCCTTTTCAAGGATTTGAAAAGGATTACTCACCTACATTTACATTGCAGTCTTACGACGGCGACAACAATAGGATTAATCAGCAGCAAGTGACGATAGCGGTCGAAGTTGATTACTTCCAGGACATCGACGATCAGCTTTATCCCCTGGCGCGCATCGGTACGAAGTTGTGGTTTGCCAGAAACTGGAATTTTGATGCTGGCGATGGTTCAAAGTACTACGACGACAATTCCAGCTATGAAGATCCTTACGGACGCTTGTACACCTGGGACGCCATCCACGACAACATCCCGGAAGGCTGGTACTTCCCCACAGTGAGCGATTGGAAAAATCTCTTTGCATCCTTCGGGGCGAATGGGACTGCCGCATATAAAGCGCTCATTCCTGGCGGCAATACCGGCTTCGATGCGCGCCTGGGAGGTTACGGTGATAGCTCCGCAGGCCAGGGAAGCTGGACGGGAAATCAGGATGACCCTGAGTCACAAGGTTCCCCTTCCGGCTATTACTGGACCGGAACGGTCGATACCCAAAATCGAGATAACGCATTTTTTGTCAAATTTAGCGGGGAAACTAAATCGGCCTTTGAGAACAGCGATTCGTGGAAGAAGAAGACCAATTGGTTCGCCTGCCGTTTTGTAAAGCCGATCGATAACTAGACCGCCACGATAATGGGTGAAACTCCGCGTCTTTGTCTTTGCATGATCGTGAAAAATGAATGCAAGGTCATAGCACGTGCCCTGCAGTCCGTACGATCCATTATCGACTACTGGGTTATCTGTGATACCGGTTCAACTGACGACACGCCTGCCATTGTCCTGAATACTTTGTTCGATATACCTGGGGAGCTTCATCGCGTGGAGTGGATCAATTTTGGAGAAAATCGAACTCAGGTTCTTCAATTGGCCCGTGGAAAAGCCGATTACAACCTGATTATGGACGCCGATATGGTCGTCAATGTGTTCGGCGATTTCAAAAGCCGGCTCACTGCCGACTATTACAATATCCGCTACAAAGGCGACTTAGATTATTCGCAACCTATGCTCCTCGCAAATTCGCACGAATGGACTTATGTAGGAGCGACGCATGAATATCCTCGCTCTCCGACGGCGTTGATAGGAAGCAACCTGGATAAGCTAACGCTCACTCACTTTGCCGATGGCGGTATGCGATTCGATAAATTTGAACGTGACATAAAGTTGCTCCTTACAGCCCTGGAGAAGGAACCCGAAAACTCGCGCGATATTTTTTATCTGGCACAGTCGTATCGAGACATCGGAGATTATCAGAATGCGTTGTT
>Ga0068856_100001015_pt1 | contig 29886 bp, 24 predicted proteins | sample KBSCornC62_FD_66595 | JGI IMG/M metagenome (GOLD analysis project Ga0068856, IMG submission 66595) | Corn rhizosphere microbial communities from Kellogg Biological Station, Michigan, USA - KBS Corn C6-2 | ecosystem: Host-associated > Plants > Roots > Rhizosphere > Soil ... | reverse complement strand
CAAACCAGGCGAGTCTGGCGAGGTTTCCGTGCAAGATGGAAAGTTCCAGATTCCGATCGAGTTTGTGACGACGCAGAGCTCACTTTTTCCGACTTACCGAAACGATGCGGACGGAAGCCCACAACCGTGATCGTCACTTTGCTCGAAAACGGCGAGGAGTCGGACCAAGTTTCGCTGAACTTTACCAGGGCCTTCAAAATGACGGATGCGAGCGCTTACGGGCTGCGCTCTGATCTCGTATTGAAGGGCCGTCCGCATTAACAACGCAATGCCTTGCCCCAGGATCACCGAGTGCTGCCCAGCCATTTCGACTTACGCTGCCGAGGTCTGGCCGTGTTCGACAAACGCTTCCAACCAGCCGAGAACTCGTTTCCACCCCTCGCCATGACCAGTGGCGTTGGCACTATCGCCCTGGAATCCTTCCTGGCGAACTCTTACGAGAGTGCCCGTGCCGGACTTTTTCGGGCCGCTGGGATGCAATGCGTTCACCGTCTGCGGCTCGAGTTCCCAGCGTACGAGAGTGGTTAGCGGCCTGCTATAGCTTCCATTCCAGGTGTGCACCAGCAGCCACGGCGGATCTACTTCAAGATATTCGCCTTCCACGTAGAAAGCCTGTCCTCGGCGCCCATGCCGTCGCTGCGCCACTTGCTGCCGGGGCGCACGTCCATCGTGGAGTTTGTGACATGGTACAGGCCGGATTGTCCCCACCATTTAGCAGGCTGCGCCGGATCGCTGATCGCCTGAAAGACCCGCGCAGGCGGAGCGGCAATAAAGATTTCGGCGACAACAGCATTTTTATCGGACGTGATAGTGGCAGTTGCCATGGTGTTCTCCTCGAGCGGGATCAGAATTGTTATTTTTCTACAAACGACTTCAACTTCTCGACGACCTCCGGCCATCCGCCGCCGTAATCCTTGCGGGCGATGGGCAGGTTGGCCAAGCCGCTGTGCGTGACCTTTACGTGCGTGCCATCGTTTTCGGGCGTGAGTTCCCAACGCACCAGAGTGCGGCGCGTGCTGTCATCGTGCCAATTTGCATACCAGGTGTAAGCCAGAACGCGCGGCGGATCGAATTCGGTGATGTGACCGTGACACTCGAATTCGCTAACTCCGTTAACCACAATGGACCCCTTCTCGGTGGCGTAGCGATACGCGCCGTCCGCGCGTGGGTCCATGGCCCAGACCTTCACGGGACACTCCGCGCTGGTGAACCATTGTTTAAGTTCTCCGGCATCAGTGAGCGCCTGGAAAACGCGCTCCGGCGGAGCGGCAATGTCGATCTCGCTGACGATTTCGTCTTCCTGGGGAACGATGTTCTTGGTGGACATGAAAATCTGATCTCCTTCTTCCTTTTTCATGCTTATTTGTGTTTTCTGGGTGCTTCAGTTTCGCGCGCGTGCTCAGCCTCGACGAATGCCTTCAGATTGTTCAGGCTGGCCGCCCAGAACATGCGGTATTGCTCGAGCCAGGAATCCACAGCGCGGAGCGGTTCGGGATTAAGCTGATACACGCGATGGCGGCCTTCTCGATGCTCGCTTACAAGGTGAGCGCGGCGAAGCAGCCGCAGGTGCTTTGAAATCGCCGGACGTGAAAGGGGAAACGCACTCGCGATCTGGCCGGCCGGTTGAGTTCCACGGCGAAGCAAATCGAGTACAGCGCGGCGGGTGGGGTCTGCCAATGCCTGAAAAGTAGCCTCGGAATTCCGCCGAGTTGAATATGTAACCCTTTGGTCACGCATTATGCGTAACTATACGGTTACGCAACTCACGTGTCAAGAAGTTTTAGGGGGAGTGCAAAAGAGCGGGCGCGCCTAGCCGATCTTCTACGATTGCTGGCCGTTGTTGATCAGTTTCAGGAACAGTTCGTGGATGCGGGGGTCATCGGAGAGTTCGGGATGGAAAGTGGCGGCCATCGCTCTTCCCTGCCGCACGACCACGGGATCCGTGCCTTCGGTCGCGAGCACTTCGACGCCCTCGCCTACCTGAGAAATCTTAGGAGCACGGATGAACACCATCTCCAGAGGCGAGTCGATTGGCTTTCCTTCGAGATCGCGGACGATCTTCCCTTGCCGGATGGAGCTGTCAATCTGGCGGCCGTAAGCATTGCGCCGGATACGAATGTTGAGCGCGCCAAGGCCGGCCTGCTTGGGGTTCTCCACCTCGTTCGCCAGCAGGATCGCTCCGGCACAGGTGCCGAAGGTGGGCTTGAGACGAACGAACTGCTTCAGCTTTTCGAATCCCGCCTCGCCTAGAAGCTTCAAAAATGTCCCTGACTCGCCCCCGGGAATGACAAGGCCGTCGATCTCGTCCAGTTGCTCGGGCTTTTTCACGAGCAAAACTTCTGCACCGAGTTCTTCCAGACGTCGCCGGTGCGCATCGAAGTCCCCTTGAAGCGCGAGCACACCGATTTTGGGAGTAGGGGGCATTACGCTTCATCGCTCAGCTCTTGATTTTACGCGAGGAAGCGAACGAGGGCCCGATTGGACTCGACGCTGTCAGAACTGGGACATCGATTCAGAATCTGATGACAGGGCCGAAAGTGATGCGCAGGTTGTTGTGCGCTCCCTCATTGAAATAGATCTCGTCGCCGGCCTCCAGGCGGAGTCCTATTGGACCCAAGGTGGCTTCGATGCCGGCACCGGGGTACAGCGCGGCGTTCAGGTTCGACGTACGAAGATTCAGGATCGGGCTCACGATGTCGACGTAGGGGAGCAGGCTCGTGCTGAGGCGGAAATCAATGAATCCGGCTTTCATCGTGGCGAAAGGGTGAAGATGGCCTTCGCCCCGGATCAGCGTGGGGCCAAAGAGTCCGTGAGTGACGCCGATGGAAGTGCGCTTAATAGCGGTTATATCGCCAGTGATGACGTTGCGGTACGCTTCGTCGAAGTTGAGTCCGTAGTCGTAGGCGAGCTCGCCTTCGAGCATGACATTTTGATGAACGCGGAAACCGACTCGCGCACCCAGGCCAAGGTTGTTGGTGCCGGTTTGCGAGATGTCGAGCGAATCCACAAAAATCCCCACCTCGACTCGCTTCTGAGCGAAAGAGAGGCTGGCGAGCAGGAATGAAGTGAGAAATACCAGGATGAGCTTTCGCATGTGTTGCCGTTACGATGAAATGCGGGCGGCGTGGGTTGGCACATTGTTCTTCTTGCCATACGCGACACCCTGGGGAATCCGGAGTGCGAGACATTCCCATCACTTCCAAGGTCTCGCAACTGGTGGATCCCCAGCCATCGCTTCCTACTGCGGAGGTGGTGGCGGCGGTTCGGGCGGAGGAATCGAGCGGTCTTCCTGGATGCCCTTGAGAGACGGATCCTCCAACGGATTACTGCTCTTGACGAGTTGTGTCTTCACTTCTACTTTCTGTTTGGCCAGCGGGTTGATTTCCGTCTCGAACGTCTTATAGCCCGGGAGCGTGATCTTGATACGGTGATTTCCCGGAACGATTTGCAGAGAGCGGCCCATGCCCTGGAATTCACCGACGTGCCCGACGAAACGCCCATCCAGAAACACGGCGGCACGCGAGGGAACTACGTCAATCTTCACGATGGACCAGGCCGCGGGAAGGGCTCCGCTCGGTCCCTTCTGCATCACCACTGGGACGACCAGTTTTTGTCCCGGACTGATGGTGATGCGCTGGTTGAAATCCTGGTAGCCATTTTGGCGTACCGAGATCTCGTGATCGCCGGGGAGCAGAAGAACCTTCTTGTCTCCCTTGAGTTCTTTGAGGTAACCGACGTACTGGCCATCGATCCAGACACCGGAAGTTTTTTCGACTTTGGATTTACCTTGAAAATCCACTTCCCCCATTACTTTATTGTCAGCGTGGAGCATAGTCGCAAGCAGGAAGGCGCAGGTCGCGACCAGCCAGAATAATTGCAGAAGCAGGGCGCGGTTTTTCAGCAAGGGATCTGTAGACGTAAACGACATATCGACACCAGTGGTAGTTAATGGATGGCAAAGTGTACGGGAAGGATGGCAGCGGAAAATGAATTACAGGGTTTAAGCCAAATGGTATCGGCGGTTCTTGGCTTCGCACCACAAATCCAAAGGACCCACCTCTCGCCAACAACGCGAGAAGGGTGGGGCACCCCTGAGTTATTTTGGGATTACTGGCTGATGGCTACGCCATTAAAGCTCGTTACTCCCACGGGGCTCGAGGTTGCGGCCAGCCAGAGATCGCCATAGCGGTCGATACTGAACATCGCTATGCGAGCTCCGGTGCCATCTGCTGCGGAGTAGATGACCGCTAGCCATTTGCCATCCGGCGAAACGGTTATATCCGTTGGGACGCCCGCGACCGGGACCGATTTATAGAATGTTCCTCCCTGACCGTCGCTAAAAAAAATCGAGATCGCCTGAGCCGGACTGTTTCCCGAGTACCAGATGTTGCCAGCACCCTTGGCCAGCCAACATGGTGCATTGCCGGGGAACGCGGGCTGTGGGCCGAGCACCGGGAAAACATCGCCTTTCTTGTCGACCAGCGCGAAGCTGTCCGGACTGTGCGCGGGGTTGAATCCCAGAATGTCTCCCCAAAATGCGGCGCCCAGAGGTGTGTCATTTGCGTTGGCCGGAAGCGTCACCGGAATGCTCGAACCGCGGAGCGCCCCGTTGGCGGAGAGCGGCAATTGAAGAACGGAGCCCGACTTCAGCGTGACTGCGGCCCAACTTTGTCCGGCGACGATTTGGGCACCGGACGCGTCGGTAAGCGCAACAACTCCTCCGTCCACCCTCCCCGAGGGCCAGGAATGGCTTTCGGCACAATTCGAGCCCAGCACGAATGCCTGCCGATCTTTCAAAGCGACAGAAAGCGGTTGCGTACAGTCGGAAGCGAGCTCCACTGTTCCGGCGACTCGGATCGAGTGATCGTCTCGCTCCAGTCTACTCAGGTTATTGGATCCATAATTTACTACCGCGCCGAAAGAATCCTTGAATTGCACGGAGCCGGCGTTGCCCGAGGCACCGCCGTTTCCACCGGTGAGCAAGGTATTTACCAGAGTCAATGATGTCCCGCCCCGGTTAAACCTGAATGCCAGGACTTGGTTGGCGGCCGGATCGTTGGTACTGGTCAGCACAAAAACATCCCGCTTGTGATCGGCCGCGGCGGCTGCGGCGACTGCCAGGAACAGAAGGGCAACAGATGCCATGATGCGATGCAGATTGGTGTTCACAGTATTCTCCTTAAAATTGTTCTTTCCGCAGGTTCCTTGAAAATGCTTCGTCAGCCGCCTCATCAAAGGGAAAGGCCCAAGGGGCAACGGCTGTGCACTCCAGATTTGTTCGTGAGACGAATCGTGCGCGATGACTTGCGCGCAGATGGGATGTGGAGAGGACGAGAAAGTTACAAGCCCGGAAATTAGGAATACTTTTTTGTGAGGGCGCCAGCGCGATGCTTGGACGAAAAAGATCGTGCCGGAGCTACAATTTCGGCAAAGGAGCATCCTATGAGAACGCACAAACTGTGCTGGATTGTTTTTGCAAGCACCGTGCTCGCCTGGGCTGCCGCTGGAACTTTGAGCGTCCAGATTCACGAGTACGACGTCCCTACGCCGAAGTCGCGTCCGCATGATCCCGCGCTCGCACCCGACGGCTCGCTCTGGTACACGGGACAGGGTGCCAATAAAGTCGGGCGTCTGGATCCGAAGACAGGAGCTTTCAAGGAATATCCGCTGAAAACCGCCAATTCCGGGCCGCACGGACTGGTTGCGGATAATGGCGGCAACATCTGGTTCACCGCGATTTCAGGTGGATACGTTGGCAAGCTCGATCCGAAATCGGGGGAGATCACTGAGTACCGACCTGCTGACGGAAAGGAGATTGACCCGCACACGCCAGTGATCGACCACGAGGGCGTTGTGTGGTTCACGAACGAAGAAACGAACTACGTCGGACGGCTCGACCCGAAGACCGGCAAAATGAATCTCATCAAGGTGCCCACGGAGCATGCGGTGCCCTACGGGATTGTGATTCTGAAGAACGGCAGTCCATTCTTCTGCGAGTTCGGTTCGAGCAAGCTGGCGGCGGTAGATCCGAAGACAATGACGATTCACGAGTACACTCTGCCGAATGCAGGGGCGCGTCCGCGAAGGCTGGCGCTCGCGCCGGACGGCACTGTCTTCTACACGGACTATGCCCGCGGCTACCTCGGGCATTTTGATCCGGCCGCCGGAAGATTGCTGAAGGAGTGGGCAAGTCCGGGAGGAGCGGAGTCAGAGCCATACGGAATCGCCGCCACTCGCGATGGTATGATTTGGTACAGCGAATCGGGCGTAAAGCCCAACACCCTGGTGCGGTTCGATCCCAAGTCACAGAGCTTCAGCAGCCAGGCGATTCCCTCAGGCGGAGGCACCGTGCGCAACATGGTCGCGACGGCGGATGGGCGGCTGTTCCTGGCATGTAGTGGGGTGAATAAAGTAGCGGTAGTAGAGGCGGCTTCAGCGGATCAACATCGCTAGTCTAATCGTGGAGCCACACGCCTGAGAGCTTTGGCATTGGCTGTTATTCCCGTCGACTATACGTCTGGGAAGGAAATGGCTCCGTTTCCGCAGCCATTCATAACCTGGTGCACTCTGTCCGGCTTTAATCGTAATGAAGCACGGACTAAAGTAGCGCTCGGAAGAGTTAATTACTTGCTTCGCAAACCCCTGACGAGGGCGTCCGGGGCTACATTGGATTGCAGCTGCATTGCCTGCCCGTGATTGTTGGCTACCAGCCTCTGGTCTGTAGCATGTGCGCTTCGTCTAAGGCACTTATCGCCAGACCTTTCATTGCACCCTGCAGGTCCTCGCTGACTTCAAGTAGTACTTTAGGATCTTGATAGTGAGTGGCAGCGAGCACAATCGCGCGGGCACGCTTGGCCGCTTCCTCGTTATCGGCGAATTCGGTGGAGTTCTTCATGAAGATACCGCTGCCTACGAAGACCGCTTCGGCTCCGAGTTGCATGACCAGGCTCGCGTCCGCGGGAGTGGCGATTCCTCCGGCCGAGAAATTCGGCACCGGGAGCTTTCCTGCTTTCGCAACCATCTTCACCAGTTCGTAGGGGGCCTGGTGCTCTTTCGCCTTGGCGTAAAGTTCTTCCTCGCCAAGCACGGTGAGGATTTTCATCTCCTGAACGATCTGGCGGATGTGCTTAACCGCGTGGACTACGTCTCCGGTGCCGGCCTCGCCCTTGGTGCGGATCATGGCAGCGCCTTCGGCGATGCGGCGCAGAGCTTCTCCCAAATTGCGCGCGCCACAGACGAACGGGGTCTTGAAGGCGTGCTTGTCGACATGGTGGGCTTCGTCGGCGGGGGTGAGCACTTCGGATTCGTCGATGTAGTCGACACCGAGTTCCTGCAGGATCTGCGCCTCGGCGAAATGTCCGATACGGCATTTGGCCATCACGGGAATAGAAACGGCGGCCATAATCTCGCGAATCTTTTTGGGCGAAGCCATGCGTGCCACGCCGCCTTCGGCGCGGATCTGCGCCGGTACGCGTTCCAGCGCCATAACGGAGACTGCTCCGGCCTTTTCGGCGATTACGGCCTGCTCGGCGTTAGTGACGTCCATGATGACGCCGCCTTTTAGCATCTCGGCGAGGCCGGTCTTGAGGCGAAGGGAAGTTGAGTTGGAACCGTTGTTTTGGGACATGGGGAATCTCTTTTCGGAATCGTCAAGAATGAGCTGTTAGCTATCCGCTGTCAGCTCTCAGCTAACCCTTGATCTGATGAATCGGGGAGGGGTTTGGCCGCTGAATCATTTTAACTCTTGCTGAGGGATTGCGGAACCCCGCAGTGTGGAGCAGGTGCGGCTTTGCGCATGAACGTCAAGATCCCCATCCCTGTCGCCAAATACGCGACAGGGATGGGGCACCCCTATTTCAGGAGACGCTTGGGTGCGTTGCAGCGCCACGCGGCTTCGATGGCTTTCTGAAGCGCCTCTCTCTGTGCAGCTTTGAGCACGATGCTGGTCGCGCCACGTCGTCCCCAGGTGCCTTTGACCGGAATGAATGATTCGGGATGGTCCTTGGAAAAATTGTGCTGGTCTTCGGGCGAAAGTTTGACCATGCCGCGTGTCTTATCCGGGTAGCCTAGTGTTGCGAAGATTTTTCCAGCAACTCGGAAGTCGGGATGATTCATGTGCTGGCGTTCTTCGGTTTCGGGGAGGGACAAGGCGATCTTGCGGAAGACGCTTGGTGTCATCCATGGGCTCCAATTCTGCCCTACATTCAAAGTCAAAATCCCCACCCTCTTTCGCACAAAACGCGAAAGAAGGATGGGGCAACCCGGTTCGTTGCTATCTCTCTACGAATTTGCCGAACATTTTTTCTGGATCGATGGCGATGAAAATTCCCTTACCGCGGGCCAGGACTTCGCCCTCTGTGTTCATGATTTCCGCCATGTTGACGTGCTGGCGGCCGTGGACGGCGACTTCCCTGCTCTCGACGCGCAGCGGCTGATGCAGAGGTACCGGCTTCAGGTATTCCACCGTCATCTCTTTCGTCAGCGCAACTACGTGACGTAGCTTGTTCACCTTGCCCATGGCATCGTCGAGGATGCTGGCGATTATGCCGCCATGGCAGTGTCCGGGCGGGCCGGTGTAGCGAGCGCCCAGATTGAAGTCGCAGATGAACGTGCTGCGCTCTTCGTCTAGTGTGAACAACAGGCGCATGCCTTCCGGATTGTCGGGACCGCAGACGAAGCAGGTGTTCCTGGGAAGGCTGAGGTTGTTGGTTTCGTGGCCGTGGACCTTGCCGGGCATGCAACGAATTCTACCGGATGCTGTGGCGGAGTTTGGTTTTTACGAGAGAAAGTCAAAATCTACAAAGTCAAAGTCCCCACCCTCTTTCGCACAAAACGCGAAAGAAGGGCGGGGCACCCAGACCAGTCTCTCCCAACGGAGTTCTTCGACTGAGTTCTTTTTCAGGTACGAATCCTGTATACATATCGGTTTTGGTTTCGCTCTGGAGGATTGAACCTTCATGAAATCGTTGGCCACGTTTGTTTCGTTTCTTACACTCGGCTGTTTCATGTCTTTCGGACAAACTGCGCTGCAGCAGAAGACGCAGGACAAGGATGCAGACAAGAAGCAGGCTGTCGCAACTGCCGCTGCAGCCAGGAACGACAAGACTAAGAACGAAAAAAGCGAAGAGGCAAAGAAAGAAGACGAGAAGAAGCCAGGCATGAACGCCGAGACGTTCTCTGGCCTGAAATTTCGGCTGATTGGGCCGGCCGTTGCGTCGGGGCGAGTGATGTCCATTGCGGTGAATACGAAGAACAAGTTTGAGTACTACGTTGGCGTGGCCTCGGGTGGCGTGTGGAAGACCGTCAATGATGGGACTACGTGGACTCCTGTGTTCGACAACGAGGGTTCGTATTCGATTGGTTGGGTCGAGTTGGATCCTAATGATGCTTCCGTTGTCTGGGTTGGGTCAGGGGAGAGCAATTCGCAGCGCAGCGTGGGGTACGGCGACGGAATCTACCGGTCGGATGATGCTGGCAAAGATTGGAAGAATCTGGGGCTGAAGAAATCGGAGCACATTGGGCGCGTGGTGATCGATCCGCGAGATTCAAAGGTCATTTACGTGGCGGCGGAAGGGCCGCTCTGGGGGCCGGGCGGAGATCGCGGTCTTTACAAATCCACCGACGGCGGGAAAAGCTGGAAGGCAGTGTTGACCATCAGCGAGAACACCGGCGTGGTGGATGTTCAGCTTGATACTTCGAATCCCGACATTGTGTATGCGGCAGCCTACCAGCGCAGGCGGCATGTGTTCACGCTGATTGACGGTGGCCCGGAGAGCGCAATTTACAAATCCACGGACGCGGGCGCGAGCTGGAACAAAGTCACATCCGGATTGCCCAGCGTTGACATGGGACGCATTGGCCTGGCGGTTTCGCCCGCAGATCCCAATGTGATTTACGCCACGATCGAAGCGGCTGACGGCAAGGGCGGAATCTTCCGGTCGTCCGACAAGGGTGCGACCTGGGAGCGGCGCAACGAATTCGATGTGGGAGCCATGTATTACGCGCGAGTGGTGGCCGATCCGAAGAATGTCGATCGCATTTTTGTGATGAACGTGGAATTGCGCGAGTCGCTCGATGGCGGCAAGACGCTGCACAAAGTGAACGAAGTGAATCATCACGGGGATAATCACGCGATCTGGATCGATCCCGATGACACGAAACACTGGCTGCTGGGATCCGATGGCGGCATGTATGAGACCTGGGATGATGCGAAAACGTGGGAATTCAAGGCGAACCTTCCGACCGTGCAGTTTTACGACGTCGCGGTGAGCAATGAGGCGTCCTTCTATCACGTGTGCGGCGGCACACAGGACAATTTCTCGTGGTGCGGCCCGGCGCGCACTCGCGATGTAAGCGGCATCGTGAATTCGGATTGGTATGTCACGACCGGGGGAGATGGATTTCGCTCTCAGGTCGATCCACAGGACGCGAACACCGTGTATTCGGAATCGCAATATGGCGTGCTGGTTCGCTATGACAAGGCGACCGGACAAGAGTTGGTGCTGCAGCCGCAGGAGGGCAAGGGTGAACCTCCGCTGCGCTGGAACTGGGATTCGCCGGTCATTATCAGCCCGCACTCGCACACCCGGCTTTATTTTGCGGCCAACAAATTGTTCCGCTCGGACGATCGCGGAGATACCTGGAAGTTGATCTCGGGTGACCTGACGCGGCAGATCGATCGCAACAAACTGCCGGTCATGGGAAGAGTGTGGGGACCGGATGCAGTAGCGAAGAATGCTTCGACTTCTTTCTACGGCAACATCGTTGCCCTCTCGGAGTCGACCAAAAAAGATGGGCTGATTTACGTGGGGACCGATGATGGATTGATTCAGGTGACGAATGATGGCGGTGGAATCTGGACGAAGTACGAGAGCTTTCCCGGCGTTCCAGAGAAGACATACGTGAGCCGGCTAACGCCTTCGAATTTCGACGCAAATACTCTGTACGCCGCTTTCGACAATCACAAGAATGAAGACTTCAAACCCTATCTGCTGAAATCTTCGGATAACGGAAAAACCTGGAGTTCGATTGCGGGCGACCTGCCGGAGAACGGGCCGGTGCTGGGGTTTGCGGAAGACACCGTGAATCCGAATCTGCTTTTCTCAGGGACGGAGTTCGGAGCGTACTTCACAATCGATGGCGGCAAGCATTGGGTGCGGCTCAAGGGCGGACTTCCTACAATTGCCGTGCGCGACATAGTTGTCCAGCGGCAGGAAAACGATCTTGTGATCGCGACCTTCGGGCGTGGTTTTTACGTGCTGGACGATATCACGCCTTTGCGTCAACTGAAACTGGAGGCCACGGAGCAGGCTGCGGCTATGTATCCGGTCAGGGATGCATTGATGTACGTCGAACGCCATCCTTTGGGCGGACCGAAAAAAGGATTTCAGGGCGACGCATTCTATGCCGCGGACAATCCACCTTACGGCGCTGTGTTCACGGCCTACGTGAAAGAGAAGATCAAGACAAAGAAAGAAAAGCGGCAGGATGCGGAGAAAGAGGCGGCGAAGAAGAATCAGACGCTTCCCTACCCTTCCAACGATGAACTCCGGGCCGAGGCTCAGGAAGCAAAGCCGGAGGCGTATTTCGTGGTGTACGACGAGAGCGGGGCGGCAATCCGCCGCATTGATGGCAACACGGATGCGGGATTTCAACGGGTGGCGTGGGATTTGCGGTATGCGGCGCCGCGGGTGGCCAAACATTCAGAGGAGAGCGAAGAGGATTTTCCCGATGCCGCGGATCAGGGGCCGCTGATTGTCCCCGGTAACTACTCGGTGCGGATGTTTGAAAAAATCGGCGGAGTAGTAACGGAGGTTGCGGGGCCGCAGTCATTCAAAGTCGCGACCGAGAACCTTGCGTCAATGAACGCCGCCGACCGCACAGCGCAGGAAGAATTTCTGAAGAAGGTGGCCCGGTTGTATCGAGCCGTGTACGGGGCGACTCGCACCGCCGAAGACGTTCAGGACAGGTTGAAGAAGATTCGCGAGGCGCTGCGTGAGACTCCTGGGGCGGAAACGCAATTGGGCGCCATGGCGGATTCATTGGAGCAAAAGGATCGCGAAATTCTGCGGGTTTTGCGCGGAGATCAGGAACTTGCAAAGAGGAACGAGCCGGTGCCATCGTCCATCAATGATCGCGTGAACTCGATCATGGAAGGCGAGCGGTTCTCGCTGGCGAAGCCGACGCAATCGCATATTGACCAGTACAACATCGGAGCGGCGGAGTTTGCGGACGTGCTTGGGAAACTTCGCACCCTCGTGGACACAGATTTGGCGAAGCTGGAAAAAGACATGGAGGCTGCAGGGGCGCCCTGGACTCCGGGGCGGGTGCCGGAGTGGTCGGAGAAGTAGAGGCCCGGGTCGCTTGAGGATGACTTCAGGCCATCTGTTTTCAGGCTTCAGCGTTTGGAATCTCCTCCAGGTCTGGGTAAATTTTCAGACCGAGACTACGGCCGATGCGCACCATTTCGTCCGCTCCGGCGGATGGACCACCTACTCGAAGTACGGCATCGCATTTGGTAAGAAGGCGAACCGCGATGGGATGAAAGACCTCGTTAAAAGCGTCATCCCCAATCTTCGTTGATCCAGCAAGATTCACCAGCGGGAGCGCAAGCCATTCTCCGAGCATCGGAATGTGGCCGGCGCGGAAAATAGGTAACGCATAGTGCTCCATGCGTTCTACGTTGTCATGGATTAAAACCGGATCGTCATTTGTGCCGGAGCGATAAGGCCCGGCAATGAGAATCATCATTGCTTTGCTGTGGATTTCAGGCACGCAGGATCCTTTCCTGGCGATGCGGCTGGAGTTTAAATTCGAAAATTCCCCGCAGAAATCCTACAAGATCGCTGTGCGTGACATGTCACGTGAGCAGGCTGAGTCTTCTTTCCCAACGCCCTTGCGTTTCGTGCGTGGCGTTGTGGTAAACTCGCCGCCGACTGGTGCTTGTGTTGTGGGATGCGGCACAGCCTTGGGGAAATCTTTTTTGTCTTCCAGATCGGGGGTTGGGGAATGGGCCTCGCGTTACTGGTCTTGATTTGGCTGATCACTCTGGTCAGCACGTACTTCTTCGTCGCCAAGACCTGGTGGCTTCCGGTAGGGGCATCAGCTGCGACCGGTTTCATCGACCATCAATTCACAATCACCTTCCTTATCATGGGAGTTGTGTTTCTGGCGGCCCAGCTTGGGCTGGGGTACATCGTTTGGCGCTATCGGCAAACTCCGAAGTCTCCGCCGGTCGCGTATTCTCACGGGAACGCCACGATGGAGATTACGTGGACGGTGCTGACCGCGATTCTTTTCATCGGACTGAACGTGATGGGCAGCCGGGTGTGGGCGAGCCAGCGCTTTGATCCGCCGGAAGCCGGAGCCGTCCCAGTGGAAGTCACGGGAATGCAGTTCGCTTGGTACTTCCGTTATCCGGGGGCGGATGGGAAGTACGGCCCGACCAAAGCCAGCCTGATGGATCCGTCGGCGGGCGGCGAGGCGGCGGTGGGTCTCAATACCTCGGATGCTGCGGCGAAAGATGACGTGGTCACGGGCACGATGTACCTGCCGGTGAACCGCGAGATCGATGTCAGCCTGCGCGCGGTGGATGTGATCCACAGCTTTTTCGTTCCCAACCTGCGATTCAAGCAGGACGCAGTGCCGGGATTGAACATTCACATGCACTTCAAGCCTACAGAGGTTGGTGAATACGAGATTGCGTGTGCCGAACTCTGCGGGCTGGGGCATTACAAGATGCATGGCATGGTGCACGTGGTCAGCCAGGAAGATTTCGACAAGTGGCTGGCGGCTCGGGAGGCAGAGAAACAGTAATGGCGACCTCGGCAACAATTCATTCGCACGCTCCTCAGGGATTCATCCGAAAATACATCTTCAGCCTCGACCACAAGGTAATCGGGATTCAGTATTTCTTTTTGGCGCTCACGGCAGTGTTCGTTGGAATGTTCTTGTCGCTGCTGATGCGCATTCACATGATCTGGCCGAATGCAGCGCTGCCACTCATAGGTGAGATCAAGCCAGAAACTTATCTGAGCCTGCTGACGATGCACGGCACGATTATGGTGTTCTTCGTGCTGACCACCGCGCCACAGGGCGGATTCGGGAATTATTTCCTGCCCATTCAGATTGGCGCACCCGACATGGCGTTTCCCGTCCTGAACATGCTTTCGTTCTGGACGACATTTGTCGGTTTCATCGTCATCCTTGCGGCGTTCTTCGTGACAGGCGGCGCGCCGCTGCATGGCTGGACGGGCTATCCGCCGCTCAGCGCGCTTTCTTCAGCGGGGCCGGGTGAGCAACTTGGCGCTGATTTATGGATCACCAGCATTGCGATCTTCTGCGTGGCATCGCTGATGGGCGCGCTGAACTTTATCACCACGACTCTTGACCTTCGGGCGAAGGGCATGACGTTGATGCGTATGCCGCTCACCTGCTGGTCGTGGTTCATCACCGCCATTCTGGGATTGCTGGCGTTCGGGGTGCTGCTCTCGGCAGGAATCCTGCTTTTGATGGACCGCAACCTGGGTACGAGTTTCTACATTCCTCTGGTTGTAGTGAACGGGCAGGTGATGGGCCACAAGGGCGGATCGCCGTTGCTATGGCAGCACCTATTCTGGTTCTTCGGCCATCCCGAGGTGTACATCGCGATTTTGCCCGGCATGGGAGTGGCGTCGCAAGTGATCTCGACTTTCTCGCGAAAGCCGATCTTTGGTTATCGCGCCATGGTCTACGCGATGCTGTCCATCGGCTTTTTCGGATTCATGGTCTGGGGCCATCACATGTTTATGAGCGGGATGAGCCCCTACTCCGCGTTCGCCTTTTCGATTCTCACCATGTGCATCGGAGTGCCCTCGGCCATCAAGACTTTTAACTGGTTGGGCACAATGTGGGGCGGGCATGTCCGCTTCGACACGCCGATGCTCTATGCCATCGGCTTCGTTTCTTTGTTTGTTTCGGGCGGATTAAGCGGACCCTTCCTTGCGCAACCGGTGCTTGATATTCAACTGCACGACACGTACTTCGTCGTGGGACACTTTCACCTCATCATGGGCGTGGCGGCCATTTTCGGAATTTTTGCCGCTACGTATTATTGGGCGCCCAAGATGTTTGGGCGCATGATGAATGAAACCTGGGGACGCATTCACTTCTTCATTACCCTTGCAGGCACGTACGCGATTTTCATGCCGATGCACTATCTGGGGATGGCGGGACAGACACGGCGCTATTCGCAGTTCACAGAAGTCGCATATCAGGCGAAACTGTTGCCGTTGCAGACATTTATGACCTACGCGGCAATCATCACCATCGCTGCGCAGTTCATCTTTGTCATCAACCTGTTCTGGAGCATCTTCAAAGGTCCTAAGGCCAGCGATAATCCATGGGAAGCGACGACGCTGGAGTGGACTACGGCGACTCCGCCGCCGCATGACAATTTTGGCGGCGTAACTCCGGTCGTGCACAACGGGCCGTATGAGTACGGAGTGCCGGGCGCGGCTAAGGATTACGTGATGCAGACGGATCCGGCGGTAGTTCCGTCGCATTGAGTGCGGGATTCTTCACGCTAACTTTTCGACTACGCGACCTTAGCATGGAACCGAACCGAGATTTGTGACGCAACCAGTGGCAGTCATTGATCCACTAAGTAGTTATGGCGACTTATATTCCAGGGACCCCGGTTGACGATATAGGCAATAAACCACCTGTGCCTCCGGAAACAGGTGGAGGCGGTGATGGACGCGGCGGCGAGGTTCCGGATTATGGAGCGCGGCTGCGGCGGGCACGGCTGGGATTGATCTGCGCCATTGCCACCGTCTGCATGGTGTTCATCGCGCTGACTAGCGCGTACGTCGTGCGCCAGGGCTTACCGACGTTTGACGGTGCATCGAACAGTTACGTCCGCGACTGGGGCCGTGTGGATTTGCCGTGGGTATTGCTCGCGATTAACACGCTGATTCTGGCGACCAGCAGCGTGACCATGGAAATTGCCCGGCGGCGGGCAGCGACGCAGGCGGCACTGGCCCCGGTGAGATCGATTCCCGGGATCTCGCTGGGCGATGAGAGCAATTTTCCGTGGCTCGGCGTTACCGTGCTGCTGGGTTTCGCGTTCTTGGCAGGACAGTTTTTGGCGTGGAGCGAGATGCACGCGCGGGGATTCTTCGTGAACACGAATCCCAGCAGTTCGTTCGCATTTCTGCTGACGATCGCGCACGCGGTACACCTGGGCGGGGGAATAATCGCTCTACTTTGGGCCGCGAGCGCTTCCCTGCTGAAGAAACCGCTGGAGGCGCGGCGGATTGTAGTGGATATCACCGCCTGGTATTGGCACTTCATGGCGGTTTTGTGGATTTATATTTTCGCGTTATTGGGGTTCGCGCGCTAGCCAGGCGCAAAAGCAGTAACCGCAAAAGCGCAGTACCAAGTAAACTGCAGCACGGTTCACTTAGAAAGTTCTGTTCGCTGTCTTGCTGGACGGGAAAGGGGAACTTTAGCAATGGCTGACGCCACGCTTGAGCATGATGCGGTCCACCATAGTGTGCCCCTGGGGCATGGTGCGCCGGGGGAGTACGAAGCTCCACTGTTTGGTGGGTATTCGAAGAAGATCGGGATGTGGCTCTTCCTGGCCTCGGACTCTCTCACTTTCGGGGCATTGCTGTTTGCGTTCAGTTACAACCGCATCTACACCAATCCCTGGCCGACTCCCTTTCACGCGGAGAGCATTGCGAACGCCACGGTCATGACGGCATGCCTGCTGTCCAGTTCACTGACGATGGTGCTGGCTGTCTTCGCGGCGCAACGTAAGGATCGGCCTTGGACGCGTAATTGGCTGCTGGCGACGATGGTGTTTGGCACGGCGTTCATCGTGCTGCACGGGATGGAGTGGTCGAAGCTGATTGACGAGGGGCTGAACCTGCCGGGCTTCATGACTATGCTGGGCGTGTCCAAATCGACGGCCACAGGCGAGTTGGCCGACATCTCGAAAAATGTGCCGCAATTCCCGCAAGCATTTTTCGGACTCACTGCCATGCACATGCTTCACGTGACTATCGGTGTCATCTACCTGGGCGTAGTGGCATTTCGCAGATGGTTTCTTCCCGCACTGGGCGTGATCTGGATCGCAGCGGCATTTTTGATCCCTTCCGCCAACGTATTCCATTATCCGGTTCACGCGCTGGGAATCGGACTATTGATCGCCGGAGTGATTCTTTGGCTGAAGCCGAAAGATTATGATGCGCATGACGTGGAGGTCTGCGGATTGTATTGGCACTTTGTGGATCTGGTCTGGATGTTTATTTTTCCGCTGGTGTATTTGATGTCGACCAAAGTCAGTTAAGTGCCCTCGGGGGCTAAAGCCCCGGAATTTGACGGGCGGTTTACGGCACGAGTAAACTCGCGCCCTTTCCAAAATCGGATTAAGACCTCGAATGAGGAGCTGAGCAATGCACGATGTCGCGACACACGATGACAGCAAGGGGCAGTATTTCTGGGTGTGGGGAGCGCTGCTGGTACTGACCGCGATCGAGGTTGTACTGGGCTACAAGCAGGTCTTCTCGCCCGTGCGCATGCTGGAAGTACTGCTGTTGCTCTCAGTGATAAAGTCGGCGCTAATCATCGGCTACTTCATGCACATGAAGTTTGAGACGGCTCTTATGCGCTGGGTGATCACACTGTCGGTGGTGGCTTGCTTCGTGATCATGTATTTCTTCTTCTTCCCAGATGCAGGGCGGATCACGACTTTGGGAGTGAAATAGCGTGAAGCTCTCGCGGAAGCTTAGTCTGGTTGTGCTGGCGTTAGCACTGTGGACGGCGCCGGCCTTTGCGCAAGGGTGCGCAATGTGCCGCGCGAATGCCAAAGCGACGCCGAAGGAGGGTCAAATCGCTCTCAATCGGGCTGTGCTGGTGATGCTGGTGCCGCCGCTCGGCATCATGACGCTGGGATTTGGATTCGCGGTGCGTTACGGCAAGCAGCGGGATCGGGAGAAAGAGCGGCACTCCGAATAAGTCCGGCAAGTCCCTCCTTGAGAGTTCTTCCAACTCTTGCACCATCCTGCGCATCTTGCCACGAAGCATCGATACCTCTAAGACTTCGATTTGGCACCTTTTCAGCAATCATGTAGGGAGGGTTGAAATGGCTGAGATGATCCCCGCGCAACAACCCGGCATCGGCGTACATGGAGGTTTGCCCCTGCGGGTACTAGGCATCGTGCTCGCGGGCGGAAAAGGAACCCGGCTGTCTCCTCTGACGCGGGAACGGGCCAAGCCTGCGGTTCCGTTCGGAGGCAAGTACCGTATCATCGACTTCGTCCTCAGCAACTTCGTGAATTCCGGAATCTATTCCGTTTACGTGCTCACCCAGTTCCGGAGCCAATCGCTGCTGCAGCATCTCAGCGAGGGCTGGCAGTTCAGCGGGCTGTTAAAAAGCCAGTTCATCATCAATGTGCCGGCACAGATGCGGTCGGAGAACGAGTCCTGGTACCAGGGGACGGCGGATGCTATTTTTCAAAACATTAATTTAGTTGAGCAGTCCGACCCGGATTTGGTGGCCATCTTCGGCGGTGACCATATCTATCGCATGAATGTCGGCAGCATGATCGACTTCCACATGGCGCAGCAGGCGGAGGTGACCGTCGCGGCCAACCCGGTCCCGCGGGAACAGGCGCGGGAATTCGGCGTGATTGAGGTGGGCGCTGGCAGCCGCATCATGGCATTCCACGAAAAGAAAGCCGATGCGCCCACCATGCCCGGCGATGCAAGCCGGGTGTACGCCTCCATGGGCAACTACATTTTTTCCACCCGCGCGCTTCTGGATCTGCTGCATGCCGACGCGAAAACTCCCGGCAGCCATCATGATTTCGGCATGGACATTCTGCCCAAACTGGCTGGTAAGGCGCCGATGTATGCCTACAATTTCGAGGAGAACCGAATCCCCGGCGAGGTCGACTCCTCGCCCTACTGGCGCGATGTAGGAACTATCGAAGCCTACTATGAAGCGAACATGGACTTGAATCATGTGAAGCCTGCGTTAAATCTCTACAACCGGGATTGGCCGGTGCGCAGTACCAGCTACCCGGACCCGCCGGCGAAGTTCGTCTTCGATGAGGAAGGCCGCCGTGGGGAGGCGATCGACAGCATCGTGTCAGGCGGCTGCATTCTTTCGGGCGGCAAGGTCAAGCAGTCTGTTCTCGGACGCGGTGTGCGCGTGCACACCGGGGCGGAGGTAGAAGGCTGCGTGATCATGGACAACTGCGACATCGGGCGGCGCGCCAAAGTGCGACGGGCAATCCTGGACAAGAACGTGCGCGTTCCGGCGGACACGGAGGTGGGATACGATCTGGAAGCCGACCGCGCCCGTGGATGGCATGTTACCGACTCCGGCATCGTCGTAATCGGGCGGCAGCACAGCCCGGTGCCGATGGCCGCCATGTTCGCCTGAGCAGCATCCACGCGGGAAACCTTGCTTCGGCGGAAGCTGCCCTCGTTCTCTTTCCCTCTTTTTAAAACAATCCCCGTGCGAATGCGCGGCATCGAAGCCGCCCCAACGTACGTACCCGCTCAGCCCGCGCGCAAATTCACGTCTAGCCAGCAAGTCCTGGCCATTCGACCTGCTACGAAGGAAGCCTGCAAGTGCTCGACCGGTTGCAAGCCCGCAGCCCGCCCCGGGATCTTTTGATTTAGCGATTCTCCAGCCGGAGCCGGCACTCGAAGTCTGAGCACCGCAGATTACGAGACTAGCTTCATCGCATCCGGATCCCACTTCACCACCGCGCCTCGTTCGACGCTCAGATTGCTGAGTAGCGCAGCCCCGGCCGCACGATAACCGAACACCGCGTCTTCCACGACGGGCTGCCGCGAGCGAATTGCCGTGAAGAAGTTTTTGAAGTGGTCGTAGCTGTCGCTATAACCCTTGGGAGCTACGTATTTTTCGTATTCCACAGAAGGGGCTTCCGACGGATGAACTCGTGGATACTTCTGCCGGTACTCCGTCATAATGCGTTTTTGCATGTCTTCGGTGAAGGTGTCCAGCGTGTGGCCGGGCTCCTTTTCGCGCGGCGACCGGCTGATCGTGAGCTGGTTCCATCCGATTTCCAAGGTGCCCTCGGAGCCAGTGAACAGCAGACCTTCGCTCTCGTCGCCGCCGTCTACGAAGTTGACCCGCAGGGCCAGGTTGAACCCCTGGGGATAATCAAATAGTCCCAGCAATACGTCGTTAGCGTCGCGCCCATCTTTCCAGAAGCGAAGACCTCCAGTGGCCATGGCGCGAGTGGGACCGTTACTTCCGGTGATGAAGTGTGTGCCGCTGAACAGATGCACGAATAGATCTCCGGCGACTCCCGTGCCGTAGGCCTTCCACTTGCGCCACTGGAAGAAGTGTTCGGCGTTGAAGGGGATTTTGGGAGCAGTGCCGAGGAAGCGCGGCCAGTCGCAGGTTTCAGGCGATGCATCCAGAGGGACTGTGTAGTTCCATGCGCCCATCGCGGAGTTGCGGTCCCAGTGCGCGGTCACCATGTTCAGGTGCCCGATTGCTCCAGACGCAAGCATCTCCTTGGCCTTGGCATAAATGATCGAGCTGACGCGCTGGCTTCCAATCTGCAGAATTCGGTTATTGGCGCGCGCGGCCTGGACCATCTCCGGACCGTCCGCGTACTCGTGGATCATCGGCTTCTCGCAGTAGACATCTTTGCCCGCCTTCATGGCGTCGACCGAGACCTGCTTGTGCCAATGATCGGGCGTGCCGACGATGACGGCGTCGATATCTTTGCGCGCTAGGACTTCTTTGTAATCGCGGGTGGTGAAGATGTCGTCGCCCCACATTTCTTTGCTGTGCTGGAGACGTCCGTCGTAGCAATCCGCAACCGCAACCAGCTTGACGCCCGGAACCTGGAGCGCGGCTCGAGTGTCTCCCATGCCCTGCCCACCGGCGCCGATCAGGGCGATCTGGATGTGATCGTTGGGCGAAGCAGGAGTGGGCGTTTGGTCCTGCGGAGCCGCCAGCGCATATACCTTGGCTCCCAGGGCTGTTCCTGCAGTTGCCGATCCTGCTACTTTCAGAAAAGTTCTGCGATTCAATGGGCGCATTGATCCCCCAACACGGAATTTAGGACGTTGCAACAATAAACTTTTTTGGGAGATTTTGCCTCAGCGATGAGGTTCGAAGTCGGTTCTGAGGTGTTCGTCTTCGACGGTCATCGCCATGCCGCTGCGGTACCTGTGAGAACATGCTGCCACGCCGAAGCGTCCAATCCGTGAGTGCTCAAAGGGCTCACTTGTGAAGTGACCTTATTGCGCCAATCACCACGCCAATCACCAAGAACGATGCCCCGGCTCGGCGAATGTTCCGCTTTGCATCGATGATCTGCTATTGTTCGAAGCTGAAATGGATAAGCAATTTGGATCCATCTGCATGGAATTCACGGCTGGAGCAGCCATGCTGCAGGAGATTGACGATGAAAATTCGTTTGTTTGCCAACATCCTCGTACTCTGCCTTCTCATTCTTCCCTCTGCCGCCCAAGTAAGCGGTAGTGGCATTGCGAACTTCGTACCGCGTTGGACCAATAGTACAGCGTTGGGGAACTCGCTCCTATTTCAGGCAAACGGAATGGTGGGTATCGGGACCACAACTCCTGCTGCAAAGCTGTCGCTTCTCGGATCGGGTGGAACGGCCGGCGTCAACGGAGGTAATGCCCCGTCTGTGTTCCAGGTTGTCGGAGGCAGGGGTGGCTCGAATTTGAGCGGCTTCGGAGTACAAGGATCGGGTGGTTCGGTCCAGGTAAGCTCTGGCTCTGGTGCGCCTTTGCCAACGATTGCTACAGGTGGTTCAGGTGCGACAATTCTGATGACCGGGGGCAGCGGCGCGAATTGCATTCCAGCTAGCACCAGGTGTGGAGTCTACGCCGGCGGCAATGGCGGCTCTATAGCTCTCCTTCCAGGGACCGGGGGTGCGGGCACCACCGTAGGCAAAAGAGGTTTCGTAGGGGTTGGTACTACCGCGCCATCGCACACGTTCGAAGTGGTCTCTGGCGGCTCTACGCTAGCTGACCAGTGGACAACCCGCAGCTCACGCCGATTCAAAGCTAACATTCAAGTCATCCAAGGAGCTTTGGAAAAGGTCAAGCAACTTAAGGGAGTGTCGTATGAACGTAAGGATGATGGACGTCGCCAAATAGGAGTAGTGGCTGAGGATGTAGCACAAATCGTGCCCGAAGTCGTGTCCTTGAATCCTGATACCGGAGAACCCGATGGCGTCGACTATTCCCGACTAGCTGCACTTCTCATCGAAGCCATCAAATCACAACAAATCGAAATTCGAGACCTCGAAGCACGGATAAGAGACCTTACCGCTAAGTGAATGTTTACTGCCGTTTACTTTATTGTGCTCTGACAGTTGGGTGTGCTTGCATCGTCGCTGAAGCCACAACGGCTGGTGAGGCGGAAGAACACAGCTATTCAAATATCGCGTTTTCCTCACTGACGCTCCATCGGCCAATTCTCAATGGGCGGTATCGTCCGGACTTCGACAGGGATGCATCAAACGGCTTCTTTTGTGGCAAGCTGAAGGGAATCGCCTTCCCTTATTGCGTCATGTCATCCTGAGCGAAGCGAAGGATCTCTGCATCTTCGTGCCACGAGCAAAGTCCATGTATCCTTCGCTTCGCTCACGATGACAATCTAAGTATCCAGTTCGTTGCCTTTTTCTGAACCTGCCCGGTACGAAGAATTCAATAACCTTCGCCATAGATCACCCTGCTTTAAAAACAGGACTCTGGCGAAAAAGTTCTCCCTTTGACAAATCTCTACAGATGCTTTCCGGCTGATTCAGCTAAAGATACCGGGCTCGGATTACTACTTCCCACGTTACATTTGAAGCTACGCAAAACACGGAATTCGACACACCTGCAGAAAAAGGCGCTAAGCTCCATCAGCGTGACACCATAGCTTAGGGACTCAAGGTATGGTTCCTACCGTATTCCCCCGGCCAACAACCAGTTGAAACAACTCATCTGAAAAGTACGGGCAAAGGCACGAGTGTATGCCCCGGCTGCTTCGTGTGGTTTACTTTCGGAGGTCATACCATGAAGAGAGTTTTACAAACGGTAGCGCTGGTGGCCGCGCTGGCACTGCCCGCATTGTGTCAAAACGGGCGGCTTTCGCCTGACGACCAGCACGATTTCGATAAAGCTTATGCCAAGTGGGTGAACGACAGCCGTAAGAACGATCGCGATGACATCGCCAAAGACGTCCGCAAGATGCAGGACATCATGCAGCGCAACAACATTCCGCCCGATGTGCCATACGAGCGGATTGCCAGCAACGGATATGGGCCGCAGGACAGGTATAACGATGGCCGTTACAACAACGCCTATCCACAGGACAATCGGAACTGGGGCAACCCAAGCCGGCTCTCTCCGGACGAGCAGCATGAGTTCGATAAGGCTTATGCGAAGTGGGTCAATGACAGCCGCAGGAATGATCGTGACGATCTAGACAAGGACGTCCGCAGGATGCAGGACATCATGGGGCGCAACAATATCCCGCCGGATGTTCCCTACGATCAGATTGCTACCCCGGCGGCCTATAACAACGGCGGTTACAGGGACAATGGTTATCCCGATAACCGTGACCGCGGATACGCAGGTTACAGCCAGTCCAGACTCTCGCCGGACGATCAGCACGAGTTCGATAGAGCATACGAAAAGTGGGTAAAGGACACCCGCAAGAACGATCGCGACGATATTTACAAGGACGAGCGCAAGATGCAGGACATTATGGCGCGGTACAACATCCCGCGCGACGTGCCGTACGATCGCGTCGCATCGCCTAATGCCGAATATCGGCACTGATTTGTGAACTGGGAACCACGGAGCACGGGGCGACCCGTGCTCTTTTTTGCATCAGCCGAACCCATTGAGCAAAACCACGGCTTGGCTTCCATCTGGCATTCAGAGCATAATGAGGCGGTTTAGCGCACCCCTTTGGGGTGCGTTCGTGTCCCTCGAGCTTTCGGTAACTTAGCGATCGAAAAGATATGTCCGCAGAGCACTTCGATGTGATCGTGATTGGTGCAGGCCTGTCCGGCATTGGCGCGGGATACCGTCTGCAGACGCGCTGTCCAGGCAAACGCTACGTAATCCTTGAGGCCCGCGAGCAGATTGGCGGCACATGGGATCTGTTCCGCTACCCGGGAGTTCGGTCCGACTCGGACATGTTTACCCTTGCGTATCCGTTCCGGCCGTGGAAAGGCGCCAAGGCCATCGCCGATGGTCCGGCGATCCTCAATTACGTGCGCGACACTGCGCGAGAGTTCGGAATCGATCGCCACATTCGATTTCAGCAGCGGGTGCTGTCGGCTGCATGGTCCACAGAGGACGCGTGTTGGACGTTGGACGTGAGCGATCGAACCGGCAAGACCCTCCGCTACACCTGCGATTTTTTGTATGGATGCACCGGCTACTATCGCTATGACTCTGGATATGATCCGGGCTTTCCCGGTGCTGAGCGATTCTGCGGACGAATCGTGCATCCGCAACATTGGCCGGAAGATCTGGAGTACAACGGCAAGAAAGTGGTCGTGATCGGCAGCGGAGCGACTGCGGTGACGCTGGTGCCTGCGATGGCATCGAGCGCAGCGCACGTGACTATGTTACAACGCTCGCCAAGTTATACTTTGAGCTTGCCCCATCACGATGCGCTCGCCGATTGGCTGCGCCGCAAGTTGCCCGCAGGGCCTGCACATGGGATTGCGCGCTGGAAAAATATTCTGATCAGCCTGGGAATATACCAACTCAGCCGCCGTGCACCCGACTACATGCGCCGTCTGCTTCGCACGGGAGCGACGAAGAGCCTTCCCGCAGGATACGACGTGGATAAGCATTTCAATCCGCGCTATCAACCCTGGGATCAACGCCTGTGCCTGGTTCCCGACTCGGACTTGTTTAAGGCCATCAGAAAAGGGCGGGCTGCGGTCGTGACCGACGAAATCGAGACTTTTACGGAGCACGGCATCCGGTTGCAATCGGGGCAGGAACTCGAGGCCGACATTATTGTCACCGCCACCGGATTGCAGATGCTGGCGCTGGGAGCGGTGCGCATCAGCGTAGATGGCAGGCCAATTCATCCCGGCGACGCTTTCGTCTACAAGGGAGCGATGTTAAGCAATGTGCCCAATTTCGCTTTCTGTATTGGGTATACGAACGCATCCTGGACACTGCGGGCGGACTTGGCTTCAACCTTCGTGTGCCGCGTTCTGCGTCACATGGACCGCCGCGGTTATCGCACGTGCATGCCGGTGTGCGATTCTGCAAGCATGGAGTCCCGGCCGTTGCTCAATCTCACCTCCGGTTACGTGACTAGGGGCGCGGCAGATCTGCCAAAACAATCCGCGGCGCAGCCCTGGATGATCCAGCAGAATTACATTCTCGACATGCTCACCATGAAGTTGCGCCGGATGGAGGACGGGATTTTACAGTTCCGCAAAGGTGTTTCTCTAGCCCGAACAACCCTGCCGGAAAAGGTAGCGAGTTCCGCCTGAAAGGTGCCGGCACCGCGAGCGGAGTTCTGGCAATTGTGAAGTTCCCTTATAATAGAAAGATTCAGAAAGCCATCCGAGAGGCCTCTGTGCGCTTGCGCTCGGGGCTGCGTGTGGCTGTTGGGCCCTATCGATGTCTTCTACTTCAACGCAGACAGAGAGCATTGTTGTTCGCGGCGCGCGCGTTCACAACCTCAAAAACATTGATTTTGAGATACCGCACAATCGGCTGACGGTGGTGACGGGGGTATCGGGCTCAGGAAAGTCCTCACTTGCATTCGACACTATCTACGCCGAGGGCCAGCGCCGGTATGTGGAATCGTTATCCGCGTATGCGCGCCAATTTCTGGAACGCATTGAGAAGCCCGACGCGGACAGCGTTGACGGAATCGCCCCCGCGGTCGCGATCCGGCAAAAGAACACGACCCGAAACCCACGATCCACGGTAGCAACAGCAACAGAGATTTACGATTACCTCCGCCTGCTGTTTGCGCGTGTCGGTCGGACCTATTGCGTGAACTGCGGGAAAGAAGTCAAGAAAGACACCGTTGACGAGGTGGCGGATACGATTGTTGCACTCGAGCCGGAGACTCGGTTGCAGGTGCTATTCCCGCTCCAGCGGCCAGCGCTGGAGAAGCAGGAAACGGCGGTTGGGAGTCGACGGGCGCGCGGCCGCGACGGCCTTGGGACTCCGGCGCAACGCCCGCGACCAAGCAAGACGAAGAAGGCTGATGACGGGCAGCTCAGTGAGTCGCTTAAAACTCGCCTTTTTGACCTGCGGAAAGCTGGGTTCAACCGGCTTTATCAGGCGGGGCAGGTTTTTGAGTTCTCTACGCCGGAGTCGCTGCTCGATATTAACTTCAGCGAGCCGGTCTTTGTTCTCGTCGATCGTTTGAGCGTTTCAGCTGAGTCTCGCTCTCGAATTGTCGATGCGATTGAGACTGCTTACCGGGACTCTGGTGAAGTTGTTTTTGAATTACCCACCGAGTCGGGCGGGGCTGCCACATCTTCAATCCTTCGTTTCTCACAGAAGTTCGAATGCAAGAACTGTCACCTGAAGTATGAGGAGCCCGAGCCCCGCCTTTTTTCATTCAACAATCCGTATGGGGCCTGTCCAAAGTGCCAGGGCTTCGGGAACACAATCGACTTCGACCTGGACCTCGTCATCCCGGACAAGATGAAGTCCCTCGCCGACGGTGCGATTGAGCCCTGGACGAAGCCGAAATACCGGCCGCTGTTTACAGACTTGAAGCGCTACGCGAGGCAAGCCGGCATTCCTCTTGACATGGCCTGGATCGATCTGGCTGAGGAGCACCGCAATGCCGTACTCAATGGCGAAGGCAAGTTCATGGGTGTGCGCGGCTTCTTCAGCCACCTGGAGAGGAAGAAATACAAGCTCCATGTTCGCGTCTTTCTGAGCCGCTATCGCGGGTATTCGATCTGTCCGGATTGCAGTGGCTCGCGCCTGCGGCTTGAAGCACGGCAGGTCCGGATCAACGACAAGAATCTGTGCGAGGTCTGCTCCTTAACAGTGGAAGACGCGCTGAAGTTTTTCGAGGCTTTGGAACTGTCCGCTCAGCAAGCCGAGATCGCGGATAAGCTTTTGGACGAGATTCGCGAGCGCCTTCGCTTTCTCAATGAAGTGGGATTGGAATACCTGACTCTGGACCGGCTGTCATCGACACTGTCGGGCGGCGAGGCCCAGAGGATTCAACTGGCGACCTCGCTGGGTTCGCGCCTGGTCGGGACACTTTACGTGCTGGATGAGCCCTCGATCGGGCTGCATGCGCGCGACACCCACCGGCTGGTGAAAATCCTGCATGATCTGCGCGATCTTGGGAACACGATCCTGGTTGTCGAGCATGATCCCGACATCATGCGCGCGGCGGATTGCATTCTTGATCTGGGCCCGGGAGCGGGAGAGAATGGCGGCAAGCTGATCGCCGAAGGAACTTATGAGCAGATCCTGCACAACCCAGCGTCGCTGACAGGAAGATACCTGGTGGAGGATTTGCGCATTCAAGCTCCGGCGACACGCCGCAAGCCAGGTTCACAGCAGATAAAAATGAAAGGCATTCGGGCCAATAATCTAAAGAACGTCGATGTCAGCATCCCATTGAATATGCTGGTGGCAATCACGGGCGTGTCCGGCTCGGGTAAATCGACGTTGCTGCATCAGGTTTTGTATCGAGCGTTGGCCCAGGCGAAACGGCAGCCCTCGAGCAACGGTTCTGGCGCAAGCACCGCCGCCAACTGGGAGATCCTGGAGGGCGATCAATACATCGAAGAAGTCGTCCTCGTAGACCAATCTCCTATCGGGCGCACTCCACGATCCAATCCTGTTACGTATATCAAGGCATTCGACTCAATCCGCGAACTGTTCTCTTCCCTGCCCGAGGCTAAAAAGCGCGGCTTCGGTGCGGGGCATTTTTCTTTCAACATCCCCGGCGGACGTTGCGAGGTTTGCCAGGGCGATGGAACCGTCACCGTGGAGATGCAGTTCCTGGCCGATGTTGAATTGATCTGCGAGGAGTGCAAAGGCACGCGTTATAAGCCGCAAGTGCTGGACGTTCGATACCGGGGCAAAAACATTCACGACGTGCTGAATCTAACGGTAAGAGAGGCGTTGAAGTTCTTCGCGGAAGCTCCTAAGGTGACGGAAAAACTGCGATCGCTGGAGGAAGTAGGGCTCGGTTATCTGCGGCTGGGGCAGTCGGCAACGACGCTCTCCGGCGGCGAGGCGCAGCGCATGAAACTGGCGGCACACCTGCAGCCCGCGACACGGGACAGCGCGCGCCTGTCAGGACAAAGATTAAAGCGCCGTCTGCTTTATATCTTCGACGAGCCGACTACCGGGCTACATTTCGATGACGTGAGCAAACTCCTGGCGGCCTTTCGCCGTCTGATTGAAGCAGGGGGGTCCATTGTCGTGATCGAGCACAATCTGGAGGTCATCAAGACCGCGGATTGGGTGATCGATCTGGGTCCCGAGGGCGGAAACCGGGGGGGCAAGATTGTAGGTCTCGGACCGCCTGAGGCAATCGCCAAGCTTCCCGGATCGTATACCGGAAAATATCTGGCGCGTGTTTTGAACGGCAATGGAGCATCGCGTTCCAATGGACGTTCCTAGAATTGCGTTGCGGCGATCTTTCATGCTCGCCATGATCACGGCTTGCATGCTTGGCAGCGGCACTGCACAGGCGTGGCACCAAGAATCCCAAAAGCCTCCTCCGGCGAGTGCGTCATCAAGCCAGAAAAAGCACCGCCGTCATGTGACAGTCTCCGAGGAGGAAGGCCCCCAGCCAGAGCTGGCCAAAGCCGAGGACCTCATCCAGAAGTGGGACTACGCTCAGGCAGAATCCGTGCTGCAGAAGCTGGTAGCCAGCGATTCTGAGAACTACGTGGCATGGTTTGATCTTGGATTTGTAGAAAACGCCCTGGGCAAGCCGCAGGACTCCATCGCGGCTTATCGAAAGTCTGTCGCTGCCAAGCCCAATGTCTTCGAGTCCAACCTGAATCTCGGGCTGCAGCTGGCCAAGACAGGTCAGGGGGATGCTGAGAAATTTCTGCGCGCCGCAACGCAGTTGACGCCAACCAGTCATGTTGCGGAGGGCCAAGCACGGGCGTGGCTTTCATTGGCGCACCTGCTGGAACCAACTAAGCCTGAGGAGTCTATCGCTGCCTACCAGCACGCCGCAGATCTGCTGCCGAAAGATCTCGAGCCGCACTTGTCGGCCGGACTCCTTCTGGAGAAACACAATAAATTTTCCGATGCCGAGCAGGAATACCGAAAGGCGCTAGCTATTGATCCGGCGTCGTCGGAGGCGACCATTGGATTGGCGAACATCTATATGCGCGGCCGGCGCTTTCCCGATGCCGAGGCGGAGTTGCGTAAAATCGTGTCGGCGCACCCAGATCAGGCAGGAGGCCACGTTCAGCTGGGACGCGTTCTTGCCGCGCAAGAGAAAAACGATGAGGCAATTGCCGAATTGCAGGAAGCGCTGAAGCGGACTCCTGGCGATACTGCGCTGCAGCGGGACCTTGCCGATCTTTACAATTCAGCTGGCAAGAACGAGCAGGCGGAGGCGGCTTTCCGCACGCTCGTCAGCACACACCCCGACGATGCCGAACTGCGTCACAGTCTCGGCGTGAGCCTGCTCAAGCAGAAGAAATTTGCCGACGCTCAGAACGAGTTTTTGCAAACAGTGAAGCTCAGGCCGGGCTTCGCTGCGGCGTATGGTGATCTTGCCTTTGCGGCCAGTTCGAACAACGATTACGGGTTGACGCTCAAGGCTCTGGATGAACGCGCAAAGCTGCAACCCGACATCCCGATCACGTACTTCCTGCGTGCCTCGGCCAATGA
>Ga0068856_100001012_pt1 | contig 29907 bp, 30 predicted proteins | sample KBSCornC62_FD_66595 | JGI IMG/M metagenome (GOLD analysis project Ga0068856, IMG submission 66595) | Corn rhizosphere microbial communities from Kellogg Biological Station, Michigan, USA - KBS Corn C6-2 | ecosystem: Host-associated > Plants > Roots > Rhizosphere > Soil ... | reverse complement strand
CGCCTGCACGGCCTCGTTATGGTGGATTGACGCGCATGTACAAAGTGCAGCGCATGTGCCCAGAAAACGGCCGTGTGACTACCATCAGAAGCCGAGGTATGCCACGACGCCGATGGCAATGAGGACCAGCGCCGTGATGGTGGTGGCGTTGCGTTCCAGCCACTCCCCTTTGATTCGATAGCCAGCGATGGTGGCGAGCACCGTCAAGCCAACAAAGGTCGCCATAGTTACCGCCGAGAAAGCCACCAGGACGCCCACAACTGTCACACCACCAACCGCACCCGCTGCGAGGGCGACTGGGAGGATTGTCAGGTCTGGCGAAGCCGCGACACCGAATGGGACGGCAATGGCTGCCAGCCGTCTGGCCAGTGGCTGCTCCGAACCGGCTATGACGACCGCCGGGCCATCCTCATGATCGTCGCTCTGCTCGTGTGGCTGGCCGTGGCTGTGTCCATGATCGTGGCCATGACCCGTCAGCCCCCATAGCAGAAACCCGAGTCCGGTCAGGACAAGCACACCACCGACGATATGCCCTTGCTGGATATCGATCGCGCGCTGGAACTGGAGGCCCACTACTGCGATTATGCCGCCCAGCACTACCGAGGTCAGCACATGCCCTGCGGAGGCCAGTGTGCTGACACGGGCTACGCGAAGCAGACCCCACCGCTGTGTGCGTGCCACGACAGCTAGCGGAACCCAGTGATCCGGCAGGATGGAGTGGAGGATCGCTACCGAGGCGGCAGCTACCATGAGTAGCGCGACAGATGGCATATGCATGAGACACCTCCTGGAAGTCTTGCCCGGTTCACAACTTGCATGCCTGCTCAGATAGTCAAATATTTGAACAAAGCAAGGCGTTGCGCCTATGCGCCATGTGAGTAGTCATGGATAGGGATGGTCTTCCAACGCTTGGCGCACGTGGTCAGCGTGGTATTCCGCCTCGCGGAACAGAACCGGCAGGTGATGGTTATCCAGCGTGTAATAGATGACGGTGCCCGCTCGGCGCGATCTGACCAGCCTCCGACCCCGTAAGAGGCGGAGCTGGTGCGAGACCGCCGACTCAGAGACCCCGGCCACCAGGGCAAGGTCCCGCACACACATCTCCCCCGTGCTGAGTGCATAGAGGATGCGGGCACGCGTGGGATCAGCCAGCGCACCAAACATCTCCGCGATAATAGTCAGCATGCCTTTAGGTGGGACGGCAGCCTGGGCGGCTGCCACCGACTCGGGATGGATGGCTGTGGATACCAGGTGAGTCATGAACAAAGTTCCTTGCATTATCTGCATATATGCTCAGATACTAGCAAGGTCAGAGACCGCTGTCAAGCCGTCCCCCCAATGCCGCTCAGGAGCAGCACTCTCAAAGGGTTATGGTGTGCTTTATCCCTGCTTCGAGCGGCCTACGCCCAATAGTGTGAAAGTTAAGGCCTTCCCGCCTGGCGCTCGCCGCAGTCAGGTCTACGGAACTTAACAGCCGCAGGCCCGGTACGCCTCGTTGGCTGCGCATATTTCTTAATCTCTTCTGCCACGAGGGGAGAGGGCAGTCGCCGGGAGAGGTTAGTCCTCCAGTGGGAATGATTGAGCGGCGCGCCACGCGGCCAGGTCGGCGTCGTCTGGCTCCGGCACCCAGGAGCGCAGCAGCCGCGTCTCGTCGTCGCCACTGAGTATATGTGCACCAATCGTAGCGGGGAGCACCGCCGTCTCACCCTGCGCCAGCGTCACGCTTCCCTCATCCGACGCAATATCGCAGCGGCCAGAGAGCGCCGTCACGATCTGGCAGCTCGTCGGGCGGACCGTGCCAGCGCGCGCGCCATGTAGCGTAAGCTCGTCCAGCACGAAGTAGTGGCAGCCGACCAGCACCCGCCGCTCGTCACGCGCCAGTGGCGTCACGCGCTCGAGTGTCTGCGGGGCGTAGCGCATCACCGCTAACCCCTGCTCGATATGCAGGTCGCGCGGGCGGCCGTCCGCCTGCAAGCGGCCATAGTCATACAACCGGTAGGTGATATCTGAGTATTCCTGGAGCTCGTAGAGGGCGACCCCGGCGCAGATCGCGTGGACCGTGCCCGCGGGGACGAAGATGACGTCGCCCGGCTTCACCTCAACGCTGCGCAGCACGTCTTCCAGCGTGTTGGTCGCGATGGCCTGGCGTATCTCGTCCTGCGTCGTCGCCCGATTCAGCCCATAGACGACCCGCGCGCCCGGCTCTGTGTGGAGGATGTACCACATCTCGGTCTTGCCCAGCTTGCCGCCCTCGTACGCGGCGGCATAGTCGTCATTTGGGTGAACCTGCACCGAAAGCTGGTCGTGCGCGTCGAGGAACTTGGTCAGCAGCGGGAATCGCGCGCCGAAGACCGCCTCCGCGCGCGCGCCGATCAGATCGACGCCGTAGCGTTCGGTGAGCGCGCCCAGCGTCTGGGCGGCATAGGGCGGATTGGTCGCGATGGCGTCGAGCGCCGTCTCCCACGATTCGCCGATGCGCGCGCCCTGCGGCACATCCTTGCCCGCGACGGCGCGCAGATTTTCGCCGCCCCAGATCGTCTCGTGCAGGCTGGCGCGGAGCTGAATCGGCCCCAGACGGCGTGCTGGCTGCCCTGTGCTCATTCCAGAAATCTCCCGTATGCACGCGGCGCGGTCTTCAAGCGACAAAAAACGCCGTGCCACGAGATAGTATCTCACGACACGGCATTCTTGCATTCTGAGACAGGAAAAATGGGCGGCCTGCTACTGCACGCGGTTGAGCAGATCAATGGCCCGCAGAACCGCCTCGCGCGACTCTGGCGAGGCGTCGGCGCCAAGCGCCTCGGTCACCTGGCACTTCAGAACTTCGGTAGCCACGCGGTCCATGGCGGCGCGAGCAGCCAGAATCTGAGTCACCACCTGCTCGCAGGACTTCCCCTCGCCGAGCATGTTGATAATGCCCCGGATCTGTCCCTCGATGCGTCGCAGGCGCAACTGCATGTCATTCTCGGTTTTCGGCGGTAGCGTCGCCATCGTCATTTACCCCAGGTCAGACTGCGCGTGCGCGCTGACACCATCCAGGTGGCGCTTGAGCACCTCGCCCTGCACCAGCCCAACTACACGGTCAACTTCCTTGCCACCGCTGAAGATAATCATGGTGGGAATACCCTGAATGCCCAGGCGCTGCGGCGTGGACATGTTGATATCGGTGTTCATCTTGGCAAAGGTGACCTTACCCGCGTACTCGCCAGCCAGCCGCTCGAAGGTGGGGGCCATCCGCAGACACGGAGTGCACCAGGGCGCCCAGAAATCAACGATCACCGGTTTATCTGACTGAAGCACCTTCTCGCCAAATGTCTGATCGGTCACTTCGACATAAGCATCTGACATGAGAGAAATCCTCCTGGGCAACATTGGCCCATCGTTGTCGCTATTACCCTACGGGGGTATCGTATACATGGTATCACCGGACAGGCATCCCGTCAAGGGCGCGGCGCGCTGGTTCTCCGTCCCTGCCCGGTGCTATGATGGAACGGAAGACGGGATGTCGTATACGTATAGCACCATACTTACCAGGATGCGGAGCAAATATTATGCCACTCAGCGATGGCGTCATCTACATGGACCACGCGGCAACCACCCCGGTTGACCCCGATGTGCTCGCCGCGATGCTCCCCTTTTTCAGCGAGCGTTTCGGCAACCCCAGCAGCATCTATCGCCTGGGGCGCGAGAGCCTGGACGCGCTGGAAACCGCGCACGAGGCCGTCGCGCGTGTCTTGGGGTGTCGCCCGGTGGAGATCGTCTTTACCGGCGGCGGCTCGGAGGCCGATAACCTGGCGATCAAGGGAGTCGTCTACGCCAAACGGCGCCGTGGCAACCATATCATCACGACCGCCATCGAGCACCACGCCGTCTTGCATACCTGCCAGCAACTCGAACACGAGGGCTACCGCGTCACCTATCTGCCGGTGGATGAGGCGGGGCTGGTGAATCCCGCCGATGTGGCCGCCGCCATCACCGATGAGACCGCGCTAGTGACGATGATGTATGCCAACAACGAGGTCGGCACGATCCAGCCCATCGCCGAGATCGGGCGCATCTGCCGCGAGCAGCGCGTGCCGTTCCATACCGATGCGGTGCAGGCGGGCGGCCTCCTCGATATTGATGTCAACACGCTCGGCGTGGACCTGCTGACACTCTCGGCCCATAAGTTCTACGGCCCCAAGGGCGTCGGCATTCTCTACGCGCGCCAGGGCACGCGCATCCAGCCGCAGATTCTCGGCGGCTCGCAGGAGCGCAACCGGCGCGCGGGCACCGAGAATGTACCGGGAGCGGTCGGCGCGGCCTTCGCGCTTGAGCGGGCGCAGGCGACGCGCGCGGAGGAGGCGGCCCGGCTGGTGGCGCTACGCGACCGGCTCATCAGCGCCATCCTGCGCATCCCCGATACGCGGCTCACCGGGCATTCTGAGTGGCGGCTGCCCAACAACGCCAGCTTCGCGTTCGCGGGCGTCGAGGGCGAGTCGCTGCTGCTCAATCTCGATCTGATCGGCGTCGCGGCCTCCAGTGGCAGCGCCTGCACGACGGGCAGCGTCGAGCCGTCGCACGTGCTGACGGCGATGGGCATCTCCGAAAGCGGCGCGCGCGGCCATCTGCGGCTGACGCTCGGCCACAGCAGCGACGACGGCGACGTAGACTTCGTGCTGGAGCATCTGCCTGCCATCGTCGAGCGGCTGCGAGCGCTTTCCACTCGCCCTGTGTAGCGCATTGTCACCATAGTGGTCTGACAAGCGTATCTACTCAGGGAAGACGTGTGTTCCGAATGAGGCGTACCCTGCTGAGATCAGAAAGGATGCAGCGATGAGCTACGAACAGCCACCTGAGAACAACGAACAACACAACGAGCCACAACAGGATCAGCCGCCGCAGCAACCATCGTTTACTCCGCCACCGCCACCGCCGATGCCGCCACAGGCGCAGGAGCCGCAACAATTCTACACGCCCCCGCCGCCAGAGCCTCAGCAACCGCAATACACGCCGCCTCCACCGATGCCTGCTCAGCCAGGATATGCGCCACCACCCATGCCGCAGTATGCGCCTCAGCCGCCGCAGATGCAGGCACAGGCGGGCGTTCCCGCGCAGGGCTACGACTGGACAGTGGCGCTAATTCTCTCGATTCTGCTTGGGGAGCTGGGTGTTGACCGCTTCTATACCGGCAGCATCGGGCTTGGTATCCTCAAGCTGATTACGTTCGGCGGCTGCGGCATCTGGTGGATCGTCGATATCATCCTGATCGCGACCGGATCGTACAAAGACGCGCAGGGCCGCCCGCTCGTGCGCAAGCTCTGAGTCGGGAGTGCGCTACTCGGTAGCCGAGACGCAGCATCTCGTCCTGGATCGCGCCATTGTCAGCGCGGTCCATGGGCAGATGTGTGCGACATGCGATGTGTGTGACTGAATGATTGAGGATGCAGCCAATGATGCGCCATGATCCACCGCCTAGCTACTCTAGTAATCAGCCTTACGGACAGCAACCCTACGCGCCACCACCGATGCAGCCGCAGTCAGGCGTCCCAGCCGAGGGCTACGACTGGACGGTCACGCTCATCCTGGCCATCCTCGTTGGGGTCTATGGTGTCGATCGCTTCTACACCGGGAGTATCACGCTCGGCATCGTGAAGCTCATCACCCTGGGTGGCTGTGGCGTCTGGTGGCTTGTGGACATCATCATGATCGCCACTGGCTCCTACAAGGACGCCTACGGGCGCCCGCTCGCGCGCAAGCTATGAGCCGGGACGCGCGTATCGCACTGGGGAAGGTGGGATGCTATCTCCTCCTTCCCGTCATCTTCTGGCTGATTCCCACCGCGCGCATCGAGGCGGGGCCGTCGTTCTGCCTGATTCACCGCCTCACAGGCGTGCCCTGCCCTGGCTGTGGCATGACGCGCGCGCTTTCCTGCGCCACACACGGCCAACCGCGCCGCGCCCTCGCCTATAACAGCCGCGTGGTCATCGTGCTGCCGCTGCTACTATGGGCGTGGGCGCGCGTGCTGCGCCGCGAATGGCGAACATTCCAGGCCGCTCGCCTTGAGGCTCTAGCAACGAGCGCTACTGTGCTTCGGGTTCGTCGATCAGCGGGTCGGCATGGCGGTGAATGAGTTTCCACGAATCGCCTTCGCGGCGGAAGAGCTCGGTAACGCGCAGATTGAAAGGTACCGTTCCTGGCTTACCGCGCAGGTGTGTAGTGGCGCGCTGAAAACCAACCCAATAGGCAAGACCGCTCCCTGCTGCCATATCCAGAATCTCGAAGTGACTCTCGCCGCCGCTCTCAAAGTTTGCGACGTCGCGGTCGTACTTTGCCCAGACGGCTTCAGCGCCTTGCGTATACCCTCCCCGTGGCCCGAAGAACGTAGCCGAAGCGTGGTGAGCGGCAATGTCAGCCAGTGGCGCGGCGTCGCCGCTCACATAGGCCTGTGCCGCCTCCTCGCGCTGCTTCATGAATTGCGCGAAATCGTCCTGTTCATTGCTCATATGCTGCCGCACCTCCATAGGTGAACAATCTGCTCACTTCACGGGATCGCTGGTCGCAGATAATGTGCCGCGTGCGCCTTTCAACTCGTCGGGTGACTATTCAGGCGGAGCTGCGCCGCAAGTGTAGCATAGAAGCACGACGCCAGCCGAAGAAGTCTCCACCCTGAAGACCGAAACCGCTCAGCAGCGCGAGCAGATCGCCACGCTGCTGGCGCGGGTGCGTGGCGTGGAGGCGCGGCTGGCCTAGGCCCGTGTTGTCAGCGCCTCACGGCTCATCCGCCATGCGATCCATGCCAAGCGGGGAGCGAGGCGACAGCGGCTATTGGGAATTTGCCCACCTATCACGGCGTCAGCTGGCGCGACGACTGGACACCGTATCAGGCGTATTCGACCTGTCGGCATGCGCTCCGCAACGTCCACCCCTGCGGGAGCTGACCTTTGTCGAAGAGCAGTACCAGTAGCCCTGGGCCGATGAAGGTATGAAAAGCCTTAGCTCGCTGGCGATACCGCCCACGCCGTGAGCAAGTCGCGCGCTGTTGCGTAGTGAGGTACATGGGAATGGTGGCGCGGCGGGCGCGCTGACCCACGGCCTCAGCGACCGGTCAGCCGCCCCCAGCGCTGCGTGGACTGCGGCGATGCCACACCGGGCAGCGTGCGCCTCTACACACCCGCGGCGCCGTGAGCGTGGGAGAGGATATCGTCCGACTCCAACTGGGTGGGTAAAGGAGTGAGAGATGCGTGGCAGGCGTGCGCGGGCGCTCTTCGCGTGCATTGGCGTCCTTGGCGCCGTGGGCGCGTTTCTCGCCTGTGGCACTCCTGGAATGGCGCCGAATCCGACGCCACCCGCAATTCGTGCGCCGGGCTTTCACCAGCTGCCTAACCTGCCAGACGTCGTCATGAGCCCGCCATTTCAACAGAACGGCGGCGGATACCAGATTCTCACGCAGCAAATTGTCCCTGACTCGCATTTTGATATGTCGGTGTCCTGGCTGGATGGAACGGGCCGCCGCACGATCGCGCTGAAATACCCCTGCGATTACGGGCAAGCTGCGGTCAGCGCCGATGGCATGTGGCTCGCCTGCCCCGCAAACGGCGCTACGTCGGGGACCGATAATCCCACCTACTATCTGGAAGTCGCGTCGCTGAGCGCCAGCGGCCCACCCCACCATGCCGCCATACGGCTTGATGCGGTGACCGACTATCGCCTGCCTGTGTGGTCGCCAGATGGGGCATATCTCGCGCTGGTGCGCAGTCCGCACAATTCCGACATGGGCGGAGCCTGCTCGGTACAGGTTTTCGCCCTGTCCAGTGACCACTCCAGCGCCACCCTGCGGACGACACTGACCACGGGAGATCCTCCGACATGCGGAGTAGCGCAGCTGGGCTGGTCGAGCGATGGCGCGCGGCTGCTCATCCTGGCGCACGCCGAGACTGACGCGAACGGCGGGCCACTCTGGGTCGATACCCAGGTACCAGTGGGCGCGTTGCTTCAGTCAGGGACGAGCGCCGCGACGATTCCTGCCACCGACTTCACGTCGCTCGGCCTCCTTCCCGGCCCTGGGTCTGCCGGCGGGGAACACAACCCGTACGCCTGGAACCCTGTTTCGGGTGCATTGGCCATCATTACAGGAAACTCCTTTCAAGACTGGACTCGGCCTTCCCAGATCGCGGTATACACGCCTGGCCAGCGCGAAACACAGACGCTATTCACGCTGCCGTATCGAGGCTTCACGCTCCTGAGTCTCAATTGGTCATCTGACGGGTCGGACCTGCTGGTTGGCGTTGGTGGGCCAATGTGCGGCGATTGCGGGTTCGGAGTCCAGAATTGGTATCTCTATACGCCTGGCGATCAGTGAGGCCGCGCGCGCTCGGGCCGGGTATAGACGTTGAGATGCCTGCCGCGCACGAAGCCGGCTAGCGTCACGCCGCTGACTGCACTCGAAACGCTCTTCATGGGCTAGGCGCTCGACCCGAGTTTCACCTGAACTGTTACCTCGCCGGTCGCCTCTAAGCGTTAATGCCGAACGCCGATGCCTCCAGCGGCCCATAGGCCGTCAGCACCTGGTGCTCTGTGCAGGGGAAGCGGTTCAGCACGCGCCGCACGTCCTCCAGGGTGACTGCCTCGATCTCGGCAATCTCATCCTGAATCGAGCGGACCTCCTGCTTCGCCGCCCAGGTATAGGCGAGATCCTGCATGCGACTGAACGCGGAGTCGCCATCCAGCACCGTGCGACTGACGAGCTTGTCTTTGGCGCGGCGCAGCTCATCCTCGTGGATGCCGTCGGCCTGAAGACTCTTCAACTCGGAGCGCAGCAGCTCCAGCACGCCCGGCGCGTGGTCGGGTGTCGTGCTGATGAACGCGACGCACATGCCGGTGCCATCCATCGGCGAGAGCGAGGCGGCGGCGGTCTCGGCCAGTCCCTTCTGGTAGATGTTCCAGAAAAGACGCGAGCCAGTGCCATCGCCCAGCACCATCATGGCCAGATAGGCGGCATAGAGGTCGTCGTCCTGCACGCTCACCCCTGGCCACGCCAGCAGCATGATCTGCTGCTTCTGCTGCGGCTTGACGATAACTGTGGACGCTGACTCCGGGGTGAATGGCACCGCCTCACGGCCCATCTCGCCCGCATCCCACGCGCCGCACTTCGCTTCGGCCAGCGCACGCAGCTCATCCCACTCGAAGTTGCCCGCCACCGCCAGGATGAGGTTGTTGGCGGCGTAGCGGCGTCCGTGGTAGGCGCGCATCTGCTCCACCTTCAGGTCGCCGATGCTCTCGCGGGTGCCTAGCACATCGTGGCCGAGCGAGTTGCCCGCGAAAAAGCTCTGCATCAGGCGGCGGTAGGCCTGCCCGGTCGGTACGTCTTCAGAGCGCGCAATCTCTTCCAGAATCACATTGCGTTCGAGGTTGAAATCGCCGGCGTCGAGCTTAGGGCGCATCATATCGCTGAGCAGGTCGATGGCGTTGGGCAGGTATTCCCGTAGCACGCGGGTATAGAATACCGTCTGTTCGAGCGAGGTGAAGGCGTTGAACTCCGCGCCCATCCGGTTGAAATCGAGCGTGATCTGTTCGGTGTCACGGTGCGCGGTCCCCTTGAAGACCATGTGCTCCAGGAAATGCGAGACGCCATAGAGCGCGGTGTCATGCTCGTCGCGCGCGCCGGTGCGGACGAAAAAGCAGACAGAGACCGACTCCAGATCGGGCATGCGCTGGCCCAGAATCTGCATGCCGTTCTGTAGTTGATCGACGTAGAAGTTCTGTTCCGCGTGCTCGCGCGGCTGTGAAGATACCGTCATGAGGCTGCTCTTTTCCTGTTCTCAGAAAGCCTGAAAGCACGCGAGGTGACGGCTTGCGGGCGACGCCATCGCGGGCACAGAGAAGCGTGCATCGGGGAAATTCCCCCTTGCGTAACTATACAACGCTCAGGTATACTGGCCGCAGGTCGTTGTACCACACCGTGGGAGTTTCCCGTTATGAAAGCCCAGGACCCCTCATTATCGCAGCGTGATCGCACCGAGTATCTGCGCCGCTACCGCATGTGCGGCGGTTTCCACCTCGCGACCTGCTATCCCTGACCACCTTGAGTGCTGCCGTGTCATGGCGTTTCGCATCTCACTCCCTGACATTGCAAGAGACGGTCCGCTCAGTCTCTCCGGCTGTTTTCGCGGGTCTTCGGCTGCATAGTTGACACGGACAAAATCCACCATTTACCCGTCGTACCGCTTCCCTGCGCGCCAGACCTGTTGATGCATCTCGCGCCAGGATTGCACCAGTAATGATTGTTGGCACTTCAAGGTCTCGATTCGGCGTGTGTTCCGCCCACTAGTTCGTACCCGTGTACGCAGAACGGGTCGCGGAGGCGCATTTTCCGGTTTCCCCGGAATCTCAGCTTGCTGTCATGTGTGCGATTGCCGTCGTCAGGATGGCGCATCGCAGACCGCCGTATTGCCGTAGCTATCAGCAGACGCGGCAGTGAGCGAATGATAAAGCTCTCCATGAGAGCGCGCTTGGTTTCCCGCATTTGCTGGGAGCCGCACATCCATTGCCGAATATGTCACATCTGCGCATAAAGGGAGTATATGAGTACCCACCAGGACTCGAAGATTCAGCAGGCTATCGCTACCTCACGCAAGTATCTGGACGTCATCCACAGCAAGTCGCTTGAGCGCGCGCAGGCGGAAGAACTGATTCGCACGACGCTTCGTAACTTTGCCGAACACTACAATCCCGGATTTCTCGACTATCGTAAGTCGGTCACCGAGGGCGGTGACTTCGCCTCGGTGGAGTGGAGCGGACGCGGCGCCACCTTTGTCGACGCGCTGGGCCGGAAGTACATCGACGCGCTGGGCGGGTATGGGCTGCTGAGCCTCGGCTGGTCCCACCAGAAGGTGATTGACGCCGTCAAGGCCCAGCTTGATCGCTCGCCGATGCCCACGCAGGAGTTGCTGGACTGGCCGCGCGGTATGCTGGCCGATTTGCTGACGTCCATTGCGCCAGGCGACCTGCAATATGCCTTCTTCGTTTCCAGTGGGACCGAGGCCGTTGAGGGCGCGATGAAGTTCGCCAAAGCGGCGACGGGCAAGCCTGGCTTCATCGCGGCGGTGCGCGGCTTCCATGGCAAGACGGCGGGCAGCCTCAGCCTGATGGGCAAGGCGAAATTCCGCAAGCCCGCAATGCCCTTGCTCGGCAATGTCTATCACGTGCCCTTTGGCGACGCCGACGCCGTCGAGCAGCAGCTGCGCATCGCCCAGGAGGTCGGCAACGATATCGCCGCGGTGGTAATGGAGCCGGTGCAGGGCGAGGCAGGCGCGATTGTCCCGCCGGACGATTTCTGGCCGCGACTGCGCCAGCTCTGCGATGAGTATGGTGTGCTGTTGATCGCCGACGAGGTGCAGACTGGTCTGGGCCGCACCGGCGCGCTCTGGGGCGTGAACCACTGGGACGTCGTGCCTGACATTATCACGTCGGCGAAGGCGCTCGGCGGCGGCGTGATGCCCATCGGCGCGTTCATCGCCGGGCCAAAGGTCTGGCAGACCTTCATTGACGATCCATTTTTCCACACCACGACGACCGGCGGCAATCCGCTGGCCTGCGCCGCCGCGATTGCGACGATCAATGTGGTGCTGGAGGAAGACCTGCCGGGCCAGGCCGCCGAGAAGGGCGACTATCTGCTCGCACGGCTCAAGCCGCTGGCCGAGCGCTACGATTCGATCTATGACCGTATCACCGGGAAGGGGCTGCTCATCGGTCAGCACTTCCGCACGCCGGAGCTGGGCTATGAGGTCTCCGCGGGTCTTTTCCGCCGGGGCGTGCTGATCTCCGGCACGCTGACGAGTGCGCAGACAGTGCGCATCGAGCCGCCGCTGGTCATAGAATATGACGAGATCGACGCGATGCTCGACCGGCTCGAAGATACGCTCCAGGCGATGAGCGCGGCCCCGGTGACGGGCGATGTGCTTCAGTTCCCTGTCGCGGCTCCCGTTGTCGCGACGGCAGCGGCGGTGGCGGCCAGCAACGGGCATGCGAAGGCGCACGGGCGGGCGCGCCCAGCCTCCAAAAGCGGCGCGCGTCACGCAACGCGCACAACCGAGCGAAGCCTGAGCGAGACCGTCGTCCGGTAGCGGGCTGGCGGCTGAAGCTACAACTACGCGAGAGTATAGATGGTGAAGCGGAGAAGCGTCGAACGATGCCGTATCCGCCTCACCATTTTCTTATGCGCTGACGCGGCGCGATGGACGATACATGATGCCAAGAGACGTACGAAAACGAAGAGGTAGTTGAGTGCATATCGTGGTTCTGGGTGGCGGTGGCGCGATGGGGCGCATCACCGCGCGCGCGCTCGCCGAAGACGCGCGAGTGAAACGGGTGACGGTGGCCGATCTGAGCGAGGCGACGGCGCAAAAGACGATAGACTGGCTGGAGCAGGGACGCGAGAAGGCGGTTGCCGCCGCCTGTGACGTGCGGGACGCCGACGGGCTGGCGAAGCTGCTCGGCGGGTCCGATGTCGTCCTCAACGCCACCGATTACCCCTTCAACCTCGATGTGATGCAGGCCGCGCTCACCGCGAGGATTCCCTACGCCGACCTCGGCGGCCTCTTCCATATGACGCGCAAGCAGTACGAGTTGCACGGCGCGTTTGCCGAGGCAGGGCTGACGGCGGTGCTTGGCATCGGCAGCACGCCCGGCATCACCAACGTCCTGGCACGGGTGGCCGCCGATCAGCTCGAGACGGTCGAGCGGCTAGATGTGCGCGTTGGCTCCGCCGATCTCCGCAGCGGCGATGTGCCCTTTGCGCCACCTTACTCGATCCGCACCATCCTCGATGAATGCTCGCTCGAACCGATGGTCTTCGCCGATGGCAAGACCCACGCCGTCGCGCCGCTCACCGGCCAGGAGGCCATCGCCTTCCCCGCGCCCGTCGGCCAGATGACCGCGATGTACACGCTCCACTCGGAGGTGGCGCTCTTCCCTGTCTCCTTCGGCGAGCGCGGCCTGAGACACGCATCGTTCAAGATTGCCTTCCCGCCGGAGTTTCTCGATCAACTGCGCCTGCTGGTGGACCTCGGTATCGCCAACACCGCTCCGCTCGCCGTTCGTGGCGCGCGCAAGGGGCAGACGGTGCAGGTCGCCCCGCGCGAGGTGCTGGTGGCGCTCTTGCAGCAGCGCACAAGCACGTTACCCGCGGGCGAGCCGAATGACTGCGATGTCTTGCGGGTGGTGGCCGCGGGCATTCAGGCTGGCGTACCAATGGAGTTGACCGAGGAGATGGTTGTGTTACCCTACAAGCCGTGGGGCATCGGCGCCGGTGATCTGGATACGGGCGTGCCGCTGGCCATCGCCGGTATCTTGCTGGCGAGCGGCGAGGCACGGCTGCCAGGCACGCACGGCGCCGAGCGGGTCTTTGATCCGGCGGCGTTTCTGCGCGAGCTGGCGCGCTATGGCATGCATGCGCATGAGACGCTGACCCGGGCCATCAGCTAGACGCTGAGGATTCAGGGAAGGCAGGGACGGTATGCGCGTGGTGCGCCAGATTCTGGTTGGACTCGGACTTATCGTGATCGGTGTGGGCGGCGTGGTCCTGGCGCAGGGGATCGTCATCTTGACTGGGAGCCAGCCCGCCATGGTCGAGGCTGTTGCCATTACCATCCTGGGCGCGCTGCTGCTGGTTGGCGGGGTCGTGCTGCTGGTCAAGGGCATCCGCAAGCGTGCGGTTGTTCCCGGCAATGTCGGGGCGGAGGCATAACGGCGCGAGGATACATATCCGAAATGGGAGGAACGCCACATATGCGCGAGATGTGGATCAACGGCGCGTTGCGGGCAGGCGCCAGCGGGCAGACGATCCCGGTGCAGGATCCCGCCACCGAGGAAATCATCGATCACGTGCCAGCGGGCAACGCCGAGGACGTGCGCGCGGCGGTTGACGCGGCGAGCGCGGCGTTCCGCGAGTGGCGGCGGCTCTCTGCTGGCGAGCGCGCCGAGATGCTGCATGAAGTCGCGGCGAAGCTGACCACCAAAACGGAAGAGTTGGCCACACTGCTTACGCGCGAAGGCGGCAAGCCACTGGTCGAGAACCGCGACGAAATGGGCTGGTCGGCGGCGTGCTTCCGCTATTACGCCGAACTGGGGCGCAACACACGCGGGCGTGTCATTCCCTCGATTGAGCCGTCGCAGTTGGCGCTGGTGCTCAAGGAGCCGTACGGCGTCGTCGGCGCCATCGTACCGTGGAACTATCCGATTCTGCTGATGGCCTGGAAGGTCGCCCCCGCGTTGGCGGCTGGCAACACCGTCGTCATCAAGCCGAGCGAGATGACGCCGCTCTCCACGCTGGCTCTGGCTGCGGTGTTCGACCACCTGCCGCCGGGCGTCGTCAATATTGTCACGGGCTATGGGAAAGAGGCGGGCGAGCCACTGGTGCTCGATCCGCGCGTGCGTGTCATCGCCTTCACCGGCAGCCTCGAAACCGGACGCCATATCGCCAGAATCGCCGCCGACCAGATCAAGAAGCTCCACCTGGAGCTCGGCGGCAAAGATGCGTTCATCGTCGCCGAAGACGCCGACCTGGAGATAGCCGTTCCTGGCGTCGCCTGGGCCGCGCTGCTCAACACCGGCCAGGTCTGCACCTCCACCGAGCGCGTCTATGTCCACGAGGGGATCGCGCCGCGCTTCATCGAGCACATCGTCGAGTACGCGCGCGGGCTGCGGCTCGGCTCTGGGCTGAACCCGGAGACCGATGTAGGCCCGATGATCGGTGCGCAGTATCGGGCGAAGGTCGAGGCACATGTCGAGGATGCCCGCTCGCGCGGCGCGCGCATCCTTGCGGGCGGGCAGCGACCAGCCGGGCAGCCGCGCGGCTTCTTCTACGAGCCGACGGTGCTGACGGGCGTTGACCACTCGATGCGCATCATGCGCGAAGAGACCTTCGGCCCGACCATCCCCATCATGACCTATCGCCACTTCGATGAGGCGATACAGCTAGCCAACGACAGCCCCTTTGGGCTGGGCGCGAACCTCTATACGCACGACGCCCGCAAAGTGAAGCAATTTTACGAGGAGGTGCAGGCGGGCACGCTCTGGGTCAACGATCCGCTCACCGATAACGACGCCGGGCCGTTCGGCGGCATGAAGATGAGCGGCAACGGGCGCGAGCTGGGCGAGGAGGGTCTCGACGAGTTTCGCGAGACGAAGCATCTGCACTGGGATTTCGAGGGCGGCGCGAAGCCGTGGTGGTATCCCTATGGCCGCAAGGGGTAATGCTTGCGAGCCGGGGGCTATGGAATATATCGCTCTGAGATGAGTGTGGCTAAGGGAATTCATACATATTGGCCAACGGAAACTAGCGCAGCGTACAGGTGATGCGAGTATACTGGGACAACCAGATACATACGCCTGGCCGCATGGTGGCTGTGTGGCGGCTGTGAGTGAAACGGCGCTTCGAGCGTACATTTAGGTACAGCGCGCTCTGGAGCACACGCACACATCCGCCTCTACACCGCGGAGGTCGCATGGCTTTCACGCTTTTGTGCTGTGATTTTGTGCTCTGAGCACCAGGCCCATTCCAGTTTTGGAGGACCGCATGGCCAACGCAGAATGGCAGTCCCCCCCGCTCCCATCGCAATCCGGCGCGCCGCCCGATCCATCCCAGGGCGCTCTGATGATCGATGTGCGCAAACTCAACAAGTTTTTTGGCGAGCGGCACATCCTCAAGGAGATTGATTTTTCGGTCCGGCGCGGCGAGTGCGTCGCCATCATCGGGCCAAGTGGCTCTGGCAAGAGCACGCTCATCCGCTGTATCAACTACCTCGAAACGCCCACCACAGGCGAGATCATCATCGATGGCAAAACGCTTCACGGCGAACTCTCCCATCGCGAACTCAGCGAAGTCCGCCGCGAACTGGGTATGGTCTTCTATAACTTCAACCTCTTTCCCCATAAAACCGTGATGGACAACATCACGCTCGCCCCCATCCAGGTTCGCAAGACCTCCAAAGCCGACGCGCAGGCGACCGCCCGCGGGCTGTTGGCGAAGGTGGGTCTGGCGGATAAAGAGGACGCGTATCCAGGGCAGCTTTCAGGCGGCCAGAAGCAGCGTGTGGCGATTGCGCGCGCGCTGGCGATGAACCCGAAGGCGCTGCTCTTTGATGAGCCAACCTCAGCGCTGGATCCGGAGCTGGTGAGCGAGGTGCTGCGCGTCATGCGCGAGCTGGCCGAAGAAGGGCGCACGATGGTGGTAGTAACCCATGAAATGGGGTTCGCGCGCTCGGTGGCAGATCGTGTCGTCTTTATCGATCAGGGCCGCATTGTGGAGCAGGGCGATCCTGAACAGGTATTTGCCCATCCGCAACATGAGCGTACCCGTAGCTTCCTCGATCGCGTACTTCATCCAGTGTAGAGCGTAGGCCGAGTTGGGAGCATTGCACTGCCATCGAAGGCATTGATGGCGCCGGATGCCGATTTGCCTCATATGAGGTGAGGGAATCAGGACTTCATATTGTTTGTAGAGAGGTGAATCGAAGATGACAGGTACAGGTACAGGCACAACTAGACGCTCATGGTTGGCGCGCGCCTCAGTGGTCATGATGAGCGCGACGCTTCTGGTGCTGAGCGCGTGTGGCGCGGGCAACGCCAGCACGCCAAAGACCACACCAGGCACGACACCAATTGGGAACGCGGGAACACTCCTTCCTGGCGTCATCAAGTGGGGCGAAGACTCCACCGGCGGCATGCCCTACATCGCGCCGAAAGACGCCAACAACCCTAACGCGGCGGACTACGGCTTCGAGGTAGACATCGCCACCGCGATGGCCAAGCTGATGAATGTCACTCAGCAGCCAACGCAGATCACGTGGTCGGACTGGCCCCAGGGCCTCTCGACCCACCAGTTCGATTTCTTCATGAACGGCCTGGAGATCACGCCGGAGAATGCGAAGTCGGCCAAGTTCAGCATTCCCTACTATGTCTACACACAGTCCATCGTGGTGCTGACGAGCAATACAACCATCAACAGCTTTGCCGACCTGGCGGGCAAGAAGGTTGAGACCGGCACCGACTACAAGGCCCAGTTCATCATGGAGGACTGGAACGCCGCCCACCCCGACCAGAAGATCAACATCATTACCACCGACACGCCGACGCCATTCGCCGACCTGGACTCGCACCGCGTTGACGCCGAGTTCCTCGATACGCCAATCGCGAAGTGGTACGGCGCGAATGACCCCAGCGGCAAGTACAAGACCGTTGGCGGCGACCTGAACCCCGGCTACTATGGCATCGCGTTCGACCCACACGGCCCGAATACCGCGACGCTGCTGGCCGAGGTCAACCAGGCTATCGCGAAGATGTACACCGATGGCACGCTGCAGAAGATCTATCAGGATGGTGGCGCCTATAATTCCAAGCCCGATGGCAGCCCTGTCTTCGTGAAGTACGATATGTGGAACTCGTTCGACGCCTGCATCGGCAACTTCCTGCCGACCAACCCGACCAACATGGCGGGCTGCCCGACGCTGCCGCCGAGCTAGGAGCGCTGAGTTGTGGGGCTTGCCAGTCACGGCATCGCTCCACAAGTAAGCCTGACCGGGGCGGTTTCTCGCAAGCCGCTCCGGTCATGTCATATTTGTCACGATGACCGATGCTGCATCGGTGGCAAACAACAGCTTGGGGTGGCATGGGCGACCTCACCCCCCCAGCCCCCGCCCTACGGGCCGCTGGCACTCCGAGTCTGACGACTCGCGCGCCAGCCCCCCACAGGAGAGGGGGAGCCAGAGGCGAATGAGGCAACAACGTGATGCAGAAGATTCCCCCTCCCGTGCGCTTTGTGGCGATTGTCGCCGTGCTGGTGATTGTCTTCGGCGCCTGCGGCTCGCTGACCCTGGGTGCGCTGGATCAAGTGAAGACAGGGTCTCCTGGGAGTCTGCTCGATCCTGGGGTACTCATTGGAAACGTCTGGCATTTCCTGCAGGAAACGCTACGGATCCTCACCACGGCGACGACACCCAACGGCGTTCCGCTACGGAGCTACTTTCTCTCGGGCCTGGCGCTGACCATCGAATTCTGCGCCGTCTCGATGCCATTGGCAATCGTGCTTGGCCTGGTGCTGGCGCTGATGTCGCGCGCCCGGAGCCGCTGGCTGCGCATTCCTGCGCGCTCCTACGTCGAGTTCTTCCGCAATACGCCGCTTTTTGTGCAGATGCTGGCGATCTATTGGGGCCTGCTCGTCCTGCCGCCTCAAATCCTCAATCCGTTTACCGCTGGTGTGGCAACGCTCGTGCTGAACTATGCGGCGTATGAGTGTGAGAATATCGGCGCGGGGCTGGCGGCGGTGGATCGTGGCCAGGGCGAGGCGGCTGAATCGCTCGGGATGGGCTTTTTCCAGAGCCTGCGGTTTGTGGTACTGCCGCAGACCATCTCCATCGTCCTGCCACCGGTCCTCAACGACCTCATCTACATGTTCAAGGACTCCTCGCTGCTGAGTGTCATCACTATTATCGAGCTGACCGCGCAAACAACGGGGCTGGGGCGGCGCTATCCTGTGAACTACTGGCAATTCATCTTCATCGGCGGCCTGATCTATCTGGCGCTGAGCCTGCCGCTGGCCCGGTTTGCGCGTGGCATTGAGGCACGACTCCGCTCGGTGACCCATGTTCCACGCACCGACCCCATCGTGGCGGCGGTTCAGGTGTTGATCGCCTCGACGCTGATCGGCTTACTGGCGGGAGTCCTGGCGGCTGGATTCAGTTTCGGCGCGATATTTGGCGCGATAGGCCAGTGGATCGGCGCGGTTGGGTTGATCCTGTTCATCATGCTCTTCGTGCTGATCGTGCTGGGAGGCATCGTCAGCCTTCCCGGCGGGGTGGTCAATCTGCTCAAACGGCCAGGTAAGCCAGATCAAACGGCCAATCCGCCTGTTGCTGTCGGCGCGGACTAGCAGTAGAAGGAGCACTATTGATGGATGCCCTATGGAATACGCTGGTCGTCATCTTCCCCCGGCTGGTGAGTGGCGTGGCGGTAACGATTGTGGTTTTCGTCTTCAGCGCCATCTTATCTATGGCGATTGCGATCCCCGTCGGCCTGGGACGTACCTCGCGCTCTCGCATCATTCGGTCGCTCTGTACGTTCTATGTCGAGACAATTCGCGGCACGCCGCTTTTCCTCCAGCTCTCGGTCTGGTTCTTTGGCATACAGGTGGTATTGATCTCACTCTTCGGCTTCAATGCCGACCAGTTCGTCTACAATCTTCTCACAGCGTTCGACTCGAACACGCTCTTTCCAGCAAATGGCGTCAGCGGCCTCTTCTTTGGGATCATTGGGTTGAGCGTCAATTATGGCGCGTACATGGCCGAGGTCATCCGCGCTGGTGTGCTCTCGGTGGAGCAGGGACAGACGGAGGCGGCCCTCTCGCTCGGTTTGAGCCGTTTCCAGGCGTCACGCTTTATCGTATTGCCGCAGGCGTTGCGCATTATGATCCCACCGCTGACCAACAACCTGATCACGCTCGTGCAAGACACAGCCATCGTATCCACGGTCGTCGTCGGCTTATATGACCTCGAATTGGTTGTTCAGACGACGGTGCAGGCGAACGGCAGTCCACTCGTGCGTTGGGGCCTCTATCTTGTCGAGTTGGGGATTTATTTTCTCATGTGCTATCCGCTGGCGCTCATTTCGCGCCGCGCTGAGCGCCGCACCCAGCGTACTATGGCCGGAGCGCACTAGTTGTGACACATCTCGGCCATAAATGGCCGAGATCGCGTTGCCTCAAACTATCCCCCTTCCCACATTGCGGAGGGGGTTTGTGTTGTACAGTGCAATCATCGTAATCACTGCAACTCATGCTGCAACGATCTCGCTGCAACCCATGTTCTCCTCTGTGTGAGACGCGTTCACGAGAGGATCACTACCGTGCCGGAAGAAGAACTGCTGCTGGCGCTGGCCGCCAATCCAGGGCAGGCGTTCGAGGCGATGGTGCTGTGCTGGCAACAGCGCGTCTACGCCTTCGCGCTGCGATTGACTGCCAGCCCGCAGGACGCCGAGGAAATTGCTCAGGATACGTTTGTGCGCGCATGGCGTGCGCTCAGTCAGTGGCCACCCGAACGCATCCGCGCGATGCGCATGAAAGCGTGGCTCTATCAAATCGCGCTCAACGTCTTTCGCAATCGGGTGGCGCGCCGTTCGCTGAGCGTGATACCACTGGATTCGCCCGATGGCAGACCCGTCTTCGAGCCAGCCGACGACCGCCGCCTCCGGCCCGATATCGCCGCGGAATCCGCCGAGCTGGGGCGCCAGGTGGCGGCCTCGCTGACGGGGCTCCCGGCGCATATGCGCGTCGCCGTGGTGCTCCGCTACGTCGAAGGCTTCACCTATCGCGAGATTGCCGAGATGCTGGAACAGCCGGAGGGCACCGTCAAGGCGCACGTGCATCGTGGCACGCGCCAGTTGCGCGATGCGTTGCAGAGAGAACGAGTTGAGGTAGCGATATGAACATGAAGAGAGATCACCCGACGCCGCGCGCGCTGGTGTGGGCGTTGCGCAATTTGAGCGCGGTAGAGCCACCCGCCTCGCTGCTGCCCGCGGTCCTGCGGCTGACCGATCTGGCCGATACCTTCCTGCCGCTCGAAACGCCGGTTGGCAATGTCTTCGTCGCGTGGAGCAGCCGTGGCATCACGGCGGTGATGCGCCGGGAGGATGCCGCCGCGTTCGCGCTCGACTTTACCACACAGTACCAGCGCCGCGTCATCGAAAGCGATGCGCAGACCGACAGCGCGCTCCGATCAGCGCTGGAGGCCACCATCCGGGGCGAGCGCAAGGCGCCGCTGCCCTTTGACCTGCACACCCTCACCGACTTCGAGCAGGCTGTGCTGCGCAAGGCGCTAGAGATTCCCCGCGGGCAGGTGCGCCCGTACGGCTGGATTGCCCGAGAAATCGGCCACCCGCGCGCGATGCGGGCCGTGGGCAGCGCGCTCAAGCATAACCCCATCCCCCTGCTGATCCCCTGCCACCGTGTCGTGCTGAGCGATGGCCATCTCGGCCAGTATGCTATGGGCGGCACAAACATCAAGCGAACGCTGCTGACGGTAGAAGGCGCTGAGCCTGACGTGCTGGAGACGCTGGCGGAGCACAATATTCATTTCTTCGGCAGCGATACGACCGACGTCTTCTGCTTCCCCACCTGCCGACACGCGCGCCGTGTCGCGCCGCAGCATCGCGTCACGTTCAGCTCGGTGCGTGATGCGGAGGGCCGTGGCTATCGGCCATGCAAGGTCTGCCGTCCCGCGTGAGCGCACGTCCGCATGGCTGAAGTTGGGTGAGCGGACGGGCGAGGCAGCGCAATCGCAAACGACCGGCTGGGCCATCCCTTTGCCTGTATTCGTCTGTCTTTGCCTGGCCTATGGCTGAATGACTGCCTTGAAGACCAGCACCAGACTCGTGGTGGGTGTATCCACCTGATAGGCGTAGCAGCCTGAGTGGGATATGCGTGTGATGGTCAGCCACGACGAGACGGGCGAGCCACGGTTTGACGTGTTGGAGATGAGCAGCTGCGGCAGCATGCTCCCATTCATCAGGTTATTGGCGAAATTGGGTTGCTGAATACCCCCATCGAAGAGAAGAATGTTTGGGCCATCCAGTTGCGCGCCGCGGATGTAGATCGGCTCAACTGTCGGCAGGTTTAGATACCACGTTACAATCTCGCCCTGCCAGGTGGTTCTTCCGCGAAAGAAATTGCTCCGTTGGGGATGCTGCACGCCGTTTGCGTCGGCGTTGGGTGTCGAGGCGAAGATCGAGGAGTCGCCGATGCCTCTGACGGTGCGCGACCCCACGGTCAACGTCGTCATCGGCGTGACCGGGCAGGAAGATTGGCTGAGCAACATCGGCAGGTGCAGCGGCTGCTTACCCAGAGCAAACCAGCCAGTACCAGTCGTGTGCGCTGTCAGCCGTGGCGCGGAGATCGGCGCCGACGTGAGCGAGAGATCGGCGCTGAACAGCTGCGTGAGGTTGAGGCTGTTGGCGAGTATGAGGCAGACGATGGCCACGAGGGCAGCGCCGCGACTATAGCGCCGCAGCCGCTCGCCAGCGGTGAATATCACGTCGGGCTGGCGCGCGTGCCACTGGGGCATCCACGGCAACGCGGGGCCCGGAGAAGTGCCTGGAAGCTGACTGACCTCGAGCTCGAAGCTGTCTTCCAGCGCTTCCTGTTCGTCGGCCCCCATGAAGACCCCCTCGAATCACCCCGTTGTGCGGGGCCGGGTGTGCTCCCCAGAGATGCGAGCTGCGGCCACGCCGCCGCGTCATCGCCAGTGTATGACATGCCGTCGTGAATAGCCAGATGTCGCTGAACAGATATACGCGGCAAGGAAACGCACATACTGTGCCTGGCATCGGCGTCTGGCAGCCACCCAGCGGCACGGCCCATGTTAGCTCATCTGTTCAAAAATATCCGCTCAATCGCGATATATTTCACATAACACATAGTACTTTGCGCCAAATTGACCAGGACTAAAGTCACGTGCTACACAGGCGCTGGACAACGCAACGACGTTTCTTGTACAGTCTCTCCCGTGCTTCCCAGAGGGAAGCAAGCGACAATGTGCGACTATGTGCGACTGTCTGCGTGATTGAAGCGACCGCCATCGCGCCTTATGCGTTCTTCGCTGGGCGCGCGCGGGCATAGTGCGGGGATGCGGCAGGAGAAGCGTCCCCAAGGAGGGTAGAGAGCGCGGTACGCAACCGCGAAGGCTCTGCAGGAGGTGCAGAGTCGTGCAAGGGAGGTTCTCTGTGTTGGGTTCTTTGATAACTTCGGCAGCGCGTGCCTCGCGGTCGGTCCGCATGTGGCGCGGCGCTCTTCTGCTTGCTGGCGCGCTTGGGCTTGCTGTTGCCTCGATGCAAATGGCTCCGGCGGCGCACGCCTCGACGAGTCTGCATTACCAGCGAGGCTACTACCTCGACAATGGCTGGTACTGCTACGGGTGGGCCAGCGGCGCTTACCACTGCACAGCCCGTTGGCATCGCGCCTCGAATGGCCAGATCGTTTCTGACAATCCTGCCTGGGTGCCGAATGGCGCCTCAGCGTCTTCGAGCGGATCGACCAGCGGTAGCACGGCAAGCCATCCTGTCAGCGTCACGAGCGGCGGTGTATCGCCTACGCCAGCTGGCATTGGGCCATGGGTGAAGCCCGCGGGCTACCACTCCTACGCCATGTCGTCCCATGGCTGGTATCCCAGCTACTTCGGCTGGTGCACGTGGTATGCCTCGTACCGCAGGCAGAGCGAGCCGCTGATGCAACTGGGCAACGCCGCCGCCTGGGCGTGGAATGCGCCGCGCCATGGGCTGCGCACCGGCACGCGGCCCGCAGTGGGCGCAACGGTTGTCTTCCAGCCGCATGTGCAGGGGGCAAGCGGCGCGGGACACGTCGCCCATGTCGAAAAGGTCTATGCCAACGGCTGGTTCCTGGTCTCCGAGATGGCGTTCTACTGGAATGGCGGCGGGTTTGCCCGTGTCAGCTACCGTTATGCCCACACCGGATCGGGAGTGAGCTTCATCTACTAGATCCGCTCTGCTCTCCACTGGCGGTGAGTGGCTCACGAACCCAGGCACGGATGACCAGGGGCGCCACTCCTACCTCGATCACGCGACCGTCGCACGTCGTCGTTATCCACTTCACCATGCTCAATGTTGCTCAATGTTGCTCAATGTTGCTCAATGTTGCTCAATGTTGCTCAATGCGCATTTGCACCCCGCCGCGGCGCGCAACAGCGTCAGCAACAGCATCAGTGGCCAGTCAGCGCGAGGATAATCGCGAGGCCAGCGGTCGCGTTGTTGGCTGCGTGAATGACGATACCCGGCCAAATTGAGCCGGTGCGCCAGCGCACATACGCCAGTACAATCCCGAAGACGAACAAGACCGCGAACGAGCCAATGTCGCCATGCGCCAGGCCAAAGAGGAACGCTGAGAGGAGCGCGGCGGGCCAGAAGTTCATGCGGTGCAAGAGTCCGCCAAAGAGAAAGCCGCGGAAAAATATCTCCTCACAGATGGGCGCCACCAGCACCGCGCCAGCAATAAGCGCGAGACTTGAGATGGGGGCATATTTCGCCTGTTGCAACAGGGTATCCGAATTGGTGTGCAGCGGCAGGTTGAAAACCTGTATCAGCAAGCTGTAGAGCACATTGCAGGCGATGATGACCACGAAGCCGACAACCGTCGCGACGATGGCTGGCCCAAGGCGCGTCGAGCGCAGCCCCAGCGCGGCGACGCCCTGACGGGGTGAGATTCCCGGCGCGCGACGGATGAGCGCGTAGTAGGCGGGCGCAATCACGAAGGCCAGCTCGACGACACCAGTGATGAAAAAGGCAAAGACGGCGCCGATGATGTCCTCCGCTGGCGAGAGGCGCCGCTGGCCAGCGGTCGTGCTCTGCGCGCTCAGCAGTTGCGTGCCAATGATGAAGATCAGCCACGGCGCCAGGGTCGCCACCGCGCCCCGCACGGTCTGCGCGAAGGTCCAGGGTGTCTGGCCCACCTGCCCATAGCGCGCGGGATCGCCCGCTGGCGGCTGAGAATTGGGGGGTTGTGTCTGATAGGCGGGACCAGGCGTGTAGGTCATGGCATCATCCTCACAGGCAGGTGCGGCGGGCCGGAAATACCCGGCTCATCAGCGCGTTGGGCGCTCTCCTAATTGTACGTGTCTATGCCGTGGCGGTGAAAGAGGCGCGGCCCGTGCAGCGGCTTTCAGCGGCAAGGTGCTTGCGGGACCCTGTGATGCCGCGTATACTTGCTGCATGACGAGGAGATGCGTCATTCTTTGACGCGCGATGAACCAGGGATGCATCAGGAAGGAGTTGGGTCGCCGTGAGTTTTGGCGTGACCGAAGACCCGCGCGAGAACATCAATTGGCGTCGTCACCGGCAAGGCTGCCCGCATTACCGCGAGCGCTGGTTCGCGCTGAGCAATCCCGATGAGGGCGAGCCGCTCTATCAGGTCTTCTGCCTGATGAATACGCCGCCCGAAACCGCCGAGGAGCAAGAGCGCTGCCTCTCCAGCCGCACCTGCTGCTGGCGCATCGCTGAGGCGGCCCGGCATGGTGGCAAGACAACCGTCACCACGCCGGAAGGCAAGCGGCGACGCAACGCTTCCTGAGCGCCATCGCGCCATCTAGATGTGTCTCTCATCTCCGCTCCCATGCCTCCTGATCTCACTTCCGCCACTCTCCTCGCATCACATAAACCGCATGCCACCTATCAGATTTCTGCGCCTCTCGCGCGCGCACCGTTGACGAGCCTTTCTACGTCGGATACACTATCGCGGAGACCTGTCTGCGAGGAGCGATTGGACTCCACTGACGGGTACGCCGAACGATAGCCCCTTATTCACCACCAACTAAGAAGGAGGTAGCGGAGATGCCAGCATTCCCTCCACGAGACGTTGTGGGATTCTTCCGCAACCGTGGAGTCATCGCGCGCTAACTGGCGCGTATGCCGTGCCATGGCCATCATGGTGCGCTGGCTTCCGTACCTCATGCTGCCCATCGCCAGGACGATCCAGCTTCCCCTACGTCTCGATGTCTTTGCCTGAATGTGCCTTCCGCGAACACAGTCAGATCGCTGGCGCCATTGCCATGTCTGGCGCTGTGCCAACCCGCGCTGATGCGTCGCGGTCTTCGAGAATCGTGTAGGGGAGTTTGCAATGCGTCGTAACGCATATGGTGTCTATTTGCTGCTGAGTGGCCTATCGGCGGCTTTCTTCTATCTCTATGGAGCCGTCGCCGCCGTCTACCGGGTCTCGACGGCTGGCCTCAGCCCGCTGCAACTGGTGCTGGTGGGGACCGCGCTGGAGGCCGCCTGCTTCGTCGTGGGCGTGCCCACCGGCATTCTCGCCGACGTGCTGAGTCGTCGCCTGCTAGTAGTGATTGGATTTCTGCTGGAAGGCGTCGGCTTTGCCCTCGAGGGCGCGATCCCGCAGTTCGGGACGATTCTGGTCGCCCAGGTGCTCTGGGGCGGCGGCGCGATGTGCATGGATGGCGCCTTCGAGGCTTGGATTGCCGATGAGGTCGGCGACGAGCGGCTGAGTCACATCTTTATTCGCGCCACTCAGGTGAGCCAGATATGCGGGATTGCCGGGATTCTGGGCGCTGGCCTGCTGGCGAGCATCAGCTACAATCTGCCGCTGCTGGTGGCGGGTGTGCTGATGTTTGCCCTCGGCGTCGTAGCCGCGTTGCTGATGCCCGAGACGGGCTTCCACCCGGCGGGACATGCCGACGAGGTATCGCGGAGCGCGCGGAGCGCCTGGCATGCGGCGGGCGATACCCTGCGGCAGAGCGGGCGACTGGTGCGCCGCAGCCCAATCCTGCTGACCCTGCTGGGCGTGGCGGCGTTCTACGGTATGTCGAGCGAGGGGTTCGACCGTCTCTGGGAGGCCCATATCCTGCTCGATGTCCATCTGCCGCCGCTCGGCCAGTTGAATCCGGTGCTGTGGTTCAGCATCATCCTGATCGCGGCGCAGCTCCTGAGCATCGCCTCGACGGAGCTGGCCCGTCGGCAGGTGAACACGCGCAATCACGTCGCGGTGGCGCGGGCGCTCTTTGCCATCAATGCGCTCTTGATCGTCGTCGTCATCATCTTCGGCTTGACAGTCAGCTTCCCGCTGGCGGTCGCCGCCTACCTGATGGCTGATGTTCTCAGGACGACGCGCCAGCCGATCTATCTGGCGTGGCTGACCCAGGCGATTGACGCACGGGTGCGGGCGACGGTGCTCTCGATCAGCAGCCAGCTCGATGCCTTCGGGCAGATTGCGGGCGGCCCGGTGATCGGCGCTATTGGCTCGTTGCGCTCGATACGCGCCGCGCTGGTCGCGACGGGTGTCGCGCTTACCCCGGCGCTGCTTCTCTTTGCCCGCGCCGCACGGCTGAAGGAGGCGCCGCTGGCCGATCAGGTGGCCGCCGATGTCGCAACCACCGTAGTGGAGGAGGTTGCCGAAGGCTAGCGGCGCTTCGACAACAGCAGTGGATGAGACGTAACTTGCTCGCCTGAGCAGGCTACGTCTCACCGAGTCGCGAGACCTGCCATGGAGCGACGGTCGTGGACAGCGGAGAGGCTCATTTACTTGAGGAAGGTGAGCGATGTCAGCATGGGATCAAAGTAGGTTGACTGAGCGGTGGCTGCTGACGAAGTTGGAGCGAAAACTATGATAATAAACGTCTGATCGTTGTGCAGCGTGCCATAAAGGCGGACGGTCAACGGCGTTCCATTGGCCGCCGTGGTTCCACTGGCGACGGTCCAGCTGCCCGACGGGTAGGTCTGTGTAGTCGTTGCACTCTCGACTACGGAGTTGGTGAACGGACTGGATTTGATCGCGCTCTTGAGAATACTGGGGTAGCTCGCGGCCGACTTAAAGGTGAATGGCTCGATGAGGACCAGCTCGTTGCCATCATCGCTCTGGATTTGCGCCGTGCCCGAGGTGGAAGCAATGGTCAAAGGATCGGCCTTCCATGCGCCTGGGTAGCTTACCTTGTATACGCCATCGGCGCTCGTATAGGACGCATTCAACACAGGGGTTGCGGTGGGCGCTGTCGTTGCGGTGGCCGTGGCCGTGGCCGCTGTCGAGCCAGAGCCAGGCGCGCTGCAGCCAGCAAGCAGAGCGATAAATGCCAGGGACGCCAATAGGCCCGCAAGGGGAATGGCTCTCCGCATCACGTGATAATCTCCTTAGCGCTCGTGAACCAGAAATCCAACGTCTCTCTGCTGAACCAAAGAGAGGAGTACAGTTTACCAGCGCTTGTCGGTTAACACAACTGGCGGTTTCAAAACGACGGTCCGATTGGTTACGGTGTCAGCCTCGCATACCCGAATGATCTGAAAAGGCATCCCTCGCATCACATCGCATACGCCGAATGGCCGCTAGCGCTCCCTCTGCCAGACCATCGCGAAGCTGATGGGGTGGTCCCGGTACTGGCTCCATTTTGGTTTGTGGGTCAGATACTCCTCGTCGATCAGTCCCTCGTGCATCTCGCGCAGGGACCAGCCCGCCGCGAGCGCCGCCCGAACGTGGTCGCTCGTCAGGTGGACGTACGTTTCGATGGCGACCGGCTCTCCCGATGAGCTCTTGTAGTGCGTCGGCATACCGTTGAGCATCACGAAGTAGGGGTGGTAGCCCACGAGGACGAAGTAGCCGCCTGGGCGCGCGAGTCTGGCCGCCTCCTCATAGAGCGGGTGGAGATCGGGAAGATGCTCGTCCGCGAGGCTGACCGTTACCAGATCATATGCCGCCGCCATCAGTGGCGTCTCGCGCATATCGCCGACGACGAGCTGCCGGTACACACCCTTGGCGCGCGCGCCCTCCAGCATCTCCGCCGTCAAATCGACGCCGTCGAGCGCGGCGACGCCATGCTGCGTGAGCCAGACGCCCGTGCGCCCGGTGCCGCAGGCCAGGTCCGCTGCTACCTGGATGCTCTTCCAATCGACCGACTGGATCCTCGCCAGCAGGCGCACGTCCATAACATCTTGCACGATATCCTCGTAGGAAGCGGCCCATTCTCCGTAGCCTTCGCGCACGGAGCGAACCGGATACTTGCGTACATCAAAGCGCGAAAAATCCATAGCCATATCTCTACATATCTCTTGCCAGCCACGACGTTCATATCGAGGTCACATGACCACCTGCAAACATTGTACTATTCGTGATGAGATGGCTGCCATGCGAACGTTGATGTTCGCCGTTTGCCAGATTGCTGGTCAGGACCAGTAGACAGCCGATGGACGATGAGGTCGGGAGGCGCCAGATGCGGGTCGAGCAGTTCTTTATCGAGGGTCTGGGACATCAGTCATATTTTGTGCTGGATGAGCATGCCCATGTCGCCGCGGTCGTCGATCCGCGCCGGGATATCGAGGTCTACCTTCAGGCAGCCGACGCGGCCAACGCCCAGATCGCGTGGGTCTTCGAGACGCACGTCCACAACGACTATCTCACCGGCGCGCGCGAGCTGCGGGAGCGAACAGGCGCCACCATCGTCAGCGCGGCGAACGCGGGGCTGGCCTATGAGCATCAGGGGGTAGGCGATGGCGACCGCATCACGGTGGGCGGGCTGACGTTCGCCGTCCTGGCGACGCCCGGACACACGCCTGACCACCTCAGCTACGCGCTCTCTGAAGCAGGGCGCGAGACGCCCACCGCGCTCTTTACGGGTGGAAGTATGCTCGTCGGCAGCGCCGGGCGAACCGATCTAGTCAGCCCTGGCATGACACTGACGCTGACACGCGACCAGTATCACTCACTGCGCCGCCTGCTGGATACGATGCCCGATGAGGTGCTGGTCTACCCGACACATGGCGCGGGCTCGTTCTGCGGCGCGACGATGGACGGGCCGTCCGCAAGGCGGAGCACGATTGGCCAGGAGCGCCTGACCAGCCCGGCGTCGCACGCCCACGACGAGGCCGAATTTGTGCGCCAGCAGCTCGCGGGCTACGGCGTCTACCCGGCATATTACCGTTACATGAGCGAGATCAACCTGGCCGGGCCGCGGATCCTCGGCGGACTGCCAGAGCTGCCGCCGCTGACTGCACCACAGGTGCGGAACTATCTCGATCACGGGCTGCCGCTGATCGATGGACGCCGACGCCGCGCCTTCGCGCAAGAGCACGTTCCCGGCGCGCTCAACATCGAACTGGATGGCTCATTTGGCGCCTATGTGGGCTGGCTGCTGCCGTTCAACAAGCCGCTGATGCTGCTGATCGAGGATGAGGCGGGCCGTAAAGAGGCCGTCGCGCAGCTCATTCGCATCGGCTACGAGCGGTTGCGCGGCCACCTGGATGGCGGCGTGGACGCCTGGAAGAGCGCGGGCTTCCCAACAGGCAGCTTCGCGACGATCACAGTAGACGAGTTCCGCCAGCGCTTACAGGGCAACGATCAGCTTGCCGTGCTGGATGTCCGCGATGAGATGGAGTGGG
>Ga0068856_100001011_pt1 | contig 29913 bp, 26 predicted proteins | sample KBSCornC62_FD_66595 | JGI IMG/M metagenome (GOLD analysis project Ga0068856, IMG submission 66595) | Corn rhizosphere microbial communities from Kellogg Biological Station, Michigan, USA - KBS Corn C6-2 | ecosystem: Host-associated > Plants > Roots > Rhizosphere > Soil ... | reverse complement strand
CGGACGCGGTCGAGGAGCCGCGGCTGGCCGGGCGATGGAGCCTGTGGCCCGGCCGGGCCTCCGCTCGGGCCGAGTGGAGACATGCTGAATAAGGATTGTCGCGAGCGGCCTCGACCGCGGGCGGGGATCTCCGTCAGCGTTCGACGCTGACGACGTGCGCCTGCATCTTCGCGTCGACCTCGCCTTCTCCGAAGCGGCGCACGATCGCCGCGGCGGCGGCGTCCGTCGCTTCCTCCAGGCGCGCGGCGTCGAGCGCCTCGATCTCGTCCCGCAGCGGACTTCCCTGGCAGAACGCGATCGCGGCGTCGCGGGCCGAGCGCGCGCGGCTGCGGAGCGCGAGCGTCTCGATCTCGGGAGGGAGCGTGAAGCCGCCGAGGCGCAGGTCGCGCTCGACCACGGAACGGTCGTGATAGCCATGTGGCGTCCGCTCCATGAAGCGCGGCGGGTTCTCCGGGAAGACGACTGCGAGCGCGGACTGAACCGCGTCCGCGAGCTCGTTCTCCGCCAGGCTGTCCCAGACGCTGAAGTGATAGACGCCGCCCGGCCGCAGGACGCGGCGCGCTTCCGAAAACGCCCTCGGCTTGTCCGGGAAGAACATGACGCCGAACTGACAGACGACGGCGTCGAAGCTGCCGTCCTCGAACGGCAGCTGGAGTGCATCGGCCTCGCGCCACTCGATCGGGCGCGCCGTCGCGCTCATGAGCGCCGCGGCCTGGTCGATCATCGGACGGCTGCGGTCCGTCGCGACGATCGCCGTCTTCTCGGACAACCGCGCCGCGAGCTCGCGCGTCACCGCGCCGGTGCCCGCCGCGATCTCCAGCACTCGGGAGGGCGCTCGCAGTCGCCCGGCGGCACGTCGGGCGAGGTCTCTTGCATAGGGAGCAAAGAGGACGGGGACGAGATGCGTTTCGTAGACCTTCGGGACGGAGCCGGCGAATTTTTCCATGTTGCCGAGAGGCTGGCGACAGGACGGCCTACGGCGCCGGTCCGACGCCCTCCTTCAACTGACGCTGGTATTCCGCCTCGTCGTAGTGGCCGAGCGACGCGGCGATCAGGCCGTCCGCGCCGAGCGTCCACTCCTCGTAGCCGCCGAAGCGCACGGCTTTCCCCGTCCCCCCGGGGCCGGAGTTGTGGCCCGCTGCGGTCCAGCGAAAGATGGGACGAGCGCTGTCGGGTTGGAGGAGGTCGTCCATCTTCACGACGAGGTCCGGGAACGCGGTCATGAATCCCTGCGCCGCGGCCGCGATCGCGTCGCGTCCGACGCTCGGCTTGCCCCGGTTGATCGTCAGCGATCCCTGCGGCGCGTAGAACGACGCGACGCTCGCCGCGTTCTGGCTGCACCAGGCGGCGGCGTAGCGGGTCGCGAAGTCGCGGAGATTGACGCCGCCTTCCTCCGCGCCGCCCTCCCCGCGCGTCTCCATGACGAGGACCGTGTTCAGCATCGCGTCGTGAGGCATGAACGACACCTCCCAGGTCCGGGTTCCGGAGACGTTCGTCATCTCGGTGCGACGGCAGGACAGGAACGTGCCGACTCCGGGTCCGGTCCAGTCCCGGCAGCCGAAGCCCTCGAGCTCCATCGTGGAGCGAACCTTCTTCATGTCGCTTCCGGCGGGGAGAACGCGATCGATCCCCTCGCGCATCTGATCCCGCGACAGGCCGCGCGGCAGACGCCGGCGCGAGGACATGCCGATGCCCTGCTTGAAGCGGCGCTCGTCGAGCGCGCGGCCGTAATACTCGAGGATGCGGTCGCGCTGGAAGAGCTGGCTCACCAGCGACTCGCCCTTCTTGAGCGGCCGCGGCGCGCCGGACGCGGGGACGACCTGGCGGAAGCCCTCGGGCACCTCGCCGTAGCGCAGCTCCTTCAGCGGCCGGTCGGGAAAGGCCTCGATGCGCCAGAGAGCTTCCGAGCGGTTCGGGCCGATCTGGTAGGCCTCGGTGGATGGCCGATAGCGGCCCGGCAACAGATTGCGACCGATCTGGCTCGATTGGACGAACCCGAGAACGATCAACGCGAGCACGACCGGGATGCCGAGCGGCGCGAGCACGCCGTGGACTCGGCCGCCGTCCTGCGTGCGCGTGACGAGACCGCGGCGCCCCTGCCGAGCGATGAGGGAGAGGACGCCGTACGCCGCCCAGAACCAGACGAGGAAGCTGCCGCCCCAGGCGAGCAGCGCCATGACCTGCGCGGCGAGGATGTCGTTGTCCGCGAGGGATTGCGGCAGTTCAACCAGGCGAGCGATCGCGACCATGGGTAGCCCGACCGCGACGAGGACTCCTTCGCTCCGCACGCCGAGCGTTCCGACGACGAGCATGAGGAGCGCCCAGAGCGCGGCGAGACTCAGGCGGCGGGGGTTCATGCTCATGGCCTGAGGACGCGGAGTCGTCCAGCTCGTTCTGTGTCTGCCGTCACGGCACCGCGCCGACGCTCACGGAGAAGCTGCCGTCCGATCGAGAGATCGGCATGATCCCCCACAGCACACCGTCGCCGCCGACCTTCGTGACCAGGAGCTGAGCGTTCTCCACTTCCGAAACGCCCAGCGCGCCGAGGATGTCCGTCACGAAGACGGTCTTTCCGTACTCGACGGTCGTCGTCGTCTGGCCGAGCGACGCACCCTCCGCCGTGAAGGCCTCGATGGCGGCCTGGAGGGAAGGGCCGGATGAGGCGCCGATGGGATCGGGTACGTTGGCGACGAGCAAGTTGCTCCTCCCGACGGCGCCGCGCCGGGCACCGGCGAAGACGAGCGCGGTGGCGTTGAAAGCGCGAAGCGTCTCCATGCCGAACACGGGCAGATCCGCCGTGGCGCACGCCGTGCCGGGAGCGACCGCTCGAGCGAGCACGGAGGGACTCGGTCCGTGTCCGGGGAAGACGTACGCCGCGCCGACGTCGCTTCCGATTCCCGAAAGCGGATACGTGGCGACGGCGGTCCCGTGCGGCGGAAGCGTCACGAACGCAGCGCAGGTATCCCCCGGAACGCAGGGGACGACGACGCGATCGCCGATGCCCACGCTCGACTCCTCCGCCGAGACGTTCGTCAGCGTGAGCTCGGTCGTCCAGGCGCCCGCGACTCCCGCCCCATAGACGACCAGGTGATTTCGTCCGCCTGTCGAGACGATCGTGCCGGTCCCGACGACCTGGGGCTGTTGTTGCCCGCAATACCAGACGGTGACGGTCACGAAGTACGTGCCCGGCGGCAGCGACGGGACGAAGACGTCCTGGGAGAAGGGATAGTTGCTCGCGGTGCACTGACTGCAGGCGGGATCCTCGCCGCCCGCCAGGAACACGATCTGGATTTGATTGCCCGAAACCGTGGCGCTCGGGTCGTGGGGAAAGCATCCCGCCCAGTGCCCGCAGGAGTTGACGACGACTCCCCCGGGAATGTTCGTGCCCGTGACGGTCCACGGGAAGTTGTCGCCGCACGCGGTCTGCGCCGCCGCGGCTTCCGCAAAGGTGAGCACCGCAACGGCGACCAGGGCGAGAAGGTCGCCTTTTCCGGCATGCATTCGAGAGCCCCCTTTGTTCTGGCGACGCCTCGCGGGCGCCGCCCGCATCCTAGTGCGCCACCGGCTTCGCCCAGTCGCCGACCGAGAGCGCCTTCATGACGATCTCGACGGCGAGCGACGCGAGCAGAATCCCCATGACGCGGATGAGGACCGCCGCGCCCTGCTTGCCGATGATCTTCAGGATCGGATCCGAAAGGCGCAGGAAGGCGTAATTGATCAGGAGGACGATCACCAGCACGACCGCGGTCTGCGCCTGCTGCGGGACGGTGTAGACGTCGTTGTCCGTCAGGATGATCACCGCCATGATCGCGCCCGGGCCCGCGATCGACGGGACCGCGATCGGGAAGACGGCGAGGTCGCGGTTGGGGTCCTCCGACGGCGCGGCCGCGTCCATCTCGCCGAAGAGCATCTTGATCGCGAAGAGGAACAGGATGATGCCGCCCGCCACCTGGAGCGACAGCATCCGCACGCCCACCGCGTCCAGGATGATCTGGCCAAGCACGACGGCGACGATCAGGATGAGCGTCGCGTAGATCGAGGCGCGTCGCGCGATGCCGGCACGCTGCGCGGCGGTGAGCGAGCCGGTGAGGGCGGCGAAGAGCGCGACGTTCCCGATCGGATCGATCGTCGTCCAGATCATCATGAAGTCGCGAACGATCTTCTGGATCATGCTGCGCTTTGCGGAGTCTTTGCGGGGATTCTATGCCGACACGAGGACCGCGGGCAGAGGAGCCGAACGATCCGGGCCGGCCGAGCCCTCAGCGGATCGCGATCGACGTCTTCTGGACCGCGAGGACTTCCCCGGCTCGCCGGACCTCGAGGGTGACGGTGGCACGCGACGGCTTCGAGGCGATCAGGACCCGGAGATCCGCTTCTCGTTACCGCTTCTTTTGAACCTGCGATTTCGAGAGCTTGGATTTCGCCTTGGGTTTCGCCTTGGGTTTGGGTCTGGAGGCGGCGCGCTTCTTCGCGACGTGGCGAGCCGGACGGCGCGGCTTCGATTTCGCTTTCGTCGCGGCGGTGCGCCGCGCCCTCTTCGACGGAGCCGCCTTCCTCTTCTTAGGGGCCGTCCCCGACCCGGGCGTGGGCCGGGAAGCGACCGCGGCGCGCTGTGCCGGCGTAGGCGCAGGCCCCGGCTCGGTGTCGGGCGGCGAGGCGGACGCGGCCGTGGGGCGGCGGTCCGGCGGTTCGGTCTGGATCTGACGCTCGCGAAGCTCGCGGCTGCGCCGCAGCGCCTCCTGGAGCCACTCGCGCTCCTTCTGTTCCTCGGTCGGGGGCGGGGAGGCCCCGGGCGCGGCCGTCGCGAGACCGCCCGGAGTGTTTTGCAGGGCCGCGAGGCTCGCGCTCAGACGGCTGATGAGGGCCGCCCGCGATGTCGGATCGAGCTTCTTCGCCTCGGCCTCGAGCTCGTCGAGGGTCATGGGGCGATTGTAACCGGGGGTGCGGCAGGCAACGCTTTCGCCGTCATCCCGAGGAGCGGAGCCGTCGGCGTTCCCTAGTCGTACACGCCGTCGGCGAACCACTCGCCGCCGTTGCGCGCGCGATAGATGCGGTAGAGGCCGCCGTCGGAGAGCTCGACGTCCCAGTAGTCGCGGTCGGCGCCGGAGTCGGTCCACCAGCTCTCCTCCAGGGACCACGGTCCCGCGGCGACGCGGACGGTGCCCGCGATCGCGAGCGCGGCGTCGGGAGGAGACTTGAGGGAGACGGGGCGTACGTCGCGATCGACGGGGTCGGTGCGGGCGGGGGCAAGCCCCGCCCCTACGTCCGTTTCAATATCGGCGCGGGAACGATCCTCTTCGTAGGGGCGGCCCTGGCGGCCGCCCTCCTCCATGAGCACCTCGAGCGGCACGGGCGGACGCAGGACGCGCACCGAGAGGAGCCCGCGTCCGGCGCGCGGAGGAACGCGCATCGGCGGAGGGGGCGGCGGCGTGTAGCCCGTCTCCGAGTAGGTGAAGCGCTCGGGACGATGCCCGTCCTGCGCGCGCGGCGAGCCGACGCGGTCCGCGCCGAGCAGCGCGGCGAGGCGCGCGATCGTGGTCGCGAGGCGGTCGGGCGAGAGCGCGGCCGGGCCGAAGAGCGTGAGCTGCGCGCGGCGCGGCTGGTCGGGATGCGCGGAGAAGGTGAAGCCGGCGACGGCGGCGCCGGGCGGGCGCGCCTCGAGGTCGAGGCGCAGGAGCGTCAGGAGCGTCTTGACGTCGCGCGTCGGCGCGGGCAGCTGGATCGCGCGCGTGTCGTGCCCGTCGGGATCCAACGCGAGCACGGTCTCGAGACGCGTGCAGGCGAGCGCCTGCGACTCGAGGCGTCCGACCAGGCGCGTCAGCGCCGCGTGCGCGACGAAGAGGAACGGCTCGAGCGACGCGAGCGGCCACTCGAGCTCCATGCCCTCGGAGAACGCGGGCGGCGGAAGGTATGGCTCGAGCGGACGCGGATCGATGCCGCGCGCCGAGGCGTGCAGCGCCCGTCCGCCCTCGCCCAGGCGGCTCGCGACCTCGCCCTCCGGCAGCTTCGCGAAGTCGCCGATCGTGCGCAGCCCCCAGCGGTCGAGCAGCGCGGCGGTCTCCCACTCGGGCGCGAGGCGCGCGAGCGGCAGCGGCGCGAGGAACGCCTGCTCCTCCCCCTCGGGGACGACGGTGGGCGACTCGGGAAGCCCCGCGGCCACGCGCGCGGAGAGCTTGGACCCGGCGACGCCGACGCGCCCGGGCAGCCCCGCCTTCTCGACGGCGCGGAGGAGGTCGCGGGCGAGGGTCATCGGCCTGTCGTCCCGAGGAGCCGCGACTTGGGCCGGCGTCCCTTGTGCCGTCGTCCCTGGAGCCGTCGTTCCTTGAGCCGTCATCCCGAGGAGCGGAGCGAGCCCGCGAGCGAGCGGTCCTGAGGAGGGAGCGACGAAGGAGGGATCCCGGGCTTGTACGCGACTGTGGCAATCGAGCGAGGGATCCTTCGCTCCGCTCAGGATGACTGCTTTATCGCCAGGGTTCGAGGTGACGGGGGCGACGACATGCGCCCGCAGCGCCGGGTGTCCCTCCAGGTCCACGTAGACGACGCCCTCCCCCGCGTCCTCGACCCGCGGCGAGAAGGACTCGGCGACCTCGAGCAGCGCCTGCTGCGCCGTGCGTTCACAGGCCGCGTCGCGGCCGCGCGCGATCAGCCTGGGCAGCCGCGCGCGGGCCTGCGGCAGCGTCATGCCGGGCTCGATCCCGACCTTGCGCGCCTTGCGCGTCGCCGAGGAGACGCGCGCCGCGGTGCCGTTGCCCTCGCAGATGACGACGGCTTCTTCCCTGAGCTCGGGCTCGCTGCGCAGCCGCGCCGCGAGGGGGAAGAGCGGGACGAAGATGCAGGCAATCACGACGAGCCGTCATCCCGAGGAGCGGAGCGAGCCGGGAATCTGAAGAGCACTACGCCTGTCATCCCGAGGAGCGGAGCGAGCCGGGAATCTGAAGTGGAGCACTACGCCTGTCATCCTGAGGAGCGGAGCGAGCCGGGAATCTGAAGTGGAGCACTACGCCTGTCATCCTGAAGAGCGGAGCGAGCCCGGGAATCTGAAGTGGAGCACTACGCCCGTCATCCCGAGGAGCGGAGCGAGCCGGGAATCTGAAGAGCACTACGCCTGTCATCCTGAGGAGCGGAGCGAGCCGGTGGAGCACTACGCCTGTCATCCTGAGGAGCGGAGCGAGCGAAGCGAGCGAGCGAGGAAGGATCCCGTCACTGATAGCGGAGGTGGCGTTTGCGCCTGGGATCCTTCGCTGCGCTCAGGATGACGGCACGATGACGATGCCTGCAGCCGCTCCAAAAAGTCCCCTCTCCCGCCGGCGGGACCGGGGGGAGAGGGGTGGGAAAGGGGGACCGAACCTACGGCGACAGCGGCGCCGACTCCTTCGGCCCCGCAGTCCCGTGACGGCGTTGGCGCCGTCTCGCCCATCGAGAGCTTCATCGGCTCGCTCACGCCGGTCCGCGCGCGCGAGTCCTTCTGCAGATTCAGCCGCGAGACGAGGCCGCAGAGCAGCCGCGGCGAGATTCCCTGGACGTTGGCGCGCTCGCCGCCGGCCCAGACCGCTCGCGAGGAATCCGCCGATACGACCGTCTGCGCGGCGGAGCTGATCCGGTAAGGCGCGAGCAGGAGAAGCGCCGCGTCGTGCGCGCGCGCGGCGCGCTCGAGACGCACCCACGCGGAGTCGGGAACGAACCGTCCACGCACCGGCGCGAGACCGAGGTCCGCGACGACGAGCGGGAACCCGGTCGCGAGCAGCATCTCCGCGCTCGCAACGGCCTCCTTCAGCCGCGACGGACGCACCCAGAGCAGGCGCGTCAGGTCCACGCCCGCGGCCTCCGCGGACTGGGGATCGAGATGACCGCCGAGGTCGACGAGCGCCGCCGCCTCGCCGCTCGCGGTCGCCGACGCGAGAGCCGCGATGCCGATCGAGAAGCGTCCGCACGAGCGCCGACCCGAAATCTCGACGAGTCCTCCCCGCGACAGTCCTCCGCGCAGCAGACGGTCGAGTCCCGGCACCGTCGTGGCGATGGCCTCGCGCCCTGAGGATGAAGAGGGGGACGCCAAGTCGCTCGCGCGCGTCAGCCGCGCGCCGAGGCCCGAGAGCAGATCGGCGGCGGCGGGTTTCCGGGCGAGCTGCTGTCGAAGGTCCTTCCCTTCGAGAAGGGCTTCGATCGCGAATCCCGGCAACGCCTCCATTCCGCCTCCGCCGGCGCAGTCGCCGTAGGTCCGACGCGCGTGGAGGAGCAAAATAGGCGTAAATTAGTCGTAAGTCAAGAATGTAATGCTTGCTTTACTAAATATCAAGTGTGCTTTACTATCTCGCTCAACGAGGACATCGATGTTGAACGACACCCACCCGAAATCGACTCAAAAGCTCGGGATCTGGCTCCTTCTCGCGCTCACCGCGAACGGGGCTCTCTTGCGGTTGGCGCTCTCCCTGGCGATGCGGGATGGGACGCGCAACCCGATTCCGGCCGCCGCAATCGCCTGGGCGCTCGCCGCGCTCGCGCTCACGGCCTCTCTTCTCTGGCTGCTCCGCTCGGTCTGGCGGCGGCGCGACTCATGGGCGCTCTATCTCGGCGCCGCGCTGCTGTGCATCGTCTTCTACAAGGTGGGCCGGAACCGTCCCGAGCTCGCGCCGATCGAGCTTCCCCTGGCGATCCTGCTTCTCGCCCCCGCCGCCCTCCTCGTCTGGGCGTTCGTGCGGCAGGTGCGACGGGCCGACGAGCTCGAGCGGAAGATTCTCTTCCAGGCTCTCGCCTTCGCGTTCGTGATCGAGTTCTCGGTCGCGATCGTCTACGCGTTGCTGGAGGGGATGGACGTCCCGCGGCCGCCCTCGATCCTCTGGGCATCTCTGCTGGTCATGTCCTGGGCCGCCGGGCTCGGAATCTTCGCGCGGCGATACGAGTGAAGAACCACCTGCGCGTCCTGCGCGCCGAGCGCGACTGGTCGCAGGCGGAGCTCGCCGAGCGGCTCTCCGTCTCGCGCCAGACGGTCAACGCGATCGAGACGGAGCGCTACGACCCGAGCCTTCCGCTGGCGTTCCGCATCGCCAGGCTCTTCGGCAAGCTGATCGAGGAGATCTTCGAGCCCTAGGCGCGGGGCCCTCCCTCCCCTTTCGAACGAGGCCTCGCCCATCGAGATCCCTCCCGGCGATCCCGGGCGGGGTAAGATTCGCGCCAATCCGAGCGGATTTCCGCGATGCCCAAACGACACTGACGCCATCGCTCGATGAATCTCTTCGTCAAAGGGCTGATCGTGGGCTTCTGCCTCGCGGCGCCAGTCGGGCCGATCGCGGCGATCTGCGTCCAGCGCACGATCTCGAAGCGCCTGATCTCCGGCGTCCTGTCCGGCATGGGCGCCGCGGTGGCGGACGCGGTCTACGGTGCGATCGCGGCGTTCGGCGCCACGATCATCTCGGAGTTCATCATCGCCGAGCGGAACTGGCTGCAGCGGATCGGCGGCGGGATCCTGATCCTCCTCGGACTGCGGCTCATCTTCTTCACGAAGCTCGAGGAGCGCAAGAACGGCGCGACGAACCGCGGCCTGTTCGGCGACTTCTTCTCGACCTTCGTGCTGACGCTGACCAACCCGATGACCTTCGTCGCGTTCGCCGCGATCTTCACGACGATGGGGATCGGCGCGGTGCGCGGGCACTCGATCCTCACGGCGGAGCTCGTCGGCGGCGTGTTCGCGGGCTCCGCGCTCTGGTGGCTGATCCTCTCCGGCGGCTCGTTCCTCCTGCGCCACCACTTCGACTTCCGCAAGCTCGCGGCGATCAACAAGGCGACGGGAGTCTTCGTGATCGCCGTCGGCGTGCTGTACCTCTTCGTCCTGAAGCCGGGAGCCGACGAGGCGACGCCGATCCAGCGACTGGTCCCGCACGAGCTCCAGGCGAAGACGCCGAGCCCGGGGAAGTGACTCTGGCGCGAAGCGCCTGTCGTCCCGAGGAGCGCGACACGCCGTCGCGAAGGATCCCTTGCGCTCTGAGACTGTAGCAATCGAGTCCGGGATCCCTCGCTGCGCTCGGGATGACGGCTTGATCGCTCGGGATAAGCAGTCATCCCGAGGAGCGGAGCGAAGCGAGCGACCAGGGATCCCGCGCGTTCCGAGACTGTCGCAGTCGAGTCCGGGATCCCTCGCTGCGCTCGGGAAGCCTCAGCCCTCAAACCCCATCGTCAGGTGCGTGTTGTCGCAGTAGGGCTTGTTGCCCGAGCCGCCGCAGCGGCAGAGGGCGTAGCGGTGCCCGGCGTCCTCCCAGCGATTTCCGGCGGCGTCGACCATCGGCACCGGTCCGCGGACGTAGAGCGGGCCATCCTTCTGGAGCGACAAAACGATCTCGGTCGGAACCGCCTCCGCCGGGCCGCCATCCAGCCGCTCGAAGCGGAGCGATCCAGTGGGGCATCGGGCGATCGTCGCCGCGAGCGCGTCCGCATCCGCGTTTTCCGGCTGGACCCACGGACGCTCGCCGGGCTTGAAGACGTCCGGCGAGCCTTCGACGCACCGTTTCGCGTGGATGCACTTGCGCGGATCGTAGGTGACGCGGATCGTCGGGGAGTCGTAGGTCTTCCTCATGGTTTCTCCATGCGGACCGGGGCGAGGGAAGACAGCATCGCGTGAGCCTTCGCGAGCGCGCGGGTCAGGGACGGGTCGACGTTCAGCGCACGCGCCCCCTCGAGCGACACCCAGCGCATCGGGCGGTCCGGGTCCTCGGCCGAGGCGGCGTGATCGCGCGCGGCCTCCGTCGAAGTCAGGAGATACCGGATGTCGAAGTGCGAGTGCGCGGGCTCCCTCCTGTGCGCCGGGATGGCGTGCACGTCGACGTCGAGGATCGTTCGGCCGAGCGGCGTGTCGAAGCGGGAGATCCCCGTCTCCTCGCGCGCCTCGCGGAGCGCGGCGTCGAAGGCGGAGGCGTCCGAGGACTCCGTGTGGCCGCCGGGCTGCAGCCAGCGCGCGAGCTTGCGGTGATGGACGAGCAGGAACTCCGACGCGTCCGGCCGCGCGATTACCGCGCTCGCCGTGACGTGGCCCTTCGGGTTCGCACGCGCGAACGGGTCCGCCGGCTCCTGCAGGAAGCGGAGGATGCGGACGAGCGACGCAACCTCCTCCTCCGTCGCCGCCGTGTGGCCCTCGAGCGCGGCGAGCAGATCGGCGAGGTTCACGCGAGCCGCTCCAGGACGAGCGCGGTCCAGTCGTCTGCGAGGAGCGGACCCGTGACCGACCGTACGGCTTCGAAGAGCGCCTCCGGCGTCGCCGCGCGCGACAGCAGCGCCTCGAATCGCTCGTAGCCCAGCGGCTCGCCCGACGCGGTCGGCGCCTCCGGGAGGCCGTCGGTCAGGAACAAAAGGCGTTCGCCGGGAGCGAGCACGCCGCCGACGCTCTCGTAGGCGACCTCCTCACGCACGCCCAGGGGAAGGCGCGGTCCGGGCGCGGAGATCGCTCTTGCCGAGCTGCTCCCGTCGACCTGGTACGGATCCGGCAGCCCGGCGTTGGCGAGCTCGAAGGCGCCGGTGCTGGGATCGTAACGGGCATACGCCAGAGCCACGAACTCGCGCGACTCGAGCCGGAGACGCAGGCGCCGGTTGCCCTCCCGAAGGGTCTCCGCGACGGAACGGCCCGCGGCCAGAAACGGCAGCGCGGTCTTGACCGTCGCCATGATCAGGCTCGCGCCGACTCCCTTTCCCGCCACGTCGGCGACCACGATGCCGACTGCACCGTCCGCAAGCCGGAAGACGTCGTAGAAGTCGCCCGCCACGAAGCGCGCGGGCAGGTTGCCCGCCGCGATCCGATAGCCGTCGCCCGAGATCTCGGTCGGCGGCAGCATGCGCTGCTGGATCGAGCGCGCGAGCTCCAGCTCCATCTCCGCGAACTCGGCCTCCTTCAATCGTGACACGCTCTGCTCCAGACGGTCGCGCAGGATCGAGTAGGTGTAGAGAGACAGGCCCGCGATCAGCGTGATCGCGCCCGCGGCCGGGAGCGTGACCCGAAGCGACTCGGCCGTCATCCGGACGTGCACCAGCCCGGCGGCGTTGGCGACCAGACTCGCCAGCAGCCAGCCAAGCGCGCCGCCCACGAAGTAGAGGACCGACCGGACCACCCGCTGGGGGACGATCTGGACGCGGCCGATCCAGCCACCGCAGCTCGCGCCGAGCAGCAGGCAGGCGATGTACGCGAACGAACCGATCATCGCCCCGTAGGCCGCCGTGCCCGCGGTCAGGCGGGCAGACTCGCCGAGCAGGACGAGGAACACGACGCCGAGGCCGATCAGGGTCGAGATCGCGAGCTCGCGCAGAAACTCGCCGGTCGGGGGGACGAAGGGGTTCGCGCGCGCCTCGGCCGACATGGCTTCATCGTATACGTCCCCTCGGAGTGCGGGTTTGCGAGGTCGTCGATAATGCGGCCGAGGTGCGCGCATGAGTGCTCCGAACCCCGACGCCGTCTCGATCGACGCGATCATCAAAGCGTTATACGAATCGATCTCGGGTCCCGCTGGGGCGCCGCGTCAGTGGGAGCGCGACCGCGCGCTCTACGCGCCGGGGGCGCTGCTGATCCCGATGCGGCCGCCCAGCGTCACCAGAGACGGCCGCGGCGCGGCCGAGATCCTCGACGTGGACGGCTACGAGAAGTCTCGCTCGCCGTTCTTCGCCGCGAACTCCTTCTATGAGGTCGAGATCGCGCGCCGCGAGTTCCACTTCGGCGCGATGGCGCACGTGCTGTCGGTCTACGAGGGGCGCGACGCGCCTAACGGGAAGATCCTGAAGCGCGGGATCAACAGCATTCAGCTCTATAACGACGGCCAGCGGTGGTGGGTCGCCTCGATCATGTGGGACAACGAGCGCGACGGCGTCACGCTGCCGGCGGAGTTCGGGGTCTGAGAACGTCAAGTGATCAGGCTGTCATCCTGAGCGAAGCGAGCCGACCACCAGAGGTAAACCCTCGGCAGTAGGCAACGCCTCGCGCCGCGCGAGGCGTTTACGATCCCTGACTCGATTGCCACTCTCTCAGAAAGCGCGGGATCCTTCGTCGGTCGCTGCGCTCCGCTCCTCAGGATGACGGCTTGGTCTAGGGCTGCGCCGCTTCCGTCTCCGTCTTCGCCTTCGGCTTCGGCTTCGGCTTCAGGGCCGCCGGCGGCTCCGCCGACTTCCTCTGCGGTGCCGGTTCCGCCGCCGGCGCCGTCATCGGCACCCAGCCGTTCCTGACGAGCTCGTGCGAGAGGAGGAACGCGAAGAACGCGTGGCCTCCCGGCGTGAAGTGGTCGTTCGCCTCCGCCTCGGAGAGCGGGTACCAGCTCTCGCGAAGCGCGGTGAAGAGGTCGGTCAGATCCAGATAGTCCGCCCCGGCGCCCTCCGCGACCTGCCTCCAGAACTCCGACTCGCCGCCGATGGGCGCGCGGCCCCCGAGCAGGTAGTGGCAGAGGCCGAAGCGCGGCCGCGTCTTGCCGGACTCCTTCGGGAACTTCGCGTCGAGTCCCCGGCGCAGTTCGGCGACCGGCCGCGTGTGCAGGTCGAGGAGGTCCTTGCGCAGGCTCTCGTCGGTCTCGAGGACGGCGATGCGCTCGATGCTGATCGCCGGCTGACTCGCGTTCGGGTTGGGGATCTCCTGGATCCACCCCCGCGCCTTCGCCCGCGCGATCAACGCCGCCGCCGGGTTGTTCTTCAGGCGCTCGGCGAGCGGCTTCAGCAGGTACTCCATGTCGAGCTCCCCGGCCGGGATCCCGCGCGGCGTGATCGGACGCTCGAGGTAGGCCTGCAGCGTTCCGCTCCCGCCGGGCGGCACCATCAGGAGGACGAGGTCCACGCCGAACTTCTCCGCGACCGGCGGGGCCTCGTGCGCCGTCCAGACCAGCAGCGGCTTCCAGCTCACGCGCGTCAGCGTCAGCACCTCGTACCGAATGCGCGAGCCGTCGACGGCGCCGAGCGTGTTCAGCATCAGCTCGAGCCGCTTGGGCATCCCCTCGATCCGCGTCGGCGGGAACTCCGGGGTGCGATAGCCCGGCTCGAAGAAGAAGTCGACGTGCGAGTCGCCGAGCAACAGGATGCGGAACGTCCGCGGCGGCTTGGGAACCGGAAAGTCGAAGTCCATGAGGCCGCTCTGCGCGGGCGTCCCCTTCCCCCAGAGCTCGGCGAAGCGGTAGTCCCGCACGCACAGGACCTCCTGCTGCACCGACGAGGAGAGGTAGAACGTGCGCGGTGAGCGGGGATCCACGACGAGCCCGACCTGCTCGGTGTCCTCGAAGCGGAGGTACGGGATCTTCGTGCTCTCGGCCAGGACCGACGGCGGCGTCCAGACGCGGCCCTCGGTCACAACGAGCCACGTCGGCTCGGCTCCGCCCTGGACGGCGTAGAGCTGCCCGTTCGACTCGACCATCGCTCGAATGTTCTTGCCGCGTCCGACGTCGACGATCGTCCGCTCGCCGACGAAGTCCGGCGCCGTCTGCTCGACGCGAAGGACCCGGCCGTTGCGGTCGGCGACGCAGAGCTTGTCCTTGAAGAACGCGAGCGCGCCGGGGCCCGGAATGCGCGGGTCGCTGGCGAAGACCGTCGCGACGGTGCGCGTCTTCAGGTCGAAGCGGCGCACCGCGTCTCGCTCGGGCTGCGAGAAGTAGACCGCGTCTTCCGCCGGGGAGTAGGCGAGGCTCATGACCTCGCCGAGCTGCGCGCGGCGCCCCTCGCCGTCCACGAGGCCGCGCTCGCCGCTCCCGGCGACCGTCTCGACGCGCCCGGACTGGAGATCCACGATCCGGAAGCGGGCGCTGCCGTCGTCGTGGACGAGCACGGCGTGATCCGAGATCGCGACGATCGCGCCGGGTTGATGGAAGGTCGCCTGTCGGAGCGGCCCGTCGTCGCCGCCCCCGACTCCGGTGCCCGCGAGGGTGTCGACGCGATTGCCGTCGTCCAGATGGATCGCGCGGATCCGGTTGTTGTTCCGGTCGGAGACGGCCAGGATCGATCCGCCCGCGAGCACCGCGATCCCGGCCGGATCCCGGAACCGGGCCCGGTAGAACTCGCCGTCGCGGAAGCCCGCCATCCCGTCGCCGGCCACGAGGTCGTGGTAGAGCGACATCGGGGCAATTTGCGAAGCCGGCGAAGCCGGCGGCGCCGTCGAGGCCTTCCGGACCTCGGCCCCCGGCGCCCACGAACCGGCGGTCCCGGAGAACGCCAGGAGGAGCGCGAAAGCGAACCCGGGCGCCCGGGGCTTGAGCCTCAGGGAAAGACCTCGAACTTGTCGAATCCCCGCCGCGGCTCGCTCGCGTTCGGCGGCGTCGCGGAGAGCGTCTTCTTCGAGAACTCGAGGTGCGCGACGCGCTTCATCGTGTCCCATTTGGGCATGCCGTACTCGTCGCGCTCCGCCACGAAGACGACGTCCACGCGCATCGCGTCGGCCGTCGCCGCCTTGGGGTACTGGAGCGCGACCAGCTGGCGCGCGGCCTCGGCGAGCAGCGCGTCCTTGTCCCTGCCGTTCGTCGAGAAGCGGTCCTTCGCGTCGTTGGCGTTCCAGAAGAAGTGGACGTAGGCCTTCTTGTCGGTCACGACGGTGTTCTTGGCGAACCAGGCGGGCCAGTCGGGGGCGGACTCGGCGGATCGAAGAGACGCGGCGAGAAATGCGCCGAGACCGATGACGAGCAGGACCGGAATCGGACGCGCCTTCACCAGCGAATTATAGCCGGGCGTGCGCCGGGAGACGCGCTCCGCGCGGACTTCCCCGGCTTGCGATCAGGCGCGGGCCGCGCGCAGGCTCTCGCGCGCGGAGGCCACGGCGACGAGGAGCACGCCCAGCCCGAGCGCCGCGAGACTCACGCGCAGCGACGGCGCCTTCGAGAGGACGCCGGTCACGTCGGCGGCCGGGAGCCCCGACACCGCCATGTACCAGACCGCGAGGAAGACGCCGGAGAAGAGCTTGCCCCCCGACGTCAGCGAGCCGAACGCGACGGAGATCCCCGCGATGGCGAGGAGACCCGCGACGCACTCCGCTCCGCGCTCCGGCGACGCCAGGAAGGAACGGACGGTCAGGGGCACGCCCAGAGACAGCACGAAGGCGGCGACCGCCGCGCTCTTCCACAGGACGGGCCGCGCCGGGATCGAGGGCTGCGAGAAGACGAGCGCCCGCGTTCCCGCGAGCTCCTCGCGCGCGGCGGCCTCGGCGATCACCGGGACGAGCAGCACGAGGAAGGCCGCGCCCGCGATCGGGTGAGGCACCGCGCCGGCCACGGCGGCCGACGCCAGCAGCGGCCACTTGATCCACGACGCGCTCGTCCAGAGGAGGCGGACCTCGGCGAGAACCGCGCCCGCCGCCGAGGGCCGCACGGCGACGGGTGTGAGCGAGACCGGCTCCGCCGCGGCGGGCTCCGGCGCGTCGGCGTCGCCCGCCCCGGAGCGGAATCGCCCGGCGAGCCGCGCGGCGAAGGTCGGGCCGGGGCTCTCCTCGGCGGCGCCGCTCCTCCGGCGTCGCCGGCGACCTCGAGCCGGGTCGAACCGGTCGAACACGAGGACCGCGAGCAGGAGCGGGAGAACCGCGAGCCCGACGTTCGCGGCGCGCGCCGCGGCGAGGGCGCCGGTCACGCGGACGCCCTTCCAGGGCACGCGCTCGATCGGCCGGTCGTGAATCGTGTAGCCGGTCGAGAAGCCCTGTGCGTCCGGGACGGTCTGGCGCGCGAGCCAGACCTGCGTCGCCGCGCCCGCGGGATCGATCGCCGGGAAGCGGTGCGGCTCGCCCTTCTCGCCCCCGCCCGCGAGCTCCATCGGCAGCGCGATCAGCAGCATCATGAAGACGAAGAACCAGACGACGAGGCCTCCGCGCGAGCGCAGGCCCGGGGTGACGTCGAAGAGGACGGCGAGCGCCGCGGTCATCGTGATCGTCGGCAGCGACAACAGGAGGAACGGGACGAGGAAGCCTCCCACCGAGAACGGGCCGACGCCGAAGCGCAGCCACGCGGCGAACGCGACGGCGAGCGCGAGCCCGGCGATGACCAGGAGGTAGGCCACGTGGGCGGCGAACTTGCCGGTCAGGTACTCCGCCTTCGTGAGTGGCGTCGCGGCCAGGATCCGGCCGACTCCGCGCTCCCGGTCGCGCCGGACGGACCCGGCCACCAGATAGAACCCGACGAGCGGCACGAAGATCGAGACGAGGACGGAGGCGGCGAAGCCGACGTAGGTCGCGCTGTAGACCGGTCCCTGCACTCGGCCTCCCGGCAGGTCCCACGAGATCGAGCTGACGTTCCCGGAAGGGTCCGGGATCCAGAGGTACGCGCCCACGCACAGCGCGAGCAGCGCGAGCGGCGTCGCGAAGGAGCGCGTCCGCATCTTCACCTCGGCCTCGACCTGCGCGAGGAGAGGAGCGAGCCGGCTCATTCCCGACGGGCTCCCGCGGCCGCGTCGAGGCCGCGCGCGCCTTCCAAGGCGGCGCTCGGCGCCGCCAACTCGGACGCAGCCCGCGCCGACAGGTTGGTCATCAGGTAGGCGTCCTCGAGGCCGGGCTCGACCGGCGATGCGCCCGGCAGACTCGCGCCCGTCCCGTTCGTCACGTACCGCACGTGGACGCCGTCGGCGCGGCGGATCAGGTTCGAGACGTGGACGCCCTTCGTGCGCTGCGCGTCGGCCAACTGCTCGGAGGAGACGACCGCCGAGAAGACCCGGCCCTCGGCCGCGTGCAGGAACGCCTCGGGCGTCGCGTGCGCGACGAGCCGGCCCGCGCGGATCACCGCGATGTGCGACGCCACGGCCTCGACGTCGGACACGATGTGCGTCGACAGGATCACGACGCGGCCCTGCGCGATCTCGGAGAGCAGGTTGCGGAAGCGGACGCGCTCCTCCGGGTCGAGCCCGACCGTCGGCTCGTCGACGATCACGAGCCTCGGATCGCCGAGCAGCGCCTGCGCGATGCCGACCCGCTGGCGCATGCCGCCGGAGTAGCCGGACAGGCGGCGGTCCGCGGAGCCGTGGAGGTTGGTGAGCTGAAGGAGCTCGCGGACGCGCCGGTCGAGGTCCTGCCCCGAGAGCCCCTTGAGCCGCCCGAGGTAGGAGAGGAACTCGCGCGCCGTGAGGCGTTCGTAGACGCCGAAGTCCTGCGGCAGGTAGCCGAGCTGCCGGCGCAGGAACCCGGGCTCCCGGACCGCGTCCCGGCCCTGCCAGAGGAACGTGCCGGAAGTCGGACGGGTCACGGTCGCCAGGACCGACATCAGGGTCGTCTTGCCCGCGCCGTTGGGCCCGAGGAGGCCGAGGACGCCCTCCCCGACCTCCAGGGAGAAGTCGGCGAGGCCCACCGTGCCTCCGGGGTAGCGCTTGCCCAGGGAGCGGATCTGGAGCATCGGGCCTCCTGTGCCAGTCAAACGCAGACTCCGCCGAGGAGTTTCCGAGGGTCCGGGAAGAGGGCCGCCGGAGCGCCTGTTAAGCTGATCGCAGGGGCATCGCCGCCCCTTCGTACCCTTATTCATCGAACATTCTTCAGAGGGGGTGCGTATTAAGTGGGCGTGGCTCGGATGCTCGGTAATTTAGGGGGTTTTGTCGTGAGAAAGAAGAAGTGGGTCGTTTTGTCGACGGTGGTCCTGGTCCTGGCCGGGGTCGCCCTGGTGGCCGCCAAGGGCCGCGACAAGGCCGACCCCAAGGCCGACACGACTCCCTTCCGGCTCGGCAAGGTCCAGGCCGAGGACCTGCAGGTCTCGGTCCGCGAGGTCGGCGTCGTCGATCCGGTGACCAAGGTGGACGTGAAGTCGGTCGTCTCGGGTCGCGTCCTCACCCTGAAGGTCCGCGAGGGCGCGGTCGTCGACAAGGGCGACGTGCTCGCCGAGATCGAGCCGGACGTGAACCAGGCGCAGTCGCTCTCCGACGTGCAGGCGAGCGTCAAGGACGCCGAGCTCAAGCTGCAGGACGCCGACCGCGACTACGCGCTGCAGAAGAGCCTCTTCGAGCAGGGCCTTCTCGGCAAGGACCCCTTCCGCGCCTCCGAGATCCGGCGCGATCAGGCCTCCGAGATCCTGCGCTCCGCGAAGATGCGCTACCAGATCGTCGAGGACCGCGGCATCCCCATCTCGGGCAACGCGTCCTCCCAGAACGCGCGCGTGACGGCGCCGATGCGCGGCGTCGTCATCAAGAAGGGCGTCGAGCTCGGCGAGACGGTGACCTCGGGCGTCTCCTCGTTCAACGCCGGGACGGTGCTGTTCACGGTGGCGGATCTGAAGTCGCTCATCATCCGCGTCAACCTCAACGAGGTCGACATCGCCAAGGTCCACGTCGGCCAGCCGGTCCGCGTCTCGCTCGACGCCTACCCGCAGAAGGTCTTCACCGGCAAGGTCACCTTCGTCGCGCCGTCGGCCGAGCTCGTCGAGAAGATCAAGGTCTTCAAGATCGAGGTGACGCTCGACGACCTCGAGGACTCGTTCCGCACGGGCATGAGCGCCAACGTCGAGATCCTGGGCGAGAAGCGCGCGAAGGCGGTCTCGATCCCGCTCGAGGCGCTGCAGAAGCGCGAGGGCAAGACCGTCGCCTACCGGCTCAAGACGGACCTGAAGCCGCAGCAGCTCAAGGCGGCGAAGGACGGGCTCTCGGGCCGCAGCAAGTTCGTCTGGCTGTCGGACCATTGGAAGGACTACTTCGACGTCGTCCCCGTCGCGGCCGGCATCGCGACGCTCGAGCGCGTCGAGATCCTCTCGGGGCTGAAGTCGGGCGAGCAGGTGTCGCTCGAGGACCCGACGAAGAAGCGGGTGGAGAAGGACGAAGAGGACAATTGACGTGTGTCGCCGCGGAACGCGGCGGACACACGTCATCCTGAGGAGCGGAGCGGTCCTGAGGAGCGGAGCGACGAAGGAAGGATCCCTCAATGTCTGGTACGGCGCTTCGAGTAGGGATCCTTCGCTTCGCTCAGGATGACGTCTTAGTCGAGGGGTGCTGAGCATGACTTCCATCATCGAAACCCGGGGCCTCACCAAGGTCTTCGGCTCCAACGGCGCCGCCGTGCACGCGCTGCGCGGGATCGATCTCACGGTAGAGCGCGGCGAGTTCGTGGCCCTGATCGGGCCCTCCGGCTCGGGCAAGTCGACGCTGATGGCCATCCTGGGCTGTCTCGACAAGCCGACGGCCGGGACCTACGCGCTCGACGGCGAGCGCGTCGAGAGACTGTCGGGCCGCGAGCTCGCCGGTATCCGAAACGACAAGATCGGGTTCGTCTTCCAGCAGTACAACCTGCTGCCCAAGGCCTCCGTCGCCCGCAACGTCGAGCTGCCCATGCTCTACGCCGGCGTTTCGCGCAAGGAGCGCCGAGCGCGGTCGCTCGAGCTCCTCGAGATGGTCGGCATCCCGGAGAAGGCGAAGGTCCTTCCCGCGGCGCTCTCCGGCGGCCAGCGGCAGCGCGTCGCGATCGCGCGCTCGCTCGCGAACCGGCCGGCGCTGCTCCTCGCGGACGAGCCTACGGGCGCGCTCGACCAGAAGACCGGCCACGAGGTGCTGGAGCTCTTCGTGGATCTCAACCGCCGCGGCAACACGATCATCATCGTCACGCACGACCTCTCGATCGCCGCCATGGCGCGGCGCCAGGTCGAGATCATGGACGGCTTGATCAAAGTCGAGGAGGCGGCCTAGCGCCCCCGACCGTAGGGCCAGTCCTCATCATGCTCAACGGCGCCTTCCGCGAGCGGGTCAAGAACTCCTGGGTGGAGATGCGGGAGAACTTCACCCGCTCGACGCTGCAGTCGCTCGGGGTGATCCTCGGCGTCGCCGCGGTGCTCGGGGGGTTCTCGATCTCCGACAGCATGCGCAAGCGCTCGATGGAGCTCTACGTGAAGATGGGCGGCCTCGACAAGCTGAACGTGCGGCAGTCGGCGGTCGTCCGCGAGGGCGCGCCGACGGCGCTCCAGACGGCGAACCTCGGCCTGCGCACGGCGGACGCCGTGGAGGGTGAGGAGATCGATTCCTCCCAGGTCCACGGCGTCTCCGTCCGGAAGGACGCGCGGGCGCGCGTGCGCTCGCCCTACGCCGACCGGGAGCGCGACATCCGGGGCGCCGGCGGCGACTTCCTGGCCCTCGACGGCTACGACGTCGCGGAGGGGCGCGGCTTCAGCCAGCACGACATCGACACCGCCGCCCCGGTCGCGATCCTCGGGACCGAGGCCGTCGAGGTCTTCTTCCCCGACGGCCACGCCGTGGGCCGCACTCTCCGCATCGGCGACACGCCCGTCACGGTCATCGGCACCCTGAAGGAGCGCATCTTCCGGTTCCGCGACGGGCAGCACAACATGTTCCGCTGGCGCAACCGCATCATCGCGATTCCGAACACGCTCGTGACGCGCCGCTTCGAGGGCGACAACTATCACCGCGTGGACCGCGTCACCTTCAAGATCCCGAGCCTCGACGCGATGGCGACCTTCTCGAAGGCGCTCGCCGGCGTGCTCAAGGCGAACCACCGCCAGCAGGACGACTTCCGGCTCGACGACGTGGGCGCGCGCGTCCGCAAGCAGCACAGCCAGGGCGACGTCTACGACATCATCTTCCTGCTCTCGGGATTCCTGTCGATGATCGGCGGCGGCATCGTGAACGTCAACATCCAGATGGCGACGCTGAAGGAGCGCATCCGGGAGGTCGGCGTCAAGATGGCGATCGGCGCGCCGGGCGGCGAGATCTTCAAGGAGTTCATGACGGAGGCGATGCTCCTGACCGGCGTCGGCTCGCTCGCCGGGCTGATCATCGGAGTCGGCTTCTCGTGGATCATCACCGCCTCGATCGGCGTCCCGCTTCACATCGATCCGAAGAGCTTCGTCTTCGCCTACCTGCTCGCCGCGGTCTTCGGGTTCCTTTTCGCGCTCTTCCCGGCGTGGAAGGCCTCGCGCCTCTCGCCGATGGAGGCGCTGCGTTATGAGTGAGACCGCGCTCCCGATCGCGGCCACGGCGCCGCGCACGCGGATCCGCGAGCCCCAACGCCTGTCGCTCGGCGCCAAGCTCTCGCTCGGCTGGGAGATCGTCAAGGGTGGACTCGTCGAGCTGTGGGCGCACAAGCTCCGCTCGACGCTGACGCTGACGCTCCTCATGCTCGGCGTCTTCGCGCTCGTCGTCATGAGCTCCGTGCTCGACGGCGTCATGGACAAGATCGCGACGGGCTTCTCGGGCATGTCCTGGGACGGCACGATCATGGTCGCGCCCGATTCGCCCGAGACGACGGAGGAGCAGAAACGCTTCGCGATGAGCCCGGGGCTGCGCTTCGAGGATCTCCCCCGCCTCACGGCGCCCAACGAGAAGGTGCTCGCGTTCCTCCCGCGCGCGACCAAGGAGTCGGCGGTCAAGATCGCCGGCGGCACCGAGCGCTGCTGGGTCAACGGAGTCTGGCCCGACTACGCCCGCTGGATGAACCGGACGATCGCCATGGGTCGCGGGCTGACCGACGACGACGAGCGGCGGCGCTCGACGGTCGCGGTCGTGGGCGGGACGCTCGGCTCCAAGCTCTTCGGCGGCGCCGACCCGATCGGGCGCGACATCACGGTCGAGGGCGTTCGCTTCCGCGTCGTCGGCGTGCAGGCGCCGAGCCAGATCTTCAGCGAGGACCTCTGGTACGACAGCAACGGGATCACGATTCCGCTCCAGACCTACATGGACCGGATCGACCCGGACCACAAGCTGTCCAGCGTCACCGTCAAGCTCGTCCGCAAGCGCGACAACGCCGAGGTCTCGGCGATGATGATCGGCCGCACCAAGCAGGCGCACCACGGCATCGAGGACGCCAAGATCGTGGACCTCGAGGCCGAGTCCGTGCGGGCGTGGGCGAACTTCATGGACCAGATGCGCGGCTGGAGGGTCGTGCTGACGAGCCTCGCCGCGACCGTGCTCCTCGTCGGCGGCGTCGGCGTCCTGTCGGTGATGCTGATCTCGTTCTCGGACCGCCGCTACGAGATCGGCCTGCGCAAGGCGATGGGGGCGTCGGACTCCGAGATCCTGGTGCAGTTCCTGCTCGAGGCCTGCGTGCTCGCGGCCGTCGGGGCGTCGCTCGGCACCTTCCTCGGCACCGTAGTCTGCAAGGCGCTCTCCGCGAACTTCCCCTACGGCCTCGTGGTCAACCCGATGGGACTGCTCATCGCGTGGCTGACGGCGCTCGCGCTCGCGATCGTCTTCGGCATGTATCCCGCGGTGCGCGCGTCGCGCCTCTCGCCGATGGAGGCGATGAGGTAAGCGGACCCTCCGCGGCTCCTAGGCCTCGTCCAGCCGCGCCACCGACGCCTCTCCGAACAGAGGCTTCCCCGCGAGCGCGGTCTTCCCGCCCCAGCCCCCGATCGCGGCGATCAACGCGAGGGCGATCATCCCGGCGTAGAACATCCAGCTCGAGGGATCGCCGCTCCGGAGGCCGGACGCGACGAATCCAAAGCTCACCTGCGACACGACTCCCGCCAGGACGCCGAAGCGGACGGTCGTGAACACGAGCGCCGCCACCGCGAGCAACGTCAGCAGTCCCGTGACGACACTGGCCGATCGGATCTGGAGGCTCGAAAACACGAGCGTCACGATGAGCCCGGCGAGCCAATCGACTCGGACGAGACGGCGCACCAGGATCAGCACGAACACGATTCCGAGAACGACGAAGACGGCGATCACGCCGCCCGAGAGGAACCATGCGATCGTGACGCCGAGGTTCATCGGCGACTCCTCGCCGATCGCCCGCGGAAGGATTCCCGCAGAGCCGAGCTTCATCGGGATCAGAAAACGCGCCGGGCCGATCAGCAGAGTGAACAGCATGCCCACGACGGCGCCGATGAGGGCATCGCGCCCGACCAGGGGGTCCCGCCACCGTCCCGACAAGGCCCGCTGCCAGGAGATGAGCATCTCGGGCCAGCGTCGCCGCGCGAAGGGCTCCAGGGCGACGTAGAGGATCCAGTAGATCAGCGCGTTGCCGGCGGCGTTGCTGAACGCCTCGAGGAAGACCCAGCCCTCCCAGGGATCCCGGACGTGATGGCCGCCCAAGACCCACATCACGACGGTGAGACCTCCGATTCCCGCCGCCAGGCGCAGGGCCCCCCGACGGTCGCTGCGTCCGGAGCGGAGATTGCGGCGCACGAGCATCGCTCCGCCGACGATGCACAGAAAGAGGATCCCTTCGAAGACGAGCCCGGAGGTCGTCGACGCCGAGTCGATCCCGGGGCGCTCGGGCTCCGTCCAGGGACCGAGCCAGAGGAAGCTGATCGGGCGCCCCTCGTAGGAGGCCGCCTCCACACGCATCGTCACGCCGGGCCGGTCGGGATGCGGTCCCTCCCAGGCGGCGCGCTCGGTCGCGTAGCCGCGGGGCGACCACTTGGGTGGGACCGGGGTGAAGCGGCCGATGTCGAGCGAGGCCTCGCGAAAGAGCCGGCTCCAATCGGTCGGCGGCGCCGGCGCGGCGTTTTCTCGGACGGCGGGCGGCGCGACCGACAGGCGCACCAGCCGTCCGCGCGGATCGATCCCGATCTCGGCCATCCCCGCCTCGATCGGAGCCGGATTCTCGGAGCTGACCGTGGGGGACGGGAAGGGTCCGGTGATGGCCAGCCAGGGAACCAGCGACGACGGACCCTGTCGATAGACGAACGCCACGGCGTCCCGCGAGAGATCGCCTCCGAGCCCGCCATGGCTGCGAGCCCATTCGAGGAACGACCGATCGGTTTGAAACCACCTCGCCGAATCGGCGGGCTTCGGGACCTCGAGGCTCTGGAGGATGTCGCGGGCGCGCTCGCGCAAGGCGTCGGGGGGCTTGTCGAGGTTGACGAACGCGCCGATGTTCGCGCGAGGAACGAACACGAACACCAGAGCGAGCGTCACGGCGAGAGCGAGCAGCAGCATGCGGGCCGTCGGCGGCGAGAGGGCCCCCTTGCTTCCCGCGGCGGCGACCATCTCGGGCGAGGGCGTCTCGCCCGCGGCGAGGGCGGCCGCGAGAGGATCGCCTCCCGGCAGGGCCGCCGCCACCTTCGCCACCGACGACGGCCTCTGCGCCGGGTCCTTCTCGAGGCACCTCAGGATCACGCGCTCGACCGTGGGGTCGAATCCCGGCGCGACGCTCGACGGCGCCGTCGGCGTCTCCTCCGTGTGCTTGCGCTTGAGATCGTCGAGGCTCGACGCGTCGAACGCCTTCCTGCCCGTCGAGAGCTCGTAGAGGACGAGGCCGAGCGCGTAGATGTCGCTCCGGACCGTCGCGCCCCTGCCGGCCAGCTGCTCGGGCGCCATGTACGCCGGCGTCCCCGAGATCTCGCCCTCCGGGACCTCCGACGCCGCCACCGCGAGCCCGAAGTCCGTGATCCGCGCGCGGCCGCGGCCATCGACCATCACATTCGACGGCTTCAGGTCGCGGTGCAGCACGCCGCGATCGTGCGCGGCGGCGAGCCCCGCGCAGAGCTCGCGCGAGATCTCGAGCGCCTTGTCGGGGGGCAGGCGGCCGATGCGCTTCAAGAGCGAAGCGAGGTCCTCCCCGTCCACGTACTCCATCGAGAGGTAGTGCTGGCCGTCGATCTCGCCGACGTCGTAGACGCGGCAGACGTTCGGGTGCGAGACCTGCCGCGCGATGCGCACCTCGGCGTAGAAGCGGTCGAGCCGGTCCTTCTCGTCCGCGAACCGCCGAGGCAGGAATTTCAAGGCGACGGGCTGCCCGAGCTTGAGGTCATCGGCGCGATAGACCTCGCCCATCCCACCGCGGCCGAGCAGACCGATGATCCGGTAGCGCTCCGCGAGGACGGCGCCCGGAGTGAACCCGCCCGCCTCGATCGAGTCCGACGACGCGAGCCGTCCCACGCGCGAGGACGACGGAGGCCGCTGCGCCTTCCGCGCCACCGACGGCGACGCCACGTTCGTCGGCAGCTGCGACACCGACGACACCGATTCGCCGCACGAGGGGCAGAAGCGGGCGGAGGTCGGGACTTCCGAGGAGCAGGCCGGACAGGGAGTCACCGGGAGGGGATTCTATGCCCCTCCCGGCGGCCTCCACGACGGGGTCGGGCTACTTCGCCGCCTTCGTCGACTTCCCTTCCGCGAGCGTGTTGTAGGTCTTGCCGTCCTCGGACGCCTCCCACTTGAACGTGTACGAGGTCGGCGAGGTCTCGACGATCGTGTAGCGCGAGTGCACGGTCTTGCCGTTCATCTTGTCGACGGAGGTCCAGGTCCACGTCTTGTCCTTGAGCGTGCCCGTCGCCGTCGTCATCATCCCCATGCTGTCGTAGCCCATGAACTTGTACGCCTTCTCTTCGGCGTTCCAGCCCATGACGTTCGTGCCCGACATGTTGCCCATCGCGCCGTTCGACTTGCCCTTGCAGACGAGCTGGTAGCCGCCGTCGGCCCAGGAGCAGTCGTCCGTGCTCGCCATCTTTCCGCCGGGGCCGAACGCGCTCGGCTTCATCTCCGCCTCGCCCGTCCACTTGCCCTCGAAGACTGCCAGCCGCTTGACCTCCGGGCCCGGCGGAGGCGGTCCCTGCTGCGCCAGAACGGCGCCCGCCACGAGACAGAGCCCCACGAGAAGTGACGTGAATCGCATCGGGATCTCCTTTCGTCCGAGAGAAATTCTATTACCCGATCAACCCTCCGCCGGCTTCTCCTCGAGGGCGAGCTCTCCGAAGAGCGGCCGTCCGGCGAGGGCCGTCTTCGTGGCCCACCACGCGAGGACGAGAAGGCCCGCCACGGCGATCATCCCGGCGTAGAAGATCCAATTCGACGGATCGCTGCTGTAGATGCGATAACCGAAGATGCGACGGCAAGTCTCCATGGCGATCGCCGCCAGGATGCCGAAGCGGACCGTCGTCGCGACGAGGATTCCAACCGAAATCAGCGCCAGCGGGATCGTGATGGCGAGGCCGTATCCGACCGCGTAGATGGCCGCGTAGAGCAGGGTGACGATCAGGCCGGCGAGCCAGCCGCGGCGCACCAGGAGGCGGGCCAGCGCCAGCAGGAACACGAGCCCGAGAACCCAGAATGCCGAGAAGACGAAGATGGAAATGAGCCAGGCGACCGCGAGCCCGGGCGTGGTCGGCGTCGTCGCGTCGAGCGGATGGGGCGTTGCGGGAATCCCGAGTCTCAGGGGAAGCAGCACGCGGATCGGGCCCATGAGCAGTCCGAGCGCCGTGCCCACGAGCGCCCCGATGAGGAGGTCCCGGCCCACGAGCGGATCGCGCCAGCGCCCCGAGAGGGCCCGGGTCCACGAGATCAGCATCTCCGGCCACCGGCGGCGGGCGAACGGCTCGAGCGCGATGTAGACGACCCAGAACCCCGCTCCCATCCCCACGGCGTTGGTGAAGCCCGCGATGAGGATCCAACCCTCGTCGGCGGAGGCGACGTGGTGCGCGCCCAGGACCCACATCGCCCCCTGGAGAATCACGACCGCCGCGCCGATTCGAATCGCTCCGCGCCGGTCGCCCCGGCCCGCACGCAGGTTGTGGCGGGCGACGAGGGCTCCCCCGATGAGAAAGAAGAGGAGCAACCCTTCGAAGACGAGCTGTCCGGCCTCCGCACCGGCCTGGCCCTCCGGATCCCGGCTCGGCTTGGTCCAGGGCCCGATCCACCGGAAGCTCACCGGACGGCCGCGGTACGAGGCGGCCTCGACGCGCATCGTGACGCCGGGATGCTCCGGATGCGGACCCTCCCAGGCGGCGCGGACGCTCGCGTAATTGCGCGGAGTCCAGTGCGGATCCACCGGCGTGAAGCGGTTCATGTCCAACCCGGCCTGACGGAAGAGATATCCCCAGTCGGTGTCGGGCGCGGGCGACGAGTCCCGCTCGAGCTCGGGAGGGACGACGGCAAGCATCAGGAGCCTGCCTCGAGGATCCAGCTTGACCTCGGCCATGCCCACCTGCGGCGGGGGCGGCTCGTCCAGGGTCACCCGCGGCAGCGGAAATGGCCCGTTGTCCGCTAAGGGCCGCAGCGGAAGCAGGGCCTGCCGATAGTGGAAGGCGACGGCGTCGCGCGAGAGGTCCGCGCCGAGGCGGCGGTTCTCCGCGGCCCACCGGAGAAGGTCGGCGTCGGTCAGGAACACGTTGGCGTAGTCGGCCGGCTTCCGCGCCAGACCCGCTCCCGCGATGATCTCCCGCGCGCGCTCGCGCAGGAGCTCGGGCGACTTCTCCAGGCCCACGAAGGCGGCGATGTTCGCGCGCGGCGTCAGGAAGATCGACAGCCCGACGACCGCGGCGAGCGCGAGAAGCAGGCGCCGCGCGGTCGACGGCGAGATCGCGCCCCGCTCTCCCGCCGCGGCGACCATCTCGGGAGACGGCGTCTCTCCCGCCGCGAGCGCCGCGGCCAGCGGATCGCCGCCGGGAAGCGCGGCCGCGACCTTCGCCGCGGACGACGGCCGCTGCGCGGGATCCTTCTCGATGCAGCGGAGGATCACGCGCTCGACGGCGGGATCGAAGTCGGGCAGGACCGCCGAGGGCCGCGTCGGCGTCTCCTCGGCGTGTTTCTTGCGGTAGGCCGCGATCGTCACCGCGTCGAACGCGCGCCGGCCCGTGGAGAGCTCGTAGAGCACCAGGCCCAGCGCGTAGAGGTCGGACCGGACGGTCGCGGGCTTCCCCGCGAACTGCTCCGGCGCCATGTACGCGGGGGTGCCGGAGGATTCGTCTGCGCCGGCTTCCCCTCCCGCGACGGCCAGGCCGAAGTCCATGATCCGCGCGCGGCCGCGGCCGTCGACCATGACGTTCGCGGGCTTCAGGTCGCGGTGGAGGATGCCGCGGTCGTGCGCCGCTGCGAGGCCCGCGCAGAGCTGGCGCGCGAGATCGAGCGCCTTGTCCGGCGGGAGCCGCCCGATCCGCTTCAGGAGCGACGCAAGGTCCTCGCCGTCGACGTATTCCATCGAGAGGAAGTGCTCGCCGTCGACCTCGGCGATGTCGTAGACGCGGCAGACGTTGGGGTGCGCGACCTGGCGTGCGTTGCGGACCTCGCCGAAGAAGCGCTCGAGTCGCTCCTTGTCTCCCGACAGGTGCTTGGGCAGGAACTTCAGCGCCACCGGCTGGCCGAGCTTCAGGTCGTCGGCGCGGTAGACCTCGCCCATCCCTCCGCGGCCGATCAGGCCGATGATCCGGTAGCGCTCGGCGAGGATCGCGCCGGGCGTGAACCCGCCCGCGGCGATCGCGTCGGAGGACGCGAGCCGCCCCACGACCGACGACACCGGCCGCCGCTGCGCCTTCGCGGCGACGGAGGGCGAGGCGAGCCCGGTCGGGAGCTGCGAGACGGACGAGATCGGCTGCCCGCACCAGGAGCAGGAGGCGGCGCCGTCCTCGACTTCCGACGCGCAGTTGGGGCAGCGGCTCATGGAGCTTCGGGGAAGCTTACTTGAGGCGATGGTGGACTATGCTCTCGCCATGAGAAAGCTCTACTCCGCCCTCCTCTCCATGGCGTCCGCGACCGTCCTCCTCGCCGCCGTCGAAGGCTCCGCAGGGGGACTGCGCTGGACGATGCCCGCGCGCTGGACCGTAGCGCCGCCCAAGCCGATGCGGATGGCGACGTACACGCTCCCGGCGGGTTCCGGTGGCGGCGAGCCCGGCGAGTGCGGCGTCTTCTTCTTCGGGAAGGGACAGGGCGGATCGGTCGACGACAACCTCGCCCGCTGGGAGAAGCAGTTCGAGGGCGGACCCGCGCCCAAGCGCTCCGAGAAGACCGTCCACGGCTTCAAGGTCCATCTGCTCGAGGCCTCCGGGACCTACCTCGCCACGGGAGGGCCCATGATGCAGCCGCAGGGGAAGAAGATGGGCTGGAGCCTGCGCGGCGCGATCGTCGAGGCCCCGGACGGCCTCGTCTTCTTCAAGTGCATCGGCCCGGACGCCGTCGTAAAAGCGGCGGCGAAGGAGTTCGACGACCTGCTCGGCTCGCTCTCGAAGGCGACGGCGAAGGCGTGAGGCTTGTTAGTCGTTAGTCGTTAGTCGTTAGTCGTTAGTCGTTAGTCGTTAGTCGTTAGTCGTTAGTCGTTAGTCGTTAGTCGTTAGTCGTTAGTCGTTAGTCGTTAGTCGTTAGTCGTTAGTC
>Ga0068856_100001000_pt1 | contig 30119 bp, 26 predicted proteins | sample KBSCornC62_FD_66595 | JGI IMG/M metagenome (GOLD analysis project Ga0068856, IMG submission 66595) | Corn rhizosphere microbial communities from Kellogg Biological Station, Michigan, USA - KBS Corn C6-2 | ecosystem: Host-associated > Plants > Roots > Rhizosphere > Soil ... | reverse complement strand
CTTGTGCAAGATCATGCTGGATCGGTGTCGATCTGTTCTTTGTGTTGTCTGGATTCCTGATTACAGGCATCCTTTACGATACGAGGCACGCCGACAAGTACTTTCGAACATTCTATATCCGTCGTTTCCTCCGAATCGCTCCACTCTATTATGGATTTTTGTTTGTCATTCTCACGATGACCGGGCCGCTCAAGATTGATTGGCGTGGCCGAGAATGGATCTACCTGCTTTACCTACAGAACGCTCATGTAATGAAAGCTGTTAACGGTACTACGCTGTCTCCGTACATTACGCTCGATCATCTGTGGTCGCTCGCAGTGGAAGAACAGTTCTATTGTGTGTGGCCTGCTGTAGTGTTTTTGGTCAAAGACCGCATACAGCTGATTCGATTAGCCGCGGTGCTTATGTTGGGTTCAACCGCGGTGAGACTTCTCATGCTATTTGGCCATAAATCTCAGTGGATGATCTATACATTTACTCCGGCCCGCGCAGATGCTCTCATGATGGGTTCTGTTCTGGCTCTGTTATTCCGTTGTGACGTGGCACTGCAACAGCAACTCAAACGCCTGGCGGCCGTCGCGCTGCCTGCCTGCATAGCGGCTCTTGTGCTCCTCGCATTACCGACTGGAGGTCTCGAGTTTAGCTCATCGAACGTCATCAGCTTTGGATATACAATTATTGCGCTTGCGAGTACCGCACTCATAATCCTCTCGCTTACCAGTATAAGGTTCGGCATGGCGATCAACAGCCGAGGTTTACGATGGCTGGGCAAATATAGCTATGGGATTTATGTGCTGCACCTGCCAGTTATGCAGCTATTACTTCGCCAGCATTTCGTAACTCGATTCGAGGATATGTACCCATATACATGGTTGAAATTATTGATCGTACTCTCAACTGCCAGTGTTGCCGTTGGTTTAGCCTTCTTTTCATTCAAATTCTACGAATCGAAATGTCTGCGCTTAAAGCGATGTTATCCGTATACATATTCGGAGGCGATTGTGTCATCGCAAGATAAACGTGACGCCGTAGTTATGTATTCTAAGTAAGCGGTACAGCCTGAGAGCAGATTTTTGCCAGACCATAGCGAATCCCATGTGGCGGCAAACGTGTAAGAGTACTGACCTATTAAAATGACGCTGGATTGACGCTCGTAAGACTCTACGCTGGCTTCGCGGCTGAAACTCATAGCTGCGCCGGTCAATAAATGGAAACATAGTCTCCCCGCAAGAGCACCTGGCCGCAAAGGGCTTTACCGACATGGACAGGCAGGACGGACGGCAGCAAGAAACCCATTTTGCGGTCGAGCACATCTGGCACAGTGCTGATCGATTGAACCTACGCCTGAGGAGGTGCCTCAGAGCGGAAATGTGGAGACATGAATGTTCATCCATTCATTTTGAGAGCGGTCTTATGGAGCAGATTCAAGATGACATCGAACAATTGATAACACTTCCAGAGAATGGCTCGGACCCGATCTACCTGCAGACATGCCAGACTGCGGAGCAGCTGGTGTTGTCGCATGAGAGCCGGATAATAGTCTTCGCCTGTGACCAAGCTTACGCGATGCCTCTGGCCACCAGCCTTCGATCACTGCTTGAAAATAGTTCGCGCACTACTGACCTCGAGATCGTAATCATTACTTCTGAATTCTCAGAATATAATAGATTGAAACTCTTACGCTCATTGCCAAGGACACTGCCACGGATTCACTGGCTACAAATGAGTGTTGCTCCGTTTGAACACTTATCCACGAGACAGTACATTTCAAAGATAACGTTTGCAAGACTTCTTATCCCAGAGCTTTTGCCGATCGAGGTGTCGAGGGTTCTATACCTAGACGCCGATATTCTTATAGCCAACGACTTAACTGCTCTGTGGGAATATGACTTGGGTAATGCCATCTTGGGCGCAGTTACGGACTCCGAGGCATCGGCAAATCACCGACGGCTCCAGCGTGGAGTCTCTGCTGACTATCAGGGTATGGTCGAGCCCGGTGCAGCATCGCCAACCTATTTTAACGCCGGAGTTCTATTAATCAATCTCAAGCGCTGGCGCGAGGAGCAGGTGTCGCAACGGGCTCTGCGATTTATCGCGGAGTACCCGGACACAGCCTTGGCCGATCAGGATGCACTGAACGTGGTCTGTGCAGGTCAATGGGCAGTATTAGGTGACCGATGGAATTGTCAACATCACGACCCACGCGGCTACCTTAAAACGCCAACCGATCGCCGGCCAGCTATCATACATTACGCGGGAAAATGGAAGCCATGGAATCCGGCCAGTCTTAACCCAGATGCTAAATTCTATGACGACTTCCGGAGTCGAACACAGTTCGCAAGGACCCGCGCTGAAATTGTGTTTGAAGGGATGTACCGCACTTCAAAGCAGGTCACTCGCTTCGCAAAGCAATACGGAAGAAAATTGTTGTTATCATAGCGGGACATCGGCGGAATACGCGTCGGGAGCCGCCGAACCGAAAAGTTGGGTTGAATGCGCCACCGACTCACGTTCAGGAACGCTAAAGATGGCATATCGACCGCTCGCGAAAGCCTTGTCCGCCAGGGTATTAAAGTCGCTCTGCGATGTCGATAGGGGCCAGACCAAATTGAAACAGTAGTCAGGCAACAGAGCCCGATGAGTAGTGAAGGGGGCTCATATCCAACTTAGACTCAAACGGTCAAAAAATTCATAATTGCAGAATTATCAAGGATACACGGACAATTCGCCCCCCCATGCAAGATTTAAAGAGTAGAACGATCCGAGGTGGCGCCGCGAAGATATTCTCCAGTCTCGCGAACTTCGCATTTCGGCTAGGATCCGGTGCAATATTGAGCCGTCTGTTGGAGCCGAGGGACTTCGGGCTAGTGGGAATGGTAACGGCGATTGTTGGCGTTTTGAATCTATTCAAAGATTTCGGGCTCTCGACTGCTGCCGTTCAATGTGGTGACATTACTGAAGAACAGCAGTCCAGCCTGTTTTGGGTCAATCTTGTGGTCGGCGGGATTCTGTCCAGCATAGCGTTAGGGACAGCACCCATTGTCTCTACCTTCTATCATGAACCACGGCTTGTACCCATCACCGCCGTTTTGGCCTTATCTTTCTTAGTCAACGCCGCTGGTGTGCAGCATTGGGTGCGGCTTCAGCGCCAGCTACAGTTCACGCTGATGGCAAAAATAGAGAGCACCGCCCAGGTACTGAGTGTGGCGGTTGGTATAGGCATGGCGATGAAAGGCTACGGATACTGGGCTCTCGTCGCAATGACGGTTACCTCGCCGATCATCTTGACAAGTTGTCTTTGGCTGGCCAGCGGCTGGGTTCCAGGACGCCCAAGCAAGAGCGATGGCATCGTGCAGATGCTGCGGTTTGGTGGCACAGTCACCGTAAGCGGTCTTGTTGGGTATATCGCGTTCAATTTTGATAAGATTCTGTTAGGCAGGTACTGCGGTGCGGGAGCGCTCGGGATTTATGGTAGAGCGTATCAGCTTGTGAGCATTCCGTCCGATCATTTGTCGTCGGCGGTCGGATCCGTTGCGGAATCCGTTCTATCGCGACTTCAAAATGTCCCTGATAGGCAAAGATCATACTTCGTCAAATGTTATTCGTTAATCATAGGTGTAACATTGCCCTTGACAATTTTATTTTCGCTGTATGCAGATGAGATAGTCAGCGTAATCCTAGGGCCGCACTGGCATAAATCAGCAGTGGCTTTCCGTCTTTTTGCGCCTTCGGTGTTGATGATGTCGCTAATTGTGCCGCTTAGTTGGCTACTATTTTCGATGGGGAAGGTCCGGCGATGTCTGAATCTCGCGCTCATTCTGGCCGTTCTGATGATCACTGGGTACATCATCGCTCTTCCCTATGGTCCCAATGGAGTGGCCTTCAGCTACTCAGCTGTGCTCAGCGTCTGGGTCCTGCCACATATAGCATTGTCCGTGCGTGGTACTGTCGTCTCATTCCGAGATACGCTTGAAGTGCTGAAAGCGCCACTCGTATCAGGCATTGTCGCGACACCGGCCGCAGTCATAGTCTTAGCTGTGACTAGAAATGATTTCGCGCCCTCTCTTCGGCTGGTTGTGGGGACAGCTGCATTTACTGCTATCTATGTGCAGATGTTGATCGGTCCAATGGGGCAAAGGAAGTTTTACATCGAGGTCATTGAGGAACTTAGAGGCTCTCGAAGCCGGGCGGATGTCGTCAAAGTTTCGTGACAGCATGCGGTCCGGGTAGCCGGGAGCAGCGGTACAGCATATCGTTCTTTGTCTTTTCGCTCGACTTACCCCCGGAGGGCCTATTTTACGCGCAAAGGCTAGTTTGCGTATGGCTGATCAGTCGAATTCATGGAGTCTCTCGATCCTGCCGTGGGTTTTAGGCACGAACCTTGGAGACGATGTATGGGATCAGATTCCGCCGCGGACCCTTCCAGGCTGGGTCACTAAAGATGGACACACTAAGAAGTACTAAAAATATTTTCGAGAGGAAGCAACCGATGTTTGCCCCTGCACTCGACTCCACTCAATATTGGCGCTGGCTGGTGACGTTCTACACCCCACGTATGTTGACCGGAATGATCGTGAAGAGACCTCCGATCGTGTTGGCCTCCGGTGCAGGTAGCGAAGGCCTGGTCCTGAGATTAAGGCGAATTAACACGTTTGCGCCGAGACGGGAATGTCGCATCATGACACTATACGGCAGCGATAAAGGGCGACGATGGCATAACTACACAACAGTGTATGCAGCCTTGTTTAGAGATTCTCGTCCAATCCGCATATTTGAGCTCGGTCTCGGGACAAACAATCCCAATCTACCATCCACGATGGGCGTCGACGGCAGACCTGGAGCATCGCTTCGGGGTTGGAAGCGCTTATTTCCGGCTGCCAAGGTCTATGGTGCAGACATCGATCGCGCGAGTTTGTTTCATGAAGACCGCATTAGCACCTTCTGGTGCGATCAGCTCGATCCGTCTGCGATCCGCGCGATGTGGAGAGAACCGGAACTAAGCGTTGGAATGGATCTGATAATCGAAGATGGTCTTCACACATTCGAGGCTAATCAAATCTTCCTCGAAAACTCGTTGCAGTACCTCACGCGTGAAGGCTGGTATATCGTTGAGGATATAAGGGATGTAGACCTTGACTGTTGGCGTACCTGGTTGGATTCTGAAAGCCGACGTTTCCCTGGCTATCAATTTGTGCTCATCCGGCTGCCGAACGTCTTTAATGACTTTGATAATAACCTTCTTGTAGCGCATCGAGGGTAACTAGTAGTTTCAAAGATGTCAGATCGCGGACATGGCATGCGGATGTTTCTTGCCATCGATTCGCGCATTTCGCGGAAGCAACGGTCAGCAATCGATAGCCCTGTGTTGGCACTGCGGGATAACGCCACCACCCGCTGCAGGCCGGAACCGACGTGGGGTTTTTATCGCAATGACGGAGTTTGCAGTCCACCTAGACCGTTAGTTAGATAGGTCGATTTCAATGTAGTCGGCCTCGGAGCTGCCTTGCCGACATTGCGGCTCTGGTAAACAGCCCCAGGTACTTATAGCTGCTGAATGGGTCGGCGAGGTCAGCATCCCTGGGGGGGGCCACAGAGCCAACCAAATGAAGCTCAAATACTTCGCCACAGACATTCTCATATCAGTTTGAAAGCTGCGGGCCCCAGAGCTAGATACGGGCAAATTGTCAAGGATCATTATGGCTGGAATGCGACTCTCTATACCAAAGCGCATCATTCAAACAGGGATAACTGCTCCGGAGTCGTTGCGACTCCGGGCGATGGTTTCGAACTTACAATTGCACAACTCAGATTTCGAGTACCTGTTTTTTGACAATCCCGCAGTCGAAAAATTCATTGACACGGAGTTTCCGCAATATAGAGGTGTTTTCGATGGCTTCAAGTTTCCAATTCAACGATACGATTTCTTCCGCTATCTCGCCGTGTATCGGCTCGGGGGATTCTATTTCGACCTTGACGTTCTGCTTGTCTCCGGCATTTCAAGTATTCTCGGCTATGGTTGTGTGTTCCCATTTGAAGGTCTGACCTACAGCCACTACCTTCGCGATAGACACAATATGGATTGGGAGATCGGCAACTATGCATTTGGGGCCTCCGCGGGGCATCCTTTCCTCCAGGCTGTAATCGAAAATTGCGTAAGGGCACAGAGGTGCCCTAAATGGGTCACGCCAATGATGTGCGATTTGCCGTTGCTGTCCAAAAGAGAGTTTAGTGTCCTATATACGACAGGACCGGGGATGCTCACTCGCACTTTGGCTGAACGGCCGGATCTAGGCAGCACCGTAGAAATACTATTTCCTGACAACGTGTGCGACGTCAAGAACTGGAACCGGTTCGGTCAGTTTGGCATCCACATGATGGATGCGTCGTGGCGCCCACAACGGGGACGGCTGCACCGACAACTCGTAGGTTACCTCGAGAATAGGAAGTTGCGAAAACTGATAAGCGAGAGCTCCGCTGCAGGTAAGGTTAGAAGATACAATGACGTCGGCTAGTAGCCTCTGCTTTGATTGCGAGATATCACAAACGACTAATTCCGCTCAGCTTGAGTGTCCCAAGTGTCACCAGGCTTTCAGGACGAAAAAGCGCGTGCCACAACAAGTTTTGTTCTGCGTTTGCACAAACCTCAACTACGAGGCGGGTAGTTATTCTCTGCGGACATCGCTGGCGGTGGCGATGCGGCGCGAATTGAGCTTGCAAACGAGCAGGGACATGCCGCGCTGGACGGCTAAGACTTTGGGAAAGGATAGGCTGTGAGGATTAGTATCTTTGGGCTCGGCTATGTTGGCACGATATGTGCTGGCTGCCTGGCCGACGATGGACACACGGTCGTTGGCGTCGACTTGGTCGCCTCCAAGGTCGATCTGATTAACCGTGGATTATCCCCTATCGCCGAAGAAAGCATTGGCGAGATCATCGCGACGAATGTGAAGTCCGGTCGGTTGCAGGCTACTGAGAGCGCATCGGTAGCGATTCGAGAGACTGATCTGTCGTTCGTTTGTGTTGGAACACCTAGTCGCGCCAATGGGAGTCTTGATCTTCGCTATATTCAGCGCACATGTGAGCAAATTGGTGAAGAGCTCAAAAAGAAGGCCGGTCGTCACACCGTTGTCATTCGAAGCACAATCCTTCCGGGTACAATGAGCGGGCTCGTGATCCCAACCCTTCAAAGCTTTTCCGGGAAGCAGGCTGGAGTCGACTTCGGCGTGAGTGCGAATCCAGAGTTTCTGCGCGAGGGATCCTCGGTTAGAGACTATCGATGCCCACCAAAGACGGTGATAGGAGAATTGGATAAAAACAGTGGCGACATCCTCGTCGATCTCTACAGCAACATCGAAGCTCCTTTAACCAGGACCGACCTTGAGACCGCTGAAATGGTCAAGTACGTGGACAACAGCTGGCACGCCCTGAAGATTGGCTTTGCAAACGAAATTGGAAATCTGTGCAAATCGTTTGACCTAGACGCTCACAAGGTGATGGACATCTTCTGTCAAGATCGAAAGTTAAACATTTCTCCCGCCTACCTTCGTCCGGGCTTCGCCTTCGGTGGGTCCTGCCTACCCAAAGATCTGCGCGCGCTCGCTTATCAGGCAAAGATGCATGATCTGCAGACACCGATTCTCTCCGCAATTTTGCCAAGTAATGAATTGCAGATTGAACGTGGATTAAAGATGATTCTCGAGAAGGGGCATTTACGAGTGGGGGTGCTAGGCTTCAGCTTTAAGGCAGGAACCGACGATCTAAGGGAGAGTCCCATCATTGAGGTTATCGAGCGGTTGATCGGCAAGGGGTACGACCTGAGAATTTACGACAGGAACGTAAACCTTGCCTCCTTGGTCGGGGCCAACCGTGACTTCATCCTTAACCACATCCCGCATATATCCAGGCTAATGGTAACCGACGCCGCTGCTGTGCTGAAGCACGCTCAAACCGTCGTGATCGGAAACAATGACCCGGAGTTCAGGACAATTCCTGCTCAGATAAATGACGCGCAACAACTTATCGACTTCGTCCGGATTATCGAGGGAAATAATCACAATGGAAATTATGACGGCATCTGTTGGTAGCCAGGGCGAGGTCAAAGGCATTAGCGCCGCGCAGAAATCGGCGATTTATCGCTCGATCGAAGCTGTCTTTGGCTGGCTTGAGGAAAATGACTATCGCGCCTACGATACATTCGACGGTCTGAATTCACGATTTATCCGGCCACTCACATTTGAAACCAAGATACTGCGGACCGTTCTTCTACAGGGGGTCAGAAGGTTTCCGTTGAATGTGCGTCCGCTGCTGGGCGTGAAGAAGGCACATTCCAGCAAAGGCATGGGTTTCCTGGCGAGAGGATTCATACGGCTTCACAAGACAACCGGGGAACAGGTATGGGCCGACAAAGCGAAGTGGGCATTGCAGTGGCTGATGGAACATCAGGCTCCGGGCTACGAACGATCTTGCTGGGGTAATCATTTCGATTACCAGGCTCGCACGTTTTATCTGCCCAAGGGGGAACCGACCATAGTGTGGACGGCTCTCATCGGTCATGCTTTTCTTGATGCTTTTGAGCATTTTCATGACGCCAGCTATCTTCGTACAGCTGTCGGTGCATGTGAGCACATCCTTCATGATCTCCAGACCTATCCTGACGGGAAGGGGGCCTGCATCTCTTACGTTCCCGGCAAGGATTGCCAAGTTCATAATGCAAACACACTTGGGGCAAGCCTTCTGGCGCGGACGTTCTTGCACACATCTGAGGAGTCGTATCGTAAATTAGCGCGCCGGGCGATGCAGTATACAGCTCAACATCAGAGAACCAACGCATCGTGGTACTACGGCGAAAAGAACAATCTTCGCTGGGTGGACAACTTCCACACAGCCTATGTTCTTGACTGCTTTAAATACTACCTGGAAGGAACTGGAGATTCTACGTTTTCCGGTCACATGATGAGTGGCTATACATACTGGAAAAACACTTTCTTCCTGGACGACGGGACGCCACGATACTATGACAACAAGACGGAGCCCCTTGACATCCAATGTTGTTCGCAGGCAATCGATACTCTCGTATTTTTTCAGGACCTAGATCCCGAAGGTTTAGAGCTGGCCGGAAGAGTGGCCCAATGGACGATCGACAATATGCAGGATACGACTGGCTATTTCTATTACAGACGGTATTCACGCTGGCTTGTAAATAAAACCCCAACTTTGCACTGGGGCCAGGCGACTATGCTGTGTGCCCTCGCGGGATTGTACAGCGCGCTAGATCGATAAGGACATTTGTGAAGAAGCGCGTGCTGATAATTGTTGAAAACCTTCCGGTTCCGTTTGACGGACGGGTCTGGAAAGAGGCGTGTGCACTTCACGAGTCCGGTTACGATGTTACCGTACTCTCTCCGAGGGGAAAAGGATACACAAAGAGGTTTGAAGTATTAGAGGGCGTACGTATTTATCGGCATCCGTCTCCTCGGGAAGGAAACTCAGCTTTTAGTTACCTGTGGGAGTACGGATGTGCGCTATTGTGGGAGTTCGTCTATACGTCTTGGATTTATGCAACTCACGGATTTGAGTTAATTCAAGGCTGTAACCCACCGGATACAATTTTTCTTATTGCGCTGCCATTCAAAGTATTCGGAGTCAAGTTTGTCTTCGACCACCATGACGCCAACCCAGAGCTGTATCTGTCAAAGTACGGTCGCGCGGATTTGTTATATCACCTTCAGGTTCTGTTGGAGACTATCACCTACCGCTTGAGCGATGTTGTGATGGCCACAAACGAAAGCTATAGGTCCCTAGCAATTACGAGGGGAGGCATGGACGCTCAGGATGTGTTCGTCGTGCGGAACGGTCCGGACCTGTCAAAGTTCAAATTGACGGCCCCGAATGAGGCGCTGAAACATGGAAAGACCTATCTTGTCGGATACGTTGGGAATATGAGTACGCAGGAGGGGCTTGACATCCTCATTGAAGTAGCTGTGAACCTGAAGAATCAGGGTCGGCACGATGTTCACTTTACGTGTGTGGGGGGCGGCCCTGGCCTCCCCAGCCTGCGCGAACTCGTCGAGAAAAAGGGATTGAGCGAATCGATAAACTTCACCGGACGAATACCAGACGCGGATTTGCTTGAGATTCTTTCGACCGCAGACGTGTGCGTTAATCCTGATAAACCGTGTGATATGAACGATATTTCTACGATGATCAAGATCATGGAATACATGGCTCTAGGGAAGGCGATCGTCCAGTTCGATCTCAAGGAGGGGCGCGTCAGCGCTGGCGGAGCCTCACTTTATAGCAGCAACGAGGATCAGGTGGCAGACTTCGCAAGAAATATCCTTTGGCTCCTTGATCATCCTGAACAGCGTGAAAAGATGGGCCAATGTGGCCGCAGGCGCGTCGAGGAGCAGTTGGCCTGGAAATATTCAGTGACAAATCTGCTGGCAGCTTACAAGAGAGCCTTTGATAAGGGGACGCGTGTACGTCGCCAGGCGACCAACGTGAATTCCACCAGCGGTGCAGCGGACTGACTCTGAAACCGTGAACAGCATTCGAAGAAGCGAGCTATCAGCAAATGTACAAACTGTGGCTTGTAGTTTGGGGGTAAACCTAGTGCCGCTTTATAGCCTCGACCCCATAGTGGATAAACGCTGGGAAGCTTTGGTGGCGTCTCATCCGCGTGCTTCTGTTTTCCATCAGGCGGGGTGGTTGAAGGCCCTGGCGGTGACGTACGATTACAAACCGCTTGTACTGACGAGCACACCGGAGGGAAGGCCGTTACAGGACGGAATCGTCTTCGCTGAGATCAAGAGCTGGATTACCGGATGTCGACTGGTCTCTCTGCCCTTCGCGGATCATTGCGACCCCTTGCTTAGCGACGGCGGCGACATTCGTGACTTAGGGCCATGGCTAGAGGCGCAATGCCAGACACGAAGATGGAATTATGTCGAACTAAGGCCGCTTTCATGGGAACTTGGCTCGGGAGGGCCCTTTGACCCCGGCCAGTCCTTCTGGCTTCATACCTTAAGTTTGACGCCATCGCTTGAAGAAATCTTTCGTGGCTTTCACGCAAACTGCATGCAGCGCAGGATTCGTCGAGCCGGACGGGCGCAGCTTCTCTATGAAAGGGGCCGCTCGAGCGAAAATCTGCGCGATTTCTACAAGCTGCTAATGATTACTAGGAGGCGCCATCAGCTTCCTCCTCAGCCTCTGGCCTGGTTCCGCAACCTGATTACTTGCCTCGGTCCTAAGCTTGATATTCGCGTAGCTCGCAAAGACGGCTTGCCTATTGCGGCGATTTTTACCCTGCGGCACGGGGCTACAGCGGTGTACAAGTATGGGTGCTCTGATGACGGGTATCATCATCTCGGCGCAATGCCTTTTCTCTTTTGGAAGTTCATCGAAGAGAGCAAGGCAGAAGGCGTCGAGCAGCTCGATTTTGGGCGCACGGATCTGTGTAACGATGGGTTGGTCGCTTTCAAGGACCATTTTGGTACTACCCGGCGCCGTTTTACCTATATTCGCTGCTCGCACCCGAAGCGCCGCAGCAACGCTATCGTGCGACACGTGCCCGGAGTGGGCCGCGTGTTTTCCTTCATGCCTGATGCTATCTCTTCCAGGCTGGGAGAGCTACTGTATCGCCACATCGGTTAGATAGTTTGCGCCGCGCAGCATCGTCAAACGCCTTGGCACCGCGTGGAAGAGGTCTACAACGTGCACATCGAACCCAAGCATGCCGGGGAGAACGAGAATAGTCTGATGCAAGCGGTAAATGACCACTATCGGTTACCTCCTGAGCTTCTGAACTTCCGTTTGAGCGGAGATTTATGCAGCCACGCGGAATTTTTTCGATTCGGCCGCTCCGTTTGTTATGGCCGCTTCGCAAAGACTCCCGGTCAACAAGACACGCACTCGCCTGATCTAACGTCAAGCACAACGTTCGACGGAAATTCACTTATACTGCCGTTTAATCCGACGGAGATAATCGATAATCTCCGTCTGGAAAGATACGCCAGCGGCCGGTTCGGCCAATTCGACCGCACGCTAAAGAGCCTCTATTATTGGCTTCGTCCATTTACGAACCGCACGCTCCGTTCGTACATCCAGCGCTTCCGTGCAAATCAGTGGCAGAGCAAGCGCTTTCCGAATTGGCCGGTTGACACTACGGTCGAGGATTTATGCGAAAGCCTTCTCTTGCTTTCCATGAAGGCTAAGAGTATCGAGCGCATTCCGTTTATTTGGTTCTGGCCGCACGGCGCTCAGTCCTGCGTGTGCATGACGCATGACGTGGAGGCACCGGCTGGCCGCGACTTCTGTAAGCAGTTGCTGGACATCAACGACGGCTACGGAATAAAGGCATCATTTCAGATCGTTCCCGAAGAGCGATACGAGGTCACGGAGGAGTTTCTGGACGAACTGCGGAATGGAGGGTGCGAAGTGTGCGTACAGGATTTGAACCACGATGGCCGGCTATTCGATGAACGCAATGAGTTTCGACGCCGAGTATTTTTGATCAATCAGTATGGTCGCGACTACCGTGCACAGGGATTTCGGTCGGCGGTGCTATATCGCAAGGCCGATTGGTACCAAGACCTCGCGTTCTCTTACGATATGTCGATGCCGAATGTGGCCCATCTCGACCCGCAAAGCGGCGGTTGCTGCACAGTAATGCCATACTTTATCGGAGACGTGCTCGAACTCCCTGTTACGACGGTCCAGGACTACACGCTATTTCACATTCTGAAGGAGCACTCCGTTGGTCTGTGGGAGACACAGTGTGAAACTATTATCGCCAAAAACGGCCTTCTAAGCTTCATCGTTCATCCTGACTATATTACTGAGCCTGAAGCGCTGGTGGCTTACACGGATCTACTTGCTCTGTTAGCTGGTTTGCGAGAGCGACATAATCTGTGGCACGCCCTTCCGCGTGAGATCAACCATTGGTGGCGCGCGAGGAGCCGAATGTCACTTGTCAGACACGGAGAAGGATGGAAGATTATCGGGGATGGCGCGGAGCATGCAGTTCTAGCTTTCGCAGAGATACGAGATGGAAGGCTTGTTTATCAGCTTCCGGACGCATTTCCCGATGCGATTTCGCACTTGCCGGAGCATCGGCGGCGTCACGGATAGGCGAGCTGCCAGTGTGCACTTATTCTGCCAAACAGTTGGAAGTGGGTCAGAGCGTCTCTGTGAATACTCTCAAACTAGGATGAGTCGAGTGCTGAAACGAGCTGTTCCACTGGACAAAACGGAACGTCGACGCACGCCGGTCAATAATCATGGCATTTGATGCAAAAGAAGCTATGGCTCCGCAAACCGTTATCAAGTGCGGGAACGCTCGGCCGATAAGAGCGAACCTGACCGGTTCGCAGCTGGCCAGGCTTCGCGGATTGACGGTCTATCTAGCGATCCTGACGCTGCTTTTTGTTCAGCCACTTATTAGACTGATCCTGCAGGCTGCTCAAAGCAATTTGCAATCGTACATTCTTCTCGTGCCGCTTATCAGTGGCTATCTGCTCTATATCCGCCGCGGGCAGCTGTTGACCGTGTATTGCGGCTCGATTGCAGGATTTGTTTTGTTTGGTTTCGCGGCTGTGGCTGCAATCACTGCTGGAATCGGGTGGCGCGGGAGCCTGAGTGCTAATGATGAACTAGCTCTTATGGTTCTCGCCTATGTGAATCTCGTCGCGGCAGGAGGCTTTTTGTTTTTTGGGCGGAAATGGATGGGTGCCGCGGCCTTTTCGCTCGCGTTCATGATTTTCATGGTTCCTCTGCCGGACGCTATGGTGACGTGGCTCGAAGGTGCTTCAGCCAATGCATCGGCGGAGGCCGCAGCCCTATATTTCAACGTGCTGGGCACTCCGCTGGTTCGGCACGGCAGAGTGCTTGAGCTACCCGGCATCGCGTTGCAGGTAGCCCAGGAATGCAGTGGGATTCACTCAAGTGTGGTGTTATTCATTACCAGCTTGATTGGGTCTCAGTTGTTTCTGAAGACGTGGTGGGCAAGGACGGCGCTTGTTGTTTTTGTGATTCCGCTTGGCATTTTGCGAAACGGATTCCGCATTCTAGTCATTGGGCTGCTTTGCATACATGTTGGCCCGCAGATGATCAACAGCAACATTCACCGACACGGCGGCCCCATTTTTTTCGCTCTCTCCCTAATTCCCTTGCTTCTCCTGTTGTTGTGGTTGCGGCGACGCGAAACGAGGATGTCGACGGTTGATGACCTGTGATGATCGTTCCTATTGTGCCTTTCGCAGCTGCGATGCTCAGCCTGCTGCTTGCTTTTGCCACGCTGATTCCCAGGAAGCGCTCCTTCGCGAGGTGGTGCTACTTCACCGGGATGGCGATTCTGGGCGCGGCCAGCGCATTCGCGGGGTTCACTCTTCGCGCTGATACTCCCTTCGAGGCGGGACCCTGGCTGACGCAGGAGTTGATTGCAGAGTCGTTCCTTCCCGCCGCCTGGCTTGGCTTCAGTCTAAGTTACTCTCGCGGTGATTACCGCAAGTTTCTTGCCCGCTGGGGGGTTGCCCTCGCTGCTTTCTCTTTATTACCCATAGGATTATCACTCGGCTTCCAGCAGCAGCTCGTTCAGGGCATGCCAGGAGCTGTAGACGACATGCTGCAGTTGCGCCTTAGCGCGACAGGCAAGATGCTAAATGTCGTCCTGCTGGTTGCGCAGGTGTGGATCTTGATTAACCTGGAGCAGACCTTCCGATCGGCCGTGGGGACGATGCGCTGGCGGATCAAGTTTGTATTCCTGGGCCTCGCTGTGATTTTCGGTACTCGCATTTATGTTCGGAGCCAGACACTTCTCTTCTCAACCTACGACTTTCACTGGTTGTACATCGAGTCGAGCGCCCTCCTGATCGGTTGTCTCCTACTGATGGTGGCACACGCGCGCACCGGATTTGCCGAGATCGACTTGTATCCCTCACGGGCTCTTTTGCGATCGTCCCTGACGGCTTTCATCATTGGCGGATACTTATTCATCGTCGGGATCCTCTCCAACATCGTGAGGCGCTTCGGCGGAGGCGAGAGCTTTCAGCTCACAGTCTTTGTCATCGTTCTGGGTACCGCCGGCCTGGGAATTCTTCTTCTCTCCGATAGGCTACGGCAACGCATTCGCGGCTTTGTTGGCCTCCATTTCGCGAGGTCCCAACACGATTCCGTTCGCATCTGGACCGAGTTCTCGCTACGTCTGGCTAATATTAACGATCAGGCCAATCTGTGTAGGGTATGCGCAAGGTTGGTTTCCGAAACTTTCGAGGTTTTGTCGGTGACGACCTGGCTGCTGGACGAGCATAAGGATCAGCTTGTCCTCAGCGCTTCCACAGCGCCGCAGGCTGGAGACGCGACCAGCGGGAATTCACCCGCGACAACTTCAACTTCGCTTGTCGCGGGATTGCGCGCCAGATCAGCACCTTTCGAGCTGGAAGTGGAAGTCGAGCCATGGGCGGAAGAGTTGCGGCAACTCAATCCGACAATGTTCCCGAATGGCGGAGATCGTTGGTGCGTCCCATTGCGGGCAGGGGAGCAGAGACTCGGCGTCATCGTTCTGGCCGACCGGGTCAATGGTGCGGTTTACACAACCGAGGAATTACAGCTACTGCAATGTATCGCTGACCAGGTTACTTCCGTCCTATTGAATCTTCGGCTGGCCAACGAAGTGGCGCTTTCCAGGGAATTGGAGGCGTTTCGGACTATGTCGGCGTTTTTCGTGCACGACCTGAAGAACGCTGCCGCGTCGCTGAACCTGATGCTGAAAAACCTGCCTGTGTATTTCGATGACCCGTCGTTTCGTGAGGACGCGTTACGAGGGATCGGCAATACGGCACGCCGAATCGACGAGATGATTGGCCGGTTGACCGCCTTAAGGCAACGGCCAGACTTTCAGCTTGTGCACGCGGATTTGAACCAACTCGTGAAGGAAGCGCTGGACAGGATTGAAGAGATCCCGCACATAGAACTGACCAAAGACTTCCAGGCGTTGCCAGGCATTCTGGCGGACCACGAACAGATCCGAAGTGTGGTAACCAACCTGGTGCTCAATGCGCGCGACGCTGTGGGGCCCGAAGGCCGCATATGTCTCCGCACGGAGCACTTCGGCCGCAATGTTGTACTGTCTGTCAAGGACACTGGGTGTGGGATGAGCGCCGCATTTCTCAAGAACTCATTATTCCGTCCGTTTCACAGCACGAAAGCCAAGGGACTCGGCATCGGCATGTTCCAATCCCGGATGATTGTGGAAGCGCATGGGGGCAGTATCCGGGTAGAGAGCGAGGCGGGAAGTGGCAGCACTTTTTGGGTGAGCCTCCCTGTCGGGGAGGGTTCCAAGGAACTGAGATGAAAACCAAGTTGCTCATCGTAGACGATGACGAGGACATTCGTGCCCAAATGAAATGGGCGCTCTGCGCAGACTACGACTTGCTGATGGCCGGCGACCGCAGTGGGGCATTGAGTGCTTTCGCAGCAGACAGCCCTGCGGTGACGCTGCTCGATTTGGGGCTTCCGCCCCGGCCCAATTCGCCGGACGAGGGGCTCGCGGTCCTTTCAGCGATCCTTGGGTCGCACCCGCAGGCCAAGGTGATCGTGGTATCCGGTCAGGACGACAAGCAGAATGCTCTCCATGCGGTCGGTGCCGGCGCGTACGACTTTCTTTGCAAGCCAGTGGATATGGATGAGCTGCGGCTCGTGCTGCAACGTTGTGTGTACCTCGCGGAGCTCGAGCAGGAGTACCGCGCCATACAACACGGAACGCGCGCCGAGGTCTTTGAAGACATGCTCGGCGGCAGTCCGCAGATTCAGGCGGTCTTCGATTTCATCCGCAAGGTGGGACCTACCGACGCGCCGGTGCTGATCCTGGGCGAAAGCGGCACCGGCAAGGAAATGGTGGCGCGAGCGCTCCATCGCCGGAGCACGAAGTGTGCCGGCCCGTTCGTCGCCATCAATTGCAACTCGATACCCGAGAACCTGCTGGAGAGCGAGCTCTTCGGCCACGAGAAAGGCGCGTTCACTGGTGCTGACAGGCAACGCAAAGGCCACATCGAAAGTGCCGCGGGTGGCACGCTTTTTCTCGATGAAATCGGTGAGTTGCCGGCATCGGTCCAGGTAAAGCTTCTGCGCTTCCTACAGGAGAAATCTTTTCAGCGCGTTGGGGGCCGGCAGGAAATCCAGAGCGACGCCCGAGTCGTCGCCGCCACGAATAGGAACCTGCAGGAGTCTGTTGCCGGCGAAAGGTTCAGGGAGGACCTGTATTTTCGCTTGGCTGTAATGGTGATCAAGATGCCACCCTTGCGGGAACGGGGGAACGACATCGCTCTGATAGCGAACGCTTTCCTGCATAACTACTGTGTCGAGCACGCCAAGCCTGGTCTGACCTTCGCGCCCGATGCGCTGCGCGCCTTGACTCTTCACCGCTGGACAGGAAATGTGCGCGAACTGCAGAACCGGGTGCGGCGGGCAGTCATCATGGCGGACGGGAAGCGCGTCACTGCTAGAGACCTCGAATTGACCGAGACCTTGAGCGCCCTGCCTCCGCAAACCCTGAAAGAGGCACGGGAAACAGTGGAACGGGAGATGGTCCAGGAAGCGCTGCGGCATCATAGCGGGAAGGTCACGTCTGCAGCGATCGAACTAGGCGTTAGCCGGCCGACCCTGTATGAGCTGATGGAGAAACTCGGGATCGCCAAGGATTCATAAGGCGAACCGGGAACGGATGCGGTGGCCTGAAGAAACCTGCGAGAGTCCGCCTCTCCCACTGGGGGATGGGATGGTTGGCGCTCGCAGGAGCGGCTTCATCGCTGCGGACTTGGAATGAGCAGCATACTCTGCTCCAGAAGCCCTGTTCTTCCACAAGCAAAGGTGCCCCTGGACCTTGCACCAGCTGACGAAACGCTCGCCCGAGCACCGGTGTTGTCGAATTGCTTTACAAACTTACGAGGAGATCCGGTGCCTGCAAGGGGCAGCAAAATAAAGAACTTAGCGGCAAAGTTCAAGAACATTAGCGAGCACCGTGTCGGAATGCTTTACAAGAAGAGCTTTACGAGTTCGCCTGGACGGCTGGGCCTCGGAGAAAAGCAATACGGGTCATTTCACATGTGACTGAAAAATAAGTGACTTACGCAGGATCAACCGCGAAGTTGGCACATTCGCCCACAGGCCCAGAATGTTGGCCCTGCAAGTGCAAGAGGTAAGTCGCGGTCTTGGCAAACCGCAGTTGGAAATCTTGGCCCAGGAGGAGCATATGAAAAGCATGACTTTAGCCGCTGCAACGGTAGTGGCCGGATTTCTACTGACTGTCGGCGCGCCAAAAGCGTCAGCCGATCAGTTTACCTTTTCTCTCACTAGTGACCATTGCAGTGGCACCGGTGGTTGTTTGCCAGATGGCGGTTCGGCCGGCACGATCACAGTAACTGACACTGGTAACAACACCGTCTCAGTGGATGTAACGTTGAATTCCGCTTACAAGTTCGTGAATACAGGTTTCGATGCAGATTTTGGATTCAATCTCGCAGGTAATCCAACAATCACTTATACCAGCATCAGCAGCGGGTGGCAGGCTGTGGGCGACACGACTGCCCCTATCACGCAGTCGGCGGGAACACTGCACATGGATGGCACTGGTGATTTCGAGTACGGTCTAATATGCACGGCATGCAGCACCGGTGGTTCGAATCCGCAGTCCGGTCCGTTGGATTTCACGATAACGGGAACGACAGCGAGCAGTTTCGAACAGAACGCACTTTTTCAGTACTTCGCGGTGGATCTCTTAGGACAAGGGAACACGGGAGCCGTGGATGCGTCAACAAGGTCGACACCATCCGTTCCCGACGGTGGTATGACTGTCATGCTGCTGGGCGGCGCTCTGGTTGGTCTCGAGACTCTGCGTCGCAGGGTGCGTGCGTAACCGATTTCTTCACAGGCAGCAACCAAGACCGATAGGGCCGGAGCAATCCGGCCCTTTTTTTGTTGGCCTGGCCGCGGCGAGAGGACTAATCTGTATAAATTCGAACCACGCAATGTATGCTGTCCGGCAGCATGGTCCCGGTAGGAATCTATGAATTCACGCACTTGCAAATGGGTAAAGTTAATTTGGTTGGGACTTTTACTCACAGGTTGTTCGAAGAGCCCGCAAAAATACTTGGCCAGCGGTGACAAGTATTTCAATGCGGGCAAGTATAGCGAAGCAGTCCTCCAGTACCGCAATGCAGTTGAACGAGATCCAAAGCTCGCCAAGGCCCATTTTCAACTTGCCAAAGCCTATCTTGGAACGGGGAACGCTCAGCAGGCGTTCAAGGAACTGCAAACGACCGTGGACCTCGACCCCGCCAATGTCGAAGCGCAGTTGCAGTACGCATCTATGCTGCTCATGGCAAAGAAATATGACGACGCCCAGGCAGTAGTGGCGAAGGTCCTCGCGGCGCACCCCAATAACGCCAGAGCGCACGCACTCTCTGGCGGGCGGCTGGCGATGGCGGGTGACTTGCCCGGCGCGATTCGGGAGTATCAAATCGCGATCAAACTGGATCCCCGGCAAGTGGATCGCTACTCGTCGCTCGCGTCGGTCTATATGTCCCGCGGCGATCCTCCCACCGCTGAAGCCGTTTTCAAGCAGGGCGCCGAGTCCAACCCGCAATCTGTGCAGGCTCGAGTGAATTTGGGCAGATTCTATTTGCTTCAGGGGAAATTCGCACAGGCTGAAGCAGAAATGAAGACCGCATCCAAGCTTTCGCCCAGTGATCCGATGCCACTCCTTATGCTAGTGAACGCCTATACGGCGGAGGGAAATCTCGCCGAAGCCGAGAAAGTTAGCGCGCAGCTCAAGTCGGTTGCACCGGATGACCCGAACGCGTACCGTGCCTTGGCGACTTTTTATGTCCGCACTCGGCAGCCGGAAAAGGCCGTAGCGGAACTCCAATCCCTAAGGTCGTCCAAGCCGAAAGACGGCTGGGTTAAGACAGCCCTGGCTGAAACGCTGCTGAATCTCAACCGGGTCAAGGAAGCATCCGTCCCGACGGAGGAGTCGCTTTCTGCAGATGCAAATGATCCGTCCGGCCTGATATTGAAGGGCCGAATCCTGATGTCGGAACGTAAATATCCTGAGGCCCGGGCCATTTTCGAAAAAGCCATCCAAGGCAATCCTCGATCCGCAGGCGCCTATTACTACATGGGTGTTGCGCAGAGTGCCATGGGCATGGCGACCGAAGCCAAAACCTCGTTCGGACAGGCACGCAAACTGTCCCCAAGAACCTTGGCCCCTCAGGTTGCACTGGCCGAGCTCGACGCCAGCAACGGTCATTACGAGGAAGCGGAACGGCTGGCGAACAAGTATCCGAACGAGCCGGGACCCGAATTGCTCGGTGCCCAAGCCGAACTTGTCAAAGGCAATCTGCAAAAGGCGGAGCAGATGGCTCAGGCCGTCTTAGAGCGCCAACCCATCAACCTTTCCGCGCTGGACGTTCTGATGAACATCTACGTGCGCGCCGGCAAGGCCCAGGAAGCCGTCGGACGCCTATCTTCATTGGCAGTGACGTACCCGAAAAACGCGGGATTGCAATTCCGCTTAGCCAAGGTCTATCTCGAGCAAAAGGACTTTGCGAAGGCGGAGGCGAGCGCCCGGCAAGCTCTCAGCCTCGACCCCGAGACGCCGGATGTGCACGCTCTGCTCGGTGAGATCGACTCTGTCAAAGGATTGAAAGACGAGGCCGCAAAGGAGTTCAAGGCGGACATTGAGGCGAGTCCCAATAAGATCTCGACCTACCTTGTTTTGTCCGATTTGTATGGCGAGCAGGGTAAATGGCGAGACCAGATCAGCGTGCTCGAGAAGGCACATACGGTGGACCCCAGTTCACCATATGTAGCGAACAATCTTGCTAGTCTCTATATGGAGCACGGGCGGGACCCGCATGTCGCTCTTCCTTTGGCGCAGCAGGCGAAGAGTGGTTTGCCCAACTCTCCAGTCACTGCCGACACTTTGGGATGGGCTTTTTACAAAGTTGGCTACTATGAACCGGCTATCGCTCAATTAAGCATGGCCACGCAGAAAGTCCCCGATAGAGCCGCGTACCAATATCACTTAGGCATGGCCTACCTTGGCGCCGGTCGCTTGGGGCCTGCAGCACAGTCGTTGCAACGGGCTCTCAAGCTCGACCCCAATTTACCTGACGCTGGAAGTGCAAGGGCCGCACTGGACACGATCGCAAAACGGCAGAAGTAATCAATTGATCCGCGTGCTCCCAAACGACAGCTCTGTCCTGGGCCGTTCGCGTGGTCACGTTATTAAGTGAAAATTCGAAGCGAACACACCCACCGTCAATTTGGAATCGCAGCGGTGATTTTGTCAGACGGAACGCTTTCGACTCCTGCAGCATCGACGCTGGTAACGATGTAGTCGTAGTTCGAGCCGCTTAGGACGGCCAGATCTGTAAAGGTTGCCGTGGCCAAAACCGAGGGATTCAATTGCTGATAGCTGGCCGCGCCGCTGGGGGATCGATACACTTTATAGCCGACGACCGGATCGTCAGAACTGGCAGGCGGAATCCAGCTCAGGTCCACCTGATGATTGATACCGGCACCGCTTAGCGTAATCACTGCTGTGGGGTTACCCGTAGAATTGCTTGTGACGGTCACCTGACCTGATGCCGGACCTGCGACAGTCGGTTGAAATTGCAAAGTTAAGGTCGTTGCCTGGTTTGGGTTCAAGGTAAGTGGGAATGTGGCACCTGCCAAGCTGAAACCTGGACTCGTCAGGGCTGCACTATTGACCGTTACTGGTACCGTTCCTGTCGATTTCAGAGTTACGTACTGCGATGCGGTTGTATTTACCGCTACATTACCAAAGGGCACATTTGTAGCGCTGATAGTCAATGCCGGCGTAGCGACGTTTAGCTGCAGCGCAAAGCTCGCCGAAGCACCTCCTGTGCTTGCAGCCAGCATCGCTGTCTGTGAGGAAGAGACCGCTGCGATATTGGCGACAAATCCGACACTACTCGCATTCGCTGGCACTGTGATAGTTGCGGGTACTGTTACAGCAGAATTTCCGCTCGATAAGCTCACGGCCAATCCGCTGCTCGGCGCAAGCCCGTTGAGAACAGCGGTGCATGCATCAGTTCCGTTTCCTGCAACAACGGAATTCTCGCAGGAGAGTGCGCTGACGACGATGGGTGGCGGTGCGTACCCAATCCCGCTGAGCGCGATCACGGCTTGAGCCGTGGCGGATGTACTTGTGATCGCGATTTGACCAGATGCAGGACCCGTCACTGTCGGACTGAATTGCACACCGATTGCGACTGACTGGCCGGGGTTCAAAGTAACTGGGAATGCAGGTCCTGAAAGCGTAAACCCGGGGCCCGCGGCCGTCGCGCTATAAATCGTGACGGGGGAATTTCCAGTAGACGCCAGAGTCACGAGGTAATTGGCTGCCGTGTTCACGACCACATCACCGAAAGAGATGCTCGACGAACTAGGGCTTAGAGTTGCTATGGCGGGGTTCAATTGCAGGATAATGCTACCCGAAACTCCGCCTGCGAGAGCTGTCAAAGTCACTGCCTGGGCTACCTGGACCGAGGCTGCCGTTGCCGTAAACGCAATTTGCGACGCATTCATCGGAACCGTTATGGTAGCCGGTAGAGAAACGGTAGCACTGCTGCTCGACAGAGCTACGCTTACCCCGCCTTTCGGAGCAGTGCCGTTCAAGCTCACCGTGCAGACATCTGTGCCGGCGCCCGTAATCGACCCGACGCTACAGGATATCCCATTCACAACGCTCCCGCTGTGGCCACGATTTGGAGCAGCTTCAGCGATCGTTGTGAAAGCTGCCGAAAGCAAGATGAGCGCCACGCATGAGTCGAGCTTCCGATTACCAGTTATCCTCGGTGCCTGAGGCCACTCTGTTTGGCTGAAGTAATCTTTCCACGTATGGAGGAGTCCCTGACGTATCTTCTCAATGGTTGCCGTTTGTAGGCCGGTAAGCATGGCCGCTGTTACCCCATTCGCACGGGACATCGTGAACTCCAATCTGTTCGAAAACTTCTTTCTCAATTGTTTTTGGCACAGCTAGAGTCAGCAATGACGCATCGGTGGTAGATGCATACCCGCTAAGCGGTCATTCTCCTCGACCAGCCGTAGAGGTGCAGTGACCTCCGTAATGGAAATCAGTTCGTCATCTTGCAAAGTTATTTAGCCCGAAGACGATCGCCCCACCGTGCAACGGTGGACTTAACCAGACGAAGCGCTCGACACACAACTACATCCGGTCCGCAAAGATGTTGATTTTGCTGGTCATTCGGCTGCTGAAAGGAAAAATCAGCTAGCGCCTCCCCACAAACCAAACTCCACGCGTTTTCTACGTGTCTGGCCGTTTGCGCTAACCGTCAAAGACTAGGTTGACCATACTGTAACGGTTGGCTCCTTTTGTGAAGGATCTCTGCGAACGGGGAAGGGAAGGCGAATAACCTAAAGGTAGTAGCCGGAGTTGTTCACGCCGCTATTCGGCACGATCTAACGCCAGCCGTGCTATACCTCGGCGATCAATAGCCTTCGAAGCAACGCTGCGCAAATACGTAAAGCCCTGATCATTCGAAGCATGCAAGCTGCGGACCAGACCCTATCCGGATGACGTACCCTCTCCGATTCAGCGTCGATCTTGTTTATCGCTTTGCTGACCCGTGGGGCAATCACCGCCCCGATGCCGTGGTTGCTCCTGATTCGATGAATTGCGTTGATTGATAGCTCTCACGAGACTGCTAGTGTCTTGGTGCTGATAGGGCTCCATGCTCTTCACGTCGGCATGGCCCATTGCGCGCGAGACGGCGAACACGTTGCCAGTCTCCGCCATCGCGTAAGTAGCAAACGTATGCCGCGCACTATACAGTACTAATCTCTTGTCCAAGCCTGCCCGGTTTCGGGCGGCGGTAAAGCTACCCGCGATAGATTGCAGATGACCACTTTTGGTAGTGGATGGAAAGAGCCATCCTGGCCCACAGCTCCCAAGGCACCATTGAGACATGGCGCAATGCATTCGTTCGGACATGCCAACATACCGACGTGCACGGCCGGTTTTCCCGCTTGGAATCCAGATCTTCCGTTCCGCCCAATGGATATCTTCTAAGCGAATCGCAAAAACCTCCGATGGGCGCATGCCGGTGTCTTGGATGATCATGACGATCAACCAAGCTCCATGACGGACGCCACGATGTCCGATGCCACGATGACTGAGTTCGCGTAAGATTGCGCTTTCGCTCTCACAGTTAATCAGTGCGTCACGTCCAGGAGTTTTGCCAATCGCGATTTTTGGCCGCGCGTAGGAAAGATGCCTCAGGTTTCTCTCTGCGAAAGCGCGTCCCAAAATCACTTTGAGCGTCCGGAGTGCCTGCTGGCGGTAGGCTTCAGAGCATTCCACTGCTTCGCCGATGATTGGTATTGCTTGTCCTTTTAAGAGACGGCTGTTCACCTTCCGATCAATCTGATAGCGGTAGAACCTCGTCGTATCGATGATGTCCTCCGTGATCTGGTTAAGCCGCAGATCTGCCAACTTGGTGTTCTCGAGAAGACGCCAGCCGTACCGATAATACTTACGGGTCGAGGGCTTTAGGCTATTTGCGTCCTGAGCCCACGGCAGGAAGCTGTCAATCGCATAAGTTCGCAACGTAGGCGTCAGAGGTGAAATACCAGTAGCTCTGTTTCCGATTGGCAACTTCGCCTCGCCGCTCGCTGCTATAGATCGAGATTTGGCTTTTGACCTCTCGCCGCCGCTTCCATGGCTCTTCGAAGAATTCCGGTACCAAGTGTACCGAATACCGCGTTTCCTTATGAGCTTCATCCGTCGCTCTCTTTCTGCCTGACTTACACGGGGATCTTGCCGACCGCATTTCGGCGGGTCTTAGGAGCAATAATGAAAGGCCGTAAAAGGCCAACGGTATGGCGACTCGGTCGCCGTGTAACTGTGGCGCTTCAACTGTCGTTATCTACCGCGCCGTCCCCCTGGAATCTAAGTGCATTCTCGACCGAGCAGCACTTGAGAGGCCGCCGGTGGTGTTGGCATATCGAATCAGTCGGCGGTTCATCTAACTGACGGCTAGCGACCTTGTCATCGCCGGCATACCGTTTGGGTGATCGAGATATTGGCGCAGATAACTATCAATTAGTGTACGGGCGCGTGTTTTCGCTGCCCCTGGTTCCATAAGATTGCCCATTTTGAAATCTATTTCTGCGAAGTCCGCGGGGTAGATGCGTGGCTGTGTTCCGGAAATCACTGGCACGCTTCTTGCGCGCCATCAAACCGGGATCTGCCGGGAGAATAATAGATATTCCATGATCACCGCATTCGCGAGCGGGTTCGACAACATGAACGTCTGGGATAAAGTGGAGTGTCCTATCACACGAAAGTATATGAATCGCCATCCAATTTCGGCTATTCTTTTGCGGCGTTTTCTGGAAATTTTTCTCTAAAGTTGAAGCGGAAACGAAAACTGCAATGTCCTGTCAGACGGGGCGGAAAGAGCAGCGCTACTCGCGACGATAACTGTTGTTTGCCGGGAAGTATGTAGATAGTGGTCGTACTTCCTTGTTACTCCATCTGCGTAGTCGGATGTCTTGACCGCGGAGAGGTCTACCGGAACCTCCTTGGATTGCTTGTTGGCCTTCTTCAGACGAGAGGAATCCCCTTCGGTGCGGGTGCATTCAAGCGCACCATATTGCACACGGGGCCTGCTGATCGAATACGACGGAACGGGCGAGCTCTGTACCCTGACGGCTTGTGCTTCCGGCTTATCTCCTCCGACTATGTCACTGATGTTTGCGCCCGTGGTACCGAGCAGCGGGGGTCGCGGGTTCGGTCGTCGACCCCGGTGATCCAAGACAATTCGATTCGGGCCTTCCGCACGAAACCCGCGGCCCGTCGGGTGACCGGGGAGCATGGCAGTCCCCTCGGTCCTCGGGCATCGAACGTTTACCGGCTAGAGTTCATGACGGTGCCGATGTGACGAAGTTTTGAGCCAACGTTCCGCCACCAGACATAAAAGCCTTTCCGGCCCGATGGACTGCTCGACAGCTGATTAGCTGGTCGCGGAAGCCTGCCGAGCTGAACTTCGGGGAGCATCGCTTCTCACGTCCACGGTTGTAGCTGCCCGACTGCTGCTGGTTGGCGCGCGGGAAAACCTGGTGTTGGACGGATTCTCTCCAGGGTGGCAGTTGATTCAGCGCGTGTCTGATTGTGCACGGCGTCTCAGGATGCGGCGTGCTCCTGGCCTCCCGCCTGCCCAGCACAATCTCTTCCAGGCAAGCTCGCCACGTGTAGATGCACGTCGTCGCTTCAGAGCCGAAGCTCAGTGCTCAGGATCAGGACGAGCTCGTCAGCGCGTTTACGACGATTCATGGGCACCAGAAGTGCCCGGGGGCTAAAGGCAGTGTTAGGATGTCCAAGATTCTAAAATCGACGAGAATAAACGTTTCAGCAAGGATCTTACCGCGGCAGCATCTCGGGCTGGAGGACCCAACGTGGAGCGATCCCGACCTGGTCCAGGATTGCGAGTTGCATCTATTGTCTTCCGTCAGTATGTTGAGCCACCTCTATGAGAGGTGGCCCAATATTGTTAAGTCGGATGAAGGAACTGTTCGTGAGGTTTGCTGCTCCTGTTCCTGTCCATCGCAATCGGCTGCCGCGAGATTTAGGAATTCATCGAGATAGAAGGACAAGCAGAAATGTTCGCGTCCACTGCGCCAAGTCCAAGGAGGTCACACTCGACGTACGCAACGTGAATGAGGGCATCTGCCAACCATGCTACTGCCAGGTGGAAATGGAAGGCGGGGATTCCCGTCGCTACGAGCCTCGATGCCCACAGGTCCCATGCGTCTGCCAGCTGCTTGGAGATATTTTCCAACTCCGAATAGCAGCGGGCGCGCATGTCTTCGATACTCTTGCTCCTATGATGCTGCGGACTGGCGGCGCCGATAGGCAGATTGGCGTTCTCGATCAGGATATCTACTACGTGGTCCTGGTCTGCAGAATCCAACTCTAGGTAGGCAATACAAATGTCAAATCGTGAGCCGGTTAGCATGCACCCGGCCTCCTGGGGTGGTAGCGATTTCGTCATAAGTTCCTCTATGGTTCGTTACTTCAATGTGGGGGTCCGACCGGGCACATTCACAATGCCCTGCCGCAGGAGTGTTGCGAACAATTTCGCAGCTACCATCTAGATACTTAGATTTTGGGAAGTATTTTGCCTGCACGAGAGTAAAAAGACGTCAATCAGCCCCGCAACGCTTCTGTTCTTCGGGCCCGGACTACTCCCGGAATCTACGTCGCCGGCCTGTTCTGCGTAGAGCCACAGATTGGCGAAGCTCAGATGGAGTGTTCTGATATTACCCAAGTGGCACAAGAGCTCGGAGCTCTTCCGAAGTAGGTATCGGGCGTAAAGTCACCGAGGTACTTAGAGTCTCCCGCGGAGCTAGGGTAAGGTAACCTATTCTATTTCCGGGCGACAGCAGGCCCGAAGTTCAACGAGTAATGGTAGCCGCATTCAGCCTACATAAGCCCGGTGTGTCATCGGCGAAACCATCCCAATGACTATAAGTCAACGCGCATCTGCGTCCTCGACGCGTATCTCGCACAAAATACATGTCTGAGTCGCAGGCTACTAGGCCATTCAGATTCCAGGACGAAGGAGCTTTGCTGGGGCCACCATGTGTTCCGGAATCAGATTGCCGCGAACCTAGTATCAATATGAGTCAGCCCTGGTGACTACCGGCTGTCAAATTCTAAATTGGAGTCGTACTTTCTTGTTCCACACTTACGAATTCGGTATCGGTCCTGATTTACTTGGGGCAACGCGCAACCTTCTCCGCGATGAGGGATATACCTATTTTCAGACAGAACGTTTCGAGATTGTGGCGGCTCGGAGGGTCGAAACTGACGTAACCGTCCAGATCGAGGGGTACGAAGGACAGCTTTGGGAAAGGTGGCGATTCGAACTGCTCGTTCACGCCGGATATGAGGAGCCAAGGCGGCCTATACCCTAACTGATACACACAATTAACGGAAATGGGAAACCGGTAGGGGTGGTCCATAAAACAATGGGCTTTCCCTCACTCTATTAAGAAGCAGAAAGAATTATCAATGGAGTTATAGGATGATGCGGTTAGACGGTCCCATGGACAATCAAGAAAATGGAGCTATTGCTTGCTCTTCAGTGGAGATAGAGCCAGTCGCACTAGAAACTATAAGTGCCGGCGATGCAACCGGGGAGCCGCGAAGGCCGACAACGGCACAAGAATCTATCGATGCCGGGCCCGATGTTATCGCGTATCCGATCATCAGAATGAAAGGCATAACCGAGATACGTCGGAGCGGAGCGACCGGCAAGATCGCATCCTGGCAGCCTGTATTTGAGGTCCAGCGCGGATCGGAATCGAGCTTTGAGGCAATCTGCGAGAGCTCGCATCAGGTGCAGTGGCCGCTGGATGCGATGATGGTGCCGACGGGGCCTGCAGACTACACCAGCACAGACGCTCTTTTCGGCAGTATCCAGACCACAATCTGCGCGCACACAGGTATATCGGAGCAGGCCAGCGCCCTTCTGAGCTACTGGATCTTTGCCAGCTGGTGCAGCGACGCCCTTTGCCTCGCACCCGTTCTCGTGATTTCGGGCGCCCCGCAGGAGGGCGACTCGGTACTACGAGTTCTGCGAGCATTGAGCCACTACGGGTTTCTGATGACCGGCATCAGCCCGGCCGCCTTCCGGCACATTCCCTGGGCTCATCGACCGACCATCTTAAGTTTCGAGCAAAGCCTGAGTAAGTCCACAGCGGCGTTGCTCGCCTGCGGCGCCCGTCGGGGTTACCTGACGATGACCCCAGGATGGTTGCGAGACTTCTATGGTCCCAAGGCCATCTATGCGGTGGAGAATCTGGCTGACGACCTGGAGGTATCCTGCAGTATCCACGTGAACTGCAGAGTCGTTGCAGGCGGGCGAACGTCTCGTTTCCCCGACTCGGCATTCGTTGACTATCAAAACCAGCTGCTCGCTTACCGCGTCCAGAATCTGGTCGCAGTGCAAAATGCGACCTATGATGCTGTCGCGCTGCCACGCGAGATGCGGCCTGTGGCGAATGCCCTGGCAGCTTCGATCGTCGACTCCCCGTCCTTACAACATCGGCTCGTATCGCTGCTTACCCCGCTTGCCGATGAGCGACAGGCGGATATGGCTGCGACTTTGGAGGGTCTCACTTTCACAGCCATCCTTGGACTTTATCATCGGGGCCAGACCGAGTGCTTGGTTGCCGGAATCGCCAACGAAGTTAACTCGATCGCCAAATCACGCGGGGAACGCTCGCGTCACAGCCCGGAAACCGTCGGGCACGCGCTGAAGCGGCTCGGTATCTACACTCGCCGGTTAAGTAAGGCGGGAAAAGGGCTGACGCTCGACCGCACGACTATGATCAGAATCCATGAACTTGCCCACTCATATGGAGCCGTAGGTTTCGAGCAGGACGATGAGAGCGAGTGTTCCTTGTGCGCGGAAATACGACGACTCGGCTAAGCTGCGGGATGGTGTGCATGATCCGAAAGCGCCGGCGCCAGCAGACATGGAGCCGGCGATGCCAGTCCGTTTGAGACATTGAGCGAGATCACCGCCGAAGATTGTGCCTGGTCGGATCAACGAATCGCGAGTCCGGAGCGGAGTACGGTGGCGATGCGCTTGGTAGGGCATTCGTGCCCGAGCCGGAAACAAGACGTCAGGATCTGACGTTTGCGAAAGCTCGCAAGCGTGCCAATCGAGGAATAGCGCAGAGGAGTGGAGGTTACGCAGGATACGAATACGAGTGAGGAAAACCTGCCCGAGTGCAAGTGCCACAGAATAAACAGCTCGCGAAGGTTGTGCAGGTTATGCAGGTTTTGGACACCGTCGGATCGGCGACGGTGGGAGCAGGAAAGAGCAGCGTCCGACGCGACCAAGGGCGCCGAGCTTCCACGTCTAAAACAGCTCTGGGTTTGGAGACGAAGATGGTGGACGCGGAAGGAATCGAACCTTCAACCTGTCGATTAAGAGTCGAATGCTCTGCCAGTTGAGCTACGCGTCCGCCTGTGGTGCGGCCCCTGTGGAGGGAGGGAAGTGGTCTGC
>Ga0068856_100000987_pt1 | contig 30377 bp, 28 predicted proteins | sample KBSCornC62_FD_66595 | JGI IMG/M metagenome (GOLD analysis project Ga0068856, IMG submission 66595) | Corn rhizosphere microbial communities from Kellogg Biological Station, Michigan, USA - KBS Corn C6-2 | ecosystem: Host-associated > Plants > Roots > Rhizosphere > Soil ... | reverse complement strand
ACACGAAGTTCAGCTGACGCGCTCGTGTAACGGACTCCGCCACCGCCCGGACTGACGCTGGTCAGCCGTGGCCACGGTCGCGGAGTGCGGGCTGTGAGGAGCCGGAGATGACGGACGTGTCGTTCGGCGGTCTGCTGATCGTCGCGGTGATCGCGCTGGCCGCGCCGCTGCTGGTCAACCTCGCGCCGAGGGCGCGGATCCCGGCGGACGTGGTGGCGATCGTGGCCGGCATCGTGGTCGGGCCGTCGGTGCTGGGCTGGGTCAGCATCGACATGCCCATCGGCGTGCTCTCCCTGCTCGGGCTGGCCTTCCTGCTCTTCCTCGCCGGAGCGGAGCTCGACCTCGACCGCCTGCGCGGGCCGCTCCTGCGGCTGGCCGGCACGGGGTTCCTGGTCAGCGTGCTGATCGGCGTCGTGGCGGGTCTGGCCTTCCACGCGGCCGGCTACGTCAGCAGCCCGTTCCTACTGGCGATCGCGCTGTCGGCGACGTCCCTCGGCCTGGTGGTGCCGATCCTCAAGGATGCCGGGCAACTCGAGCGCGACCTCGGGCAGCTGGTGGTGGCGGCCGCGTCGGTCGCCGACTTCGGCGCGATTCTGCTGCTGTCGTTCTTCTTCTCCTCCAGCAGCAGCGGCCCGGCGGTGAAGCTCGTCCTGCTCGGCAGCCTCGTCCTCCTGGTCGTCGCGGTGGCGGCGGCGCTCTCCCGGGTCAGCATGTCGATGGGCATCAGTGCCGTGCTCACCCGGCTGCAGGACACGACCGCCGAGATCCGGGTACGGATCGCCATCGTGCTGCTGGTGGCATTCGTCGCCGTGGCGCAGCGGATCGGCTTGGAGGCGATCCTCGGCGCCTTCCTCGCCGGCGCGATCCTGGCCGCCACCGACCGGGAGGCCATGACCCACCCGCACTTCCGGGCCAAGCTGGAGGCGATCGGCTACGGCTTCCTGGTACCGGTGTTCTTCGCCGCCAGTGGAATCCGGTTCGACCTTCATGCGTTGACGGCAAACCCTTCGGCCTTCCTGCGCGTTCCGCTGTTTCTGCTGGCGCTGCTCGTCGTCCGCGGACTTCCGGCCGGGCTCTACCTGCGCCGGGTCGGACGGCGGGCGACCGTTGCGGCCGGACTGCTGCAAGCGACCTCGCTGCCGTTCCTGGTCACCGCCGTCCAGATCGGCCTGTCCACCGCGACACTGAGCGCGGCCACCGGCGCCGCCCTCATTTTCGCGGGCCTGCTGTCGGTCGTCCTGTTCCCCGTGGCGGCGCTCACGGTGCTCAGCCGGCAGCAGTCCGCGGTCGTGCCCCCGGATCGGACTGGCCCGCCCACGCTGTCCCGGCCATCCACCGCCGGGTGACGACCGAGCAGTGCGCCGCCGCCCTGTGAACGGGCGGCGGCGCCGGGTCGCTCGGGACTACGCCGGAGCCAGGCTCGCCGCCTCCCACGCGGAGGCGCCGAGACGGTCCGCGATCCGGTCGGCCACCCGCAGAGCGTTGGCGATGATGGTCAGCGTGGGGTTCACCGCGGAGCTCGAGACGAAGAAACTGGAATCGGTGACGTAGACGTTGTCCAACTCGTGAAGCCTGCAGTCCAGGTTCAGCGCCGAGGTGGCCGGGTCGGCTCCGAAGCGGATGGTGCCGTTCTGGTGGGCGACACCGGAGATGCCGAGGCGTCCGCCGCGGTAGCTGTAGTTCTCCAGCACGGTCTCCCGGCACTGCATCGCGTCGAGCAGGCCGACGAACCGCTGCCGCAGCATCTGGTGAGCCTCAAGGTTGGTGGGCCGGTAGCGCAGGTGAATTCGATCCTCAGCATCGACGGTGACCCGATTGCCCGACAGCGGCAGGTCCTCGGTCGTCAGCCAGAAGTCTAGGGAGTGCCGGGCGAGCTCGGCCGGGTCGTCGGCCTCGGGTACGTCGAAGCCGATGAGCACCGCGTCGCTCTTGCCGAGCATCTGCATGGCCCCGAGCGGGTACCCGAACTCGCCTTGCGGATCACCGAAGTAGAAGTCGTTCACCCCGACGGTCTTCTGGAACCGCGTCGGGTTGGGCACCTTCGAGAACGCGATGAGCGAGGAGTTGTTGTGCATCATGAGGTTGCGGCCGACCACGCCGGAGCCGTTGCCGAGGCCGGCCGGATGAGCATCGCTGGCCGAGGCCAGCAGCAGCGCGGCCGAGTTGATGGCGCCGGCGGCGAGGACGATCAGGTCGGCGGAGTATTCCTCCCGCTCGCCGCGGCGGTCGACGACGACCCGGCTCACCCGCCGGCCGGTGTCGTCGGTCTCCAGCCGGGTCACCCGGGCGTACGTCCGCAACGTCACGTTGGGGTGGCGCAAAGCCGGCTGGACGGCGATCACCTGTGCGTCGGCCTTGCCGTTGACCAGGCAGGGGAAGCCGTCGCAGGTCGCGCAGCGCACGCAGGCAGAGCTCTCCGGCCGGTCCTCGTCGAGGAGGATGCCGTTGGGCAGCGGGAAGGGGTGCATGCCGGCGCCGGCGAGATCGGCGGTCAGCTGCGCGATCCGGGGTTCGTCGCTGATGGCGGGGTACGGATACGGATCGTCCGAGGGTGGGTCGTCGGGGTCGACTCCGCGCTGGCCGTGCACCTGGTAGAGCTGCTCCGCCTTGGTGTACCAGGGTTCGAAGTCCATATAGGACAGTGGCCAGGCGGGAGAGATGCCCTCGACGTGCTGGACCGCACCGAAGTCGCGCTCGCGCATCCGGAACAGGATCGCTCCATAGACCTTCGTGTTGCCGCCGACGTAGTAGTGCTGTTTCGGCGTGAACATCGTGCCGGTGTCGTCGTCTGTCCACTGGCCCGAGTTGCGATACCGGCCGTCCCGCCAGACCGCGGCCGGATCCCAGTTCTGCGGTTCGCGGGGCATCCAGCCGCCCCGTTCCAGGATCAGGATCCGCTTGCCGGTGGGGGCCAGCGCGTGGGTCATGGTCCCGCCACCGGCGCCCGATCCGATGACGATGACGTCGTAGTGGTCGGTCATTGCTGCCTCCATCAGACGATCGCGAGTGGACAGACCCAGGCACCGGTGGCGCCGCGCAGCTTCGCGTGGGAGAGCACGAGCAAGAACTCGGTCAGGCCCGCGGCCGCGGCTTCGGCCAGCCGGAGGTTCTCGACGACCACCACGCCGTGCCGGGTGTTGAGGTACTGCGGCACGGCGAACGGCCGGGCCGGGTCCTCGGGCGGATACGGGCCGAAGCTCCAAGTGTCGCAGCCCGTGAGCGCTACCCGGTGCTCGGCCAGCCATGTGGCGAGATCCAACCCGGGACCCGGCTCGCCCGCGGTGTACGCCGGGTCGTCTACACCCCACAGTGAGCCCCAGCCGGTGTGGAAGAACACCGCATCACCCGGCCGGACGGACAGCTGGCTGGACGCGAGTGCCGCCTCGACGTCGGCGATGGTCACCACGTCTCCGGACGCCAGCCGCCGCATCCCGCGGACGGCGGCGACGTCGAGCAGCAGCCCGCGGGTGACGACCTGCGGCAGGGTGTCGATGCCGAGGCGATTGGTGCCGTACTCCTCGACAATGTCGTCCAGCCGGTGACCGTTGTAGGTGCGGTCGCCGTCCTGCAGGTGGTTCAGCCCGTCGACGTGGGTACCCATCTGCTGGGTGGCGGTGATCTGCTCGACCACCCAGTTGACGTTGTTCGTGCCCAGCCCGGCCGGCCCCGCGTCGGGACGCCGCCGGTTCACGTGGTGCGCGGCGGTCGTGAGGTACTGCCGGAAGGTTCGTCCGGGAAACGCTGGGATCTCGGCGTGCAGGACGTGGGCGAGATCGTGGACGCGGCCGTGGCGGACCAGCGCCACCGCCTCGAGGACCTTCGCCGCGGTGATCTCGTTCAGCGCCCCGGCCTGGTCGTCGGGTCCCCACCGGGACGGCCACCATGCCGTGGCCGTCTCCGGGAGCATCGTCGCGGGCATTGTCGCGGGCATTGTCGCGGGCATTGTCGTGGTCATTCCGAGGACCACGTGGTCTCGAACGACGGGAAGAGGGTGAGGCCGCCGTCGACGAAGATCGTCTGGCCGGTGATGTACGCGGCCTCGTCGGAGCACAGGAAGGCGGTGACCGCCGCCATCTCCTCCGACCCACCGGCGCGGCGCATCGGGATGTGACTCTCGACCATCGCCCGCTTGACCGGGTCGTCGATCCAGGACCGGTTGATCGGGGTGACGGTCGCGCCGGGACCGATGCCGTTGACCCGGATGCCGCGGGACGCGTACTCGAGGGCGAGAGTGCGGGTGAGGTTCTGCATGCCGCCCTTCGACACGGAGTAGCCGAGGAAGCGCGGCTTGGGGATCAGCTGGTGGACGCTCGAGACGTTGACGATCGCGGCGGGGCGGCCGGCGTCGAGGAAGGTGCGGACGGCCTCCCGGGCGCAGAGGAAGGCGCCGCGCAGGTTGACTGCCAGGACCTTGTCGAAGTCGGCGGCGGACAGATCCGTCGAATCCGCGGCGATCTGGATGCCCGCGTTGTTGATGAGGAAGTCGACCCGGCCGTACTCGTCCCGGATGCGTTCGAACATCCCGGCCACCTGGTCCTCCTGGGACACGTCGGCGGCCACGAGGATGGGATGGCCGCCCGCGGCGGACATCTGCTTCATGCAAATCCGGACCCCGTGCTCGATCGCGTCCCGGGTCTCCTCGGCGCCCTCCGGTCGGCCCACGTAGTTGACCGCGACGTTCACGCCCTCCTCGGCCAACCGGATCGCGATGGCCTGGCCGATCCCCGAGCTACCGCCGGTCACGACGGCGACCTTGTCCCGCAGTCCATTCATGGCCCCTCCTCGGTCCCTGGTGTTGCGGCACTGGCTCCCTACGGTCTCGGCGGAGCCGGGAACGTTTCACGCCGCGGCGACGGACTGCGGAGTCCCAGGTCCCGCACCCGGTCGAGGATTCCGGCCTCGTGATCGCGCGGCGACGGCAATCACCCGGGTGAGATGGGAGATGGGTGAGGCGCCGCAGCCCGGCGCACCGGCAGTCTCGGCGGGGACGGGCCGGAGGTGATCGGATGCTCCAGGAGCTGCACCGGGCGGATGCACGGCCGACCGACCAGGTGGGGAACCTGCGCCAGGAGGAAGCAGTCCTGGATCGTCTCCGCGCCGGCGATGAGAGCGAGTTCGCCCGGGTGCTACGGGACTGGTCGCCGGCCATGCTGCGGGTCGCCGCGTGTTACGTGCGTGGAACCGCGGCGGCCGAGGACGTCGTGCAGGAGACCTGGCTGGCCTTCGTGGCAGGGCTGTCCAGGTTCGAGGGTCGCTCGTCGCTGCGTACCTGGACGTTCGCGATCCTGGTGAAACGGGCCCGAACTCACGCTGTTCGCGAGAGCCGCACCGTTCCGCTGTCCGAACTGGATGGTGGTGCCGGCCCGACCGTCGATCCGGCCCGGTTCCAGGGGACCGACGGAGACTTTCCTGGTCACTGGACGAGCGCAGGATCGCCGCGGCCGTGGCCGGCCAACCCCGAGGATGCGGCGTTGGCGGGGGAGATCCGGGCCGAGATCACCGCCGCGCTGGCTGGCCTGCCCCAGCGGCAGCGCACGGTGGTGACACTGCGGGACATCGTCGGCATGTCCAGCGACGAGACCTGCGACGTGCTGAGGATCTCCGCGCCGAACCAGCGGGTCCTGCTCCATCGGGCCCGGGCGCGGTTGCGCAGCGCCTTGGAGGACCACTACCGGCCCAGCTACAGCGGGTGATCGACACAGGGGAGCGACCCATGCGAGAAGAGGGCCCCGTCACGTCAGTGGTTCGGTTCGCGGCGACTGACAAGCCAGGCGGTGGACTGTGAGGTCCGGGCAAGGATCCGGATCCGGCACTCGTCCGGAGAAGAGTCCACTGGGGACGCCCGCCTTGTCGGGCGCGGGTCGGGACCGGACGAGCGGCGGCCAACCGTCCTCGGTGGGCACCGGCCGGACGCGGCTTCCTCGTCAGTTGCGCGGCTGGGAGACCGTGTCGGTGTCCGTGGGGGTGATGGCCCCGACGCTGGCCATGTCGATCACCGGCGGCGCAACGGCCGACCTACTCGGACGGGCAGCGACGGTCGCGTTCGTACTCGCCGCGGTAGGAGTGGCCCTGGTCGCGTCCGGGTTCGTGCAGCTCTCGGCTCGATACAGTCACGCCGGCTCCGTCTATGCGTTCGTCGGACGGACCCTGGGACCGCGGGCAGGGTTCCTGGCCGGGTGGGCGTTGCTAGGCACGTACATCGTGTTCCCACCGGTATCCATCCTCGGCGTGGCCGTCTTCGGACAGGCCTTCCTACGCAGCAGCGGCATTGCGTCTCAGGCGGACTGGCTGCCGTTGGCGGTCACCGGCTGGGCCGTGATCTGGCTGCTCGCCGCGCTCGGCATCCGCCCCACCACCCGCTCCCTGCTCGCCCTCGAGGGGGTGTCGGTCCTGCTCATCGTCGTACTCATGGTCGTGATCTACGCACGCCTCGGCACCGGCAATGCTCCCGGTGGCCAGGTGCTCACCGCGGACGTGTTCCGGCTGCCGGCCGGTGTTCCGCCGACCACTGTGGCGCTCGCGGCGACCGCCGGCTTCCTGGCATTCGCCGGGTTCGAATCGGCCGGCTCTCTGGGGGAGGAGTCCCGGCGACCTACGCACACGATCCCCCGCGCGATGGTCGCGGCCATCGGCATCGGTGCGGTCCTCTACGTCGCCTGCATGGCCGCCCAGAGCCTCGGTTTCGGCACCGACCCGAACGGCGTGCATGCGCTGGCCGGATCGGCCGCGCCGCTCGGCGATCTCGCCCAGTCCTACGTCGGGGCGCCACTGGCGGACTGCCTCAATCTCGGCGCACTCTTCAGCGCAATCGGCGCCGGCCTCGGTGGCGTGACGGTCGCGGTGAGGATGCTGTTCACCTTCGGCCGGGATGGTCTGGCCCCGCGGCGCCTGCAGGACGTGTCGGCAACGACCGGTGTTCCCCGGGTCGCCCTCGCGGTGGAGATGGCCGCCTGCCTGGTGTTCCTCGTGGCCTTCAGGTTGGGCGGAGCGACGGCCCTGCATGCGTTCTTCTATTTGGCGACCATCGGAGTGCTCAACCTGCTCGTCATGTATGTCCTGACCAACCTGGGCGCGGTGCGGCAGGCCGGCGTTACCGGCCGGATCGGCGCCACTGTCCTGCCCGCGGCCGGTGTCGTGGTCTCCGGCTACGTCCTCTACCGGCATGTCTGGCCGGTGCCGGACCATCCGTACCAGATCTTCCCGTACGTCGTGGCCGGGTGGCTGGTCGCCGGCGCGGCGCTCACGCTCGCGCGGCCGGCTCTGGTTCGCCGCGCCGCCGCTGGGCTCGCCGCCGAGGCCGGTCGGGCGCCGTCCTAGATCAGGCCGAGATCGCGCGCACGGACGACGGCCTCGGCCCGCGATCCGACGCCGAGCTTGCGGTAGATGGCCCGCAGGTGCGTCTTGAGCGTGTTCGGGGAGACGAACAGTGCCTCAGCGAGCTGGCGCTGGGAGGCAGTGCCGGCCAGGAGCCGGAGGATCCCCAGCTCCCGATCTGTGAGTGGCTCCTCCTGCGGCTCTGCCGCCGAGCGGATCCGCAGCGGCCTCGCTGCCCGGTCCTCGGTTGCCAGCCACGCCCCCGCCACCGGACCGGGCGCCGGGCACAGCAGGAGCTGCCGCCGCGCCTCCGCCATGAGGTCGGCCTCCGGGTGCCGCCCGTCCTGCCCGCCGCCGTACCGGCTCATTCGAGCAGCGGTCACAAGGGCGGCGACCAGCTCCACTCGGCCGGCGCCACGACGAGCCAGGGTGAGCGCCTGTCGAGCGGCGTCGGCCGCATCGTCCGGGCGACCCGCCAGCTCGTCCCGCCGAGCGCGGGCCAGGACAGGGAACATCGCGATGAAGTGGGCGTCGCTCAGGGTCGCGGTGACCAGCCGGTCGGCTTCCGCAAGCACCGCGTCGGCCTCGGCCATGTCGCTACGGCCGATGTAGACCAGCGCGCGCAGGCCGAGAGAGTAGATCGAGGCCAGCCGGTTGCCGTCGGCGCCGGCCCGAACGCCGGCCGCGGTCAGCCATCGGTCGGCGTCCTCGGAGTCGCCGAGCCAAAACGCCGTCGTCCCGCGCAGCAGGTCCCGTACGGTGCCGAGAAACGGATCTCCCGCGCGGTCGTCGCGGTCGGCAAGCAGCTGGGCCGCGGCGACGACGTCTCCAGTCTTGTAGCGATGCAATGCCCGCAGCACGCGCAGGTGCGGGTTGTTGCTGTGCCGATCTCCAGCGGTGTCCAGCCGGGTCGCCGCCTCGTCGAGCAGGCCGCGGTCGACCGCGATCCAGATCCCGGCGGCGACGAGGTCGGCGTCCGCGGCCACGGTCTGCGCGGGCAGAGCGGCCAACCATCGCTGGACGGTGGGCCAGCGGCCCCCGTTGAACTCCGCCCGCCAGCCGGCCCGCACGAGCTCGGCGGCCAAATCGGGGTCGCCGGCCTCGATCGCGTGGTTTACGGCATCGACCATCTCGCCCGCCACTGCGTACCAGGAAGCGGCCCGACGGTGTAGCCCAGAGATCTCGCCGGGCGCGGTGCGGGCCAGCTCGCTGCGCAGCAACTCGCGGAAGAGGTAGTGGTAGCGGAACCAGCGACGATCGGAGTCCAGCGGAACAAGGAACAGGTTCGCCCGGTAGACCTCGTCGATCAACCGAGCGCCGTCCGTGCCGCCCAGCACGGCCTCACACAGCGGGCCGGAAAGCCGGTTGAGCACCGACGTTCGCAACATGAAGTCACGCACCTCGGCCGGCTGCGCGCTGAGCACCTCCTCGCCGAGGTAGTCCACAAGATGCCGGTCCATCCCGCTGAACCGAGCGATGAACGCCGGTCGGTCGACCTGACCCGTGAGGGACAACCCGGCGAGCTGCAGTCCTGCGGCCCAGCCCTCGGTACGGTCCAGCAGCCGCCGCACATCGTCCTCGGCCAGGGCCAGCCCCATCAGCTCGTTGAGCATGCGGCCGCCTTCCTCACCGGTGAACCGCAAGTGCTCCGCGCGGATCTCGACGAGATTGCCGTGCAGCCGCAGCCGGCTCACGGGAAGCGGCGGGTCGGTCCGGGTGGTGACGACCAGGTGCAGGCTCGGCGGTCCTCTCGTGAGCAGTAGGGCGAGGGAGTCGTGCACCTCCTGGCTGGTCACCATTTGCAGGTCGTCCAGCACCACCACCAGATCCCCCTGGCGCTGGGCGAGGTCGTTGACAAGCCGGGGGAGCACGTCCCGCACGATCTCGGAGCCTGCCGCCCGCAGCCGGCGCTGCGCCTCGACGCCGACGTCTGGCGCGACCTTCCGTACGGCGGCAAGCAAATAGCTCCAGAACCGCATCGGGTCGTTCTCGGTGACGTCCAGAGACACCCAGGCCGCGGACACGCGATCGTGCTCCAGCCAGTCCATGACCACGGTGGTCTTGCCCCAGCCCGCCGGAGCGACGACCAGCGACAGCGGAACTTCGCTCGCGCGGCGCAACGCGTGCATGAGCCGCGGCCGTGCGATCGTCGCCGCTCGCCGGCGCGGCGGGAACAGCTTGGTGGCGAGCAGGATCTCCGACTCGCCGTCGTCCGCAGTCACGTCGAGCCCCCGGTTGTCCCTGGCCCATGGTGTCCGGCCCGAGCATGACAGCGGAAGGTCCGAGGCAGCGGCCATCCGCCGGAGGTGGTGGAGAATCAGCCGTCTCCGGCGGACCGTCTCAAAGCCCTCGAATGCCACTAGCGGCGTGCTGACCACCGGCAAGGAATGTCGTGGCCGGGAGATGCGTGACCATTAGCGGGTCGCCAGGCTCACGTCGACGGTCAGCCCCCCGCCCGGGTTGGCGACGGCGCCGATGCGCCCGTGGTGGGCCGCCACGATCGAGCGGGCGATCGTCAGGCCGAGCCCGACGCCGCCGCCGTGGTCGAGGCGATCGCCGGACTGGCGTCGAAACGGCTCGAACAGGTCGTGGACCTGGTCCGGCGCCACGACCGGGCCGGTGTTGCTGACGACGAGCCGGCCCGGTTCGGCGACGGCGACGTGCACCTGCCCGCCGTCCACGTTGTACTTGATGGCGTTCTGGACGAGGTTGCCGACCAGCCGCTCGAGCAGCGGGCGCTCGCCCACCACCCAGGCCGGCGCGAGCTCGGCGGCGACCTGCACGCCGTGTTCGTCGGCGACCTTGGCCAGCGTGGTCAGCGTGTCGTCGGTGATCTCGTCCAGCCGCAACGGCACCGCCGACACCAGGCCGCGTTCGGTCTCGGCCAGCACCAGCAGGCCCTCGATCAGTTTCTCGTTGCGCTCGTTGGTGGCCAGCAGCTGGCGGGACAGCAGCTGCAGCTGCTCACCGGTGAGCGCGTCGGCCAGGCTGACCTCGATCAGGGTGCGCTGGGTGGCCAGCGGGGTGCGCAGCTCGTGCGAGGCGTTCGCGGCGAAGCGGCGCTGCGCCTCGTAGCCCTCGGCGACCCGGTCGAGCATCGCGTCGATCGCCTCGGCCAGCCGGCGGGTCTCGTCGCGAGGGCCGGTCGGGTGCAGGCGTACGCCGAGGCTGGTGGGTCCGAGCTGGGCGACGGTGCCGGTCATGGCCCGCAGCGGCGCCAGCGCCCAGCGTCCGGCCAGCCAGATCAGGGCCAGCACGGCCAGCCCGGCGAGCACCAGCTCGGCCCAGGCCACGCCGGTGCTGCTGCCGCAGCCGGAGGCCAGGTTCCGCCAGTCGCCGCGGCCGGCGGCCGGGCCCAGCAAGCCGCCGCGGCCGCAGATCGGCGGCCCACCGCGGTAACGGCGGACGATGTTCTCGCCGGTGTTCAGCGACCACAGGAGATACGCCCACCCCACCGGAATGGCCAGCATCAGCACCGCCGTCACGCGCAGGCGGGCACCCAGGCGCACGGCCTACCCCCCGAACCGGTAACCGACCCGCGGCACGGTCTGGATGAGCGGCGGGTCACCGAGCTTGCGGCGCAGCGTCATGACGGCCACCCGCACGGCGTTGGTGAACGGGTCGGCGTGCTCGTCCCAGGCCTGCTCCAGCAGCGCCTCGGCGCTGACCACTTGACCGCTCGAGCGCATCAGCACCGACAGGACGGCGAACTCCTTCGGTGTCAGGTCGAGCAGCTGTCCGTCGCGGAAGGCCTGGTGACGCGGGGTGTCCAGCATCACGCCATGCACGTCCAGCACCGGGGCGAAGCCGGCCGGGGGGCGGCGGCTCAGCGCCTGCACCCGAGCGGCCAGCTCGGCGAACGCGAACGGCTTGGTCAGATAGTCGTCGGCGCCCAGCCCGAACCCGTCCACCCGGTCGCGGATGCCCCCGGCCGCGGTCAGGATCAGGATCCGGGTGCCCAGCTCGGACCGCACGATCCACCGGCACACCTCGTCGCCGGTGCGGCCGGGCATGTCGCGATCGAGCACCGCCACCGCGTACTCGTTCACGCCGAGCCGCTCCAGCGCGGCGTCGCCGTCGTAGCAGACGTCGACCGCCATGGACAGCTTGCGCAGCCCGTCGGCGACCGTGTCGGCGAGCAGCCGCTCGTCGTCGGCCAGTAGTACGCGCACGGATCAGCTCCCGAATCTCATCATCGACCGGCCCCAGGATCGTCGGCCGGGCATAAGCGGGTCATAAGGACGACGCGAACGTCGACGATAGCGACCGTTTGCGAGCGTCGGCGGTCATGATCACTGAACAGCTCGGCCCCAGGACCTACCGCCGACGGCTGTCCCGGGGGCGGCGCGTCGCGTGTACGACGGTCGCGGTCGCCGCGCTGCTGGCGGTAGCGGGCGGCTGCGCGGGCTTCGCGATCCGTAGCCACCGCGTGTACGGCCCGCCCGGCCCCGGCCAGACCTCCTACCAGATCGGTGCCGGGCCGGTCGTGTCGAGCCTCGGCCAGCAGCCGGTGCCGATCGCCAGCCTGGCCAAGGTCATGACCGCCTACCTGGTGCTACGCGACCGGCACGACGTGACCATCACGGTCACCGACGATGACGTGGCAGACACCGAACGCCGGGCCCGGCACGACGAGTCGGTCGTGCACGTCGCCGCCGGCGAGACGCTGACCGAGCGGCAGGCCCTGATCGCGATCTTGCTGCCGTCGGCGAACAACGTGGCCGCGATGCTGTCCCGCGCCTCGGCGGGATCGCAGGAGGCGTTCGTCGCGCGGATGAACGACATGGCCCACGCGCTGGGCATGCGGCACACCACGTACACCGATCCGAGCGGCTTCGACGAGGACACCCGCTCGACAGCCGACGACCAGCTCATCCTGGCCCAGCACGCCATGCAGCTGCCCGAGTTCGCGTCGCTGGTGGCCCTGCGCAGCGCCGAGCTGCCGGCGGCAGGCACTGTCCACAACACCGACTCGCTGCTCGGCAGGGACGGCTTCGTCGGCATCAAGACCGGCTCGGACGACGCCGCCGGAGGCTGCTTCATGTTCCGAGTGCACCGCCGGGGCGCCGACCTGACCGGTGTGGTGCTCGGTCGGCCCGGCCACGACCTGGCCGCCGCGGGACTGAACGCCGCCCGGGACCTGGCCGCTTCGGTGACCTAGCGCCGGGGTGCCCACTCGGTGGCGGTGGGCGGGCCGACTCAGGCCCACTCGCCGCGACGTAGGTCGTCAAGCCGTCCCCTGCGGTCGTAGCCGGTGCGATCATGAGTCGTGCCGAACCGTCGCCTGTCCGCCGACCTTGTTGCCGGGCTCGGCGGGATAGCCGCCGGCGCCGCCGTCACCGTGCTGGTGCACGCGCCGCGTACGCGCCCGCTCGTCCAGCGCGTCGATGAGGGCTGGTATCGGGCGGTGCAGCGTACCCACGCCGCTCCCCGCGAGGCCGCGTCCCGCACTCTGGACGTCGCGTTCGGCACCACGGTCGACTGGACCGTCCGACTGGCCGTGACGGGGCAGCTGCTGCGCGCCCGTCGGTGGTCGGCACTGGCCGGGTGGGCGGCGACGGTCGCGCTCGGCGAGGTCTCGGTGGGACCGCTGAAGTCGGCGGTCGACCGGCCGCGTCCAGGCGCCGCCATGACGAGGACGTCGATGGCCTCGTACCCGTCCGGTCATGCTCTGGCCGCCGCGACAACGGCGCCCGGCATCGTCATCGCGCTGGTCCCGCCCGGCCGGACCCGGCGGCGCCTGCTCGCCGTCGCCATCCCGCTCGCCGGCGCCACGGCGCTGAGCCGCACGTTCCTCAACGCGCACTGGCTGTCCGACGTGATCGGCGGCTTCGCCCTCGGCACCGGCTACGCGTTCGCGGCCCCCGCGGTAGTCGAACTCGTCCGCTCCGCTCGGCAACACTCACCGGCCAGCCGTCGTCCCTCGTACCGCAGAATCCTTCGTCCGGACGTCCGAGCCTTGTGGACGGCATAGGACCTGGAGGCGACCCGCCCCTGGCACGGGGGGACCAAAGGCGGGTCGCTGGCACGGCAGGGTACCCGCGAGTAACACACGGGCAAAGGCGTTCCCGCTCGCCCCCGATGGGAGCAGGACCGCTCCCGGCGATCTTTCCGCGAGCCGAGCCGGCGAGCCTCGCCTCAATGGGATGATTCGGCCGAGCCGCAGCCGCCTGACGTCCGACGCCGCCCCGAGCGGCACGGGGGTGGGACCCATGCGCTAGGAGTCGGCATTCTCCACCCGTCCGGGCCGCCGGCCGGCCCGCCGCAGGTCTTCAACAAAGACAACATCGACAACTTCAAGTTCTGACCGAACGAGCCTGCGCCGCGGCGGTCGTTGCGGCGCAGGCTCCCCGCCCGAGGACCTGTCGTGAACCGACGACAACTTTGCTCTCTCCCCGAGGTCTTCCACCTCGAGGACCAACTCGCCCGCCTGCGCCCGGGCAACACCGAGGAAGCCTTCCATGCCTGACATCAACGCGGTCAAGGACGCCCTGCGTCGCCAACGGATCGAGACGCCGTCGTGGGGTTTCGGCAACTCCGGAACCCGCTTCAAGGTATTCGGGCAGCCGGGTGTGCCGCGCGATCCCTTCGAGAAGATTCAGGACGCCGCGCAGGTGCACCGGTACACCGGCGTAGCACCCAGTGTCTCGCTCCACATCCCCTGGGACCGCGTCGACGACTACACCAAGCTCAGCGACCACGCCGCAGACAACGGCGTACGGATCGGCGTGATCAACAGCAACGTGTTCCAGGATGACGACTACATGCTCGGCAGCGTCGCCAACCCGGACCCGCGAGTCCGATCCAAGGCGCTGGCTCATCTGCTCGAGTGTGTGGACATCATGGATGCCACCGGCTCCCACGATCTCAAGCTGTGGTTCGCCGACGGCACCAACTACCCGGGCCAGGACAACATCCGGGCTCGCCAGGACCGCCTTCAAGAGGCACTGCAGGCCGTGTACGACCGGCTGGGCGAGCACCAACGAATGCTGCTCGAGTACAAGCTGTTCGAACCCTCGTTCTACACGATGGACGTGCCGGATTGGGGCACCGCGTTCGCGCACTGCCTGTGGCTGGGTGAGAAGGCCAAGGTCGTCGTCGACACCGGGCACCACGCCCCTGGCACCAACATCGAGTTCATCGTCGCGATCTTGCTGCGTGCCGGCAAGTTGGGAGCATTCGACTTCAACTCCCGTTTCTACGCCGACGACGATCTCATGGTCGGTGCCGCCGACCCGTTCCAGTTGTTCCGGATCATGTTCGAGGTTGTCCTGGCCGGCGCACTGAACACCGACGTCGAGTTCATGCTCGATCAGTGTCACAACATCGAGCCGAAGATCCCCGCCCAGATCAGATCGGTCATGAACGCGCAGGAGGCCACGGCAAAGGCGCTCATGGTCGATCAGACAGTCCTGGCGCAGGCGCAGCGAGCCGGTGACGTGCTCGGCGCGAACGCCGTCCTCATGGACGCGTACAACACCGATGTGCGGCCGCTCCTGGCAGAACTCCGTGAGGAGACGGGGTTGGACGCGGACCCGCTGGCCGCCTACTCGGCCTCCGGCTACGGCGAGCGGATCAGAGCCGATCGGGTCGGCGGCGCGGCGGCAGGTTGGGGGGCCTGACGGGACGTGCTCGAGACCATGACCGGCCTGCGCATCCCCGTCGACGCCGGCGTCGCGAGCGCCGTCCCGCTGTAGGGGACATTCGTGCGTGCGCAGCAGCACATCGCCGTCGACCTCGGGGCATCCAGCGGCCGAGTGATCGTCGGCAACGTCGGCCCCGACGTTCTGAACATCCGGGAGCTGCACCGCTTCGGCAACGGGCCGGTGCGACTGCCGGATGGTCTGCACTGGGATGTGCTCGGCATGTACCGGGAGGTGCTGGCCGGGCTTCAGTCCGCGACGCGGTCGTCGGAGCCCCCCGCCAGCGTCGCCATCGACTCCTGGGGAGTCGACTACGGCCTGGTCGACGAGTCCGGTGCCCTCGTCGGGGAGCCCTACTCCTATCGGGATGACCGTACGGCCGGCACGGCGGCGGCCACCCATGCCCGTATCGACCCAGCCCGCCTCTACGCGATCAACGGTCTACAGGAGTTGCCGTTCACGACGATCTATCAGCTGGCCGCAGAACAAGGCACCGGCCGACTCGAACGGGCCTCCTCGATGTTGCTCATCGCCGACCTGCTCGGCTTCTGGCTGACCGGAGAGAGGGTCGCGGAGGCGACCAACGCTTCCACCACCGGCCTGTTCAACGCGACCCACGCCACCTGGTCAGCTGAGGTTGCAGACGCCGTAGGGCTGGACGAGCGACTGCTTCCCCCGCTGCGCGAGCCGGGGCGGCCCCTGGGCCCGCTGCGTGCCGACGTCGCCGCGGAGATGGGCCTACCCACGCGGCTCCAGGCCGTGCTGGTCGGCTCGCACGACACCGCCTCTGCCGTTGTCGGGGTGCCAGCCGAGGGAGACGCCTGGGCCTACCTTTCGTGCGGAACCTGGTCGCTGGTCGGCCTCGAACTCGAGCGACCACTCCTGTCGGACCGGAGTCGCGCCGCGAATTTCACGAACGAGCGCGGTGTCGGTGGCACCATCCGCTACCTGCGCAACGTCATGGGACTGTGGCTTCTGCAGGAGTCCGTGCGTACCTGGCAGCAGCACGGCCTGACCGATACCCTCCCGGCTCTGGTCGACCGGTCCGGCGACATGGCACCCGGAGGGCCGGTGTTCGATGTGGACGACGCCGTCTTCCTGCCACCCGGTGACATGCCCACCCGCATCCAGGACGCTTGCCTTCGGTGCGACCAACCCGTCCCCACCGAGCCGGTCGCCATCGTCCGGTGCATCCTCGACAGCCTGGCCGCCGCGTACGCCCGCGCCGTCGACGACCTACGCCGACTCACCGGCCGGGAGATCCGCGTCCTTCACCTCGTCGGTGGGGGCGCTCGCAATGCTGTTCTCTGCCGGCTCACGGCCGACGCCTGCGGCATCCCGGTTCTGGCCGGACCGGTCGAGGCCACCGCTGTGGGCAACCTGCTCGTCCAGGCAAGCACCGCCGGCGCTGTACGGGGCGATGTGGAGACGCTTCGGGCTCTGATCCGCAAGACCCACGAGCCGCGGCGCTATGAACCGCAGCCGAGGCGTCGGGCGGGCTGACGGCGCCGGTGTTGCTTGGCCTATCAAGACTTGGCCGCGCCGGCGACGGCCGCCGCGACGGCGCTGTGGCGTGTCCCCTGGGTTGGCTCAGATGTTGGAGGCGTCTGGTGGCAGGTCCTGGGGCGGCTGAGGAGAGCCGCCTTCGCCGTCGGAACGCGGGCAGGGCAGGCCGATCGTGTAGGCGGTCATCGACAGCGAGCCGTACGCGTAGCCGTCGACGAGCACGTCGGTGTCCGGTGTTTGGGCCGCTCCGGCGAGGCCGGCGAGGTAGAGCGCGGGAATGAAGTGGTCCGGGGTCGGCACGGCGCGAGCGAAGTCTCGGTGAGCGTCGAGCGTGCCCAGCTCGGTCGGATCGGTCAGCATCCGGGTCTTCGCATCTTCGTCGAACCGCTGCGCCCAGTCGTACCCGTGGTCGGCGAGCTGCCAATCCATGCCGCGTAGGTTGTGTACGACGTTGCCGCTCGCGACGACCAGCACCCCGCGCTCCCGCAACGGCGCCAGCTTCGCGCCGAGCTGCAAGTGGTAATCCATCGGCTTGTCGGCGTTGATGCTCAGCTGCACGACCGGGATCGATGCATCCGGGAACGCGTGCACCAGGACCGACCAGGTGCCATGGTCGATGCCCCAGCTGTCGAGGTCGGCGCCGACCCAGGTCGGGTGCACGACCTCGGCGATCTCGGCGGCGAGGTCCGGCAGTCCGGGCGCGGGATACTGGACGTCGAAGAGGGCCGGCGGGAAACCGTAGAAGTCGTGGATGGTCCGCGGCCGCGGCATCGCGGTGACGGCGGTGGCGTTGATGTACCAGTGCGCGCTGACCACGAGAATCGCCCGTGGCGGCGGCACGGCGGCGCCGAACGCCCGCCAGGCTGTGGTGTAGCGGTTGATCTCCAGCGCGTTCATCGGGTTGCCGTGCCCGAAGAACGCCGCGGGCATGAGACCGTCTGCGGCCATCGTCATCTCCCTCCAACCCGTGGACCCATTGTGCCGGGCCGGCACCCGGCTGAGGCTCAGCCCGCCGCGGCCTCGCCGAGGCGGTGTACGCGCAGCAGGTTGGTCCGGCCCGCCACCGACGGCGGGCTGCCGGCGACGACCACGACGAGGTCGCCCGGCCGCCCGCGGCCGGTGCTCAGCAACGCGTCCTGCACTGCGGCGACCATGTCATCGGTATTCGCGACGGCAGGCGTCAGGTGCGTCTCGACGCCCCAGGACAGGGTCAGCCGGCCCCGTACGGCCGGGTCCGGGGTGAACGCGATGACCGGCGTGCGGGCCCGGTGCCGGGCCAGCCGGCGGGCGGTGTCGCCGGTCTGGGTGAACGCGGCCAGCACCGCGTCGAGCTCGGCGACCGCCTCGGGCTTCTCCAGCTTCGCGAGCACCGGCACCGCGCTGCACCGCTCGGCCAGCACTTCCCGGACCGGCCCGGCATCGGCCGCGGACCGGACGAACGACAGCGCGACCAGGTCCACCCCGAGCCCGAGCGCGAACCGCAGATCGTCGGCGTCCTTGCCGGACAGCGCCGGCTCGCTCACCGCGATGCCCGGCAAGGACAGGCCCTTGTGGTCGGACACCGGGCCGCCCTCGGTCACCTCGCAGACCACGTCCGGACCGGGGACGGCGACGACGACCAGCCCAACGTTGCCGTCGTCGACCAGCAGTCGGTCACCGGGCGAGACGTCCTCGGCCAGCCGCCGGTACGTCGTCGAGACCCGCTGCGCGGTGCCGGGCACGTCCTCGACGGTGATCGTGACCCGGTCGCCGGCGCGCCACTCGACCGGCCCGTCGGCGAACCTGCCGAGCCGGATCTTCGGGCCCTGCAGGTCGGCGAGCAGGCCGACCGGGCGGCCGGCCCCGCGGCCGCCCGCCGCACCCGCTCGGCCGCCCGCTCGTGGTCAGCGTGGCTGCCATGGCTGAAGTTCAGCCGAGCGACGCCCATGCCCGCCTCGACCAGCGCGGCGACCCGCTGCTGCGACGCCGTCGCCGGCCCGAGCGTGCACACGATCTTCGTCCGCCCGGTCACCGCACGACCGTACCGAGAGCACGCCGCTCGACCAGGACGACGGCGTCAAGGCGGCAGCGCGGTCGTCCGAGGCGACAGGTACGCGGCTCAGCCCGGTGGATTGCTGCCGGCGCGGCGGAGTGCGTCTTCGATGGTGGCCTCGGCCTCGCGGCGGCCTTGCCAGCCGCGCGCCTCGCCCTGCTTGCCTGGTTCGAGGTCCTTGTAGACGTCGAAGAAGTGGCTGATCTCGCCCAGCAGATGCTCCGGCACGTCGGTGAGATCTTCCATCGCCGCCTGCCGCACGTCGTCCGCGGGGACCGCCAGGACCTTCGCGTCCGGGCCCTGCTCGTCCTTCATCCAGAACACCGCCACCGGCCGTACCGAGATCACGCAGCCGGGGAACGTCGGCGACTGGACGAGGACGAGGACGTCGAGGGGATCGCCGTCCTCGGCCAGGGTGCCCGGGAAGAAGCCGTAGTCGCTGGGGTACGAGGTAGCCGTGAACAGGGTCCGGTCGAGCCGGATCCGGCCGAGTTCGTGATCCATCTCGTACTTGTTCCGGGAGCCTTGCGGGACCTCGATCACCGCGTCGATCCGCACCTGGACCCTCCTGTGTCATCCCGGAGATTGCCGTGCCTACCCGGGCATCTCGCCGGTTTCGATCAGGTGCTCGGCGACATCGACGAGTTTGCTGTTCAGCCGCTGGGATGCGCGACGGAGCAGGTCGAAGGCGTCACCGGCGGAGAGCCGCTGGCGTTCCATGAGAATGCCCTTGGCCTGTCCGATGACGTCGCGCGTGCTCAGCGCCCGGTGCAGCGCGGCTTCGCGATGGTCGACTTCCTCGCGGCGGTGCGCCGTCGCCACCGCCACCGAGAGGTACGCCGCCAGGATCGAGCCGAACTCCTGATCTTCGTCGCTGAACGCCGCGGGGGTTGCGCTGTAGAGGCTGAACGTGCCGAGCGGCGACCACTGGGCCGGCTGTTGCACGAACAGGCCGTGGCTCAGGCAGCTGGCGACCCCGAGCTGGGCGGCGGTGGCCGCGAGGACCGGCCACCGCGGCGAGTCGGCCAGGTCGGGCGCGTAAACGGGATTCTCGGACTGCAGCGCCTCGGTGGCCGGCCCGATCCAGGTGCCGAACTGGATGTCGTCGAGCTCGGCGGCGACCGCGTCATCGCTCACGGCGTCGACGGTCCGGCCATGGCGCCACAGCGTGACGCTGGCCCAGTCGCATCCGGCTACCGCAGTCGTGGCGAATTTCAGCACCTGGCGGAGCACGCCGGTCACGTCCTCCGAGTCGAACAGCTGCCGGGCGAGTTGGGCGAAGCTGGCCACCAGCGTCGGTCCGTACGCGTCCGGACGCCAGGAGGCGCCGGTGTGGGAACGTTCTTTCGCTGCGGCCCACCGACGGGCCGCCGCTGCTTCGCGTCGCTGGGCCGCCTGCGCCGCTTGTTCCTGGTCGGCCGGAGCCCATGATGCACAAGCTCGGCCGCCGGCTCGCCGGCGTTCGTCGAACCGCCGCTCCCGGTCCAGCCCGACGCGCTCCCGGTCGTCAGCCAGACGCTCGCGCAGCCCCGCGGTCTCGTCGCGCTCGTCTGCGACCTTGCCTCGTTCGGCGGCGAGCTCGTCCCGTTCGGCCGCGATGAAGTCACGCCGATCCGCCAGCCATGCTCTTTCCTCGGCGTCGGCGGTCTGCTCGGCGTGCTCGGCGGCGGCGGTCCGGGCGCCGCCAGCGGCATTGCGGGTCATGCGTGCGCTGACCCGGTCAGCTTTCTGCCGTGCCCGCAGCAACTCGGCTTCGGCCCGCCGGGCGCCGGCCTCAGCACGGCTGAGCGCGGCCTGCGCCTCGGCCACTTCCGCCGCGGCGAGCTCGTCCTCAGAGGAGACCTGCCTCGGCACGTCCGCTTCGCGGCGGTCCAGCAGGTACTTATGGCGGTCGGCCAACCGTTCCCGCTCGTCGGCCAGCGCCTCCCGCTCGTCCGCGAGTCGTTCCCGCTCATCCGCCAGCCGCTCCCGCTCGTCAGCGCCGGCTTGCCACAGGTCGGCGCGGCTCATCCGCTCCACCGGTGCCATTGCGACCTCCGGCGGTGCCGGCCGCTCGCTACCGGTCACCGACAGTCCCCTTAGAACTGTCGCGGCAGGGCCGGCGCGCCAACAGCGGCTCCAGCCCCGCGAGCCGGAACACGCGAGCCGGTTCGCCCTGCAAGCCGTCGACCCGAAGGACGCGACCACGAGCTTTCGCGGCCTTCCAGGCGTTGACGATGACGCCGACGCTGTAGGCGTCGATGAATCCCAGCTCGGACATGTCCAGCACGATCGTCGGCGCGGGGCCCGACTCCGCTACCCGCAGCAGCAGCGACTCCAACCCCTTTACCGCGATGTCCAGCTCGCCGGCCAGAGAAACGACAACGGCACCGTCCCCGCACCGTTGCGAGCAACGAAAAGAGGCCGGCGCGCTGTGCGGAACACCGACCTCGTATTTCACCATTGTGACACCAACCATCTCTCATCAAGCGTTGGCTGGGTCAACAACCGGACCCAGCATCCCTCTCCAACAGACATGGCGCAAGTGGAGACGGAGCTGCGATACATTCCACGACCGGTCGCGCGGTCTCCGCTTCCCGGGTCCTCGAGGTACGTGAGGCGGCCGGAGGTCGCATAGGCGGCGATGTCGCGACCCGTATCCATCCGTTGCACACGAAGGCGCTGTCCGAGGTCGCCCGAGAAACAATCTGCCCCGTTCAGCGTGATGACGGTCGAGTAGCGCAGTTCCAAGTGGTGAGCGGCCCGCCTCCGGTTACCAGACGCTCCGGGGCGGGCCTCTCACCTGCTCGGACCGGCCGAGGTCGTCGTACGCGGGGTGCTGCACGTCCTCGGCGAGGACGAGCGGCGGCGAACCGTCGCCGGCCAGGTCGTCCCCGGCGCCGTCGGCGGTGATGTCCGTCTGCCGGAAGGCGATCCGCCCGACGCTCCGCGACTCTCGCCGGGCGAGCTCGACCGCCGCCGGCGACACGTCGATGCCGAGCACTCGCCGGCGCGGGGGTTACCCGCCTGTGAGTTGCCACCTCGGCGGAACGGCTGGGACTGGATCGATCCACGTCACTCGGAATCGGGTCGGCGGCGGTCGTGTTGAACAAGGTGTGCCGCGTTATGCGCGGCCGACGAGAGGCGCAGCTGAGGAGGATCCGGTGGCAGTCACGGGCAGAAGTACGAGGACCGGACGGCACCGTGTAGTGATCGTCGGGTCCGGTTTCGGCGGGCTGTTCGCCGCCAAGGAGCTCAAGGACGCCGACGTCGACGTCACGCTGATCAGCCGGACGACGCATCACCTGTTCCAGCCGCTGCTGTACCAGGTGGCGACCGGCATCCTGTCCGAGGGAGAGATCGCGCCGGCCACCCGCGAGGTGCTGCGCAAGCAGCAGAACCTCGACGTGCTGCTCGGCGACGTCTACGAGATCGACCTCGCCGCACGGACCGTCACATCGCGCGCGCTCGACCTGACCACGGTCACCCCGTACGACAGCCTCATCGTCGCCGCCGGTGCGAGGACCTCCTACTTCGGCAACGATCAGTACGCGCTCGACGCTCCGGGCCTCAAGACCGTCGACGATGCGCTCGAGCTGCGGGGCCGGATCCTGGGCGCATTCGAGCTGGCGAACCTCGCGACCGACCCGGCCGAGGTCCAGCGGCTGATGACGTTCGTCGTGGTCGGCGCCGGCCCCACCGGCGTCGAGATGGCGGGACAGATCGCCGAGCTGGCGCGTACGACGCTGCGCCGGGACTTCGCGCGGATCGACACCGGCCAGGCACGGGTCCTGCTGGTGGACGGTCAGTCGGGCGTCCTGACCTCGTTCGGACCGAAGGTCTCGGCGCAGGCCGCCGAGCAGCTCGCCCGCCTCGGCATCGACGTGTGGCTGAACACCCTCGTCACGTCGGTCGACGAGCGCGGCATCCAGGTCAGGGACGGCTCCGGCCGGGTCGACCGCATCGACGCCAACGTCGTCGTGTGGGCCGCCGGCGTACGTGCGTCGGGTCTGGCGGCCACGATCGCCGACCAGGCCGGCGTCGAGGTCGACCGGGCCGGCCGCATCCCGGTCAACCCCGACGTCACCGTCGCCGGTCACCCGGAGGTCTTCGTGATCGGCGACATGATGACCCTGGACCGGCTGCCCGGAGTCTCCCAGGTCGCGATGCAGCAGGGCCGGTACGCGGCGAGGACGATCAAGCGCCGACTGGCCGGCCGGGAACCACTGCCGCCGTTCCACTACGTCGACAAGGGATCGATGGCGACGATCTCCCGCTTCTCCGCCGTCGGCGACATCGGCCCGCTGCAGTTCGGCGGCCTGCGCTTCGCCGGGTTCGTCGCCTGGCTGCTGTGGCTGGGTGTCCACATCTTCTATCTGGTCGGCTTCAAGAACCGCGTCACCACGCTCCTGCACTGGGCGGTGACCTTCCTCGGCCGCGGCCGTCCACAAAGGACCATCACCCATCAGCAGGCCGTCGGCCGGGCCGCACTCCACCACCTCGACGTCCCGCATCTCGGCGTTCTGCAGAGGCCCTCGCCGGTCCGAGCGGACGCGGGTCAGCACTCCGGGCGTACGCCGGCAGGCACCGCGTCGGGCCGGTGACCGCGCGGGGTCGCGGAGCCGATGGCCGGCCGGACGACCCAGGAACTGCGGGCCTCCGGGGAGACGGCCCGTAAACGCGACCTCTGTCAGCCAGGGTGCGGTTGCCGTACTCGGGCCGTGCGTGATCAGGAAGGCTATGGCAGCCTGTCGTCAGATATGGAGGATGATTCGGCGGTGGACCACGATCTGGTGTCGCTGCCGGCCGATGGACGTGCGGCCGGCATGGCCCGTTCGGTCGTGCGCAGTCGCCTCCGCGAGTGGAAGCTGGACGAGCTTCTCGATTCGGCGGTGCTGCTGACCTCCGAGATCGTCACCAATGTCATCGTGCACACCGCGTCGGCTCCGGAACTCGAGCTGAGCCGTGCCGGTGCGGGTCTACTGGTGAGCGTCGTCGACGGATCTCCCGTACCCCCTCGTCGTCGCTTGCACTCGGCGACCGCGACCACCGGCCGTGGCCTCGAGATGCTTCAGGACCTGGCGAACGACTGGGGCTGGACCCCGGTCCGTGACGGCAAGGCAGTGTGGTTCCTTCTCGTCGGCGACGGTATCAACCCACGGTCGAAGCCGCCGTCCCCGCCGCGGCCGTCTTCGAATGCCGCGTCCGCATTTCCGGAGTCCTCGCCGCTAGGGCGCTATGCGCCGTCGGCGGACGCCGGTGATCTGATCACGGTTGAGTTGCTCGGTGTACCGGTGCGCGTTCTGGCAGCTTCCCGGGAGCACCACGACGGACTCATGCGGGAATTCCGCATAATGGCGCTCTCGGACAGCCCGGATCATGGCCTGCCGGCACGGCTGGTGGAGCTGACCCAAACGCTGGGCAGGGGGTTCTCCGCAGCCCGGTCACGCCCCGACGAGGACTTCGAACAGGCGGTTCTGCGGGGGCTGGACAGGGTCGACCTCGTGTACCAGGTCCCGCCGGCTGCCGGCGACGGCGCCGCCCGGCTGGAGGAGCTGATGAATGAGGCCGACGAGTTCTGCCGCTCCCCGTACCTGATCACACTGGCCCGTACGCCGGTCATGATCCGCTTCGGGCGCTGGTATCTGGCCCAGTTCCGTGAACAGATCGCAGGTCGCCCGGCAACCCGATGGGACGGTCCGCTGGACCCGTAGGAACCGCAGGTGGTTCTCCTCCTGACGGCGACGCAACTGGCCGCGGTCTCCCGGCTCGCCTGACCGCCGCGTCGCGGCGAGCCGCCGCGAGCCGTCACCGGCCTGGGTGGCGGCTCAGCGGAGGCCGAAGGCGGTGCTGAGCGAGGGCGAGCCGGCGGCCTGCCGGAGCGGTGGGGTGCCGGTGAGCTCAGCCGCGTAGCGGGTCCAGCAGTAGTGAGTGCAGTTCGCGGCGGAGACGACGTGCCGGACCCCGGGTGCGATCAGGGTGGTGAGCACGGTGTTGGGACCGGATCCCTCGGCCTCGTCGAAGGTCACGACGACCGCCAGCCGCCCGGCTCGGAAATCCGGACCGTCCATGATCACGGGTAGCCAGCCGCGCAGCCAGTCGTCGGCTACCCGCAGCGGGCAGTTGTGCGCGTCGTTGCAGAGGTCGGGGGTCACCCAGCCGAGGGTGGGCAGCGTTCCGGCCGTCACGTCGTCGTGCAGAGCACCGGCCGACGGGGTGCCCGCGGGCACGTCGTAGGCCTGGCAGTGGGCGCGCGCGGCCGGGTCGGCGAAGTACGTCCAGGGGTTGTGCCGGACGGCGTACCGGCGGCTGTTCGACAACGCGCAGGGCGAGGGCATCGCCTCGATGTATGCCTTGGCGGTCCGGCCGGCGGAGATCGCCTGGTCGAACACCGACGGGCCCGGCAGAGGGTGCGCGGCCGGCGACGCGTCGTCGGTCACCCCGAACGTCGAGCCGCCGGCCAGGGCCAGGTAGTTCGGCAGCGACGGGTGGGCCAGGGCGCTGTAGGCGCGGGTACGGCCGTAGTTCGCGGACAGTTCGGCGAGGTAGGGCATCCGGGCCAGCGCCGTCTGCTCGCTGTGGTTCTCCTCGACGATGGTGAGCAACTTCGCCGGCCGGCTCGCGGTCGCGGATCCACGCGGACTCGCGACCGAGGGCGAGGTGGCCGGTGCCGACGGCGACGCCACCGACGGCGCGGACACCTCGGGCCCGGCGCCGGGACCGGGGCCGGCACAGCCGGTGACCAGCATGGCGAGGGCGACGCCGAGCATCGCGACCATCCGCTTCATCGATCCACCGTATTCGCCGCCGCACACCCGCGGTCTACGACTGACCCGGAACGCCGCGATGACCCGCGGCCCGGAGGCTGCGGGGCACCGCGTCCATCCAGAGGTGCTCGGCGTGACACGTCAGCGTGCCAGCAGGTCCGCGGGGACGTGCCCGGCCAGGGTGGAGGTGATGGCGGCGGCCTGGTCGTGGGCCTGGCGGATCGCCTCGACCGGCCCGTGCTTGTCGGTCGCCGCGGTGCAGTGCTCGACCAGCAGCGACATCCGCTCGTGCAACAGCGCCCACGCGGGCTCCCGCCAGGGCACCAGGTTGCCCATCGCGTAGTACATCTGGAAGCCGAAGCCGGCGGTACGGCCCGGATGGTCCGGGCCGATCGGCAGCCGGGTGAGCGCCGCCGCGAGCGGCCGGACCACTCCGGTCATCGCCTGGATCGCCCCGCCCAACAGGACGCCGAGCTGCTCGTCGGTCTCGTCGGTGTGGGTGAAGAATCGCAGCAGCAGCTGGAGCACCGTCTCGTAGCCGAGGCCGGCCAGCTCGGCGACGTGCAGGGTGAACGGATCGGTGATCACCGCCTGCGGCGCGGCGATGTCGAACGGCTGGCGGGTGAACGCGGCCGCCACCGGGTGGGCCGGCTCGAACGCCGGGTCGCGCTCCCGCAGCGCGTGGTACTCCTCGAAGATGCCGAGGAACCGGCCGTAGTGCGCCTGCCGCCAGTCCCCGCGGGCACCCTCTCCCTGCTCGATGATCTCCTCCACCGCGGCGACGCCGGAGGCCAGGTCGGTGACCGCGACCAGCTGTGGCCACCGGACGAGCTCCGGGGTCGCCTGGGCGCGCGGCGAGCCGACGAACACCGCCCGCTCGCCGAACCGGTCGACCAGCCCCCGCAGCCCGGCGGCGATGCCCCGGTACAGGTGGCCCACCGTGCGGTACTCCTGGCCGCGCGGCAGCAGTTCGTCCGCCGCCATCGGGTCGCGCGGCGGCGCCGTCGGGACGAAGCCCTCCGCGTCCTGCAGCTCCATCCCCTCCGGTCGTTCCAAGTAGAGGAAGTGCCGCAGCGATCGCTCGCCGAACGGCAGCAGGTCCAGCTGCACGCCGGACGGGAAGTACCCGGAGCGCTGGGGGAAGTTGGGCCGGCCCAGGTACGGCGCGGCGCCGATGGCGGACATGAGGTTCGCGACCAGCGCGAGGTGCAGCATCTCCTCGACGGCGATGCCGCGCAGCGTGCGCCTCCACCGGTCCACCGTGCCCGCCTGCTCCGCGGTCAGCCCGTCGGCGGTGCCGTCTTTCAGGCTGAACTCGGCGTACAGGTACTGACACATGATCATGTGTTCGAGCTGGGCGGCCTCGGCCAGCAGCCACCACAGGTGCTCCCGGTCCGACACCACGAGCCTGGGTTCCGCCATGACCGCGATTCTCGACACGTCGATTACATGCTTACAACCAAATTCGACGAAGTATTCGGATGAGGAGGGGCCGGTGCGGTCCGCAGGCGCCCGCGCGGGTGGTGGTCCAGGATGCCCTGGTGCGCGCGTCGGTGCCGGTGCTGCTCCTCGTCGGGGTGCTGGCATTCGCGGTGGCGCGCCCGCGTGGTCTGCCGGAGGTGGTGGCGGCGGCTCCGGCGGCGCTGCTGGTGGTGCTGCTCGGGCTGGTGTCGTGGCCCGAGACGGGCGCCGAGCTGGTCACACTGACCCCGACGGTGGGCTTCCTGGCCGCGGTGCTCGTGCTGGCGCACCTGGCCGACGAGGAGGGAGTGTTCGGCTTCGCCGGCGCGGTGGTCGGGCGCCTGAGCCGGGGGTCGCCGCAGCGCCTGCTCGGGCTGGTGTTCGCGGTGGCATCGGTGGTCACCGCCGTGCTGAGCCTGGACGCCACGGTCGTGCTGTTGACGCCGGTCGTGCTGGCCACGGTGACCCGCTCCGGCATGCGCGCCAAGCCGCACGTGTACGCGTGCGGTCATCTGGCCAACTCCGCGTCGCTGCTGCTGCCGGTGTCGAACCTGACGAACCTGCTGGCGTTCGGTGCGACCGGACTGAGCTTCGCCGGCTTTGCCGCGCTGATGGCGTTGCCCTGGGTGACGGTGATCGGCACGGAGTACGCGGTCTTCCGCTGGGTGTTCGCCGACGACCTGCATACGCCCGCGGCCCCAGGGTCGATCCCGCCGGCGGCCGGTACGCCGTGGTTCGCGCTGGGAGTCCTCGCCGCGACGCTGGTCGGGTTCGGACTGGCCGAACCGGCCGGCGTGCAGCCGGTGTGGATCGCCGCCGCCGGAGCAGCGGTGCTGGCCGCCCGCCGCCTGCGCCGGGAGCCGGTCGCCGAGGCGGCCCGGCTGCTGCGAGCGGCCAACCTGCCGTTCTGCGGCTTCGTGTTCGCCCTCGGAGTGGTCGTCCTCGCGGTGCGCGCCGGGCCGGTCGGCGACGCGGTGCGTGCGCTGGTCCCCACGGGCGCCGACTTCGCCGGCCTCCTGGCCGCGGCCGGGTTGGCGGCGGTGCTGGCGAACCTGTTGAACAACCTGCCCGCCACCCTGATGCTGGCGCCGCTCGTCGCCGGCTCGCCAGGGCTGGTCCTGGCCGTGCTGCTCGGGGTGAACCTCGGCCCCAACCTGACCTACGTCGGATCGCTGGCCACCCTGCTGTGGCGGCAGATCCTGCACGCCCGCGACCACGCCCCGGCGGTACGGGAGTTCCTGCGCCTCGGCGCGCTCACGGTCCCGGTCGGTCTGCTCGTCGGGGTGGCGGCCTTGTGGCTGGGCCTGACAGTCTCGGGGACGACGTGAGAGACGGTGCGCGATGAAGATCATCGTCTGGCTGACCGACAGCACCTGGCCGGCATGCGTGGACGCCGCCGCGGACCATCCCGACGCTCAGCTGGTGCTGCTGCACGTCATCGACCCCGACAGTGTCGAGGCGGCCGAGGCGGTCCGGGCGGGGCTGCTCGGCCGGGGAATCCCGGCGACGGCCGCGTACGCGCACCAGACCTTGGTGGAGGCGCAGACCGCGCTCCTGGACGCCGCCGAAGAGCGGCTGGATCGGCCGGCGCAGCGGCTCGCGCTGACCGGACGGGTCGAACGGGAGGTCGTCACCGCCTGCGCCGACGCCGACCTGCTCGTACTGGCCCGCGACGGCGACCACGCCCGGCTCGGCCCGCGCAGCCTCGGGCGCGCCACCAGGTTCGTACTCGACCACGCGCCGTGCCGGGTGCTGCTGGTCTGGCCCGACGAGCCGCCGAGCCTGGCCACCCTGCCCGCGCCGCCGCCCCCGCCACCCGACGGCGGGCCGGCGGGCGGCGGGCCGCCCGGCCCACGCTCCCCGCCGCCGCCACCGGGGCCGCCGCCCCCGCGTCGATCAGGCTGATCCGATCCGAGGCCGGCCGAGCGTCTGTCCGATGTGGACTCCACGGGCGTGCGCTCAACGGCGGGCCGGGGTGAACAGCTCGACCGGGTTGCCGGACGGGTCGTCGAGGACGATCTGCTGGCCGCCGGGGCCGGTGACGATGTCGCTGCGGAACTGGACGCCGGCGGCGCGCAGCCGCTCCACCTCCGCGGCGACGTCGTCGACGATGAAGTGGATGCGGTTCCAGCCGCCGGGGACGGGTCTTGTCCCGTCGGGCATCGGCCGGCCGGCCGAGCTCTTCGGTCCGGCCAGCAGGAGCCGCAGGTTTCCGCGGGTGACGTCGGCGAACGCGGGCAGCATCGCCGTGCGGACGGTGAAGCCGAAATGGGTGGTGTAGAAGTCGATCGACGCCTGGACGTCGTCGACCAGGTAGCGGACGCTGACCATGTCGTCGTCGGGGCCGGTCATTGACGGCTCTCCTCTCTCGGATCGGTCGGGCTCGCCGGTTGGCCCGGCTCGGGTCTAGCCGGGCGGCAAGCCGGTGCTGTACGCGGTTCGGACGGCGTCGATCAGCGCCTCGGGCTCGACGGACTTGTGCAGGTAACCGACGGCGCCGGCGGCGTGGGCCCGGTCGATCTGGCTCTGCCCGTCGAGAGCGGACAGGATGAGCACACGGATGCCGGGGTCCGCGGCCAGGATCTGCCGGGTGGCCTCGATACCGCCGAGCTTGGGCATGCTGACGTCCATCAGGACGACGTCGGGCCGGAGCGCGCGGGCCTGCCATACGGCCTCCTCGCCGTCCACGGCTTCGCCGGCAACCTCGAATCCGTCTGCGGTGCTGAAGATCTGCGCCAGACCGAACCGGATCATCGGGTTGTCGTCGACGATCAGCAGCCGGATCACCGGACCCACCGCCCGGCCTCTGGCGACTGGCCACATCCGGACGGCAGCCGGGTAGACTCGGCTCCTGATATCGGTTCCGTCACTGCTGCGGGGGAGTGGGAGTGCGCGAGTTCCAGCGAGGCGCGGTGCGGCTGCACATCTTGCATCACGCCGCGGAGGCCGAGGTTCACGGTGCCTGGCTGACGCAGGAGCTGGCCCGGCACGGTTACCGCATCAGCCCGGGCACGCTGTATCCGACGCTGCACCGGCTGGAGGCCGACGGCCTGCTGGCTTCGAAGCAGCGGGTGATCGACGGACGGACCCGGCGGATGTACCGGGCGACGGCCGCCGGCAAGCGAGCGCTGACCGACGACCGTCGTGCGCTGGCCGAGCTCGCTCGCGAGCTGCTCGGGTCGGAAGGCTGACCGCACCGGTCCGGACAATCGGATCACGCCCGCGTTCGCCGGGTCGGTCGGCGGATCCCGTACAGGGCGGCGCCGACGGCGAGGACGGCCGCTCCGGCCAGGACCGAGGTGAACGGGACCGCAAACGCCAGGACGAGGCAGCCGAGCAGTCCCACGACCGGGATCACGCGCGGGGGCCGGCCCTCGGCGGCGGTCAGCGTCGCCGCGCTCGCGTTGGCGACCGCGTAGTAGACGAGCACGGCGAACGAGGAGAACCCGATCGCCGACCGCAGGTCAGCCACCGCGCTGACCGCGGCGACGACCAGCCCGACCGCGATCTCCGCGCGATGCGGAACGTGGAACCGCGGATGCACCGCCGCGAGCGCCCGCGGCAGGTGGCCGTCGCGGGCCATGGCCAGTGTGGTCCGCGAGACGCCGAGGATCAGTGCGAGCAGAGACCCCAGTGCGGCGACGGCCGCGCCGATGCTGACCAGCGGCGCCAGCC
>Ga0068856_100000986_pt1 | contig 30397 bp, 28 predicted proteins | sample KBSCornC62_FD_66595 | JGI IMG/M metagenome (GOLD analysis project Ga0068856, IMG submission 66595) | Corn rhizosphere microbial communities from Kellogg Biological Station, Michigan, USA - KBS Corn C6-2 | ecosystem: Host-associated > Plants > Roots > Rhizosphere > Soil ... | reverse complement strand
TGCGACGCCGGAGCGCGCGACCCAGCGCGCGACCAGGTATGCCTCGAGCAGGCTCGCGCTGCCCAAGCCAAGCACCGAGAGCCAGCCGTCCTGATGCAAGGCGCGCGCACCGAAGTTCGCCAGCGCAGCGGCGAGCAGCAGCGCCGGCCATTGCGGGCGCGGCGACGTAACCAGTACGCCGCACAGGAATCCGCTTGCCAGCCACAGGGTCGACAAGCTGCCGGGTTCGCGCGTCAGCGTGATCGAGAGCCATGCGCTGATGCCGACCAGCGACGCCAACGTGATCGCTTTCGCAGGCAAGCTCCAACTTCGCTGCACGCCCTACGCCTCCGCAATCCCTATCGAATGTCGCCGCAACGCAGCGAACGCCAGTCTTCTCCCGGCGGGGAGAAAGCAAGCGACCGGGCGGGGTGTCCATGCAACTCGCTCGCCGCAAAACGCGGCGCCGTCGCCGTCGGCCGCACCGTCGGCGCCCACGCTAGGCACTCGTTACATGCCCGGCAACTGGTCGTGTTGGCAGTGTACGCCCAATCGCTTCTGTGTCTGCGCGGCCGCGCGCGATCCCACGACCGGATTGCCGCGCGCGAATCGGCGATAATGGCGCTCGCGTTCAACCTCGCACTTGCAGGATTCCTCACCCCATCATGCACCGCCGCGATTTTTCCGATCAACCCCGTTTCCTGCTGCTCGCCGGCTTTGCCGTCGCGATCGGCGGCTTGAGCACACTCGGCGCTTGGGTGCTGCTCGCGGCGATCCGGTCTTTCACCAACCTCTTTTTCTTCCAGACGCTCTCGCTCGCCGCGCGCTCGCCGGCCGAGCACACGCTCGGCGCCTGGGTGATCGCGATTCCAGCGCTCGGCGGTCTGATCGTCGGTTTGATCGCACGCTACGGCAGCGAAAAAATCCGCGGCCACGGCATCCCGGAAGCGCTCGAAGCGATCCTGTTCGGCAAAAGCCGCATGTCGCCGAAAGTCGCGGTATTGAAACCGCTCTCGTCCGGCATCGTGATCGGCAGCGGCGGTCCGTTCGGCGCGGAGGGCCCCGTGATCATGACCGGCGGCGCGATCGCCTCGCTGCTGGCGCAAGCCTTCAGCCTGACCGCGGTGGAGCGCAAGGCCTTGCTCGTCGCTGGCGCCTGCGCCGGCATGACGGCGGTGTTCGGAACGCCGCTCGCAGCGGTGCTGCTCGCGGTCGAACTGCTGCTGTTCGAATTGCGGCCGCGCAGCCTGCTGCCGGTCGCGCTCGCTTGTGCCGTGGCCGGTTTCCTGCGACCGCTCTGGCTCGACGGCAACGTGCTGTTCCCGCTGCAGACGCCGCCGGCAGGCGCGCTCGCGTTCTTCTCCGCGGTCGTCGCCGGCATTGCGGCGGGTGCGCTGTCCGGCGCGATGACTTACGCGCTGTACGCAATAGAAGACGGCTTCGCGCGCCTGCCGTTGCATTGGATGTGGTGGCCGGCGCTTGGCGGAATCGTGGTCGGCCTGGGCGGCTGGCTCGAACCGCGCGCGCTCGGCGTCGGCTACGACGTGATCGGAGATTTGCTCAGCAACCACCTGGCGCTGGCTACTGTGGCCGCGCTGCTGCTGGTCAAGACCGTGATCTGGGCGGTCGCGCTCGGCTCCGGAACATCCGGTGGCGTGCTCGCGCCGTTGCTGATGATCGGCGCCGGCCTGGGCTGCGTGCTTGCGCCCTGGCTGCCGGGCGGCACTCCGCAATTGTGGGCGCTCGTGTGCATGGCGGCCACGCTCGGCGGCACCATGCGCGCCCCGCTCACCGCGGTCGTGTTCGCTTTCGGCCTCACCCACGACGGCAACGCGCTGTTGCCGATACTGCTCGGTTCGGCCGTGGCCTATGGCTTTACCGTGATGGTGATGCCGCGCTCGATCCTGACCGAAAAAATCGCGCGCCGCGGCCAGCACGTGTTCCGCGAGTACGGGCTCGATCCGCTCGAGCGCCAGTTCGTCGACGAGGTGATGACGCGCGACGTGATCGCAATCCCCGCCGCGCAACCGATCGGCGCTGTGCTGGCGCAATTTTTCGGCAGCGCGCAGCGGCACCGCGCATTTCCCGTGACCGACGAGGGACGCCTCGTCGGCGTGGCCGATCGCGCCATGTTGCTGGCCGCGGCAAGCACGGGGCCCGAACGGCCGGTGGCGGCGCTGTTCCACGCCGCACCCGCCGTCGCGCTCGCGCAGGAAACCTGCCGTGCCGTCGCATCGCGCATGGCCGCCCTGGGGCTGGAGCGTTTGCCCGTGGTAGAAGCCGGCGCCAGGGAGCACCTGGTCGGCATCGTCAGCCGCAGCGATCTGCTCAAGCCGGCGCAGGCGCTGCACGAGGAAGAAGCACGGCGCGAGCGCTTCCTTCGCCGGCGCGCTTCGCGTAGCTCGCTCGAGTAACCGGCGCAGCACACCGCAGCCCGGAGCGAAAGCTGACGACCCAAAATAAAAACGGGCCGATCCTTTTGGGATCGGCCCGTTCGTTTGGCGTTGGACTTGAGGGCGTCCCGACGCCGGCCGAATCCGTGGCCGTACGCGTCCTGCGCTTGTGGCCTTCCCTGGTTGCCGTCCTGTTGCAATAAGCCGTTTCCTTCTTCGGCGGTACTCGCGTACGGCCGGCCGTAACCCGAGGGGTTGGGTTACGGCGGTCAGGACAGCAATGGACGTGCCAGGCCCGACGGTTGGCCTCCCATGCGGTCCTGCACAGCCCGTTGCGGCGCCGTTTCCGGGGGCCTTCCCCGCGGCCTGTATCGACGGGAAAAAGAAAAGCCGCGCCCGTTTGTTCGGCAGATTGCATTGCAACATGCGTCCGGATCGTGCAGGTTGCCCGGGGGTCGCGTTTTTGCAGCGCAGCCGGATGGGCTTGCCTCCGCCGCGGCCTTCCTGCTTTCATGCGCGATTGGGGATCTCGGAGGAGACCGGCGTGCGCGTACGCAACGGCTTGCGACTCTCGATGGCGGCCGGCCTGGCCGTGTGTTCTGCGGTTGGCTGTGCGGAACGGCCGGGCGCGACGGCGTCGCACGCGCACGTCGGCGGCACCTGGACCTTCGCCGTGTCCGGCGACTCGCGCAACTGCGGCAATATCGTGATGCCGGCGATCGCGGCCGATGCAAAGCGCCACTCGGCCGCGTTTTATTGGCATCTCGGCGACCTGCGTGCGATCTACAAGGCGGACGAGGATTTCCTCGCCGAGCAGCACCTGAAGAAGATGCAGCCAAGCATCAACGATTATCTGTTCTCCGCCTGGAGCGATTTCCGCCAGCACCAGATCGCGCCCTTCGGCACGACGCCCTTCTACATCGGCATCGGCAACCACGAAACGATTGCGCCCAAAACGCGCACGCAATTTCAGATCGAATTCCAGCCCGAGCTCGACCGGCCCGAGCTGCGCGCGCAACGGCAGCACGATCTGGCCGCCAGCCCGCCCATCGGCGACGCGATCGCCCGCACGTACTATCACTGGGTGCAGCACGGCGTGGATTTCATCAATCTCGACAACGCCAGCAACGACGCGTTCGATGCGCGCCAGCTGGTCTGGTTCGACCGCGTGATCGATGCGGACGAAAACGACGCCGCGATCGCGACCGTGGTCGTCGGCATGCACGAGTCGCTGCCGTACAGCGTCTCCAGCAGCCACAGCATGTGCGATTCGGTCGGCGGGCGCGAATCGGGCGTGCGGGTGTACGAGAAGCTGCTGGACGCGCAACGCCGTGGCAAACGCGTGTACCTGCTCGCGAGCCACTCGCATTATTTCCTGTCGAACATCTACGACACGCCGCATTGGCGCGACGCGGGCAAGGTGCTGCCGGGCTGGGTCGTCGGCACCGGCGGTGCGGAACGCTACCTGCTGCCGGAGGGCATCGAGCAAGGCGCGCAGGCGCGCGAGCACACGTACGGCTATCTGCTCGGCGAAGTGAACCCGCACGGCGAAATCGCGTTCACCTTTCACGAACTCGACGAAGCGGCGCTGCAGGCCACGCGCACGGCCGACTACATGCCTGAAATCGTCACCTGGTGCGTGGAAAAAAACGCGCGCGAAAAACGTGGTGTGCAGCCACCAAGCTGCGAGCGCGCGGGCGAACCGTAGCCGGATCGACGCCGACGGGCACCGTCTCGCGCGGCCGCAACATCGAATGCACATCTGCCGAACCGCTTCGTCACCGGAAACGAAGCGTTTGCGACAGCAATTGCTGGCACGCGCCGCAACACTTGCGGCGCTTGCGGTCGCTCGCTGCGACGCACTGATCGCGCCAGCGTCCTGTGGACTTTTCCCGGACGCCGTCGCGCTGCACTGAGCCCCAAGCCCCGATCCTCGAGGAGGCTACCCATGACGCATTCGAAACGTGTGCAGACCGCGCGCTGGATCAGCGCGGGGCTACTGACCTTGCTGGTCGGCACTGGGCTTTATGGCAACACGATCGGTGCGCGCTGGCCGACGTCCGAGACCTTGCCCGTGTGGGGATTCGAAGCAGCGTATGCACTCGCCGTGGGTGTCCTGCACTTTCTGACGTGGCCGCTTTGGCGCTCGCGGGTGTCGTGGCCAGGGCAGCTTCCATCGCGCTGACGGGCGCACCGGTATCGCAGCCACGGCGCAGCGACACCGCATTCACATTACATGCGCATCGGATCGTCACATGCGGCGAATGACCTAAGCCTGCGTGTGACCGAATCTGCTCGTCTCTCCCGACGCGTGATTCGCCATGTCCCGCTCCCCGCGCGCACGCCCGAACACCGCGCCGCACAACGTTCAAGACTTCAGCGCGACCAGCACGGACGCCATTGCGCCCACCGACGCCGCCCGCACTCGCGGCCCTCGCTCCGAGTTCTCGCGCCCCGGCAGCGCGCCGGGTGGCGCCGCCACGACGCCGGCCGCCCGCACCGCGAACGCCAGCGACGCGAAACGTCGCAGCCATATCCTGGCGCGCCTCGGCGAGCGCTGCCGCGAGCTGCTGCAACCGGTGTTGATGGAGACGCTGCGTCAGCATGTCGCTGCGTTGCGTGAGCACGCCGACGCGCAAACCGGCAGCATCGACGGCGTGGCTGTGCAACGCGCCGCGGCGCGGTTGGAGGAAGAATCGGCCGCGGTCGCCGCCGACGTGCTGAACCGCATTCAGACGCACGCCGAGCGAGTCGGAAGCGTGCCGGAGCACGCCCGCGCGCCGGAGGAATTGCGCCTGATCGAGGAAGACGATCTGCTCGATCACCTCGCCGTGCACCGCACCGCCGCGGCTGCGTGCCGCCCGCACCAGGGTGTACCGCAACAGTTCCTGCGCCGGCTCGCCGCGCTCAACGGCGCCAGTTCCTGGCGCGGCGAGCGCGCGCCGTTTGGCCCGGCCGCACTCGCCGCGGCGCTGAACGATACGTTGATTGCGCACGGCCAGGCACGCACGTACCGCGAACTTGCGCTCGTCGCGTTCGCACGCGCGCTCGGCCAGTGTGCGCTGCGCTTCTACGGTGCGCTGGATGAAGTGCTCGCGGCGCATCGCATCGAACCGCTACGCGACGACACGGCAACGGCCCGCTCCCCAACGGCAAAGGTATCCGATCCGCCGCTTGCGTCCGGTCCGCTCGCTTCGCTTGATACGATCGGCGACGCGCTCGCCGCGCGGCGCCACGCGCTCGGCACACCGCCTTCAAGCGGCGGCGGACCTGTGCTGGCCGGCACAGCGCTCGACAAGGCGCTGGAAACGCTGCAGCGCATGCCCGCAACGCCGCGCGTGCCGGAACACGCTGCGGCGACGCTCAAGCAACGCATTGCGGCGTGTGTTTCCGGCGGAACACAACCGTCATCGGCGCGATTCGAGCGCCGAACCGACGACACGATCGAATTCGTCGACCTCGTGTTCGAACACCTGTTGCGTCACGGCGCAGGCACCGCGCCGGCGCAAGCGCTGCTGCGGCATCTGGAGATTCCAACCTTGCGCGTCGCCTTGAACGACGCTGGATTTTTTTCCAATCCGCAGCATCCAGTCCGGCGCCTGCTGAATGTGGTCAGCGAAATCGCGCTGTACTGGCTCGACCCGCAGCGCACCGATTCGGAATTGCACAAGCTCACACGCGCAGCGCTGGAACAGATTGCCGACCAACCCACGCTTCCCGACGACCAGTTCGCCGATATCGCCGACCGTCTCGCGCGCGCGGTCGACCGGCTCAGCCAGCGCGCCAGCGTGCTCGAGACGCGCCTCGTCGCACGCGCAGTGGCGCAGGAAAAGCTTGAAGTCGCACGTCGGCGCGCGGCCGCCGTGTGTGCCGAAATCTGTGCCGACCTGGCCGCCGACACGCCGCGCCGCGTGTTCCTCGAAACGACCTGGAAAGATGTGCTCGTGCTTACGCTGCTGCGTTCCGGCGGCGGTTCGGAGCGCTGGCGCGAACGCACCGAAGCCGCGCGCTGGCTGGCGCGTGCGAGGGGACAGCGCGAGACACTGACCGAAACACAGTTCCGCCGCATTGCCGAACAAGCCATCACGCTACTCGGATTCCAGCCGGCGGAAATCGAAGCGCAACTGGGGAAATTGCTGCGGCTGGAAGCCTCGACGCTCATGCCGAGCGCCACCGATGCTTCGCGCACCCACCTTCCAGCTCCGGCGCTCCCGCCGATTCCGGCGTCGAGCGTCGCTCGCTTGGCCGACGGTTCGGCGTCTGACGTCGAGGCGAGCTCCGAGGCCGCGTCGACGCCTACCCAAGCGGCAACGTCCATCGACGCGTCGACGCCCGACGAAGCAGCGACGTTCGTCGACGCGTCGACACGCAGCGAAGCGGCGCCGTCAGCAGCCGACGCTTCGACGCCGTTCGATGTGGCACCGTCGGCCACCGCGCTGGCGCGTAGAGAAGCCCCGTTACCAACCGCCACGGCACTGCCCGGCGAGGCAGCGCCCATGGCGAACCCGCCGATGGCGCTCAGTGTTGAGGAGCGTCGCGTCAGCGAACAGCTGCGCACCGTCCCGTTCGGCTCCTGGTTCGAATTCCGACGCAGCGACAAAACGTGCGAACGGCAGAAGCTCGCGTGGTTTTCCACCGTGACGGAGCGCTGCTTGTTCGTCGCGCCCGACGGCAAACGTGCGCAATATCGCAGTCTGGATGAGCTCGCGCGCGCTGTCGTGCGCAACGAAGCGCGCGTGCTGGACATCTCGCCGCGCTCGTGGTTCGACGGCGCCTGGCGCACGGTTACGGACGGACTTCGCGCGTTTCTGACACCGGATGCGCGGGACCCGAGCCGCGCGTAGCGCCGCCGCGGTCACAAATCGAATTTGCATTGAAATCCCATCGTCGGCGAACGACTTGCCTGCCGGCACGTGCGACGCTATTCCCGCAAGCTGATGTGTCGACCCCTACCTCACATCGCCTTGCGTGGGGAGCGCCCGCCTGTTCGGGCGCTCCCCTTTTTTTGGCTTTGATCGCGCGCGACGGCATTGGCACGACGCCCTACAGCCGCGCGTTTCGGATGCACCTGCACCCTTCAGCGTTCGTGCGGCGCCAATTGTGCCCGCCGACACTGGCGGCATCGGAGCCCGGCGATCGACAACTTCGCGCTGACCGACAACGCAGCGCAGCAACCAAACGCCACTGCAGGACGAATGCAGTACCGGCGTTCATCTACCGATCACGCGTGCGCCGCGGTTTCCCCTTGCGACCATTCGCCGTCGCCGGTGCTTCGTTGGGTCTTGGCCGAGTCGCCGCCGCACGAACGCGCAGCTCAAATCAGCTCTGCATCTACCGAACATTGCAATCGCATCGACGACGAATGACACCCGCGGAGCCGGCGCGCACGCTAGGTCGTGCAAGCTGCCGACCTTCGGTTGGACCTCCCAGCTTGCACGGGGGGCGCCTTTCTCAGGGAGGCGCCCCCTGCCTCAAGCCTGACTAGCGGCAAACTCCACGGCCCGGAGCAACACGATCTCCACACCGGGCCGTCTTTTTTCGGCACGCACCTCGCATGCAGTCGCCGATGAGAACGCTTCGCGCAAAAAGAACGGACTGGGACTGCGTCGTCGTGGGCGGCGGTCCGGCAGGCCTAACCGCTGCCGTGTACCTCGCCCGTTTTCGGCGCCGGGTGCTGGTGATCGACGCCGGCCGCAGCCGAGCACGCTACATTCCGCGCAGCCACAATTGCCCCGGTTTCGCGCAAGGCGTCAGCGGCAACGCGTTGTTGAGCGCGCTACGGCGCCAGGCGCGCCGTTACGGCGCGGTGTTGGAGCGCGGCAGCGTCGAGACGCTGCGGCGCGCACGCGCCGGATTCTCGCTCGAAGGCGACAGCGCTCAGTGGCAGGCTTCACGCGTGCTGATCGCGACCGGCATTGTCGACCTGGTGCCGAAGATCCCCGGCCTGCGCGCCGCGATCGCACGCGGCGTGGTGCGGCTTTGCCCGATCTGCGACGGCTTCGAGGCAAGCGGCCGGCGCATCGCGGTGTACGGTCCGCCGCAATATGCCTCGCGCCACGCGGAGTTCCTGCGCACGTATTCGCGCCACGTCGCCGTGGTCTGCTCGGAGCCGGGCGAAATCGCGCCCGCCACCGCGCGGTCCGTGCGCGAACTGGGCATCGAAGTGATCCCGGTGCCACAGCGCATCGCGCTCGACGCCCACGGCGTCCGCATCCGCGGCTCAAGCAGCGAGCGTCGTTTCGACGTGTTCTATCCGTCGATGGGCTTCGAGCCGAAGTGCCGTCTCGCCGCCTCGCTCGGTGCGGAGGTGGACGCCGACGGCGAAATCCGTGTCGACTGCCACCTGGAAACGAGCGTCCGGCACCTCTACGCCGCGGGCGACGCCGTCAGCGGCCTGCACCAGATCGCCGTTTCGACCGGACAAGCGGCAATCGCCGCCACGGCGATCCATAATTCGCTCGCCGGCCGCCGGCCCTGAGGAAGCGCACGTGAGCAAAAGCGACACCCCGAGTGAAACCGCCCCCGGCGTGCGGCTCGACGTCTGGCTGTGGGCGACCCGATTTTTCAAGACCCGCGCGCTGGCCAAACGCGCGGTCGAAAGCGGCCGCATCGTGCTCAACACGCAAGCGGTCGCCAAGCCCGGAAAGACCGTGCGCATCGGCGATCGGCTGCGCATCGCGCGCGGCGAGGAAATCTTCGAGGTCGACGTACGCGGGCTGACCGAGCAACGCGGCGCTGCGGCGATTGCGCAGACGCACTACGCCGAAACGGCGGAAAGCCAAGCCGCCCGCGCCGCCGCCCAAGAGCGGCGCAAGAACGAAGCGGCCGGCTATACGCGCCCGGCCAGCAAGCCGGACAAACGTGCGCGGCGCCTGATCCGCGCGCTCGGCGATATCGATATGAGTTGAGGCGGCGCGCCCAAACGCCGCGCCGGCGCGCAGCGACGCTGTCCCGCGCGGGCATCGCTCGCATCGTGGCGCCCAGTGCCTCATGAATTGATGCGGCAGACTGCCGTTGTCTTCCTCCGCTCGGCGCGACTTGGCGCTCGACGACGCGCAGATGCCGACCAGCCCTTCCCCTGCGTTCGACCCGCGCAGCACCGCGCCGCCGCACTTTCCAGGCTGCGGCGATGCTGCGTAGACTCCAGCCAGTTCCTTGGTGCCGCGATATCGCTCGCGGGCCGTCTTGCCATTTCGCCGGAGCCTGCGCGTGCCCGATTTCCTGGTCAGTCCGGTGCGCGAAACCGCGCACCGCGGCGACGACGATCTGCTGACGGCGGGACTCGGACTCGCTGGCCTGCGAGGCGCGCCCTCCGCGTTCACCGAGGCGAACGCACCGACGCCCGAAGAACTGCGCCGTCGTGCGATCCAGGGCAGCTGGAAAGGCATTGCCGATCTCGGCCCGCTCGGCAATTACGGCACGCTGTACGGCAGCACCGCGCGTGTGTCGGGGCGCGAATTCCAGGCATTCGCCAAGCTGCCGCACGCCAGATCGCCGCACCGCGTGCTGCTGCAGGTGCCGGACGCGTTCGACGCCGCGGCGCGCTGTCTGATTGTCACGGCATCCTCGGGTTCGCGCGGCATCTACGGCGCGATCGCGCTCGCCGGCGCCTGGGGCTTGCCGCGCGGTTGCGCGGTCGCGTACACCGACAAAGGCAACGGCAGCGGCTATTTCGATGCCGCCGACGGCAGCGGCGTCGCGCTCGACGGCACGCGCACGCAGGATCCCGCGGCGATGGAGTTCCACCCGGGCGACGGCGTCGTGACCGATGCGGGCATCGCGACCAAGCACGCGCACTCGGGCGACAATCCGGAAGCCGACTGGGCACAGTGCGTGCTGCAGGCGGCGCACTTCGGCTTGGCCATGCTCGACCGCGCGTTCCCACAACTCGCCCCGTTCACGCCGCACAACACGCGCATCATCGCCGTCGGCATCTCGAACGGCGCCGGCGCGGTGCTGCAGGCGGCCGGCGTCGACGCGCAGCGCGTGCTCGGCGGCGTGGTCGCGCTCGCGCCGAACGTCAACGCGAACGAGAACAGCCGCGCGCTGTACGACTACAACACCGAGGCCGGCCTGCTGCTGCCCTGCGCGCTGACCGATGCGGCGTTCGACGCGGTGCCCTTCGCCCGTGTGCAAGGCCGCGTGCCGCCGCCGTGGAGCGCACGCGGCGCGGCGCTCGCCGAACGAGGCCTGCTGCATGCGACGGCGCCGGCGGCTCAAGGTGCAGAAGCGCGCGAGCGGCTGCGCGCGAGCGGCTGGTCCGACGCCGCGCTCGCGAGCGCAGCCAGTTCCACCGCGTTCGACATCTGGCGCTCGATCGGCGCGACCTATGCCGCGTCGTACCTGCGCAGCCGGGTCGGCGAAATGCCCTGTGGCTACCGTTTTAGCGTGCACGACGCCAGCGGCAAGCCGCGCCCAGCCACGCCCGCCGAACGCGCCGCGTGGTGGGCCGACGGCAGCGGCATCCCGCCGGGCGCCGGCGTGACGCTCGACGGATCCGATGCCGGCGACACGGCCGATGCGGATTTGCGCGGCCTGCTTTGCCTGCGGGCGCTGTGGACAGAGGACAACCCGCAAGCCAAGACCTTGCGCGACAGTGTCGACGCGACACGCGTGCAGCTGCCACCCAAGGAACTGCCGCTGTGGGTAATCCATGGCAGCGAAGACGGCCTGCTGCCGAAGGCGTTCACGAGCGAGCCCTACGTCGCGTGGCTGCGCCAGAACGGACGCGCACCGCGCTATTGGCCGATCGCGCACGCGCAGCATTTCGATGCCTTCCTGGCCTTCCCCGGATTCGGCGACCGCTACGTGCCGCTGCTGCCGTACGGCTATGCCGCGCTCGATGCCCTGTATGCGCACATGGTGCATGGGCGTGCATTGCCGGATGCGTCCGCGCCCGGCCCGGCGGCGGCGATGCGCGGTCCCGTCGCGTTGGGCGCGGCACAGCTCGGGCTGGCGCTTGCGTGAGCGCGCGTGGGCGGCATGAGTCTTGCGGCGATCCGTGCGTTCATCGACACGGAGACCGCCATGCACGACACCGAACCCCGCAATCCCGCAGAATCCGCACACGAGCTGCCGAAGCGCGGCGAGCATCCGACGCAGGAAAAAGAACGGCTACAAACAGACACGGCGCGCGACGAACCCGTGCGCGACCGCGGGCCCGACACGGGTGGCGGCAAACTGCGGCCGGGCGGCCACTGAGCAGTCGCGAGGCTGCACACTCCTGAAGCCGCGCATCGCAGGTGGACCGACCTCGCACGAGCAGCCTGCGCTGAACCGTCGCGCCGGCGGTGCCCACAGGGACGCGCCACAAATAGTCGAGCCAAATCGTCACCTTGTCGGTGTACGATAGCCGCAATGCGCTCGTTCTCCTTCGCGGCACTGGCCGCCGCCGGCCCCGCCCGCCCGTTCGCTCACGACCTCCGCCGCGTCTTCGTCGCGATCGCGGCGCTCAAGCTGATCCTCCTGCTGATCGATCCGACGCCGCGGTTCTTCCTGTGGGATTCGGTCACCTACCTGCAAGGCGCGCTGGATGGACCGCTGCCGCGCGATCGCTCGTTCCTGTACAGCTTCCTGATCCGCTTGTTCGCCGTCTCGACCCACTCCCTGTACGTGCTGGTGATCGCGCAGACGCTGGCGGGCGTCGCGTCGGCGCTGCTCATCTATGCGATGCTGCGGCGCAGCCTGGAGACCTCGCACCGGGCGGCACTGATCGCAGCCGTCGTGGTGACGCTCGCGCCGAGCCAGCTGTTCTACGAACACATGCTGATGGCCGAGGCGTTCGGCGGCTTGCTCTGGATCGGATTCCTGTTCGCCGTGCTCGAGTACCTGCGCGAAGGTCGGCTCGGCTGGCTGCTTGGCGTCGTGCTGCTCGGAATCCTGACGATCGCGTTCCGCTTGAACGGCACGGCCGTGATCGTGCTGACCGGATTGCTGCTGCCGTTGCTGCGCGCGCTCTGGACGCGCAAGGCCGACGCCGATGCGCGACCGGGACCGCGCGGCGGCGCGCTCGCGTTGCAGTTCGGCCTGGCGTTGGCGTGCACGTTCGTGCTGCACGTCGGGTATCGGAACGTGGTGGCGGAGGTCGCGCACACGCCGCCCGGCTACATCGGCACCGAGGGCTTGTTCCTGCTCGGCTACGTCGCGCCGGCGGTGCGCGCGGACGACTTCCGCGGCACCGGCTGTCGCGACGACGTGCTGCAGGACGTCAAGGCCGACATCCACGATCCGCACAACCGCGAACGCATGCTGTGGGGCGACAACGGCTTGTGGCGCGCGATGCAGCAAGCCTGTCCGCAGCCGGAAACCGCAGCCACCACCGTCGCGCACCGCGCATTCCATCGCATTGGTCCGTACGTGCTGCCGATGGCGTTCAGCACCGAGGCGCAATATTTCGACGACGCCGAAGCGACCTGGCGGATGGACAGCGACCTCGGACGCAAGGGCATGCTGCCGCTGGAACTGATCCAGCCGGTACAGCGCGTGTTCGGCATGAACATCGACCGCAACGCGTTCACCGATTCGCTCACGCTGCTCGCGTTCCAGCACAGCCGCTGGCTGCTGACCGCGGTGTTTTTCGCGTGCCCCCTGCTTGCGGTCGTGCTGCTTTTCGCCGCCGGACGCTTGCGCCAGCCGCCGGGTGCGCGTGCGCTGGGACTGATCATGCTCGGCATGTTCGTGTGCCAGTTCCTGCTCTCGCCGATCATCTCGTTCCGCTACCTGCACCCTTTCCCGCCGCTGGACGTGCTCGCGCTCGCGGCGCTGCTCGGCGCCCGTCGCGCGACTTGACCGGCGTCAAGCGGCGCCTGCGCGGCCGCGGCATGCTGCACGTCGAGACCGGCCGCTGCGCCGGCAGGACGACGCCATGACCTTCGATACCGCACTTCCCACCGCGGCTGCGAACGCGCCGCCGGCCTACGGGCACTGGGGGATCAACGCGCTCGTGGTCCTGGTTACCGTCGCCACCGTGTGCGTGTGCGTGCTGCTGCATTACGAAGCCTTGACCGTGCTCTCGCGCCGGCTCGCGCTGCGCCGCGGACCGCACCGCGGCCGCGTCGTGCTGGCGATCTTCGGCCTGCTCGGCGTGCATGTCGCAGAAATCTGGGTCTTCGGCATCGCCTGCGGCCTGCTGCTGCTCTCGCCGCTGGCCGGCGCAGCGCATGGACTCGACGGCGGCGCGCTCGATTTCATTTACTTGTCGGCCATGCTGTTCACCACCGTCGGCGCGTCCGATGCGTTCGTCACCGGTCCGGTGCGTTTCCTGACCGGCACCGAGGCCCTGACCGGCCTGGTCCTGATCACCTGGTCGGCGTCGTTCACGTTCATCGAAATGCAGCGCTTCTGGCGCGACCGCTGAGCACGCGTTTGATCGCGATCAATTCCGCAGGCGGCACGCGCGGTACGCTGGCGCGATACTTGAAACGGATCGCATCCCCATGATCGTCACCGATGTCGTGATCGTCGGCGCAGGCCCGGTCGGATTGTTCCAGGTGTTCGAACTCGGCCTGCTCGACTTGCGCGCGCACGTGATCGACAGCATGCCGCACGTCGGCGGCCAGTGCGTCGAGCTCTACCCGGACAAGCCGATCTACGACATCCCGGCGATCCCGGTGTGCAGCGCGCAGGAGCTGATCGAGCGCCTGCTGACCCAGATCAAGCCGTTCGCGCCGACCTTCCACCTCGGCCAGGAAGTGACACGCGTGCAGCGCCGCGAAGACGGCCGTTTCCTCGTCGAGACCAGCACCGGCACCGCGTTCGATGCCGGCGCGGTGATCATCGCCGGCGGTGTCGGCGCGTTCCGCCCGCGCACGCTCAATCTGCCCGGCGCAGAACAGATCGCCGGCCGGCAGCTGCACTACAAGGTGAGCGATCCGGCCCTGTTCGCCGGCAAGGACGTCGTCGTCGCCGGCGCGGGCGATTCCGCGATGGACTGGGTGCTGGCACTGTACGAATCCTGCCGCTCGCTCGTGCTGGTGCACCGCTCGCGCGAGTTCCGCGCGCAGGCGAGCAAGGTGCGCCGCATGGAAACTCTGTGCAACGAGGCGAAGATGCAGTTCCTCGAAGGCGACGTCGTCGGACTGGACCTCGACGGCGAGCGTCTCGCGGCGCTGTCGGTGCGGACGCCGAGCGGTCTGGTCACGCGCCTGGAGACCGACCACCTGCTGGTGTTCTGGGGCCTGCACCCCCGGCTCGGGCCGATCGCCCAGTGGGGACTGGGTCTGGACCACAACCAGATCATGGTCGACACCGCGCGTTTCGGCAGCAACGTTCCCGGGATCTTCGCGGTCGGCGATATCAACGTCTACCCGGGCAAGAAGAAACTGATCCTGAGTGGTTTCCACGAAGCGGCGCTGGCCGCGTTCGGCGTGCGCGAACACCTGCTGCCCGGCGCTAAGGTGTACCTGCAGTACACGACCACGAGTCCGATCATGCACAAACGGCTGGGGCTGACGCCCGAATCCGCATCCGCCGCGGCGAGTACCTAAACCCGTCACTGCGGCGAAAACATGTGAACCCGTGTTCGCCGCGGCGAGCATTTGTGCCCCACGACCGCGCGGCGAGGGCCTGACTTTGCGCTAAACTGCTCGCGGTACTCGGGCGCTTGGCGTAATGACATTGACCGATTCCCCACCGCCGGCAGCGCCGGCCGCGCACATCCTGGTGGTCGACGACGACGCGGAAATCCAGGCCTTGCTGGCGCGGTATTTCGGCAACCACGGCTTTCGGGTCAGCGCCGCGGGCGACGGCGCGGCGATGCGCGCGGCGATCGCGGCCGCGCCGGTCGATCTGGTGCTGCTCGATCTTGGCCTGCCGCGCGAGGATGGCCTGGAATTGACGCGCTGGCTGCGCGAACATTGGAGCGGCGCGATCATCATCCTCACCGGGCGCGGTGAATCCGTCGACCGGGTGGTCGGCCTCGAACTGGGCGCCGACGACTACGTCACCAAGCCGTTCGAATTGCGCGAACTGCTCGCGCGGGTGCGCAGCGTGCTGCGACGGGCACCGGGAGCCGCTCAGGCGGCCGCACCGGCGCAGACGGCTGCGGGCGTCGAATTCGCCGGTTTTCGCTGCGATGCCCAGGCGCGCCGCCTGATCGGACCCGACGGCGCCGAGATACCGCTGACCACCGGCGAATTCGACCTGCTGCAGGTGTTCCTCGCCGCACCGGGGCGCGTGCTCACGCGTGACCAGTTGCTCGGCCAGATGCACGGCCGCGAAGCCGGTCCGTTCGACCGCGCCATCGACGTGCAGGTCGGCCGCTTGCGCAAGAAGATCGAGCACGACCCGACGCGGCCGGAACTGATCAAGTCCGTGCGCGGCGCCGGATACCTGTTCGCCGCGCGCGTGCAGCGCGGCTGATCGCCATGTTCCGCGAACTCTTCCAGACCGCGCCGGACGCCATGATCGTGGTCGACCGCGAAGGCCGCATCGTGCGCGTCAACCCGCAGGCCGAGCGCCTGTTCGGCTTCGGCGAAAACGAACTGCACGGCCAACCGATCGAATTGCTGCTGCCGGAAGCGGTGCGTCACGCGCATCGCGCGCACGTGCGCGGCTACACCGATGCGCCGCGCGTGCGCCCGATGGGCACCGGCCAGGAACTGATCGGGCAGAAGAAGGACGGCCAGCAATTCCCGGTCGAGATCGCGCTCAGCCCGCTCCAAACGCCGGAAGAGCGACTGTTCCTGGCATCGGTGCGCGACGTGTCCGAAACACACCGCGCGCGCCAGGCGATCGCCCGCGCGCGCTATGACGCGGTGATCGCGCGCATCGGTCAGCTCGCCCTTGCGGCGCCCAACCTCGACGCCGCGATCGCAAGCACGCCCGAACTCGTCGCGCAGGCGCTCGGCGTCGACGGCGTCGCGATCCTGTTCCGCCACGCGCAGCTCAAGCGCCTGCAGGTGCGCGGCGCTATCGGCGTGCGCGAGGATTCGCTCGAAGCGCTGCCCTGGGAAGAACTGCTGGAGCAACACGGCTCCGAGCCGTTCGCGGACGCCGGAATCGCGGCAAGTCTCGGCTTCGCCTGCGCCGAGATCGTGCCGCTCAGCGATCGCGACGAGCCGGCAGGCGTATTGCTCGCGCTGTGCCGCGAACGCACGACATTCGACCACGACGCCGTGCATTTCCTGCAATCGGTCGCGAACCTGATGGCCGCCGCGCTGCAGCGCATTCGCATGGAAGAACAGCTCTCGCACGGACAGCGGCTGGAAGCGATCGGTCAGCTGACCGGCGGCGTGGCGCACGATTTCAACAATCTGCTGACCGTGATATCGGGCAACCTGCAGATCCTCGAAGACGAACTGGCCGACCGCCCGGCGGCACGCGACATCATCGGCAGCGCGCTGCGCGCCGTCGGCCGCGGCGCGGAACTGACGCGCAAACTACTCGCGTTCGCGCGGCGGCAGCGCCTCGCGCCGCGGGCCTGCGAACCGGCCAAGCTGCTCGAAGACCTGGGCGCGATGCTGCGCCGCACGCTGGGCGAATCCGTGCAGCTCGAGATCGCCTGTACGACCGGCATCGCGCCGGTGTTTGCCGATCCGGGGCAGCTCGAGGCGGCACTGGTCAATCTCGCGCTCAATTCGCGCGACGCGATGCCGCGCGGCGGCCGCCTGACGATCACGGCCAACGAACAATACGTTCCGCCGGGCGAAGGCAGGGACGCGCTGGCGGCCGGCGACTACGTCGTGTTCACCGTGCGCGACACCGGCCTCGGCATGCCGCCGGAGATCCTGGCGCGCGCGTTCGAGCCGTTTTTCACCACCAAGGAACACGGCAAAGGCAGCGGTCTTGGCCTGAGCATGGTGTACGGCTTCGTCACGCAGTCCGGCGGACAGCTCAGCGTGGAGAGTCAGCTCGGCTACGGCACCACGATCACGCTGCATCTGCCGGTGGCGCAACGTGCGTCCGGCGAGGGCGAGCCGATTGCGCAGACCTCCTCGCGCGGCACCGAGACCGTGCTGGTGGTCGAAGACGAGGACGACGTGCGCGAGATCGCGGTGGCGTTCCTGCGCTCGCTCGGTTATCACGTGGTGGCGACTCCGAATGCGCTCGCGGCGCTGGACCTGTTGCGCGAGAACGGCGACATCGCACTGCTGTTTTCCGATGTCGTACTCGGCACCGGCATGAACGGATTCGAACTCGCCGACGCCGCACGTGGCCTGCGCCCCGGCCTGCCGGTGCTCCTCACCTCGGGTTACGAACATGCGCACGGCACCGATCGCACCGATGCATCGCGCTACACCGTATTGCAGAAGCCGTATCGTCGCGAGGAGCTGGGCACGTCCGTGCGCCGCCTGCTCGATCGCGTGAACACGTAGAAACGCCAATATCCGACCGCGCGAGAGTCGCGCGGTGCGAAATCAAGCAGCGCGGGCGGAAGCAGGGCGACGCTTCGGTGTGAGTCTGTCTTGCGTGGGGCGCGCGATGTATCGCGCCCCCGGCCGCTCAGTTCACCGTCTCGCAGCGCGTCACGTCGCGCAGCTTGGTGAGATCCAGAATCCGCACTTCGCGCCATTGCACCGCAATGCAACCCTGCACGCCGAGCCGCGTGAGTGCGCGCGTGACCGTTTCGTGCTTGAGCGCGAGGAAGCTGCCGATGTCGGCGCGGCTCATGCGCAGCACGAAATGCCGCGCGCTGAAGCCGAGCGCTTCGTGCCGTGCCGCGACGTCGAGCAGGAAGGCAGCGACACGCTGTTCGGCGCTCAGCGTACCGAGTGCGAGCATCCAGCTGCGGTCGCTGCGGATCTCGGCGGCCAGCGCCTTGGTCAGCTGCATCTGCAGTTCGGGGATGCGCGCACACGCGTTCAGCACCGCCGGATAGGACAGTTCCCACACCACGCTGCTGTCGAGCGCCACGGCGTCGTTGGCGTAGGTGGGCGTACCGATCGACTCGACGCCGACCAGGTCGCCGCGCATGCGGAAGCCGGTGACCTGTTCGCGTCCGTCCTCGGCCGTCTGGCAGGTCTTCACGAAGCCGCTGTGCACCAGGTACAGCGCATTGAACGGCTGGCCGGCGCGGTACAGGTACTGGCCGGCGGCGAGCTTGCGCTGCAGGACCGGCACGTGTTCGCGCAGTTGTTCCAGGGTCAGGCCACCGAGCAACGACGCGGGATCGAATGCGGCCGAAGTCGGCGAGAAAGTCGGAGTGGCGGTCTGGGCGGCGGCGAGCATGGCGGCGGTACCTTTGTGCGTTGGCTGGATCGTGGGGCGCAGCTTACGTATCGAGCGCAACGCGGCCATGTCGTGCACGCAACGTTGCGTAACGTTTTGTAACAGGGCCCGCCACAGACCGCCGTGGCCCGAGTTGATTCGGATCAACATTCCGTTCGCGCCGCTGCGCAAACTGGGCGCACTGTTCGCCGACCTCTTTCCATGACCGTCACACCGTTCTCAAGCACGCACGCCGTCGAAACCTGGGATGCCTGGTTCCGTTGGCGCGAGCGCGGGCGGCTGCGCGACGTCACGGTGGAGGACACCTGGGCACGCGTGGCCTCGGCGGTCTCCGCGGGCCTGCGCACGCCGCGAGCAGATTTCGCACCGCACCTGTTCGACGCGATGCACGGCTGGAAGCTGTTGCTGGACGAGCGCTTGCTGGCGAGCGCCGGTACGCCCTCGCCGCAATGGGACGCGCGCAACCTCGGCGCCGCGCTCAATGTCGCCGCCTTCGTGCGTGCACCGGGCATGGCGCACGCCACGCTCGATCTCGCCGCGCTGCAGGAATCCGCTTGCCTGGCCGTGTGCGCGCTGGACGCTGCGGCACGCGCCATAGCGACGGATATGCCACCGCGCTCGCTGCACATCGGCCTGCTCGGCGTCGGCGATGCCTTGCACGCGCTCGGCCTCGAATACGACAGCGACGCGGCCTGTGCCCAGGTCGCAGCGGTCGCCGCGGCGCTCGCGCACAGCAGCCTGTCGTGCGCGCTCGCGCTGGCGCGTGCCGCGCCGCCGGCGGTGCAGCCCGACCCCGCATGGTTCGAGCGCGCGGCGCGCCGCGCACTGCCGCGCGAATGGCTCGACGCCGCCGCGCGCCACGGCGTCGCCTTCGACACGCTGACGGCGATCGTGCCGCAGCAGCGCCTCGCGTCGTTTGCGAATCGCGCCTCCGACGCGCTCGATCCGGTATTGGAACCGGCTGCGACGCCGAGCGCTTTCGACGTGGCACGTGGCGCGCCGCTGCGACTCAACGTCGCAAGCGCGCATCGCCACGCGCCCGCCGTGGCTTCGGTCGCGGCGCAACTGCGCCTGCGCGCCGCGGCACAACCGTGGATCGACGCACCGATCGACTATCCCGTTGTATGCGCCGCCGCGCCCGACAGCGGCACGCAGGAAACCTGGCGCGCACAAGCGCTCGAACTGGGCCTGGTACCGCCGCTCTGGCGCCTGGCAACGGCCGACGCCGGTGTCGGCGCGCCGCCGCGGCAACCGGCGGCGGTTTAAAAAAAAGGGCAGGAAGACTCCTGCCCTACTCGCCCTCATGTTTTGTCCGCGGTGCTTGCCGCCGCTCAGCGATACACCAGCACCGGCACCTTGCTGTGCGTCAGCACTTTCTGCGTCTCGCTGCCGAGCAGCAGCCCTTCGAGTCCGCGGCGCCCGTGCGAGGCCATCAGGATCAGGTCGCAGCCCTTCTTCTCCGCGAGCTTGACGATTTCCTTGTACGGCTGATCCGCGCTCAGCTGCACGCCGACGCATTCGACGCCGGCCGCGTGCGCGACTTTCTCCGCAAAGCGCAGGTATTCCGCCGCGCGGCGCGCGGCGTGCGCCGCATAGCTGTGTGGCGGGGCGTCGAGCAGATCGGCCGGCGAAAGGTACGCGCCGGACTTCGGCGTCACATGCAGCGCCGTGATGCGCGCGCCGAACGCCTTGGCCATCCGCACGCTTTGGCGGATGGCCTTTTCCGAAAGTTTCGAGCCGTCGGTGGGCAGCAGGATGTGCTTGAACATGACCGCGCTCGGCGCTCAGCCCGCCGTCGGCGCGCCGAGGTCGAGCGTGTGCAGGACCTGCGTCGCGTCTTCCGGGTCGGGTTTGCGACCGAAACCCAGATGCGCCGCCAGTTCCCGCATCGGCGCATTGTCGGCAGCGTCGACCGAGTACATGCAGGCGATGCCCCTGGCGCGGGCGACGTCGATCAGGTGCCGCATCAGCAGTGTGGCCAGGCCGCGCTGCTGCCACGCATCGGCGACGACGACCGCACACTCGCAGGCCTGGCCGTCCGGCCGCGCGCAGAAGCGCGCGACGCCGATCTCACGCTTGTCCGCGCCGTCGGCGATCAGGGCGATGAATGCCACGTCGCGCTCAGGATCGGGGTGGGTCAGCTGCTCGATCAAGGCGGCGCTCGGCACCTTCACCTCGCCGAGAAAGCGGTAGCGGCGCGCGGTCGGCGACAGTCCCTCGATGAACGCACGCTCGAGCAGCGCGTCGTCGCCGCGGATCTGGCGGATCAGGACATGGGTGCCGTCGCGCAGGCGGTCGTGCCATTGGGCTGGCGGCGCATTGGGCGCAACGGTCGGTTCGACATGGACGGAAATCATCATCGCACGCTCCTGGGGGCAAGGATTCGTGCAGTCACCATGGCACGGGCGGCCGCGGCAGCGCTTGATCCCGATCAAGCGCAGCGACGTTCGTCGTTCGCCCCGCGCGGCCGCGACTTGATCTCGATCAAAGGCTGCAACCGCGCACGAAACGACACTACGCCCCGAAGTTCGAACGAGCCGAGGCGTGCATGGACCTTTCCACGACATACAACGACAAAGTGGTACGGCAATTCACCGCCGCCACGATTCTATGGGGCGTCGTCGGCATGGCGGTTGGCGCTCTCATCGCCGCCCAGCTGGCCTGGCCTGCGTTGAATTTCGACATTCCGTATCTGACCTACAGCCGTCTGCGGCCGCTGCACACGAACGCCGTGATCTTCGCGTTCGGCGGCTGCGCGTTGATGGCCACGGCGTTCTACGTCGTGCAGCGCACCTGTCAGGTGCGCCTGTTCGGCGACAAGCTCGCGGCATTCGTGTTCTGGGGCTGGCAGACGGTGATCGTCGCGGCCGCGATCACGCTGCCGCTCGGCATCACGCAGGGCAAGGAATACGCCGAGCTCGAATGGCCGATCGATCTGCTGATCGCGGTCGTCTGGGTCGTCTTCGGCGTGGTGTTCTTCGGCACGATCGCCAAGCGCCGCGTGAAGCACATCTACGTTGCGAACTGGTTCTACGGTGCCTTCATCATCGCGGTCGCGGTGCTGCACATCGTCAACAACCTGGCGATCCCGGTGTCGCTGTGGAAGTCGTACCCGATCTACTCGGGCGCGGTCGACGCGATGGTGCAGTGGTGGTACGGCCACAACGCGGTCGGGTTTTTCCTCACCGCGGGCTTCCTCGGCATGATGTACTACTACGTGCCGAAACAGGCGCAGCGCCCGGTGTATTCGTATCGGCTGTCGGTCGTCCACTTCTGGGCGCTGATCGCGGTGTACATGTGGGCCGGCCCGCATCACCTGCACTACACGGCGTTGCCGGATTGGGCGCAATCGCTCGGCATGGTGTTCTCGCTGATCCTGCTGGCGCCATCGTGGGGCGGCATGATCAACGGCATGATGACGCTGTCCGGTGCGTGGCACAAACTGCGCACCGACCCGATCCTGAAGTTCATGATCGTGTCGCTCTCGTTCTACGGCATGTCGACCTTCGAAGGGCCGATGATGTCGATCAAGACGGTCAATTCGCTCTCGCACTACACCGACTGGACCATCGGCCACGTGCACGCCGGCGCGCTCGGCTGGGTCGCGTTCATTTCGATCGGTGCGGTCTACAGCATGCTGCCTCGCCTGCTCGGCGTGGAGCGCATGTACTCGGTCAAGGCGATCGACCTGCATTTCTGGATCGCGACGATCGGCGTCGTGGTGTACATCGCCTCGATGTGGATCGCCGGCGTGATGCAGGGCCTGATGTGGCGCGCGACCAACCCCGACGGCACGCTGACCTACACCTTCATCGAGTCGCTGGCGCAGACGCATCCGTTCTATATCACGCGCCTGCTCGGCGGCCTGCTCGTGCTGAGCGGCATGCTGATCATGGCCTGGAACGCGATCAAGACCTGGAGCTCGGCGCGCGAGCCGGCGCCGGTGCTGATCCCGACCACCGTCGCCGCCTGAAGGACTCGCCATGAATCACGCAACGATCGAAAAAAACGTCGGTCTGATGGCGGTGCTGATCGCGATCGCGATCAGCATCGGCGGCCTGGTCGAAATCGTGCCGCTTATGTTCCAGGCGCAGGTGATCGAACCGGTGCCGGGCCTGAAGCCCTACCCGCCGCTCGAACTCGCGGGCCGCGACGTCTACGTGCGCGAAGGCTGCTACAACTGCCATTCGCAGATGGTCCGCACGCTCGCGTCCGAGGTACAGCGCTACGGCCATTACTCGGTCGCCGGCGAATCCGTCTACGACCATCCCTTCCAGTGGGGCAGCAAGCGCACGGGACCGGATCTGGCACGTGTCGGCGGCCGCTACAGCGACGAATGGCACCGCGTGCACCTGACCGATCCGCGCAGCGTGGTGCCGGAATCGAACATGCCGGGATTCCCGTGGCTCGGTTCGGCGCGGGTTTCCGCCGATGAAATCGAGTCGCACATGCGCGGCCTGGCACGCATCGGCGATCCCTACACCGAGGCTGATTTCGCCTCGGTGAAGGATGCTGTCGCCGGCAAGACCGAGATGGATGCATTGGTCGCCTACCTGCAGGGTCTCGGCAAATTCGCACCGAAGGAGACGCAGCCATGATGATGGGCATTTTGACCGGCGTGCTGCTGGTCATGTTCCTGGGCATCGTCGCCTGGGCCTACGACGCGCGCCGGCGTGACGACTTCGGCGCCGCAGCCGCCCTGCCGCTGCGCGACGACGAGCGTGCGCAGGAGAAGCAGCCATGAGTACTTTCTGGACCTGGTTCATCGCCGTGCTCACGCTCGGCAGCATCGCCGCGATCGTGTGGCTGCTGATCGCGACCGCGCGCACCGCAATGGCGGAAGGCACAGGCGGTCACGGCCACGTGTGGGACGGCGACCTCACCGAAATGAACAAGCCGCTGCCGCTGTGGTGGCTCGGCCTGTTCCTGCTCACCGTCGTGTTCGGCGGCGTGTATCTCGCGTTCTATCCCGGGCTGGGCATCACGCAGGGCACGCTCGGCTGGACCTCTGCCGGCGAGGTGCGCGCCGATCTCGAAGCGACCAACCGCAAGCTCGAAACGCTGTTCGCGCAGTTCCGCGGCAAATCGGTGGAAGAACTGAGCAACGATCCCAAGGCACTCGAGTTCGGTCACAACGTGTTCGCCAACAATTGCGCCGTGTGCCACGGCTCCGACGCGCGCGGCGCGCGCGGCTACCCGAACCTGACCGACAACGACTGGCTCTACGGCGGCAGCGCCGATAACGTGCTCGCGACGATCGACAAAGGCCGCCGCGGCGCGATGCCGGCACTCGGCAGCGCACTCGGCGAAGACGGCGTGACCGAAGCGGCGACGTACGTCATGAGCCTGTCCGGACGCAAGGTCGACGAGCAACTGGCGGCCGCCGGCAAGACCCGTTTCATGGGCCTGTGCATCGCCTGCCACGGACCCGAGGGCAAAGGCAATCCGATCGTCGGCGCGCCCAACCTCACCGACGACATCTGGCTCTACGGCAGCAGTTTCGAGGACATCAAGACGTCGATCCGCAACGGGCGCAACGGCCAGATGCCGAGCTGGGGACCGATCCTCGGCAGCGACCGCACACGACTGGTCGCGGCGTGGGTGCTGGCGCAGTCCAAGCCGACCGATCCGAAAACGGCGCCCGTGGAAACGCGCCAGGCACGGACGCAGCCGTGAACGCGGCGCAGGAAGCGACGGCTGCCGAGGTCCCGGCACTGCGCCGTTGGGGCGCAGTGCTCTGGCCGTCGTTTTTTTCCGCCGGCGTGGCCACCGTCGTGTTCTTCGCGCTGATCGATCCGGTCGAACTGGCCGACGCGGCATGGCCGCACGTGCGCGTGTCGCGCGAGCTTGGCTATTCGCTCGGCTTCTTCGGCTTCTGGGCGGCGACCTTCGGTTCGAGTCTCTTCTCGGCACTCCTGCTTGGCCATTTTCTCAAGACGGCACCGCGCGCGTGAATCCGATTCCGCATCAGCTGCTGCCCGAACCGGCGGACGAACGTCGCCTGTACGCAGCACAGCCGAAGGTCTATCCGCGCGAGATCGACGGCCGCTTCGCGCGTTTGCGCCTGACGGCCGTGTCCGTTCTGCTCGGGATCTTCTACGGCTTTCCGTGGCTGCGCTGGAACGGACATCAAGCGGTGCTGTTCGACCTGCCTGCGCGCAAGTTCTACGTGTTCGGTCTCACGTTCTGGCCGCAGGATTTCTTCTGGCTGGCGTGGCTTTTGATCATCGCGGGCCTGAGCCTGTTCTTCTTCACTGCGCTCGCCGGGCGACTGTGGTGCGGCTACGCCTGCCCGCAAACCGTGTGGACCGAAGTGTTCCTCTGGATCGAGCGCGCCTGCGAAGGCCGCCGCAACGCGCGCATAAAACTCGACGCCGGCCCGTGGACGCGCGAAAAATGGCTGCGCAAGGGCCTGAAGCAGACCCTGTGGATCGCGTTCGCGCTCTGGACGGGATTCACGTTCGTCGGCTTCTTCACGCCCGTCACCGAGCTGGGCGCCGAAATCGCGTCGTTTCGGCTCAGCGGCTGGGAAACGTTCTGGATCCTCTTCTACGGCTTCGCCACCTACGGCAACGCGGGCTATCTGCGCGAGCAGGTGTGCAAGTACATGTGTCCGTACGCGCGCTTCCAGAGCGCAATGTTCGACCGCGACACGCTCGTCATCTCCTACGACACTGAACGCGGCGAAACGCGCGGCGCGCGCAAGCGCGGCATGCCGAGCGTACTGACGCGTCTGGCCGAGCGTGCGGCGGCAAGCCTGAGCGCGCGCGCGGCGACGCCGTCGGTGACCACGCCGATCGACGGCGCGCGCCGGCCGCCGGCGGCGACGCTCGGCGACTGTGTCGATTGCGACGCCTGTGTGCAGGTCTGTCCGACCGGCATCGACATCCGCGACGGCCTGCAGATCGAATGCATCGCGTGCGCCTCATGCATCGATGCGTGCGATGCTGTGATGGACAAGATGGGCTACGCGCGCGGCCTGATCCGCTACACCACGGAAAACATGCTCGCCGGCAAGCCGCGCCACGTGCTGCGCACGCGCACGCTGGTCTACGCCGCGCTGCTCACGTTTCTGCTCGGCACGTTCGTGTGGGGCGTAACGCATCGCGCGCCGCTGATCGTCGAAGTGCTGCGCGACCGCTATGCGCTGTACCGCGAGACCGGCGACGGCGCGATCGAGAACAGCTACCGCCTCAAGATCGCGAACAAGTCGGACCATGCCCTGCACCTGGTCGTCGAGCCGTCCGACGATCTGCCGCTGACGATCGTCGGACATTCGACGCTCGATATCGGCGTCGGCGACGTCGGCGACATTCCGCTCACGCTGCGCGCCGCGCCGCACGCCGTGGGCGGCAAACACCGCGTCGAGCTGCACGTGCGCTCGCACGACGGCGACGACCACGTCGAAGCCGAGTACACGACCGAATTCTTTGCCCCGGAGGCCCGATGAACACGTACGCAAACCGCTGGTACGTCGTACCCGAAGTCTGGCTGATGCTCTTCCTGCTGAGCAGTGCGGTGGTCGGCTCGCTGCTGCTGGTCGCGACGGCCGTGCGTCATGGCGACGCGTTGCCGTCGCCCGTGCCGCACGCCGTCGCTTCGCCGCTACCGCCGAGCACCGCGGTGCGCCCGTCGGACGACGCCACACCCTGACACGATGAACCGCGTCTGCTTCCACTGCGCCGAACCGATCCCGCCCGACGTGCACCTTCACGTCGTCGTCGGCGGTGCGACGCACGCGGTCTGCTGCATCGGCTGCCAGGCAGCGTCGGAATGGATCGGTACGCTCGGGCTCGACGACTATTACCGGCTGCGCGCGGAGCCCGCCGAACGCGCCGGTGTCGCGCTCGACTACAGCGCCTGGGACCGTGCGCAACTGCAGCGGTTGTACGTACGCGAACGCGCGGACGGCCGGCGCGAAGTGTGTGTGCTTGTGCAGGGCATGCGGTGTACTGCCTGCAGCTGGCTGATCGAGCGCGCGCTGCGCGCCGCGCCGGGTTGCGTTGACGTCGGCGTCAACGTGGCGGCGAAACGCGTGCAGCTGGTGTGGGATCCCGACGCCAGCTCGCTCGGCGCCCTGCTCGAACGCCTCGCACGGCTCGGCTACACGCCCCACCCGCTGGACGCGGCCTCGCTCGACGCGCTCAACAGCATGGAAAACCGGCGCGCACTCAAGCGCCTGCTCGTGGCCGGCCTCGGCATGATGCAGTCGATGATGTACGCCGTCGCGCTGTATGCCGGCGCGTTCGAAGGCATGGATGCGCCCACGCGCGACTTCTTCCGCTGGCTCGGATTGCTCGTGTGCGCACCGGTGATCCTGTACGCCGGCGCGCCGTTTTTCCTCGGAGCGGTGCGCGAACTCACCGCCCGCCGGCTCGGCATGGACACGCCGGTCGCGCTCGCGATCGCGCTGGTGTTCGTCGCCAGTCTGATCGAAACCCTGCGCGGCGGCGCGCAGGTTTATTTCGATTCCGCCAGCATGTTCGTGTTCCTGCTGCTCGGCGCGCGCCAGGTCGAACTTTACGGCCGGCAGCGCGCAGCCGACGTGGTCGACGCACTCGCGCGGCTGCAGCCGGCGACCGCGCAGCGCCGCGTGGGCGAACGCCTCGAGACCGTGGGCACGCACGAACTGACACGCGGCGACGTCGTCGTGGTCGAGGCCGGCCAGACGGTTCCGGCCGACGGCGTGTTGCTCGACCCGCAGTGCCTGGTGGACGAATCGCTGCTCACCGGCGAATCGACGCCGCGCCGCCGCGCGGCGGGCGAAAGGCTTCTCGCCGGAACCCTGCTGCGCAGCGGCCCGGTCGGCGTGCGCGTGAGCGAGGTCGGCGCCGACACCGTACTCTCGGCGATCGTGCGCCTGGTCGGCCGCGCGCAGCAGCAGCGGCCGCGCTGGACCCGTTTCGCCGACGCGATCGCGGCGCGCTTCGTCGCCGGCGTGCTGCTGCTGACTGCGCTGACCGCCGCTGCCTGGCTGGCGTTCGATCCGTCGCGTGCGTTCGCTGCGTCACTCGCCGTACTGGTCGTGTCCTGCCCGTGCGCGTTCGCACTCGCCGTGCCTGCAGCGACCACGCGCGCCGTCGCGGTGCTCGCGCGCGAAGGCGTGCTGGTGCTGGCGCCGGACGCGCTCGAAAAGCTGCTAGCCGTTACACGTGTCGTGTTCGACAAGACCGGCACGCTCAGCACGCGGCAGATGGAACTCGTCGACACGCAGCCGCTCGGCGCGCTCGCCGTGTCCGAATGCCTGGCCCTCGCCGCCGCGCTGGAAATCGCCAGCACCCACCCCATCGCGGAAAGCTTGCGCCATGCCGCGCACGGACTGCCGCAACGGACCGCGACCGACCTGCTCACGGTCGCCGGCGCCGGTGTGGAAGGCACGATCGACGGCCGCCGCTTGCGCCTGGGCCGTACCGCGTTCGCCTGGCCGGCGGCCGCGGACGACCGCGGCGTGCTGCTCGCCGACGCGCACGGTCCCCTCGCGCGGTTCGTGCTGCGCGAACAGGTGCGCGCAGACGCCGCACCGACGCTCGCCGCGCTGGCGCAAGACGGGCTCGCGCTAGAAATCCTGAGCGGCGACGACGCGGCGCACGTCGCGGCCATCGCGCAGCGCCTCGGCATCGAGCGCTGGCACGCGCGCTGCACGCCCGAGGCCAAGCTTGCCGAACTGGAGCGCGTACGCGCGGGCGGCGACTGCGTCGCGATGGTCGGCGACGGCATCAACGACGCGCCGGTGCTGGCCGGTGCGGATCTCAGCGTCGCGCTCGGCGGCGGCGCGCAACTGGCGCAATCGAGCGCCGATCTCGTGCTCGCCGGCGACCGCCTGGATGCACTGGTCACGGCGCGGCGCGTGGCGCAGCGCACGGCGCGCGTGCTGCGCCAGAACGTGATCTGGGCCGCGGCCTACAATTTTCTCTCGATTCCGCTGGCGGCTGTCGGCCTTGTGCCGCCGTGGCTCGCGGCGATCGGCATGTCGCTCAGTTCGCTGTTCGTGGTGCTGAATTCGCTGCGCATCCGGCGCCCCGCACGCGCGCCGCACGCGCCGGAACAGGCGACCGCCTCCCTGCCCCGCGGCACCGAGGCGCTGCCCGCATGAATATCATCCTGGTGCTGATCCCGCTGAGTCTCGTGCTGCTGCTCGCCGCCGCCTGGGCATTTTTCTGGGGCGTCAATCACGCGCAGTTCGACGACCTGGATACGCCGGCATTGCTGCCGCTGAGCGACGAAGGTGGCCCAGCCGCCGCTCCGCACCGCGCGCTGCCCGACGACCCGCCGGCATGAGCGCCGACCTGACGCTCGCCGGCGCGGCCCTGATCGGCCTGCTCGCGAGCGGCCATTGCCTGATCATGTGCGGCGGCATCAACGCGGCACTGTCGCTCGCAACCGCGCGCAATGCACGCGGCCGGCCGCGTGCGGACTTGCTGCTCGCGTATCAACTCGGCCGCGTGCTGAGCTATGCGTTGGCCGGCGCGCTGTTCGCCGGCGTCGGCGGCGCATTGCTGCAATGGCTCGACCAGGAACGCGTTCGAATCGCCCTGCGTGCGATCAGCGGCGCGGCCATGGCGCTGGTCGGCGCCAGCCTGTTGTGGCGCGGCCGTGGATTCGACCTCGCGCTCGGCCGCGGCGTCTGGCAACGCCTCGCGCCGCTCGCGCGGCGCCTGATGCCGGTCCGGCACGTACCGCAGGCACTGGCGCTCGGTGCGATCTGGGGCTGGATGCCGTGCGGCCTGGCGTACTCGGTGCTGCTGGTGGCGTGGCTGCGCATGGACGCCGTGCAAGCCGCGGCGATCATGGCCGCGTTCGGACTCGGCACCTTGCCCGCCGTGCTCGCGAGTGCGTTCGGCAGCGGCGCACTCGTGCGCGGGCTGGCGCATCGCGGCTGGCGCTCGGCCGCGGCGAGCGTGCTGGTGGTTGCCGGCGCGCTGACGGCCGCCGGACCCGTCCTGATCGCCCACGCAGGCCACGTCGTGCACGGGCTGGTGCTGGACTGCGTGCGTTAGGCGCAGCGCAACGCGGCGGCAGAAAAGGCGTCTGCTCTGGGTTTATCGCGTGGCAACGCCACCGTCATGCCGCGATAGCTTGCACCGCACGCATCCGCCCGGCCTCCATCACCACCACACGGTCCGCCAACTCGTGCGCCTCGGCTTCGTCGTGCGTGACGAATACCGTGGTGTAGCCAGTGTCGTCGTGCAATTGGCGCAGCCAGCCGCGCAGCTCCTTGCGCACTTTCGCATCGAGCGCGCCGAACGGCTCGTCGAGCAGCAGCACGCTGGGCTCGATCGCCAACGCGCGCGCGAGCGCCACACGCTGGCGCTGGCCGCCGGACAACTGATTCGGGTAGCGCCGTTCCAGGCCGCCCAATTGCACCAGCTCCAGCAGTTCGCGTCCGCGCCGTTCGATCGCCTCGCGCGGCGGGCGCCGCTCGCGCGGGCGCATGCGCAGCCCGAACGTGACGTTGTCGAGCACGCTCATGTGCTTGAACAAGGCGTAGTGCTGAAAGACGAAGCCGACATTGCGCTGCTGCACCGACAGGCACGTCGCGTCTTTGCCGCCGATCAGGATCTCGCCGGCGTCGATCGGTTCGAGCCCGGCAAGCGCGCGCAGCAGCGTGGTCTTGCCGGAACCGGAAGGACCGAGCAGCGCGAGCAGCTCGCCCGAGCGGATGTCGAGGTCCAGTGCGTCGAACGCGACCGTGTCGGCGTAACGCACGCGGAGCCCGCGGATCGAAATATCCATGCTCAATTCCTTGCGCGCAGCGCGGCGAGTTCGTCGCCGTGGCGCCATTCGAGAAAATTCTTCGCCGCCAGCGTGACGAAACCGAGCATCGCGAGCAGCGCGGCGAGCGCGAATGCGGCGTGGTA